>Ga0182024_10008169_pt1 | contig 22225 bp, 23 predicted proteins | sample P32metaG_FD_120480 | JGI IMG/M metagenome (GOLD analysis project Ga0182024, IMG submission 120480) | Permafrost microbial communities from Stordalen Mire, Sweden - P3-2 metaG (Illumina Assembly) | ecosystem: Environmental > Terrestrial > Soil > Wetlands > Permafrost | place: Sweden: Stordalen...
GAGCGGATCCCGTAGTCGCCGTCGCCCGAGACCTGGCAGCCGATGCGCCCGATCGCGTAGCCGAGCGCGAGCGCCGTCGCACACATGTCGAACATCTGCAGTTCGAGCGTCCGGCGCCAGCGCATCCACGCGATCACGCCGATCGCGCCGCCGATCGCGCCGCCGTACCAGACCAGCCCGGAGCCGGAGAAGACGCTCCCGATCAGGTCGTGCTTGACCTGATCGTAGTTCTGGATCACGTAGTAGGCGCGCGCGCCGACCACGCCGCCGACCAGCGCCGCGAACACGATCTCATACGACCAGTCGACCGGCTTTCCCAGCTCGCCAAGCCGGCGCGCGACGAGCGCACCGCACGCGATGAAGCCGCAGGCGAAGGCAACCCCGAAGGTCTTGACCGAGATGCCCAGGATGTAGACCTCGGGCTTCATGGCATCTCGGGTGCAGGCATCGTGATCCTCGCGCCACTTTAGGGCACCCGCATGTCCTTCTGCCACAATCACCGCGATGGCGACCCGACACGAGAGCTTCGGCAAAGACACCGGCCTGCAGGCCCGGATGCTCATGACGCTCTTCCTGCTCGGGCTCCTGTATGCCGTGTTCATCGGCGTGCTCTTCGCGGTCGGGGCCGGGGCCGGCGTGATCATCGTCGTGGCTGTGGTGCTGCTGCTGGTACAGCTGTTCGGCTCCGACAAGCTCGCGATGGCCGCAATGGGCATCAAAGAGGTCTCCCCAGCTCAGGAGCCCGAGCTGCACGGGATCATCGAGCGGCTGTGCGTGCAGGCCAACCTGCCCAAGCCACGGGTATGCGTGATGGAGACCTCGATGCCCAATGCCTGCGCGATGGGTCGCTCGCAGAAGTCGGCAAGCGTGTCCGCGACGAGGGGGATTCTCGAGCTGCTCTCCCCAGCCGAGCTCGAAGGAGTCATGGCCCACGAGCTCACCCACGTAATCAACCGCGACGTGATGGTGATGACGCTGGCGGGCTTTTTCGCCACGCTGGCATCGATGATCGCGCAGTTCGCCCTGTTCTTCGGCGGCGGTTACGGCAACCGCGAAGAGGAGCAGGACATCATGATCGTGGTGCTCGTGTCGGTGGTCGTGTACGCCGTGTCCTTCCTGCTGCTGCGCGCGCTGTCGCGCTATCGCGAGTTCGCGGCCGACCGCGGCTCGGCCGTCATCACCGGGCGCCCGAGCGCGTTGGCCTCGGCCCTGTTGAAGATCAGCGGCACGATGGAGCGCGTGCCCACCCAGGACCTGCGCCGCGCGGAAGGCATGAGCGCCTTCTTCATCGTGCCCGCCCGCGCCAAGAAGTCGCTGATGAACATCTTCGCCGACCACCCGCCGCTGGAGCAGCGCCTGGCCGCGCTGCAGCGGCTGGAGGCCCAGCTCCAGGGCAGCGCCTGACGTGGGCCTGCGCGACGTCCTGACCGGCCGCCACGAGGTCAAGGGCCCCGCGCCCGACCGCCTGTTCGCGATCTCCACCGCCTACGTGACGCTCGAGTCCGAGCACCAGATCGACCCGACGGGAACCGCCGCGATCGTCTTCCAGGCACTCGCCACGAGCGAGTTCGAAGCAACGCTGCGCGACATGGGAGAGGTCGTCAGGGCGACCGGCGGCGACAGCGGCACGAGCGTGTCCACGCAGGACGACAGCTTCGGCTATCGCTGGATGATCCTGCGCAACCCCGAGGGCACGCCGTGCGTCGAAGACCTCGCGGTGGGAATCAACGCCGTCTCCGGCTCGATCGAGACCGCCGGCCACGGCGAGCGACTGCTGTGCGCGGTGTTCGCCTTCGCTGACGCGCACAAGCAGCGCATCTACTTCATCTACAACTACAAGCGCGGCTTCTGGTACCCATTCGTGCCCGCCGCCGGCACGGGTACCGCCGGCGACGCCGGTGGTCAGCGCTCGACCGAGCGGGCGCTGCAGATCAAGGCGCAGATGAGCTCCGAACTGCCGATGGAGCCTGAATTGGAGCGCTGGTTCCCGCTGTGGGGGATACCGATCTAGGCGTCGCGAGCCCTCGCTGCACGGAGGCCGCCGGGCCAGAGTGGGTCCGGCGCGCGGCGGGCTGAGGCAGCATCCACGTCGAGACTGACCGATACCCTGGGCGCTTGAGCGCAGTCACGACACCGCCGCAACTCCCTGCGCCTGGCGGCGCTCCGCCGGGGTCAGTACCGCCTGAGCCGCCGCGTCGCCCCTGGTGGATGGCCAAGCGCGTCTTGCTCGCGGGTCTCGGAATCGTCCTGCTGTCGGGAGGCGCGACGGCCGTCCTGGCTCTCAACGAGATCGACAAAGTCGTCGAAGCGCTCGGCCAGAGCAAGGCGGTGAAGATCCCGCCGAAGCTGCTCGCACCGACGAGCAGGGGCGCGCCCGAGACGCTGCTGCTCGTCGGCAACGACGAGCGCCCGCCTCCGAAGAGCAACCCCTTCGGCAGCGTCCTGCCGCACTCCAACGAGATGCTGCTGGTGCGGATCGACCCGAGCAAGCCGACGATCTCGATGCTCTCGATCCCGCGCGAGCTGCAGGTCGCGATCTACCCCCGCTCCGGCGGGGTGTTCGTGAACCGGATCAACGCCGCATACACGCTCGGCGGGATCCAGCTGATGACCGAAACGATCAAGCGCGTGCTCGGTGTCTCGGTCAACCACGTCTTCGTAGTGACGTTCCCCAAGTTCAAGCGCGCGGTCAACGAAATGGGCTGCGTGTACATGACCGTGGACCGCCGCTATTACCACGTCAACGAACCGGGTGGCGAACAGTACTTTGAAATCAACCTGCAGCCCGGCTATCAGCGGCTGTGCGGCAAGGAAGCTCTCGAATTCGTCGCCAACCGCCACGAAGACACCTCGCTCACGCGCGACGCGCGCGACCAGCGCTTCCTGCTCGAAGCGAAGGCCGAGTACGGCTCAGGCCTGTTTGAAAATCGTGAAAGGTTCGAGCACATCCTCGGCCGGGCCGTCGAAACCGACCTTCATGGCAGCGGCCAGGTCCTCGACCTGCTCGAGCTGCTCGTGCAGTCGCAGGGAAAGCCGGTCCGCCAGGTTCCCTTTCAGGTCAACCTGCTGCCCACGTTTGACACCGCCACGCCGCAGCAGATCCATGAATCGGTGCAGTCATTCCTGGGTGGCACCTCGCCGATCCCCAAGCATCGGCTCAGCCAGGCGGTGCACAGCGTGCGCCCACAACGCCACGGCAGGACGACCGGGCTGACCCTGACGCCGACGCCGAGCTCCGCGCTGGCGCACGCACGCGCGGCCGCGCCGAGCCTGCCGTTTCCCCTTGAGTATCCCCGGGCTCGCGAGGCCTACGCGGCCGCGGCGCCCGACACGCTGCGCCTGTACGACATCCGCGACCGGCAAGGCCGCCTTCAACCGGCCTACGCGATCGTCGTCAACAGTGCTCCGTTGGGAGAGTTCTATGACCTCCAGGGAACGACCTGGACCGACCCACCGCTGTTGAGTCACCCCAGCCAGACAGTCCATATCGGATCACGCACGTATGACATCTTCTACACCGGCGAACACGTCAGGACAATCGCCTGGCGCGAAAGAGGCGCCGCCTACTGGATCCAGAACACGCTCACCAACGGCGTCCAACCGCGAGAGATGCTGGGGCTGGCTGAGCAGACCCTGCCGGTCATCAGCGCTGGCGCCGGGGCCGGCGTTCACCCTGGGGCGCCTGGTCCGCACAGCCTGGCTCTCCCTCCACCCGCCGCGCCCGTGACAAGCCTGACCACCAAGCTGGGTGCGGCAGTCGGCTTCGCGAGCCTCGCCGCGCTCGCGCTGCTTGCGCTGTGGTTCCTGGCGCGTCAGCGCGAGCTCAGGACTCTGCGCGAGCGCGTCGCAAAGGCTATGGCGCTCGAGGCGTTGCAGCGGCCCCTGCTGGCCACGTCTACAGGCAACGCGCCGCTTGCGATCGAACACGAGCGCAAGATCTACCGCGTGGAGCGTCGCTGGCCTCGGCGGACGCTCGCCGCCACGCTCGCAGCCGCGGTCGCAGTTCTCGCGGTCCTTGGAGCTCGCTCGCTGACTGCCGGCCCATCCTCGCCTGCCGCGCGAGGCGGCTCGGCGGTCCCAGTGGCCGTCTTGAACGCCACGAGCGCCTCCGGCGCGGCCCACCAGATCGCCGACACGCTCAAGGCCAATCGTGTCCGCGTGGGCAAGATCGGCGACATCAACAACGCCGGCTTGGGGAGGGGCGCATACGTTCTCTACCCACCTGGAGCCGAACGCCAAGCGCGAACCGTGGCACGACTCATCCCGAGCTTCTCGCCCACCGTCACTCCGATCCAGCCGCAGGTCCAAAGCGCCGTCGGACAGCACGACGAGATCGTGATCGTGCTCGACTGATCGGCCAGACGCCGGGCGGGATCGACGCCTGCCCGCGGATCAGCTCGGGATCAGGCCCTCTCCCGTGAACTCCCTGCCGGCCTCCTCGAACGTGAGATCCGCCGGGGGAAGGATGACATCCGAGGTCTCTAGCTCGTCGTCGCCGATGCGCGTGCCGTGCGCGCGCACGTAGTCGAGAAGCGACGCATACGCCGCGGCGAAACCATCCTCGCGGCCACCTTCGACGACTGCGACGACCGCGTTCTCCAGCTCGTTGAGCCGCTCCGACTCGGTGTCCGGGAGGCGATACTGATCCTCGCTGGAGATGCGCACGATCATGCCTGGCTCCCGTCCGCGGGCGTTTGGCCCGCGCCCTCGGGCGATGGCTCCCCTGCGCCGCCGCCCTCGGCCTGGCTCTGCGCCGGAATCTGACCGGCGGCCGTCCCGGCGGCGGCAGGCGGATCGTCGACCCCAGCTTCGCCCTTCATCTTCGCGAGCTCGTCATCGACCGCGGACTTGCTGGAGAGCTGCTTGAGCTGGCGGTCGATGTCATCTTCGCCGGACCCCAGTGCCGTGAGGTCTTCGAAGGTTCCGGCCGCTTCCAGCTCGGAGACGGCGTCCGCGCGCGCTTTCATGTTTTCGGTCTTGTCAACGGCACGCTGCATAGCCAGGCCGACATCGGCCATCTGCTCGCCAACGCCGGTCGCCGCCTCGGATATTCGCACCTGGGCTTCCGCCGCGGAGTACTGGGCCTTGATGACCTCCTTCTTGGTGCGGAAGGCCTCGATCTTGGCGCGCAGCTTCTGCTCGGAATCGGTCAGCTTCTGCTGCTGCTCTTCGAGTTCCGAGACCTGCGTGTCGAGCGATTGAAGCTCGGTCTGGGCGACGTTCTTGCGCTCGAGCGCCGTGCGCGCGAGGTCCTCCTGGCCGGAGGAGACGGCCTGACGAGCCTGCGTGTCGAGCTTCACGACGTTCTGTTGGAGCGAGGTCTCCTGCATCTGCAGGCGCTTCTTCGCGGTCACGACATCGGCGATGCCCTTCTTGACGTTCTGTAGCTGTTCGACCTGCTTGGAGTAGCTGTAGTCCAGCGTCTCGGCGGGGTCTTCAGCGCGGTCCAGCAGCTTGGAGACCTTCGCCTTCACGACGGTTGACATACGCCCGGTCAGGCCGGCCATCTGATCCTCCTATTGCTTTTCTTCGGGGCGACCGATCGACGACCGGCCAGCATCTCTCAAGCGTAGCCGACGCGCGCGCCGGGGCTCTCAGAGGCCGAGCGGGTGACGGATCGTGTAGCCGCCGTTTTCCGTGCGCAGCGGGCGCCACCGCGGCCCCTGCTGGTTGGAAGGATCGTCGGCGGCGCTGGTGTCCAGGCGCAGGCCCGCGACGTCCATATAGGCATGAGCAGGGTTGGAGAAGATCGTTACCCAGCGCCCGACTCCGTGCGAGCCCCAGACCATGAATTCAGAGGAGTCCTCCGGCGTCGCGAGCAGCGCGGCGCCGTGCAGCGCGAACGAGACGGTGCCCGAGCAGTCGTAGCCGGGCGATTCGAAGGAACCGTGTCCGCCCCCGAAGATGTAGGGCAGGCCGATGATCTGATTCCCCGTCCAGATGATCTCCTGCACGGCGGCGGGCGCGGACATGGGGGCCGCGGCGAGGCCGTTGATGTAGCGGGCCAGCGAGCCCGGGACCAGCAGTTGCGGCTTGGTGTCGGCGGTGACCCCCACGGGGCTTCCGCCGGTGGCGCTGCTCAGCTGGCTCGCGGCCTGTGGAGGCTGATACGGAACGATTTCGCCCGTGGCGGTCTTCTCGTAGACCGGGCCCTTGTAAGACATGTGGGGCGAGCGGGCGGTGATCGGCGAGGCGTGGAGTGGGATCACCGGGGCTGCCGTGTGCGTCGCCGACGGGGCGGAGCCGGTGGGCATCGTTTCGGCAGGGGCGCCGCCGGGCGAGGTCGCCAGCGCGGACGGGGCCGCGACGGCCAGAATCGTCATGCTGCTGAGAAATGCGCTGAGGGCTCGCACCCGCAAGACAACGACCTCTTTCGTCGGCCTGCGGGGTTAGCTGACGGGCTAGCGCTGAAAGAGCCTGCGCTTCCCACGACCATACCGTGGGATTCGCCCCAAACAACTTGGGTCCCCCGCTCCCTGACATCTGATCAGGGACTCGGCGTTGCGCGGAGGCTAGCAGAGTGCATGGACGCTTGCAGACCTGCGCAACCCGTTGCATCTTCTGCCTGCAAACAGGGGGGTTTGCGGGGTCAACGGGGCGTCGCGAGGGGCTGCTCGGGGACGGCTAGGACCCGCCGCAGGGACAGCCGAAGGACCGCCTGCCCACGCCGATCCGCCCGCTAGTGTGCCGGCTCATGCGCCCCCTCCCGCTCCGGCTGCTCGCCGTGCTCGCGCTCGGCGGCATGGTGGGGGGTTGCGGCAAGGGCGCACCGGCGTCGGGCGTCGCGAACGGCAACGCCGGCGGACCCGTCCCGGCCAGTCAGGGCGTGGTGAGCGTCGCGACCAAGAACACGACCCGGCTGGGCGGCGCCGATCCGGCGATCGACGCGTCTGCGGTGGCGCGCGCCGTGTACCCCGGCCTGACGGCGGCGACACGACCACAGGCGGTCGTGCTCGTGAACCAGCGCGACTGGCCGGCGTCGATCGCGGCCGCCGCGCTGGCCAGCGCGCCCCTGGGCGCGCCGCTGCTGTACGCAGACGGCAACCGGCTGCCGGAAGCAACCATCCAGGCGTTGAGTTCGATGCGACCCGCCGGCGCGGACGCGCTAGGCGGCACGCAGGTGATACGGATCGGAACCTCTGCCGCCGTGCCCGGCGGCTACAGCACACAGACGATGACAACTGGGAACGACGCGTCGAGCACGGCGGCAGCCATCGAGCGGCTCTTCGTCGTGGCCGACGGGGGATCGCCCCGCCAGGTGATCGTCCTTTCCGCCGGCGCCCCCCGGGCGCTGCAGATGCCCGCGGCCGGGCTCTCCGCCGAGAGCGGTGCCCCGATCCTCTTCATCAACCCGGCCGGGGTCCCAGCGGCGACGGCCGCCGTGTTGAGGAGCCTGCGCCGCCCCGCGATCTACCTCCTCGGCGCACCCAACGTGGGCCGGCGCGCCCAGGCCCAGCTGGCGCGCCTGGGTCGCGTTTCGCGCGTCGTGGGAGCCGCCGGGGTGGAAGCCTCGCCCGCCGGGGGGGAGAGCAGCGATCCGGTCGAAAACGCTATCTCCGTGTCGCGCTTCGGCGACGGGTCCTTCGGGTGGGCGATCCACGAAGCGGGTCACGGCCTGGTGTTCGCGAACTCCTCGCGACCCCTCGACGCGCCGGCGGCGGCGCCGCTGTCGGCTCACGGCGACTACGGTCCGCTGTTGTTGCTGGAAGGCAGCGCTTCGGTGCCGTCCGGGCTGGCCCATTACCTCAGCGACATCGAGCCGGGCTATACGCGAGCCGTTCGGCCGGTGCGCGAGGTCTACAATCACGGCTGGCTGATCGGAGACGAACACGCGATCTCGGCGCTCGCGCAGGCTGAAATCGACGCCATACTGGAGATCGCTCCGCGCACGCCATCTTCTGACGAACAGGCGCTCGCGCCCCCCGAATAGACGATCTGCATCAACGCGATATGAGCCAAGCCGAGGATCCCCGCCGGCTCCCTCACGGGACGGGCGCACACGAGGTGACCGTCGAGGACGTGCGGCAGCTGATGGGCGCCTCGACCCCTCACTTCGCGCTTCAGCTTCGCAACCGCATCGCGAACCTAATCGCCGAGCTGCCCGCCGATCGCCCGGCGCGCGTCGAAGGCGAGCGCGAGATCGCGCGACTTGAGCAATTGGCGTTCAGCGGCGAGGCACGCGGGGAGGCCGGCGATATCGGCGAGCGCCCGCTGCCGTCGCTGGACCCCGCCGCGATCGCTCCCGCCTGAGGTCCCTCATCGTCCTCCGGCGAACACGCGCTCGCGGCGGGCGTCGTGAAAGCGCGCGCGCAGCAGTTTGAACAGGAAGGCGAACAGCGGTACGTCGAGTGCGAACACCGCGACCTTCAGAGCGACAGGTACGGGCGTCGTGATCGCCGCGGCGCCAAGCAACGCGAACGAGTCCAACGCGATCGTCGGCAACAGCGCGAGGATCAGCGTGTGCGAGCGGTAGCCGCTCAGATGCTCGCGCAGCGTCACCTCGACGGTGCCGATGATGACGGCCGCGAGCCCAGCGATCAGCGGCGGCCCGCCGTGGGAGATCCCCTTGTTCAGGCCGACAACCGTCCCGATCGCGCCAACGAGGATCAAGAGCTCCGACAGCGGCAACGGATGCCAGGGCGCCTCAGGGCGCTCACCGAGCGCCCGCAGGTCGCCGAGCCCACCACCGCCACCGCCACGGCTGCGTTGCGCCGCTCCGCGCGCGCCGCGGCGTCCCGCGCTCGCGGCGCCCGATGCGCGGCTCGCCGAGGCCGACTGGCGATCGCCCGTCCCCTCGCCGGCCGTCTGCGGCAGCTTGAGCGCCTGCGCGTCGCCGCTCGCCACCGACGCGCTGGCCTGCCGTCGCTTGCGCGAGCGCCCGCGACGGCCCTTGTTGCGATTCGCCACGGCGCCCGCTGCTAGTTGCTGCTTGGCAGGGGTTCGCTGCGGCGCATTGGCGTCGATCGTACCGCCTATGCTGGGCTTTCATGTCCGCGCAACTTCCGTCGACGCGCCCCTTCAGCTCGTCCGAGCCATCCGGTCCGGCCGCCGACCATGCTCCGCCGGCGGGTGAGCCGATCACACCCGGTGCCGCCGCAGGCATCCCCGAAAGCGGACTCGTGGGGCCCTTCCCGGTCGGAGAGTACGCGGCCGCCCTGCGCTCCAAGCTCCGCTCCTTCGCGCGGGTCCAGCTGGTCGGAGAGCTCGTGAACCTGCGGGCCTCGCGGGCGCGGATGTATTTCGAGCTGCGCGACTCCACCGGCGCGATCCCGTGCGCCGCCTGGCTGAAGGATTGGGAGGAGATGGTCGCCCGCGCAGGAGCTCCTCCTGATGAGGGGATGCAGGTGGTGGTCGCGGGCGGCTGTGACTACTATCCGGGCAGCGCGACATCCTCGCCGGGATTCTCCTTTGCCGTCTGCGACCTTCGGATCGCCGGGGAGGGCGATCTGCTCGCGCGCATCGACCGCCTGCGCAAGCAGCTGAACGCCGAGGGCCTGCTCGAGCTCCAAAAGAGGCTGCTGCTGCCTGTGCTGCCGCGAACGATCGGCGTGATCACCGGACGCGACGGCAAGGCCCGCGACGACCTGCTAGCCGCGCTCGCCCGCCGCGGCTGGGCCGGTCGCCTGGTATGGGGCTTCGCACCGGTGCAGGATCGCCACGCGGCGCCGGCGATCGTCCGCGCGCTGGGAGACCTAGCAGCCGTGGGCGGCGTGGAGGTCGTGATCGTGGCCCGCGGCGGCGGCTCGCTGGCCGATTTGCTGTGCTTCTGCGACGAGACGCTCTGCCGCACCGTTGCCCTGCTGAGCGTGCCCGTGATCGCGTCGGTCGGTCATCACACAGATCGCACGCTGCTCGACGACGTCGCCGCGGTCAGCTGCTCCACACCCACGCACGCCGCGGAGGCTGCCGTCGGAGTGGACTGCGTGAGGGCCCGCGCCGAGCAGGCGCTCGCGGCGGCGCGCTTGCGAGACCACGGCCGGCGAGCGGTCCTCTCTCGCGCGCGCCTGCTCGCTACGCTCTCGCGGGCGCCGGCGGCGCACCTGGACCGGCAGCGTGCACGCCTGCACCAGCAGCTGCGCGAGGTGCGCGCGGGCGCGCGCCGGCGGCTTCAGTCAGAGCGGCGGCTGACCGAGCGGCGTCTGCTCGTGCTCCAGCGCAAGGCCGACTCCTCGCTGCTCGACTGCCGGGAGCGCCGCCCGCGTGAGCTCGAGCGGTTGGCGCTCGCGTTGGCCGGCCACGATCCCCAGCGCACGCTCGAGCGCGGCTACGCGCTTGTCCGGTCCCCAAGTGGGGATCCGCTCCCCACGGCGGCGCTCGCGCGGGCGACCGGGGACGTACGGCTGCGGTTCGCCGACGGCACGCTCGCGGCGCGGATCGCGAAGCGATGAGCGACCCAAGCGCACAGTCGCCGCCACCGCAGACCTACGAGTCCGCGGCCGGGCGCGTGGAGGAGATCATCAGGCGGCTGGACTCCGGCGAGGCCAGCCTGACGGAAACGCTGGAGCTGGTCAGAGAGGGCAAGGGCCTGATCGAGCTCTGCGCCCGCGAGCTGGCCGCCGTTGGCGACGCGTTGGAGGAGCTGCGACTGGACGAGCTCGTCAGCCGCCTCGAGCGGGAGGGCCCGGCGTGAGGATCCCCAGGCGAGCGCCGGGCGACTGCGGGCGCGATCGCAGATGAGCACATGGGAGCGGCTCGCCGGGCTGGCGGTGACGATCGAGGGCTATGAGCTCGAGGCGCTGGAGACGTCGTTCTCGAGCGAGTTCATCCGCAAGACGACAGTGATCCACCTGCTTGGCGGCGGCGAGGAGGGGATCGGGGAGGACGTGACGTACTCGGTCGATGACCAGGAGGCATTCCAGCGAGCCGGCCCACGCCAGCCGCTCGCCGGAGAATGGACGCTCGCGTCGTTCGCCAAGCACGTCCGCTCGCTGAACCTCTTTGACCCCGCGACCTCGCGCAGCGAGTTTCGGCTGTACCGCAACTGGGCGTTTGACTCGGCGGCGCTCGACCTGGCGCTGCGCCAGGCTGACACGACATTGCACGCGGCGCTCGGCCGCGAGCCGCGGCCGGTCACGTTCGTCGCCTCGCTGCGCCTGGGCGAGCCGCCGTCGCTGCAGCCGCTGCTGAGGCGACTCGCGATCGCCCCCGGGCTGCGCTTCAAGCTCGACCCGACGCCGTCGTGGGATGACTCGCTGATCGAGCAGCTGGTTGAGCTGCAGGCGGTCGACTCGGTCGACCTGAAGGGACAGTACGAGGGCACGATCGTCGATAACCCAGCCGATCCGGCGCTCTACCGGCGCGTCGTCGAGGCCTTCCCCGAGGCGTGGATCGAGGATCCGAAGTTGACTGCCGAGACCGAGCCGATCTTGCGCCCCCACCACCAGAGGATCACGTGGGATGCGCCGATCCATTCGGTCGCCGACATCGACGCCCTGCCGTTTCCGCCGCGGACGATCAACGTCAAGCCGTCGCGCCTGGGGGGAGTGCGCAGCCTGCTGGACACCTATGACCACTGCGCGGCGCGCGGGATCGGCTGCTACGGCGGCGGCCAGTCCGAGCTCGGACCAGGACGCGGACAGATCCAGTACCTCGCCTCGATCTTCCATCCCGACGCCCCCAACGACGTCGCCCCGGCGGGCTTCAACCTCCCGGAGCCCCCTGCTGAGCTGCCGCGCAGCCCGCTGGCACCGGCGCCATCCGCGGTCGGCTTCCGCTGGGGCTAGGCGAGCGCAACTTCTGTCTCGCGCGTCGGTTTGCGGGGCATAGCAGCTAACCTCTGACGCCGCCGAGCGGTAGTGAAAGCCGTCCGGCGCGAAGGGACACTCTCTTGGCGGGCACATTCGCCCATAAGCGCTCCAGGCTCATCCTCGTCACAGTCGCAGCGATTGTGTGCGCGATCTGTCTTGCTCCCCGTCCGGCCGCCGCCGCCGGCGCCGGCGGCACGGCTGCGGGCGGCACGCCGGCCGCTCCTAGCGTGACCGGCTCCACGCCGACGAGCAACAGCACGAGTCCGCATGTGACGACGATTCGCATCATCCACGCCGTCTGCGTGCCGGTCGCCCACTGCAGCACGCTTCCGCACGAGGTCTCGGCCCACGGGACGCTGCTGCTGGAAGGAGTGGGGCTCAAGGCGGGGATGGTGGTTGCCTTCCCGAGCGCTCCCGGCGCGCGTATCAGCCGCGCTTCGCCGGGCTCGCGCCTGCGCCACGCGAGCGTCGGACTGGTCGTGACCGTTCCGAGCAGCGCCCACTCCGGACGGATCATGGTGCTGATCGGCAACACCCGCCACACGAGCTCCTACGGGCCGATAACGGTAGTTCGCCACGCGCTGCACCCGCCTCCGCCGAGACACCCGGCGCCGGCGCCGCCGAGCCCGGGCGCGGTGAGCGGGTCGGCGTTCGCCGGCCAAGGCATGTGGATCTGGTACGTGGCCCAGTCAAACGCGGGCGCGGTCGCGTCTATCGCCGCCCAGGCCCACGCCGCTGGCGTGGGGACGGTGTTCGTCAAGAGCTCCGACGGCTCGACCAACTACTGGAGCCAGTTCTCTCCCCAGCTCGTCCAGGAATTGCACGCGAACGGTCTGAAGGTGTGCGCGTGGCAGTACGTCTACGGCACGAACCCCGCGGGCGAGGCCGGCCTCGGCGCGAAAGCGGTCGCCAACGGCGCCGACTGCCTGGTGATCGACGCCGAGGCCGAGTACGAAGGCCACTACGCCGCCGCGCAGACATACATCACCGACCTGCGCGCGAAGGTCGGGCCCACCTATCCCGTCGGACTCGCCTCGTTTCCGTACGTCTCCTACCACCCCTCCTTCCCATACTCGGTGTTCTTGGGACCGAACGGCGCGCAGTACAACGCCCCGCAGATGTACTGGAAAGACATCGGAGTCTCGGTCGACACGGTCTACGCGAACACCTACATCGCAAACCGCATCTACGGCCGGCCGATCTTCCCGCTCGGGCAGACCTATGGCGGGGTCTCCTCCTCCGATCTGCTCCGCTTCCGCGAGGAGGCGGTCGACTACGGCGCGACGGGCACCTCGTTCTGGGACTGGCAGGAAACCCACGCACGCGAATGGAGCACGCTCGCGACGCCGCTCGCCGCGCTCACGACCGTCACCCCGAACACGTCCTACCCGGAACTCGGCAGTGGCGCCAAGGGGGACCAGGTGCTGTGGATGCAAGAGCACCTGGCGAGCGCGATCCCCGCGCAGGAAACGACCGGCAACTTCGGCGCGCAGACGCTGAGCAACCTGAAGGCCTTCCAGACCGCCCACGCAATCCCGGCCAGCGGCAAGACCAACGCCGTGACGTGGGCGGCGCTGCTGGCGCTGCCCCCCGTCGCGGTTGACTGGACGGGGGGCGGGCCGAGCGGATGAGAACGGAGTTCGGAATCTGAGCCGGCATCGCCGGCCGTCCAGGCCGGCCCTATGCCTAGACCCGCTGAATCAGCGTGCCGGTGCCGAGGCCACCGCCGCAGCACATCGTCACGAAGCCGATCTCCTTGTCGGAGCGCTCGAGCTCGTGTAGCAGCGTCGTGATCAGCCGCGCGCCGGTGGAGCCGAGCGGATGGCCGAGCGCCATCGCGCCGCCGTTGACGTTCACGCGGTCCATGTCCGGGCTGTGCTCGCGCCGCCAAGCGGCGACGACCGGAGCGAAGGCCTCGTTGATCTCGAACAGGTCGATGTCGTCGATCGTCATGCCGTTGCGGTCGAGGATTTTGCGCGTCGCCGGAATCGGCCCCTCGAGCATTTTCACGGGGTCGGTGCCGACGGTCGTCTGATCGACGATCCGCGCTCGCGGGGTCAGACCGAGGGCCTTCGCCTTCTCGGCCGCCATCAGCAGCACCGCGGCCGCGCCGTCGGAGATCTGCGAGGCATTGCCGGCTGTGATCTTTCCGTCCGCCTTGAACACCGGCTTCAGCTGCGAGAGCGCCTCGAGGCTGGTGTCCGGACGGATGCCCTGATCGGAGACGAACGTTTCCCCGTTCACGGACATCGGCACGATCTCGCGCTCGAAACGACCCTCCTCGGTGGCCTGGTGGGCGAGCTTGTGCGAGCGCACGGCCAGCTCGTCGAGCTCCGACCGTGGGATCTCCCACTGATCGGCGATCATCTCGGCCCCGAGCCCCTGGCCGACGATGTTGTGCTTGGCCATCAGCTCGGGGGTGAAGGCATAGCCGAAGTCCTGCTGCGTCTTCATGCCGGCCGCAAAGGGCAGGTGCCCCATGTGCTCGACACCGGAGCCGATCATCGCGTCGTGCACGCCCGCTGCGATCAGCGCAGCGGAGAAGTTGACAGCCTGCTGTGCCGAGCCGCACTGGCGATCGACGGTGGTTCCCGGGGTCTCGATCGGAAGGCCCTCCTGCAGCCAGGCGTTGCGCGCGATGTTGAACCCCTGCTCGCCAAACTGCTGCACGCATCCAGCGACCACGTCCTCGACCTCGGCTGCGTCGATGCCCGCGCGGGAGATGACCTCGGTGTAGCACCGCCCCAGCAACTCGTTCGGATGGGTGTCCTTGTAGTAGCCCTTCTCCTTGTGTCCGCGTCCGATCGGCGTGCGTACAGCCTCGACGATCACGACCTCGCGTCCCTCTGGTTGCCTCATGTCAGGAGTCCTCCTACGGTCTCTGTATCCCAGGTTGATTTAGAGGAACCGGGGCGCTCGCTAGCAAGTGGCGCGCGTCTGAAAAACTGCCCGGGCCCTGCACCACATACTCTACCGCTTGGCTCCTAGATTGACTGGTCAGTCAACCAGGAGCGGCGGACCACCCTCGAGAGACAGCAGAGGAGCACCGTGAGCAAACGTCTGGCGATAGCCGGCAGCGGCGCCATCGCATGCGGCCTGGCGGCCACGGCAGCCCGTCACGGGCCCGTGCTGCTGCTCGCCCGCTCGACGAGCTCGGCCGGACGGGCGCGCGAGACCGTCGAGAAGATGCTGCACCGCCTCGGCGTGGAGGTCGATCCCGCGCATGTCCAGATCGTCACCGACCCAGGGGAGCTCGCGGCGGCGGGCTTCGTCATGGAGGCTGTGGTCGAGGACCACGACGTCAAGGCGGACCTGCTCGCGGAGCTGAACGCGATCGTCGACCCCGAGGCGATCTTTGCCAGCACGACATCCTCGCTGTCGATCGAGCGGCTCGCGCAGGCCAGCGGGCGACCGGAGCGCTTCGTCGGCCTGCACGTGTTCAATCCGGTGACCAAGATGAAGCTGATCGAGCTGGTGTTCCCGCGCGCGGCGAGCGACGAGACTCGGAGCCAGGCGCTGGCTCTGTGCGAGACGTTCGAGAAGACTCCCGTCGAGGTGCCCGACGTGCCCGGCTTCGTGGTCAACCGCCTGCTGTTCCCCTATCTCTTCAGCGCGGTGCGCCTGATCGAAGAGACGGGCATGGATCCGCTTGGCGTGGACACGTGCATGCGGCTCGGCGCGGGACACCCGATGGGCCCGCTGGCACTGCTCGATCTCGTCGGGCTGGACGTCGCCAAGGCGATCGGGCAGACGATCGGCGAGCCCGTCCCTGCGCGCGTCGAGGAGCTGATCGCCGAGGGCGCGCTCGGGCGCAAGAGCGGCCGCGGGTTTCACGCCTACTGAGGCACGCGCGTGTCGCGTCCGTGATCCTCGTATGGACGCCGCGGACTGGCTGCGGAAGGCATGCCGCGGCAGAATTTATTTCAACTGAGCGGAGTTTTAGGTGGCGTTCATCAAGGCGGCGATACTGGTTCATGCGACGTCAAGTCGCACGCACCCGCCTCCTCCCAGTGCGCACGTCCCGGTCCGCTCCCCCCGCGGGCCGGGCGTGTTTAACGGACCGCTCGCGCTGCTGCGGACCTCCCCGGGGCGGCTCAAGGATCCTCCGTCTCACGGACCTCTGCCCGCGGCCTGGGGTGGCGCTCGCGGATGCGCACCGCCTCGATGCGGTTGTCACGCACGGACTCGACGCGGATCGAGAAGCCGTTCGCGGTGACGGTGTCACCGCGACGGGGCAGCCGCCCGAGCTCGGCGAACACGAAGCCTCCTACGGAGTTGTAAGCGTCGCTGTCCACCGGCAGGTCCAGGCCATAGTCGGCCAGATCGGTCACGGCGACGTGACCGCGCACGAACCAGTCGCCGCCGGCGAGCTTGCGAATCTCCCCCGCGGCGGGATCTGTCTCATCGGCGATCTCGCCCACGACCTCCTCGACGATGTCCTCGACGGTGACGACGCCGACGACGCGGCCGTACTCGTCCACGACGACGGCCATCGACGTGTGCTGCCGCTGCAGCTCGGCGAGCAGGTCGTCAAGCGCCTTGGTCTCAGGGACGATCGGGGCATCGTGAACGATCTCCTCGATCGACGCCTGAGGCCCCTCGCGCATCAGCCGGTCGGCGAGCGAGCTCGCGTGCACGACGCCGCGCACGCGGTCGGGGTTCGCGTCCTCGGTGACGAGCAGGCGCGTATGGCCGGAGGAGATGCACAGCCGCAGCGCGGCCTCGACGTCTTGAGAGATGTCAACGGTGACGACCGCAGGAATCGGCGTCATCACCTGGCGCGCCTCCTGCTCGTGCAGATGAAAGACGCCGGTCAGCATGCCCGCCTCGCCTGGGTCGATGTGTCCGCCGGCATAGGACTCGGCGATCAATCGCTTGAGCTCATCCGGTGAGCCGCCGCGCCGCTCGAGGTTCATGTCGACTCCGAGCAGCCGCAGGATGCGGTCTGCGACGGCGGTGAGGGCGCTTATCAGGGGGCGGAACAGCACCCTGAACGCGCGCAACGGACGCGCCACCCGCCGGGCGACGGTCTCGGCGCGATCGATCGCATAGAACTTCGGCACCATCTCGCCCGCCACGAGCTGTGCCGAGGTGATGATCAGGAAGGCGACGATCACGACGACGACGGCCACGCCATCGCTGAGCCCGCCGCCGAGGGCGCCCTTCAGGAGATGGGCCAGCGCGGGCTCACCGAGCGCGCCGATGCCGATCGAGGTCATCGTGACGCCGATCTGGACGGCGGAGATGTACTCGTTGATGTTCTCCAGCTGCTCCAGCGCGAGGGCCGCTCCCTTGACGCCTTCCTCGCTCATGAGCTCCAAGCGCGCCCGGCGGGAGCGGACGAGCGCGTACTCGGCGATCACGAAGAATGCGTTGATCGCGACGAGGACGGCCGCGAAGATGAGCTCGAGGACGTTCACCCCGGAGCGAGGACCCGTGCGGCGCGAGGGCGCCTTGCGTGTAGGCGCCGCCCGAGACGACGGGGGCGCAGGCGGCCCGTCGGGGCCACACTACTTCGGGGAAGTTCTTCGTCGTCGTTCATCGCTTGCCGACGTGCCAAAGGTAGCAAGGCACAGGGTCGGAGGCGGCGAAGCCTCGCGCGGTCAGAGCAGGCCGTCGATCTGGCCCGCCAACCGGAAGTCGGCGTCGGTGAGCCCGCCCTGGGAGTGCGTTGAGAGCGTCAGGCGCACCTTGTTCCACCCGTGGACGAGGATGTCGGGGTGGTGGTTGGCGGCCTCGGCGAGCTCGGCGACGCGGTTGACGAAAGCGATCGCAGCGGCGAAGTCCGCGAAGCTCGACTCGCGGATTATCGTCTCCAACTCCCTGTGCCAGTCGCCGACCGCGGCGAGGCGCTCCTGGATCTCGGCGTCGGCGAGCGGCGGCATGACTGCGAGATTACCGCGCCGGCGCGCTCGCGCAAGGGCAGCTCGCTTGTCCCAGCGCGTCTGGGCTCCTACAGTCAGGGCGATGCGCATCGTGAGCCTCGTACCCCATGCCACGGAGCTGCTGTTCGCGCTCGGCGCGGGGCCCGAGGTGGTCGCGGTTACGCACGAGTGCGACCACCCGCCCGAGGCGCTGACACGCGAGCGGGTGACGCGCGACGTGCTGCCGGCCGGACTCGACGCCGCTGCTATCGATACGGCGGTGCGCGAGCGGACACTCGCCGGGGAGGCGATCTATGAGCTCGACCGGGCGGCTCTGGCGGCGCTCGCGCCCGAGCTGATCGTCACGCAGGCGCTGTGCCCGGTGTGCGCGGTCTCCTATGAGGAGGTCGCCGAGCTCGCGCGAAAGCTCCGCTCCAAGCCGCGTGTCCTCGCGCTCGACCCCAAGACGCTCGAAGAGACTCACGCTGACGTGCGCACGGTGGCGCAGGAGACGGGCCGCGACGAGCAGGGGGCCAAGCTCTTGACCGATGCCAGCGCGCGGATCGAGCGCGTAGGCCTCGCTGTGCGCTCGCAACCGCGTCGTCGCGTCGTCGCGCTCGAGTGGCTGGATCCGGCGTATGTGGCGGGCCACTGGACGCCCGAGATGATCGCGCTGGCTGGAGGCGAGGACGTGTTGGGCGTTGCGGGAGAGCCCTCGCGGACGGTCGCCTGGGACGCCGTCGCGGCCGCCGCGCCGGAGGTCGTGATCGTGATGCCCTGCGGCTACGACGCGGCCCGCGCCCATGCGGAGGCCACCAGCTACGCGGATGAGCTGATCAGGCTCGGCGCCCGCAGCATCGTTGCGGTCGATGCGTCGGCCTACTTCTCGCGACCCGGTCCGCGGTTGACCGATGGCGTCGAGCTGCTCGCGAACATCCTCCACCCGCAGGTCGTGCCGGACCCTCCCGCGGGCGCCGAGGCGCTGCCGGTCGAGTCCGCGCGCGTGCGGCTCTGAGGCGCCGCACCGCGCAGCGCCGAGGCAACTCAGGCGATGCCGTTGCCGGAGACGCCGGCAACCTCGATCGCGCCGAAGACGGCGAGCGCGCACAGCAAGAGGCAGGCGATGAGCCCGACCGCCGGAACGCGGCGCGCGTCGGCGACGCGGAGCGCGAGCCCCGCCAGGGCGCCACCGATCAGGCCACCGATGTGGTCCCCGACGGAGATATTCGCGAAGGTGAAGCTGAAGATCAGGTTGATCACGATCAGGCCCCCGATGCCCGACTCCATCACGCTGATGCGGCGGGCGCGGAGCTCGACGACGGCCGCCCCCATCAGCCCGAAGACGGCGCCCGAGGCGCCGAGAGTTGGTGAGGCGGTGGCGAAGAGCGCGCCGAAGGACCCGGCGAGCAGCGAGGTGAAGTAGATCGCGGCGAACCTGACCGAGCCGATCCCTCGCTCGAGCATCATCCCGAGGAGATACAGCAGGTACATGTTGAAGCCGATGTGGAGGAGGTTCTCGTGCAGGAAGCCGGCGCTGATCAGACGCCAGTACTGGTGGCCTTCGGCGATCGCGCCCCGGTAGAGCAGGCCTTCTTCGATCACGCTGCCGTGGATGGTCGTGCCGGCCAGCGAGAACTTCCCCTGCTCGGTGAAAAAGGCGAGGACGTTGATGGCGATCAACGCGTAGGTGACGCGCGGCACGGTCGCCATGTCGCGCATGCGCATCACTTTCGTCCGCTGTGTTGCACAGTCCGGGCAGCGCATGCCGACGGGCGTGGTGGTCATGCAATCAGGGCAAATCGGCCGTCCGCAGTTCGAGCACGCGACGCCCGTCTCACGCGAGGGGTGGCGATAGCAGGTGGCCATGTGCGGGTGAGAGCCTACTCGGGTCCCGGCGGTGCCAGGAGGAGCCCGGCGGCAGCGGCTCGCTGGGGCTCAAGCGGCGCCCGAGAACGTCCTCGAGGAGAGATCAGCGGTCGCCGAGCAGCTTGCGGGTCTCGCGCCCGAGGCTGCGGATCGTCTGCTCGGCGGCGGAGCGGTCGAAGGTCGGCCAGCGTGTGGCGCTCGGGCTCGGAGTTGCGGCCCGCCGGCGGGCCCGCAGGAGCACCAGCGCGGCGCCTGCCGCGCCGCCCACGACGAGCGCCGCCGCCGGACGAGCCCAATTGCGCGGGTCGCGCATCGCCGAGAGCTCCCATGCCTCGAGCTCATCTGCCGCCATCTCGGTGATCGTCGTGAGCGTGCCCTCGAGACGCTCGACGAGGTCCGCGGGCGGCTCGACAGGCGCGAGCGCTTCGCGCAGCAGTCTCTCGAAGTTGGGCAGGGCTTCAGTCATGAGCTCACCCCTGCAGAGCCTTCAGCAGTGCGTCCGGAATCGGAGTGCCCGAGTTGGGTCGCGCCGTCCTTCTCGCCACGATCGCCGACGAGCTCCTCGAGCTGTTTGATCGCACGGTGGATGAGAACCTTCGTTGCGCCGTCGGAGCGGTCCAGCGCACGAGCGATCTCGCGGTTGTCCATGCCGAGCGCGAAGCGCATGATCAGCGCCTCGCGGCGGTCGTCGGGGAGCCGGCGCACACCGTCGAGCACCCGGCTGAGCTCGTCTCGCCCCTCGACCAGCTGCTCGGTGGTGTGAAGGGCAACGAGAGTCGTCGTCTCGTCGATCGGCGAGGCCGGCTTGCGCGAGCGATCGCGATACAGGTTGGCCGCGAGGTTGTGCGCGATACGAATCAGCCATGGCCGCAGCGGTCGTCCGTGCGACTCGCGCTGGGCGCGCTCGAAATGACGGTAGGCCTGGAGGAACGTCTGCTCTGTCAGGTCCTCTGCGTCGTGGTGGTCTCCGACGCGATAGTAGGCGTAGCTGTAGACATCGCGCAGGTGGGCGCGATACAGCTCGGAGAACTCCGCGTCGAGCTGGGCCTTCGACTTCTGACTGGCTGGCTCGGTCACTCATCGCACACCCTATCCCCACCTTCCTTTCCAGGCCCGCGGTGGGCAGGGGCCACACGGTCAAGCCGCGCGGGCCTCCTCACTAGCGGAGGATCGCTGATGGGCGCGCCTTCGGCGCGCGGGGGTGCAATCGGGTCGTTCACGCTCATCACGCTGTGCTCCTTCGCCGCCCAGCCATTCCCATTGCAGGCTCACGCAGGCCCAGATCCGCTCGGTGACGCCGGCGGCGAGCGTCGGTGAGGTCTGTTCGGGGCTCGGGAAGCGCAGCGGTGCGCCGACGCGGAGGCACACCTTGCGCGGACGGATGCGCCAGCCCCTGCGGACGTCCTCGGTGCCAAACACGGCCACGGGCGCGACCGGCACGCCCGTTTCCAGCGCGAGTCGCCCGACGCCGCGCCGCGGCTCTCCGAGCGGCCCGGGGCGCACGCGAGTGCCCTCGGGGAAGACGACGACGCAATCGCCTCGTGCGAGGATCATTCGCGCAGTCTCCATCGCGTCGCTGTCGCCGGTGCCGCGGTCGACGGGAAAGGCCCCGAGCGCGTTCAGGAGCACGGCCTGCAAGCGCTTCTCGAAGAGCTCGCGCTTGGCCATGTAGTAGACGGGCCGGCGTACGAGCGTGCCGATCACGAAGGGGTCGAGGAAGCTGCGGTGGTTGGAGGCAAGCAGCAGGGGCCCGCGACGCGGCAGGTGCTCACGGCCGATGCGCCGCATGCGGAAGTAGATCAGAAAGAACGGCACGAGCAGCCCGCGGAGCGTCCAGTAGAGGAACGGATTTACGCCCCTCGTCAGGGAGCGCTCGCGAAAGCTGCTCAGGTCCACAGCCGTCTCGCCGAGCGCCGGCTCAGAGCCGCGGTCGGCGGCTTCATCGGAGCGGCCTCGGGCAGCCCGGGCGGCATGCACGGCCCGTCGATCGACGATCGGGGCGTGCGCGGGTCCGTCCAGGGGCCCTGGCCCTTCCAGCTGCTGCTCGACATGGCGCTGCTCCATGCCCTGAAATACACCGTCCGCGACGGCGCCGTTACAGTTGAGCAGAGTGTCGTCGCGGTCCGCGCCGGCGATCGCGCCGGAGTAGCTCAGCTGGTAGAGCGCCTGTCTTGTAAACAGGGGGTCAGCGGTTCGAGTCCGCTCTCCGGCTTCTCAGAAAAGCCCACGCTCGCCGAGAAGTCGCCGGGCCGACGAAGGGTCTCCGACGGCCGCAGACGGGCGGAGTGTGAACGGAAGTGTGAACATCGGATACCACCGACGTTCGGAAATCCCGACGCGCTCAACCGACGGTCGTGTCGACGGAGATGAGACCGATGCCCACCCCTAGTGGGATGAGTGCCGGCAGGATGTGGGCTGCGTAGGTGCCGTGCACACCGCCCTGGGTGAGCACAACCATGCCAGCCGCCGCGATCAGCATCCCTGGTGGGACGAGCAGGCGGGGGCCGACACGCGGCAGCAGCACCGTGCTCGCGGTCGTCGATGTCGCGATGATGGCGCCGATCATCGGAGGGTATGCAAGGCCCAGTTGATGGAGCCAGTCGAGGCGGCCAGTCGTGAAGAGGCCGTCGTCAAGGCCACCGAGGGTCTTGACGTCAAGGAACAGAACGGCGCGTTCCTGGTTCTCTCCGAGAGCGAGTACGCGCCGATCAACCGCACCGTGCAGCCGACGACGATCGATAAGTTCCA
>Ga0182024_10008170_pt1 | contig 22219 bp, 15 predicted proteins | sample P32metaG_FD_120480 | JGI IMG/M metagenome (GOLD analysis project Ga0182024, IMG submission 120480) | Permafrost microbial communities from Stordalen Mire, Sweden - P3-2 metaG (Illumina Assembly) | ecosystem: Environmental > Terrestrial > Soil > Wetlands > Permafrost | place: Sweden: Stordalen...
CGGCTGGCCGATCACCGAGGGCAACGCGCTGCCCGGCCAGCAGCTTCCCGCCAACTACGAAAACCCCCTGTATGAGTACAACCACGGGATCAACGAAGCCAACGGCGTGGCGATCACGGGCGGCACCTTCTACGATCCGCCAGCCGGCGCCGCCAGCGCCTTCCCCGCCGACTTCGACGGCGATTACTTGTTCAACGATTACGGCGTCGGGTTCGTCAAGGTCCTGCACCTCAATGAAGGCAGCGCGACCAGCGGCTACCCGGGCAGCACATTCGCCACCGGGTTGGATAACCCAACCGACGTGCAAGTCGGCCCCGACGGGGCAGTTTACGTGCTTGAGCACGGCAACGGCGACATCGAGCGGTTCGCCCCCGCCACCGGGCAGTTCCCGCCCAACCTGGTTGGGGTCATCGAGGACGTCCCCACATCGGCCATCGAAGGCGGAAAACAAACCGTGACGGTCCGCCTGACTAACGCCGGCGGCGCTGTCGCCGCGGGACGGGTCGCGATCAACCTGATGCTCTCGCCGGACCAGGTCCCCGATACTTCGGCGCTCATGGTGGCATCGATGAAGGCGCGGATTCAGCTTGCTCCAGGCGATTCAGAATCGATCGCGATGACCTTCCGTTACCCAACACATTCCTCGACCGGCACTGCGGTCGCGCCCGGCGTTTATTACCTCGTGGCGCCGATCAAGCCGCAAAGCGGCTCGGCCCGCCAGTCGGCGTCGAACGTCGCCGTCTCGACAACGCCGATATCGGTCGCGGCGGCGACGATCAGCCTTGCCGGGTCGTTCGACACCCTTCCGCAAACGCCGGTAACCCCGGCTCGCCAGGCATCGGCATTCCTGCAAGTCAGCAACTCCGGCACAATCACCGCCGCCGGCACGCTTTCCATCGCGCTGGATGCGATACCGCAGTCAAACGCAACGATCGTGGATCTGCCGACCGTGAGAAGGCAGATCCATATCAGAAGCGGATCATCCGCTCGACTACGAATCAGTTTTGTTGTTCCAAGGAAGATGCCTGCCGGCACTTACCAATTAGAAGCACGAATCGATCCCAATCACCGATTCGGGGCGAATGATGGCAGCGACGTCATTTCGATGGGGACGTTCACCGTCGCTTAGGCCGCGATCAGATGATGCTGATGAGCAGGTCCGCGCCGGCGAGGGAAAGACCTTCCTTCGACAATTGTTCGGTCACGGCGGATTGGCTGGTTGGCCTTTTCAGGCTGAACCGCACTCCAAATTCGTTGCGGCCCGAGAGGGATGCGATCGAGGTCGCCGCAATGCCGAACGGCGTGCCATTGTTGTTGAGAAAGTCGACAGTCCCCAGGTTGACCTTGCCCATGGAAAACGCTGCGATTTCAGCGCTGTTGAAGTCCCCTGTCTGCCCGTTTGGCGTGCTGCCGATTTTGATCGATCCAATGCTCGACTGGCTGGTGAATTCGCCAAGTGTGCTTGGAAGTGTCGCACCATCGGCCGGCGTGACGCCAGCGTAGATTTCGCTGTTGGTGATGCTGGCGGCGGAAATGGAGCCGATGCTGCCAGACGACATGATCGTCGAGTCATCTATTTGATTCGCAGCAAGCTTCCCAAGGTCCGTAGCTGGCCCGGCGCCCCCTGCCAGGACGATGGTCGATGACCCGATGCCGCCCTGAACGACGAGAGAGCCGATTGGCAGGGTAGTGGCCAGGGTACATCTCGCGAAACCGCCCAATGTAATGGCCATTGGCTTCGCGGCGGGAGCGCCGCTGATACTGACATCGCACAAAAACAGGGTACCAAGTACAAGTTTGCCGATCCCGCCCCCAGCGGTGACGCTGACGTTGGATTGGTACGGCGGCAGAGTCATCGTGCCGCCCTCAAGCAGAATGCCGGGGCCAATGATCGCGCCGATAGGCGAGCTCGTGGTGAAGGAATTGAGCTCGGCCATGCCTTTCACTTTCAAGATGCTCTTCGCGGTGGTCCCGGTGACCGAGAACGTGTCCACGGATAGGCCGTTTGAGTCGGTGAGGAGTTCGGTGTGACGCTTGGCGTTGATGGACGTCTCCACGCCCGAACTCGGTACGGGAATGGTGACATCGCCCGGCCCGGATAAGCTCAGCACTGTGCTACCCTGAAATGAGACGGTGTTGGCTGGGCTGCCGGCACCGATCGTCACAACCGAAAGCATTCGGCGGTCTTCAAGGCGCTCGATTGCTGGGCGATTGTCGGGAACCCGACGGGACGATTTGCTTTTCATCGTTTCTCCCTGCTCTTCGAATACGGACGGTAACACGCGGTGTCGGTGATTGCAAACTACTGATGTCGGATGTCGGGCTCTTTGTGGAAAGCCCGGATTCCCCTGCCCTTGAGGTATGCACTTGACGAAGTTGAAGAAGTTGAAGAAGTTTCGTTAGAAGCCGAAAAGAGAACGCCTGTTGTGCCGCAATAGAAACGTCACCCCTTAGCTTCGCTCAGTGGAGTTTTCGCCATGCTCTTTCCCGAACAGGTCATCCCATTCCTGGAACATCATGATCCGATCGTGCAGGAGCACGCCCTGCGCTATTTCCGCGACAGCTTTGACGTCGGCCCGCTGACGGCGGATCACTTCTGGGCCATCATTGACCGTTTGGGCGAGAATGACAGCACCCTCGAACTTGCCGTCCGTCTCGATGAGGTCCCTCAGACGGACCGCTCGTTGCACCGGCTGGTGCGGGCTTTTGGCGGGAACCCGGCGGAGATATTTGATTTTCATTATCAGCACGCTGCCGCCGCGATGGATTTGGCCGTGCTTGCCAGAAATCGAGACGAACTGCTTTCCTGCCCCCAATTGCTGCCGCACGTTCGAGATCGGCTGGAATTGCGGCTCAAACTGCTCGACCAGGACCCCGCTATCGCCTGGAATCGACTGATGGAACATGGCCGCGAACTGGGCGCAGCTTATGTCGGCAGCTTTAATACCAGCCTGAGCGATGCCTTGATCGAAGCCGCGGCCCGCGGCGGCCCGCCGGTGTGCGAACAAGCCCTGTTCGCGCTCGCTGATGAGTCGGCGGCCGACGATTGGCGCGAAATCTTCGCTGTCCGGGTCCTCGGTTTGGCGCGCTACGAACCGGCTGTCAGCGCCCTCGTCGGGAAGCTGGCACTTGATGATGACGTCTTGCGCGACGAGGTGAATCGGTCGCTCGCCCGCATCGGGTCGGTGAATGTGATCGATCGCGTGGTCGCATTTTATCCCGGCAAGCCGTGGCACGTGCGCCTCTTCGCAAGCGGGTCATTGGGGAACATCAAACGTCCCGAATGCGTCAGCGCCCTGATCCAGTTAGTGGCTTTGGAAGTGGCGCTGGGGGAACTGGAGGCCGATTCCGACCCCAACCAAGACGACAGCGATTCGCTCATTGACGAGTTACTGCATGACCTGACCCTGCTCGGGTCGTTGGAAGGTCTGTCCGAATCGCGTCGGCTGATCGCCGCCTATCCCGAACACCCGGAGGCATTAGACCTGTGCCAGTCCGTGCTCGCCACGGCCATCATGACGGGCGTCACTCTACCCGAGGAGAGCGCCTGGCGAAGCCGTCTCAAACCGCGAGAAGTCCGCACCAGCGCAGGCAGGGACGATTGGGAGGCGAGGTCCCGCGACATCCGCGACCAATGGCGGAAGACGGGAATACCCTGGCTTGACGCGCCTCAGTCGCAGCAGGCGCCAGCCGCCATCGCCCCCAAGCCCATCACACCACTGCTGCAAACTCACGCCGATCGACTGGAACCCATCCGCAACAGCACCTGAAAAGTCGGACGTAACGATCCGTGCCCGTGCGGCAGCCAGAAGAAATACAAAAAGTGCTGCGGAAAATGAGCTGCTAGATCACCGGGAACACCAGCGGCCTCCCCGGCGCTGCCCCATCGTCGATGCGGCGCATCGGCAGGCCGTAGACCCTGCTGAGCAGGGTCGGGTCCAGCACCGTTTCGGCCGGGCCGGCGGCGGCGACGGCGCCGTTGTCCAGCAGGACGAGCCGGTCGGCCAGGGCGGCTGCGAGGTTCAGGTCGTGAGACGCCATCAGGATGGCAATTTGTTTTTCGTCGGCCAGTTTGCGGAGCAGTTGGCACAGCTCGACCTGGTGCCGCAGGTCGAGGAAGGTGTTGGGCTCATCGAGCAGCAGGGCTTTGGGCCCCTGCACCAGGCAGCGGCCGACGAAGACGCGTTGGCGCTGGCCGCCGGACAGTTCGTCCAACGGCCGGCTCAGAAGGTCGTTCAGGGCGAGCATCCCGGCGACGTCCCGCACCGCCGCCATGTCGGCGTCGGTCTCCAATCCGAACGCGCCCCAATACGGCGCCCGGCCGAGACGCAGGACCTCGGCGACGGTCTGCCCCGGCTCATGGGCCGGGGCCTGCGGCAGGTAGGCGACATAGCGCGCCAGTTCGCGCCGTCGCCAGGTTGATACGGGGCGGCCGTCCCAGCGGACCGTGCCGGTTGCGTGAAGTTGGCCCAACAGGCAGCGCAGCAGCGTGCTTTTGCCGCTGCCGTTGGGGCCGATCAGGGCGACTACCTCGCCGGCGCCGAGCGACAAGCTGATTTCACGCAGGACGGCGCGGGGGGAGCGAGGATACGAGAAGGTTAAGGATTGGGCATCTAGTAATGTTGTCATTTGTCCTTTGTCCTTTGTCATTGGTCATTTGTCATTGCGGATTCGCGGCATTTCTTCCGCGGAGGGCAAGCCCAAGCGCCGGCGTTTCCAACAAATGACAAGGGACAAAGGACAAAGGACCAGTGACAAATGACAAAGGACCAATGACCAAGGACAAATGACTATTCTGATGTCGCTCGACGTTTACGCGATGATTTCCCATCTTCGGGTGCATCGCCCTTGAGGACTTCGTCTACCGTGGTCCAGAGGGTGCCCATGCTCTGGGCTTCGACTTTGGGGTCCTGGACAGTGCCGCGGACCTGGATGCGCAGCAGCTCGTGTTGGGCGCCGCGCCACAGGTCCTGGACGAAGGGGACCTGGAAGCCGCCGGGGTTGTCGGTGACGAAGCTCATGCGGACCTGCTTGGTGGCGAAGTCCAGCTTGCCTTCGCCGCTCATGAGCATGTTGTTGCTGCGCAGCTCGATCCTTTCGAAGGAGACCTTCTGGCCGTCGACGCTGTAGCGGGCGGTGCCGCTGTTGAACGGGGTGCTGATGGGCAGGGAAAGGTTGGTGATCTGGAGCATGCCCAGGACCACCGGGATGCGGTACAGGTCCTTGCCGGTGACGACGACATCGCCGCGGCCGCGGCGTGCGTCGGCCTTGCCCCAGGCCCCTTCCAGGGCCAGGCTGGCGGTGAGCCGGCCTGACAGGTTCTGGTCGGTTTCGCCGGCCAGGTCCTTCACGTCGGCGTTGCGGACGACCAGGGAGAGGACATAGCGGCTCGGCCCGTCGTCGGGGAAACAGAGCGATGCCTGCCCGGCCAGGTCGCCGCCGGCCAACATCCCCTGGATCCCGTCGATCACCAGCTCCTGCCGGTCAGAGGGCTTGACCAGGGTGGCCTTGAAGTCGGAGACGGTCCGGTCGGCCAGGCGCAGTGACGCCAGGTCGAGCGATCCGTTGAACGAGCGGAGCCGGCCCTGGCGAACGGCGGCATCGAAGGTGAGAGCGCCTTTGACGGAATCGATCGGGACGCCGACATCGAGCTTCGCTCCATCGAGCGTCAACGCGCCGCGCAGGTCGATTTCCGGGTCGGAACAACTCGCCTGCCCTGAGCTTGCCTGCGGTGAGCTTGCCTGCGGTGAGCTTGTCGAACCCGGCGAACCCGGCGAACCCGTCGAACCCGTCGAAGGGGCGGTCGTGGACGACGCGCGGGCAGGGGCAGGCGGCGGGCGGTAGACGAAGCGGTCCAGCCGGATGCCCAGCTTGCCTTTCAATTTCAGCGTGTCCATCAGGTCGGTGAGCGCCGTCGGCAAGGCCCGGTGCAGGTCGGCATCGGATCCCACGTCCTGTCCGGTCAGCTTGAGGTCCCAGGTGGTGCCCTGCGCGATCGCGCCGGTCCCCGACAGCGTGAACTTCGAAGCGCCATGGCGGGCGGTGATGTCGCGGAGCAGAACGCCCTGCGGCGAAACCTCGATGGTGCCCAGGACCTGGTCCAGGCGATAAGGAATGGTGCGCAACGTCGCAGTGAGCGCGCGCGGCTTCAAGGTGGCGCGGAAGCCCGGCGGCAGGCCGCTGTCGGCGACTGCTGGCACCTGCCCATTCGACGGGTTCGACAAGCTCACCGCAGGCAAGTTCAGGGCAGGCGACGATGGTTCGGTGGCGGCGATGATCGGCGCTGCAGTCAGGTCGACCCGGACGGTTGGACCGGGATCGGCGACGGCGTCGGGCGGCGCGTAGGACACCTCGGCATCGAGTGTGCCCACCGGCTGCAATTCGTCCCAGGCGTCGCGCGCCGCCGGCGGCAGCAGCGCGTACAGCGACGGCTCCAGCAGCAGGTTCTGTCCCGATGCGGTGAACGTCAGGCGCGGTTTGTCATCGATCCAGGTGACGCTGCCCTGTGCCGACAACCTGCCCTGCCCATGGCGTCCCTGTACGGTGAGAAGGTCGAGCCGGTCGCGGGTCAGGTGCATGCGCCCGGCCACATCGGAGACGAGATAATTACCATTCTGCGGGCGGACGGACGCATCATGCAAGGCAATGGCAAAGTCGTAGTCGAGCCCGGCGGTCGAAGGCTGGGTTGAAGGCAATGGATCGGCCTGTCCCGGATGTTGGATCTCCACTGTCGGCGCGCGGAGGGTGCCATCGACGTCGAGCAGGCCTTTGACGCCCGTCTTGCGGATCCACTCGGCGCAGTCTGCCGGCAGGGCGGCAAGCAGGTCTTCGTCCACCGGCAGGTTTCGCACGGCTACGGTCAGCGCGGTCGGGCCTGTCGTCGGCATGGGACCGGCGGCAGGGTCGTTCCAGCTCACCCGGCCGCTCAGCTTCACGGTCGCATTGCCGCGGCGCATCTCGGCGTTCTCGACATCCACATATCCGTCGCGGACATGTACTGTGGCCTTCACATGTTGAGCCGGGTACGGGAAGCCGACCAGCGCCGCCGTTGCGTCGACCAGCTCGATGTCGGTGTCGTAGGTGATCCGCTGCTTGGGGCCGATCGCGCGGAGAACGTGGGTGGTGAATGCCCCCTGGAACTGCGGGAACTGCCCCTTGCCCGGCGCATCGAAGAGGCTCAGGGCGTGATGGACTTCGGGGCTGAACGCCTGCATCAGGGGCGGCTCACTGTGGATATCGTCGGCGTGTACCTTCAGGTCGAAGCCGGTCTCCGGCCCGCCGGGCGGCCCGACCGGCCCGATCCATCCGTTGAGCGTCAGATATTGGTCCTGGTTCGGCCCGCCAATCACTCCCCGGCCGCGGAGATTGACCAAGTGGACGATGTCCCACCCCTCCGGCCCCGCCCCTTCCAAGTGTTCCCGGCCGAACGTCACCGCGCCGTTCACCTCGCGCAACGGGTAGGGGAACTGGTTGAAGACGAATTGCCCGTTGATGATCTTGACGGTCCCGCCAACGACAATTCCCGCGCCGACCGTCGGGCGGGCCAGGCTCATCTCGAGCGTGCACGATCCCTGCGGGCGCAGGTGTTCATAGACCTCGCGGTAGTCCTTGGGCAGCGACCAGACATACCGCGGCGACGCCGGGATGCTGAGGTTTTCGTCTTTTATCGACGCGATCTGCAGCGTCATGGCGGCATCGGGGCTGTAACCATCAATGTGGCCGTCGATGTTGAAGCCGTTGCCTTCGACCTTCCCGTTGACCTGATCGACCTTGATGCCGGCCTCGGTGAAGACAAACGTCCCCGCCATCCGGCGAAGCTGCAGCGGCGTGGGCTGGAGCAAGTCCGCCAGCGTATCGGCGGGAGTGGGCTGCGGCGTCGGCTTGGAGGGTGCCATATTCAGGGCGTTATTGGTTGGTTTGGGCCCTTCCGATGGCCCGTGCCCGGCCAACCCGGCGATCCGATAGGCGCGCTGAAGCGAATCCAATCCCTGCAGCGAGGTGTTGCGCCGCCTGGTTTCGAACGCGCTGGCCCACTCTTCGGCGGGAACGGTGAGGTTGACCCCTTCCAATGCCATCTGAACCGTGAAACGGGGCTTGCTCGGGCCCGATGCGTCGGGCGGGCCGGGGCTGTAGTCGAGCCGCGGGATGCTGACGCGACCGGCCAACTCGTGACGATCGGTCCATCCACGCACTTCGGAAACCAGCATCGAGCGGATGTCGCGGCTGAACTCGAACTGGCCTAGTTGTGCCGAGACATGCAGCGAAGCGATATCGAACGACCCGCTGGCGAGCGGCCCGGTGGCGTCGCTGACCCCGCGGCTCTGCAAGACGAAGTCGAACCCCTGGGCGCGGTCCGGGCCATTGGGACTGAGCCGGCCATCGATCGCGATGAACCCCAGCGAATTGCTCTTGCCGTCGCGCAGCTCGCTGATCTCCACCTTGGCGTCGCGCAGCAGCAATTCGGGGAGTTGCGACGGTTTGAATGGCTTGGAGGATGGCGCCTGCGGGCGGGACCGCCGGCTCTGACCGAGACGGGCGAAATTCCACGTTCCGCTCTGCACGTCCTGGGTGAGATGAACGTGCGGTCTTTCGGCGACGATTTGCGTCGCCTGCAACTCGCCCCGGAGCATCGACCGGGGATCGTAGGAGATCAAAAACGATCGGGCGGAAAACAGGACGGAGTCGGCCGCCTGCCCCCCGTCTGCGCCCGGCCTGGAGGGGAGTGTGGCGGCCTGGGGATCGTCGACGTAGACCTTTACATCGTACAGCCGCAGTCCCTCGAAGATGGAAAGCGTGGCCCCGCCGACCTCCACGCGCCCGCCTACCAGGCCGGAAAGGTATCCCTCGGCCATGGATCGGACGCGGTCGGAGTCGGTGAGATAGCCGTAGCCCCCGATGACCAGGCTCAAAAGAGCGAGCAAGGCTCCCATGCCGAGCTTGCGGGCCCGGCAGGTCTTGGGCCGGAACGGGTGCCCCGGCCGCCAGGGGCGATCGAAGAGGCAGTCGGGGCTGAGGGAGTAACGGGTCATCGGGGGAAACGCTGAATGATGAATATTGAATGCCTATCGGTGAAACCGAGCGAGCCGCAAGCGTAAGCGACCGGGCTTTCGTTAGCACCCGCTCGGTCGCGGCTCGTCAAGACGATCCTTTTCCACGGCTGACCTCGCTACGGAATCCCGTGGCGCTCATACGCCCTCCCGCGCCATCCGCACCATGCGGACGAACTCGGCGACCGCCGCGGCGGCGATGACCGCCAGTTCCGGTTCCACGGGCGCACGATAACGTATCGACCCCACCGACAGCATGTGGACAGCCGTAAAATATATCGCCGGCAGGACGAGATAGACTTTTGCCGCCCGTCGCATTCCGTTGCCGAGCGGCCCGACCAGGCCGGCGACCACCAGCAGGTCCAGCGGCAGCGAATACGCCAGCAACACCACCGAACGTTTCCAGTCGCCGTACTCGCGGCTGAGCGGCACCGGGCTCCACGTCCGGGCTGCTTTTAGCATCGCCAATTTGGCCGCACGCTGGGGGTTGGCGCGCACGTAAGCGGCGGCCTTATCGGACAGGTAGGCCGATCGTTCCACTTCGCCCATCTGTTTCAACTGCGGGAAGTCGCCCAGGAACGACTGATCGCTGGCGCCGGTGGCATCGGGGTTGAAGCCATCGTAGGCAGTGACGCCTTCGTTGGTGGTCGTCCAGACCCAGGTCCCCAGAACGCGCCAATTGCGGAAGGCCCAAGGGGTAACGACAAGCAACGTGAGAAGCAGCATCGTTGCGCCAACCGGAAGTGGCCAGCCCTTGGGCGGCCACACCGCTGGCATAACGGGCAAGTGCTGCTGGTTGTACGCCCGGCCAGCCGGCCAGTTCTGATCAGCCTTTCCAGATCGCGAGAGGAAGACTGCGGCTATTCCCATCAGGACAGGCAGGGGCAGGGCCGACGGCCGGACCAGCGATGACAGGGCAAGCAATAGCCCGCCAGTCAGCCACAGGAGCAGGCCTCTCCCCGGTCGAAAGGGCTTCTGCGGTTCGACCCTGGCGCCGTTCCCCCCGATCACCAGGCAGACCATCCCCCAGGCCAGCATGGCGGTGAAAAGCGTTTCGCTTAACAGAAGTCCTGAAAAGGCGATGAGCAGGGGGTCGACGGCCACCAGCGCTGCCGCAGCCAACGGTCCGATCTCGGATCCCCGCCGATAGAGCAGTGCCTTGGCGAGCAGATAGGTCGCAAGGACGGTTGAAGCATCCAGTAACGCCTGGGCGACGAGGACAATCTGTACATGAGCCCCCCATAGTGCGATCCAAGCTGGGTAACCGGGAGTTCGAAAGGCCCGCACGACATCTTGAAAGCGTCTGTCGTAGAACTGTAAGCCTCTGCCTGCCAGAAGGTTTTGCGCCAGAGAGAGGTACTCGCGCTGATCGGGCAGGCGGTCGATGGCTTGGTCCGTGGCCGGCTGAGCCAAAGCCCAGGCGACGCGGGCGCCCAGGGCAAGCACCAGTAGCCCGAGGAATAAATAGTGGTGGCGGCGTCTCGGTTTGTCGTTCGGCGGGCAAACTTCCACGTTCAATACGGTATCATACCGATAATAACTGCGACAGGTTTAGTCATTCAACGTCCGGCTGGCCGTAAACGGATTGCCCTGAAACGGGCTTCACAGTAATGTGCTGGCGTGGCCAGCCGATATCTCGGGGGGTGTGTCCGCTTTTTTGCCGCGCCGGGTGCGGTCCGCACCGGTTGCCGGTTTTGACGTAGACGAAGTATCCGCGGGCGAAACCGGCGTGAGCCGGTCGCCTCACGACCAACAGGCAGGCCATGCAAAAGAAGAAAATGAAAAAGGCTCTCATTACCGGTATTACAGGTCAGGACGGGTCTTACCTGGCTGAGTTCCTGCTCGGCAAGGGCTACCAGGTCCATGGCATGGTCCGTCGCAGCAGCTCGTTCAACACCGGGCGGATTGAACACCTGTATGTCGACCCCCACAGCCCCAACGCCAACCTGTTCCTCCACTACGGCGACCTGGTGGACGGGACCGGCCTGCGCGAGATCCTCACCCGCGTCCAGCCGGACGAAGTCTACAACCTCGGTGCCCAGTCGCACGTGCGGGTGAGCTTCGACCAGCCGGTCTACACCGTGCAGACTGACGCGCTGGGTACGATCAACCTGCTGGAAGCGATCCGCGACACCCACAACCCCACCCGCTTCTACCAGGCCAGCAGCAGCGAGATGTTCGGCAAGGTGGTCGAGACCCCGCAGTCGGAAAGGACCCCCTTCCATCCCCGCAGCCCCTATGCCTGCGCCAAGGTCTACAGCTTCTGGCAGACCGTCAACTACCGCGAAGCCTACGGGATGTATGCCTGCAACGGCATCCTCTTCAACCACGAGAGCCCGCGTCGCGGCGAAACGTTCGTGACCCGCAAGATCACCCGCGCCGCCACGCGCATCAAGGAAGGCCTTCAGGACAAGCTGTTCCTGGGCAACCTCGATGCAAAAAGAGACTGGGGATTTGCCGGCGACTACGTCGAGGCGATGTGGCTGATGCTCCAGCAGGACAAGGCTGACGACTTCGTGATCGCCACCGGCGAGACCTACAGCGTCCGCCAGTTCCTCGACGAGGTCTTCGGCTACCTCGGCATGGATTGGCACAAGTACGTCGTAGTCGACCAGCGCTACTTCCGCCCCGCCGAGGTCGACCTGCTGCTGGGCGACCCGAGCAAAGCAATGAAGCAGCTCAAGTGGAAGCCGCGCGTCAACTTCAAGGGCCTGGCCAAGATGATGACCGAAGCCGACTGGGCCTACGCCAAGCGTGAGGCCGCCATCGCCGAGCATGACCGTAAGAGCAGGCCGGAAGTGGCGTGAGGCCCCGCTGCGCGGGAAATCCGAAACTCGGAAACTCGAAATTCGAAATAAATTCAAAATGCGAAATAAAAATGACGGAAACGCAGACTCGCTGTGTGGAGAACTTCGAATAACGTAAATGCCGCCGTCTTCTTTTGAATTTCTCTTCTTCGTACTTCTAATTTATTTCGGATTTCGAGTTTCGATCGTGGCCCCGGACAGTTGCGTTTTGCCCAGCCCGCCACGCAATAGTCCGGGGCCACGATCCGAGTTTCGGATTTCGAATTTCCAATGGCGGCGGCCCGGATGAGCTAAATCCATCATGAACCTCACCCTAAGAGACAGAATCCTCGTCACCGGCGGAGCCGGGTTCCTCGGCAGCTTCGTGGTTGAGAAGCTCAGGGCGCGCGGCTACGAGGACATCGTCGTGCCGCGGCGCAAGGAATATGACCTGACCCGCGAGCAGGACGTGGAGCGGCTTTATGCCGACTTTCAGCCTGCCGTGGTGATGCACCTGGCGGCGGAGGTGGGCGGGATCGGCGCTAACCGCGACAACCCGGGCCGCTACTTCTTCGCCAACGCCGCTATGGGGCTGCACCTGATCGAGAACGCCCGCAAGGTGGGTCTCAAGAAGTTCGTCCAGGTCGGCACGATCTGCGCCTACCCCAAGTTCACGCCGGTCCCGTTCAAGGAAGAGGAGATCTGGAACGGTTATCCGGAAGAAACTAACGCTCCGTATGGCGTGGCCAAGAAAGCCCTGCTGGTGATGTGCCAGGCCTATCGCCAGCAGTACGGCTTGAACGCGATCTATCTGCTGCCGGTGAACCTGTACGGTCCGCGCGACAACTTCGACCTGCACACCTCGCACGTGATCCCCGCGCTGATCCGCAAGTGCGTCGAGGCGCGCAACCGCGGCGATTCCAGCATCCCGGCATGGGGGACGGGCAAGGCCAGCCGCGAGTTCCTGTATGTGGAGGACTGTGCCGAAGGCCTGGTGGCGTCGATGGAACGGTACGACTCGCCCGAGCCAATGAACCTCGGCAGCGGCCGGGAAATCTCCATCAAGGACCTGACCGAGCTGGTGGCGCGGGTTTCCGGCTTCACCGGCAAGATCGTCTGGGACCCGACCAAGCCCGACGGCCAGCCACGCCGCTGCCTCGACGTGACCCGGGCGCAGCGGGAACTGGGCTTCACGGCCGCCACCTCGCTGGAAGACGGGCTGGCCAAGACGGTCCGCTGGTATGAGCAGAACCGGGATAAGGCGACGACGCGGAAATGACGGCTTCAAGCCGTCACCCTGAGCGCAGCGAAGGGTCTCGTCTGTCGCGAAAGAGAGTCTCGCTGCCGTTACGCTGCTCCGTTTCGGCCTTCGATCCTTTTCTCCCGGCCCGCCGTACTGTATATCTGAACTTTTGCCCCGCCGGCCCTGTCGGCGGGGCAAGCCTTTTCCACTTCCGGCCCAGGAGTAAACGCACGTGGCAAACGAGAGCGACGAGTCAGTCAACGAATCGCACAACACCAACCGCTCGGCCGCCATCTGCGGCGGCGGCGGTTTTATCGGCGGGCACCTCGCCGGCGATCTGCTCGACAAGGGCTACCGGCACGTCCGCTGCATCGACATCAAGCCGCTCGGGGAGTGGTACCAGGTCCATGGCGATGCCGAGAACGTCGTGGCCGACCTCAACGGGAAGCAGGCCGCCTTCGACGCCGTCAAAGGCTGCGACGTCGTCTATAACCTCGCCTGCAACATGGGCGGGATGGGCTTCATCGAGAACAACAAGGGCCTGTGCATGATCAGCGTGCTGATCAACACCCACCTGCTCATGGCCGCGCGCGAATACGCCGTCAAACGGTTCTTCTACGCTTCCAGCGCCTGCGTCTACAACGCCGACAAGCAAAAGAACAAGGCGCTGGACGTCTACCTCAAGGAAGAAGACGCATACCCCGCCATGCCCGAAGACGGGTACGGGTGGGAGAAGCTGTTCAGCGAGCGGATGTGCCGGCACTTCCGCGAAGATTTCCACGTTCCCACCCGCGTCGCCCGCTTCCACAACGTGTACGGCCCGCACGGGACGTTCGAAGGCGGCCGGGAGAAGGCCCCCGCCGCCATCTGCCGCAAGGTCCTCGAGGCCAAGCTGACCGGTAAGCACGAAATAGAGATCTGGGGCGACGGCCTGCAAACCCGATCGTTCATGTACATCAGCGACTGCCTCAAGGGCATGTACAAGATCACCGACAGCAACACCTGGCACGACCCGATCAACCTCGGCTCCAGCGAAGGCGTCAGCATCAACCAGCTCGTCGACATCGTCGAAGACATCGCCGGAGTCAAACTGAAGCGGCGCTACAACCCCGACGCCCCCAAGGGCGTCAACGGCCGCAACAGCGACAACACGCTGATCAAGAAGGTCTTCGGTTGGGAGCCGAACACCAGGCTCCGCGACGGGATGGAGCGGACCTATCGGTGGATCCACGACCAACTGGTTCCCAGATACCGAGGGAACAGCGCCGCGGTCGTGGAAGCGGCACATTGACGACCTATGTCGGTTTCATCCTACAATTCCCGCCGAGGTCGAACCCTTCTCATCTACAGCCAGGTCTTCATCCCCGATCCGGCCAGCGTGGGGCAGCACATGGCCGACGTGGCGGTGGAGATGGCTCGCCGCGGGTATCCCGTTCGCGTCTACACCTCGGCGCGCGGTTACGAGGACCCGGCAATCAAATACCCTCCGCGGGAGACCCTTCGCGGCGTTTCGGTCCGCCGGCTCCCGCTGGCTTCGTTCGGGAAGAAATCAATTGTGACGCGCGTCCTGGGCACCGCGGCCTTTATGGCTCAGGCGCTGGTTGCCGGCCTGTGTACCCGCGACCTGGGCGGGGTGTTCTTCAGCACGTCCCCGCCTCTGGTGGGCGTGATTGCCTCGATCGTCGGATGGGCCCGCAGAGTTCCGATCGCGTATTGGGCGATGGACCTCAACCCCGACCAGCTCATTGCCCTGGGCAAGCTCAAGCCGGCCGACCCGGCGGCGCGACTGCTGGAGGCGGTCAATCGGCACATCCTGCGCCGCTCGGAATTGATCGTCGCCCTCGACCGGTTCATGGCCGACCGTCTGGAACGCCGGGAACCCGCTCTGCATCTCCGCGACAAAATACTGGTCATGCCCCCATGGCCGCATGAAGAACACATTATGCCTGCCGGGAGCACGAAGGGGCCCAGCGCGACCGAACCCGGAGAAGGCGACAATCCGTTCCGTATCCGCCACGGGCTGGCCGGAAAATTTATCGTCATGTACAGCGGCAACCACAGCCCTTCCAACCCGCTGACAACCGTTCTTGAGGCGGCAATCCGCTTCAAGAATGACCCGACAGTGCGGTTTGTATTCGTCGGCGGAGGCATCGGGAAGAAGGAGGTTGAGGCGGTCATTCGCGATCATGGCTTGACCCATGTGATGTCGCTTCCCTACCAGCCGCTGGCCGAGCTGGGCCAGTCGTTGTCAGCCGCCGACGTGCACGTCGTCTCGTTGGGACAGGAGATGGTCGGCATCATTCATCCGTGCAAGGCCTATGGCGCGATGGCCGTAGGGCGTCCTCTGCTTTATTTCGGTCCTCTGCCCTCGCACATTTCGGATATTTTGGAGGCCCACCCGATTGGCCGCTGCGTGGCGCACGGCGACGTGGACGCCGCGGTCCGCGCCATCAAAGAACTGCACGGCGCCGGCCCGGCGGCACGCGCTGAAATGGGCAATCGCGCTCGCGCCGTCTTGCGAGAGACCCTCGGCCAGGAGTTGCTCTGCTCCCGCTTCTGCGATCGGCTGGAACTGGCGATTTACGGAAAAGAGCCGTCAGTAGCGACCGATTTGACAGCTATCGCCGCGAAACCGGATGACTCGGCCTCGCTGCGGCTGACGCAAGCGGTTTGAACGTCGTCGGGTTGTTTCACGTATCATGCTCGGATACGATCCGGATGAACCTTGGAGGTCCAATGCGTTGGTTGCTGTTGCTCCTGCCGCTGCTTGTTATCGGCGGTTGTCAAAAGGACATTAAAGAGGCCCGATCGACCCCGATTCCGGCTGTCCATTCGAACCTGTGATCCTATTCCGACTCTCCCGGTACTCAGGGAGGGGGTAAGGGTGAGGGTCTTCTACTATTGTTGGGCAAGAAGCGGGTCAGAGAAAACGCCCCTCACCCCAACCCTCTCCCGGAGTACCGGGAGAGGGAGAAAACGCGCCGTAGACTCCAACCGACCCGTGCCGCGCTCTCACACCAGCGCACTCACCTTCTCCACTGCCCCCTCCATCATCTTGATGTACTCCTTGCCGAACAGACGCAGGTGGTTGAGTATCGTGAAAAGCTGGTACACCGGCTTGCGGACTCGGTGGTACTCCGGCGGCAGGCGGCGACCCTGCTGGTATGCCTTCAAAAGAGCAGGCGTCGAGGTATGGAATAGCTCCAGATAGGCCAGCTCCACCTCGGCGTGGGCGTACTTGCAGTGCGGGTCGAGCAGGGCGCAGACGTGCCAGTTGCCTTCTTCGCCGCAGCGCGTCAGAAGATTGGTGGCCCACACGTCCCAGTGCACCAGCCGGGGGGGATCGTCGTGAGCCAGCAGCACGTCCAGCCGGTCGTAGACCTTGGCAATGGTTTTACGGCATTTCACCGCCAGCAGCCCCGACTTCTCCACTTCGTGCCAGATCGGTTCGAAAATGTCCTGGTAGCACGCCGGCCACTTCTCGAATTTTTTCGGCTCGGCGGCCGTCACCCGCATGAAGTGCGTGCTGGTGTTCTCGTGCAGCTTGAAGAGCAGCTCGGCCAGGTGCGATTGAATGGCGTCGAATTGTTCCGGGGAGCACTTCGACCTGGCCGCGTTCAGGTCCACGCCTTCGACGTACTCCATGAGAATGTAGCTGAACGGCTTTTCCAGCGAGCCGACCTGACAAGCATAGACCTCCGGCACCGGCAGCCCGCATTCCTTCATGAGCTTGAGCTGATGCGCCTCGTCGGCATAGCCGCGGTCAACCCGATGGGGCGTGATCTTGAGCACCGATCGGTGCCCGTCGGCCAGTGTCAGCGCCAGGGTGGTGCTGATCGACCCGCCGTCCAGCGTCTGGAACTCCCGAAGCTCAGCGTCCGCTCCGGCCCAGTCCTGCACGACCTGCCGGAGGATCTGCCAGGAGATGTCACCTTCGCTCAGAGCCATCGTGAATTGATGAGCACCTGGGACAAATCATCCCCAACGTGGCACGCGGGTACAACAGGATATGCCGGAATATTTGAGATTTCCGGCAAGCGAGTTCGTCCACACAAGAGTCGTGGGCTTGTGGTCTGGAAGCGTCAGGGCTTGCTGAATCCGCCGCCGCCCGGCGTGCGGATGACCAGACGGTCACCGGCAGCGAGTTCAATCAATGTTTTCCCGGGTAGTGACATGTCGCCGGAGGGGGCCGTATGGGCGTTGCTCCCGGATCGGGCCGATTGTCCGCCCTGAAGACCGAAGGGCTGCGACAGGCGCCGGTCGCCGAGGATCGTTCCCTGGCAAGCCTGCAGCGCCTCGAGGACGCGGATGGTCCCATCCCCGCCGCGATATCGGCCCAAGCCCCCGCTTCCCGGTGCGGCTTCGAATTGCCGCACTCGCAGCGGGTATTGCAGCTCGATCGCCTCGGCGGGCGTATTGAGCGTGTTGGTCATGTGGCATTGGACGGCCGAGGCGCCGTCGTAGCCGGGGCCCGCCCCGCTGCCGCCGCCGATGGTTTCGTAGTAGGTCCACGGCTCGCCCGAAGCGGTGACGCCGCCCAGGGCCACGCTGCTCATGGTCCCGCAACTGGCGGCGGGAATGATTTCCGGGAGCGCTTTGGCCAGCGCGCCGAAGACCACGTCCACCACCCGCTGGCTGGTTTCGGTGTTGCCCGCCACGACCGCCGCGGGGTACTGGGCGTCGACCACGCTTCCGGGTTGGGTGAGCACTTGGATGTCACGGAAGCACCCGCCATTGAGCGGCGGGCCCGCATCACTGTTTGCCATGGCGTTCATCACGCAGGCGAAGCAGTAGTACACGGCAGATCGCGTGACCGCCTGGGGGCAATTGATGCACCCGACCGCCTGGCCGCCGCTGTCGCGCAAGCTGACGACGGCCCGCCCGCCGCCGGTAGTGATCTTCACACGAATGGGGACCGGGCCATTGCCGGCGCCGTCATCGTCCATCACATCTTCAAACGTCCACTCACCGGCCGGAATGGCGGCCAGGGTGCGGGCCATGAACGCCTGGGCGTAGTCGAGCAGCGCCTTGCCATACCGCACGACGGTTTCCGCCCCGCGGCTCTTGACCATCCGCAGCAGCGATTGGACGCCGACGTTGTTCGCCGCAATCTGGGCGTCGAGGTCCCCCAGCCTTTCGTCCGGCGTGCGCACCGCGGACAGGAACCGTTGCAGCATCGCCTCGTCGCGCACGCCCTTGCGATAGAGCAGCGTCGGCTCGATCCGCACGCCCTCCTGGTCGATGTGGGTGCTCAGGGTCATCGACCCGGGGCTGTCGCCACCGACGTCGGCGTGGTGGGCCCGGTTGGCGGCGTAGCCGAACAGTTGCCCATCGTGGAACACCGGCGTGACGAGGGTGATGTCAGGCAGGTGGGTCCCGCCGGCAAACGGGTCGTTGACGATCGCGACATCGCCCGGACCCAGGTCCCCCAGCCGCTCCCGGACCGCCGCAACCGACGCCGGCATGGAACCCAGGTGTACTGGGATATGGGCGGCCTGGGCGAGCAACTCCCCCGAGGCATCGAACAGGGCGCAGGAGAAATCGCGGCGTTCCTTGATGTTCGCCGAGAACGCCACGCGCTGCAGCGTGATCCCCATCTCTTCGGCCGCGGCTTCGAAGAGGTTGCGGAAGAGCTCGAGTTCGACGGGGTCGATGTCCATTGGTGAGGTTGTTCGCTGGCGCTGCTACCCGGCACGTGTGTCGCCCAGCGATACCGACCCGATGATCGGCGCATCCCCGCCCACCGCACCCGGCTCGCCCGGGCTTGCCGCCTCCGGCGTCTCGCCCAGGCGCGGACCGGTCACGGTGACCGGCGCGGTCGGCGTGGCCGCCGACGTCTCGACCTCGGTCACCCCAACGGGGTGCGCGGGAACCGGGAAGGCGGCATCGGAAAGGTCCCCTTCCATCGGGACGTTGCGCAGGGCGGCCTGCTGCTCGATCAGGGTCGGCTCGTCGCTGCCTACCGGGCGGTCGGCCTTACGGAAGACGTCCACCAGCGCCAGGGTGATGGCCACGACCACCGGGCCCATCACCAGCCCCACGATGCCGAAGACCTGCAAGCCACCCAGGACCGAGAAGAAGATGAGCAGTTCGTGGAGGCGGGTGCGCTTGCCGACGAAGCGCGGGCGCAGGACGTTGTCGATCATGCCGACCACGCCCATGCACCACAGCGACAGGATGATTGCCCGCACCCAGTGGTCGGTCAGGGCGAGATAGAGTGCGGCAGGCACCCAGACGATAAAGCTGCCGGCCATGGGGATCATGGAGAGGAAGAAGAGCACCACCGACCAGAGCAGCGGTTCGGGCAGGCCCAAGGCCCAGAACGCCAGCCCGCCGAGCACGGCCTGGATGGTGGCGATGACCAGCACGCCGTAGACGCTGGCGCCGATGACCTCGCGGGTGCGGAAGAAGATCCGCTGCGACTGTGCCCGCTCCAGGGGCAGCGAGTCCAGCAGTGCGCTTTGCACACGGTCGCCGTCGCGGAACAGGTAATACATCGTCATGATGACGAATATCACTTTCAGCACTTGCACCATCACGCTGCCGACGATTGCCGGCAGCTTGCTGGCGATGTCCCCGCCGAAATTCTGCAACTGGTAGACCAGGTAGTCGCGTGTCCCCATCTTGTCCAGGTCCACGATGTAGTGGCTGAGGAACCGGAAGGCCCCGGTGTCGCGGCTAAGCAGGTGGGAGGCGTTTTGCTGCAGGTACGTGGCCGCCGTGGTGGCCTCGGCGACGACGGCCGTCGCGACCAGGGAGATGGGGATGACGATCACCGCAACCACGAACAAGCAGCTCACCGCCGCCGCCCACGCGGGGTTGTGCATCCGGCGGACGAAGTAATTGCGGACCGGGTAGAAAATGATCGACAGGACGGTCGCCCAGAGGAGCACGTCGATCAGCGGCTGCAGCAACAGCCAGCAGATGTAAAGCGACAGGATGGTGGCTGCCAGCAGGGCAAGCCAGCGGGAACGGAACCGCTTCAGCCCGCCGCGCCATTCGCGGGGGTTCCGGCCCGCATCCCGCGCAACGGCCGGCAGGGATTCCTCCCGCTGGAATGCACCGGTATCGGGCAGGCCGTTGGGGCCGATCGGGTTTTGCGGCTCGGTCATCTATGGGAAGCTTACGCGCACAAGCCGATGCCAGACAAGAGACGCAGCTTGGAGGAAATGCTGAATGAGGAATGCTGAATGCTGAATTTGAAGGCCGTGACCCTCAATTCAGCATTCAGCATTCAGCATTTCCTCCACATTCACTTCCCGGCCTTGGCGCTCAACGCCTTCTCGATCTCGCCGGTGAGCTTGGGGTCTTGCGGCTTGGTCTGCGACGGATAGCGGGCGATGATGTTCCCGTTCCGGTCGATCAAAAACTTGTTGAAGTTCCAGGTGATGTCGCCCGCGAAGTCGCCGGCGGTCCCCTTTTCGGTCAGGAACTTGTAAACGGGCGCCTTGTCCTCTCCCAGCACGCTGATCTTGCTCATGATCGGGAACGTCACGTTGTACGTCCCCGTGCAGAACTGCTTGATCTCCGCGTCGGTGCCCGGCTCCTGGTGCAGGAAGTTGTTGGCCGGGAACCCGATGATGACGAAACCCTGGTCGGCGTACTTCTTGTACAGCTCTTCCAGCCCGGCGTACTGCGGGGTGAAGCCGCACTTGCTGGCGACGTTCACAATCAGCACGACCTTCCCCTTATAGTCGTCGAGCTTCTGCTCCTTGCCGTCGATGTCTTTGACAACGAAATCAAGGGGGCTGGCAATCTCATTGGCTTGTTTGGCGGCGGCGGGCATCGTCGTGGGCTCCTTAACAACCGGCTCAAGGCTCTTGGGGGCCGCCAGCGACCAGCCGACGGCCGTCAGCAGGACACCGGCCACGCCGGTCAGGGCGAAGGATTTCAACACGGTTTTGGTTCGAATTCGCACGGTCTGACCTCCATCAGGTTGGGGACTCTCTGCCGAGATACGATACCATAGGTAACCGTTCACGTTTATTCCTGCACGGGTCAACAAATCCACGAAGATCGAAACGAGGTGTCCCGTGGCAGGGGCAAATCCCGGCGTGTATATTCCAATGCATGCTTCCGATGTGGCCTTTTAACCGCCGGACCGTGGCCCACCGCACGTTCGGACAGATCCATCCTGTCCGGAATGGCCGGTTCTGGAAAGCCAAGGTATCGTTCGAGTCGTTGCGGGAACCGGTGGAGTTGCAGATCAACGCGGCCGAGGAAGGCCCCGCCGAGGCCCAGGAGAAGCTGTACCTTCTTTTGCAGTCCCATTTCCGCAAAGTGCTCCAGGTGGCGCTGCGATCGGTGCATGCCGAATACCAGCGCGCGTCCAAGGCACAGCCGCAGGTCAAGTGGCCGGTGGTGTCGAACCTGAAGGAGCAACTCCACGCCACGCCACTGGACGGCGTGTGGCTGGAAGACAACCTGGGCCACCGCTTCGTCCTGTCGTTCCGGGCCAAGGCGGACAAGGAACAGCACTTCCATGTCTTCTTCCATCACTGGAAAGTGGAGAGCGTGGCGTCGGAGCGGTTTTAGAAGCCCACGCGTGCAAACGTCGTGGTCCAACGGGACCGATGGAGATTGCGGGATAAAGATGCCTGAAGAACCGCAGCCCGCAACGACGAATGGCGATCTGGCCGATGGCGAGGTCCCCTTTGGAACGGCGTTCGATCCCGAAGTTCACAACATGACCGCGAGGCTTTATCGCAACGGCGAACTCGTCTCTCAACGCCAGTTCGTGAGCGGGAACATTTCGCCGGAAGAATTCGCGCTCGCGTGGGAACAGGGGCTCACGCAGCCGTGGCGCGTCGGCGACACTGAGAACCGAGCGATGCGAGCAATTGGCCTTCAACCAGGGGATAATCTTATTCTTGACGGGCAGTTGGAGCCCTGTGGATGGTGCCAAACTGCCATGATAAATCGCTAGGTTGCAAGCCGTGCGGAAATTCAATACCGTTTCCTGGACGAAACGGGGAACATGTGCATCTGGTCTGCGCAGCAGAGAGATTACACCTATGCCGGTTTCGTGACACTTCAGCCGCGTGCAGCAGCTTTCGCTGGCAACGGGGGTAATTTCCCTGTTTGAAGCATCTCCCGCAAGGCGGCGACGATTGTTGTGGTGGGATCGTGGCCTCGCAGCTTCA
>Ga0182024_10008171_pt1 | contig 22218 bp, 16 predicted proteins | sample P32metaG_FD_120480 | JGI IMG/M metagenome (GOLD analysis project Ga0182024, IMG submission 120480) | Permafrost microbial communities from Stordalen Mire, Sweden - P3-2 metaG (Illumina Assembly) | ecosystem: Environmental > Terrestrial > Soil > Wetlands > Permafrost | place: Sweden: Stordalen...
AATCCAAACTGCCGAAACGCAACCGACCACCCGCGCCACGTCTCGTCTGGCAGAAACCTCATACCTTCCCTACTCATACCATCAAAAATCATGTCCAGAAAATTTAAGTGGTATTGGGCGGTTTCGCCTGCGTTCCCCGAATTGCGCACCCTGCCAGGCTAATAGACCAGGTTCGCGCCAAAAGCCGGCATTTCCCCATTTCGCACCATCTTGCTCCACGAATCCAGTTTCCCCCCGCCCAGTTTCCAGAATTTCCGGCACATGTCGAAGTACTCGACCACCACGTCGCGTTCGCCACGTTTCAGCAGTTCGTTCGCAAGAGTCATATTCGGACCGAACGAATTTAACTGCGGCGAACCCGGCGTCTTGCCCGACTCAAGCAGTTGACTCCGGGCGGTCGCAACGTCATCGCTCCGCAGCGCCACCAACCCCAACACTGTATGGCCTTTGTGGACGGCGTTCCCGTAATTCCAGCCGCCCGCATCCGCCTGCGCCCCCATCAGCAATTCCGTGGCATACGCCTTTGCCTTATCGTTGGCGCCCAGTTCCGCTGCCTTCAATGCCAATTCGCCCAGACGATCGTACCTTCGCTCTTTGTCCCCGCCGCCCGCATCCTGCTCCACATCGGCGAACTCCTGCTCCGGCGAACGCGGCAGCGACTTGCGCAACTGCTCCAGACGATCGTCGGCAGCCTCCATTTCGGGCGTGTATTGAAACGATGACGCGGGCGGCGGACCCTTCGAATAGTCCGTGAAGTCGACCCGCACTTCCGTATACGCGGCAACCGGCGCCCCGTCGCGGATCACCGGCCGGAAGCTCCATTGCCGGACCGAATCCGTCGCGGACTTCCGCAGCGCCTCCGGCCCGGTCAGCACTTCCAGCTCTTCCACGTTGCCCTTCGCTCCCACCGTCACCAGAAGCTGAACGACTCCCTGCACCTTTTCTCCACCCGCGTCCACCGGAGTAACCGGCTCGGTTTGGGTCAGCGGATAAAGCAGGGGAATAAATGCCTTCACGTTTTCCGGAATCGCCCGCAGCGGCGCGGCCTGGGCGGAAGCCTTCGCCTCCTCCGCTTTCTCCGACTCCATCTCAGCGTCCGTGATTCCCTTCATCAGATCTTCGAACGGTTCAGCACTGCAATCGCCCGGTACGTCGAACAGCGAATCGTCCAGTAACTCCGTTGAAAGCCCCACTACCTCATTGCTCGCTTTGAAGACCGGCATTTCCGACTCCGCCGCACCGGCCATAGGCATCTTCATCGACATTTCCATGCTCGACCGCAACATGGTCGATTGATCCTTCTCCAACGCCTCCATCATCGGCTTCATGCCCTCCGGCGCCATCTCGCCGAGAGACCCCATCGGGTTTTCGAAATATTTCTCCCAGGCGTCGAAGCCCGATAGCTGCCACAATCCCGGTACCCGCAACCGCTCGCTCGGCGCGGCTGACCAGATTCGCATCACGGACTTCATGCTCATACCCGTCAGGAAGGCCGCGGCCTGATCCTGCGTTCCTTCGGGAGCCTTCATCGTCGTCGTGCACGTGATCTCGCGCTCTTCGGCGAGTACTCCCTGAATCGTTTCCGTTGCGCCCGATTTCTTCGTCTCGCAGACAGCCTTCATCGACTTCAGCATTCCCTCCATGTCCGCCGTTTCCGGCGCCGCATCCGGCATCCGCTCCTCCGTCCATTTGCCATACTCCGCCGCGCTGACGGTCGCGTATTTTCTGCGTACCGTGTCGATAACCGTCACCTGCTGCCGCCCGAAGTCCACGATGGTCGTCTCACTGTCGTCCACCGTAATCCCTTTGTTGCCCTTCATGCGGACAACGTAGGCGGTGATCCTGCCTGGCGCGCCCCCTATCGGGCTCGTCATCTCACCCCGATAGCGAATCGTGACGTCCGCCCGCACCGTCAGCGGAATAGTTGCCAACACCACCAGTGCCGTAGTCAGAAACGATCGCATCGTCTTCATCTCTCTCTATTGACCCGGCGCGGAAGCCTGCGCCACATCCGCCTTGACCGACGCCATCATTGCGTCGCTGATCCCCTTCATGACGTCCTCGAAAGCCTCCGCGCCGCAATCGCCTGGCACGCCGAACAAAGAATCGTCCAGCAGTTCCGTCGAAAGCCCCACCACATCCATGTGCATTTTCACGAGGGGCTGATCCCCTGCCGGGGCTCCGGGCATCGGCATATTCATCGACATCTCCATGCTCATCCGGAGCGTTGCGGATTGATCTTTCTGCATCGCCTCCAGCATCGGCTTCATCCCCTCCGGCATCATGCTGCCGAGCGACCCCGTCGGGTTCATGAAATATTTCTGCCAAACTTCGAATCCCGATAGCTGCCACAGCCCCGGCACGCGCAGCCGTTCACTCTGCGCGGCGGTCCACGTCCGAATCAGCATTTTCATACTCATCGCGGACATGCTGTCTTTCATACTCTCGGGCATCTGGATTGTAATCGTGCAGGTCACATCGTGTTCATCCGCCTGTATTCCCTGAATGGTTTCCCCAGTGTCGGACTTGTCCGTATCGCACGTCGATTTCATGGTCTTCAGCATTTCGGCCATCCCCGGCGCTCCCGCCCCCGGCATCATCGCCGCCATGCGCGCCCCCATCTTGTCGCCATACTGCGATGCGGCAATCGTCGCGTACTTTCTGCGGGCCGTGTCGATAATTGTGACCTCCTGCCGGGCCATATCCACGATGATCGTTTGCCCATCGTTGACCGTCACGCCCTTATTCCCCTTCATATAAATGACCTCGATACTGTTCTTCCCCGGTATCCCGGGCATCGGACTCGCCATCTCGCTTTGATAGCGAATCGTGACATCCGCCTTCACAGCCATCGGCACAGTTGCCAACACCACAAGCGCCGTACTCAGAAGCAATCGCATCGTCTTCATCTCCCTTTATTGACCTGTAAATCGCACATCGATGTATCCCTGCCGCTCCGTCCCTGTATGTCCAAAATTCGTCTCCCGAACCTGTTTCAGTGCTGCCGGAACCAGCGCCGCGTTTGCAGCCGCCGACAACTCCGCCTCGACCACAGTGCCATCGCTGTCAATCTCCGCGTGAACGATCACCGGCTGCGCAATGCTCGCGTCTCCCTCAGGGGCGGCGCTGATCCGCATGCGCACGGCGCTGCCCAACGCGACCGGTCTCGGGTCCGATGTCATCCCCGCAGCCGGCAGCAACGAGCCTTCGTCATCGGCCGTCGCGTCCGCGATATGAAAAATTCCATCGACAACCAGCGCACCGGCAACATAAATCCGAATTCGATCCGGCAAGTGCAGCCCGTGAAACTGCACGTTCCCGTCATAGCCAAACTGCGCATACGTGCCCGGCGCCAACGAATGCACCACCAGATCGCCCGACGCATCGTCCACGCAGTACTCTTCTTCATCCCACTCCCGGCCCTGAACATTGGCTGAATCCCCCGCCGGTTCCGAACCCAAAACACACGTCGTGGATTTCCCCTGCCACTGCACTTTCGCGGTCCTGAGCCGCGCGTTCGGACCGAACCACCGCGTCGCCCAGAGCGCTTCATTCCGCAGCATGTGCGCCCGCATCGGGATCACGGCCAGATGCCGATCCTCCATCAGCGCGCCCTGATAGAGCAACTGCAAATGCGAAACATCGCCCACGCTCGCCGTCCAGCGCCATTTCTGCCCTGTCATCCACGTTTCGGAAATCTCGCCCGCACCCGTATTGAGCGCGCTCCCGCCCGCGGTAAATGACACATCAAATCGATACGGTGGCATGCCCTGCACGTGCCGCAACGCGCCAGCCCTTGCCTTCGCGAGCAAAGCCACAGCCGACGCACGCAAATCCGGCGACGATGCAGCTTCCACGCCCCCGCCCACCGGTTCGTAAGGATCGGTGAAAGGCGCCGTCCCCGGCGATTGCGGCGCCGGCGTCCGGGTGGTCGCCATGGGCGCTGCTATCGCCGGCGTCGTGAACGCCATGACCGGAGGCGCCTGGGGCGTTTGCGCCGTGCGCGCCAGGGAAACCACCTGCCCCAACATCGGAAAAGTCACACACGCAAACCAGATCGAGCATCCCAATATTCCGGCAATCGAACAAAACGAACCCACCAGCCGGGGCAGCGAGATCGGCGCATCTGACAGCAGCAACTGCATCCGCTGCGTGAGATGACTCCTCCGCAGAAACGACGGAGCAACGGCCAGATCCGACCAGACATGTTCCCGCGCGATCGCCAGCAGCGCGTCGATATAAGGCTCGCGCGAAGCCGTCAGCCGCACCGATTCGGCATCCACCAGTTGTTCGCGCGCCAGACGCGCTTCCGACAACAACAGCCAGGCTCCCGGATTGAACCAAAGCAACGCACCCACAAAGCCTTCTATGAGCGTCACCAGCCAGTCGCCGCGCCGGACGTGCAGTAGTTCATGGCAGGCAATGCCGCACTGCGCTTCTTCATCAAGCGTGAGAAACGACGAGGGCAGCAGCACCACCGGCGCGAGCCAACCCAGCATCACCGGACCTGTCGCGTCTTCAGAAACACAGAACAGAGCGTCAGCGTTCGTAATCGATGCGGCCGCCTGCATCGCCTCGGGAATCGGATAGAGGGGCGTCGCTCCGATCCGGTAACGGCGGATTCTCCACAGGCCGCCCGACATCCACGCGAGATGCACCACCACCCCGGCCCCCAACGCCCCGAGCACCCACCGTCCGTGCAGCGCGATGGAAGAAACAAAACCGCTGTTGGCGGCCACAGCCCGCCACGGTTGCATGAGCGGCAACAACAGGCAGAGCGCCAGAACCGCGTGGCAATAGGCGAGTTGGATACGCGGATGCCTGACGCGCAGCAGGATCGGCAGGATCGCGGCTACACACGCAATCACGGTCGATTGCAGCATCCACGACAGCACGTTATGCGCGAGCGGCCCGGCAAACATAGCTATTTCCGCCGCCTCGCCTTCACCAGCTTTTCCACTTCCGCCAGTTCCTTCGCGTCGATTCTTTTGTCGCCCACCAGATGCACCAGCAGCGGTTGCGCGGAGCCGTTGAATACGCGTCCCACGAACTCATCCACCATGTTTTTCACCATCTCGTCCTGCGGGACTGTCGGCGTAAACACGTAGGCGCGCTCCCCTGCCTCCTTCGTCAGATGCCCCTTGCGCTCCAGAACGCCCATCATGGTCAGAACCGTGGTATACGCGATCTTGCGTTGTTTGAGAATGTCCTGAAACACTTCGCGGACGGTCGCGTGGCCGCGCTCCCAGATCACTTTGAGGATTTCCAGCTCCAGATCCGTCGGTACTGTTTTGATGTTCTTCATCGCCATGACTAATAACTTAGTCTATAGTGCGCAGGAAGTCAAGAAAAAGTTCTTGCATAGAGAGCCACGTCCATAGTAGATTAACTCACAGGAGTAGTCCTTAACGAAATGCCGCTGCCTAAACTGACCAAACTTGAGCTTCAGATCATGGAAGCCCTCTGGACCCGCGGCCCCTGTTCGATTCGCGAAATACAGGAATCGTTTCCGCCAAAAAAGCGCCCCGCCTACACGACGGTCCAGACGACGGTCTATCGCATGGAAGTCAAGAAAGCCCTGCGTCGCACGAAGAAGATCGCGACAGCGTTCATCTTCGAAGCAGCGGTCTCCCGCGAAGCGGCGGAACGCAGACTGATCGACGAATTGCTGAGCTTGTTCGGCGGCCGCAGCCGTCCCATCATGGCCCATCTGGTCGACTCCGGGACGCTGAGTCTAGACGATATCCGCGAAGCGGAGCAGGCTCTGCTGAAAATTACCGAAGCGGATGAGAAACCCCAATGACCGCCATCTTCAATCACCTCTGGCAATCGACCGCGTTTGCCGCAATCGCCTGGCTGCTGACACTGGCTCTGCGGAATAACCACGCGCGAGTGCGCCACGGAATCTGGCTGGCGGCCTCGCTCAAATTCCTCATTCCGATTTCGCTTCTCATCGCTCTCGGCAGCCACATCGAGTGGCGAACGGCTCCGCCAACGCCAGCGCAAGCCAGCTTCAACAAATTCAATGTGGCAATGGACGAAGTCAGCCAGCCCTTCACGGCTCCGATGCCTTCACTACCAACCGCGCCGCCAGCCCAAAGCCCGCTTCCGGCAATTCTGTCGGGAATCTGGCTATGCGGATCTATCGGAATCGCTGTTTCCTGGTGGGTTCGCTGGCGGCGTATCAGAGCGGTCGTTCGCGCCGGCTCACCCGTGCAACTCGACCTCCCCATCACGGCGATCTGTTCCTCCACTTCAATTGAACCTGGCGTCTTTGGCACATTCCGGCCAGTCCTGCTGTTACCCGAAGGCATCGCCGACCGCTTAACACCCACTCAACTGAAAGCCGTCATCGCGCACGAACTCTGCCATGTCCGCCACCGCGACAACCTCATCGCCGCGATTCACATGTTTATTGAAACCGTCTTCTGGTTCCATCCTTTGATCTGGTGGATCGGCAAACGCATGGTCGAAGAGCGCGAGCGCGCCTGCGACGAAGAAGTATTGAGCGCCCTCCAGGAACCCCGCGCCTACGCCGAAGGCATCCTCAACATCTGCAAACTCTACGCCGAGTCCCCTCTCGTCTGCGTATCCGGAATCACAGGACCGGACCTCAGAAAAAGAATCGAGGCAATCATGGCGAACCGGGTGGCATTCAACCTGAGCACCAAAAGAAAATTGTTACTGGCTGCAGCCGCCGTGCTCGCCCTCGCGGGACCGATCACAATCGGTCTGATGAACGCGCCCCAAATCCAGGCTCAGCCCCAGGCGCAGTCTCCGCGCGCGAAGACGTATTCGTTTGACGCCGCGTCGGTGAAGCCCCACGCGCCCGGCGACCGCACGACCGGATTTCCGTCGTCGCTTCCCGGAGGAAGATTTGTCGCCCGGGGTTCGCTGGCCGTCGTGGTCGCTTATGCGTATAAACTCCCATTCAATCGGAGTCAGCGGTTAACGGGACTTCCGGACTGGGCCCGCACCACTGACTACGACATTGAAGCCAAAGGCGCCGTCCCGGCCGAACTGCCGCCGCAGGCTCGCGACGACCGGACGCGGTCGATGGTGCAGACGCTTTTGGCGAATCGTTTCAAACTCGCGATCCGCCGCGAGACGAAAGAAATGCCGGTATACGCGTTGGTAGTGGGCAAGGGCGGCCCGAAACTGCAACGCGCGGATGTCGACGAAAAGGACTGTCCGGATGCGCTGCCAACTCTCGACCTCGCCGACCCTGCATGCCACAGTCTGGTGGGCGGCCGGGGACGCGGACTTCACGGGCGCGCCGCCAGCATTGCCGACCTGGTAAACCACGTCGAGAACTGGACCGACCGCCCCTTGCTGGATAAGACCGGCATCAAAGGTCTCTTCCGCATCGACACGAAAGGTTGGTTATCGATCGAATCCGGACCGCCTCCCGCGCCGGGAGCCAAAGCCGAGGATGGCTCGGACATAGCCGATGTGCCCTCATTATTCCAGGTATTTGAGCAAATGGGTTTGAGAATGGAATCGCAGCGAGACAGGGCGGACGTGTACGTGGTCGATCACATCGAGAAGCCAACGGAGAATTGACGATATGCTGCCGGCCATCTTCAATCACCTGTGGCAATCGACGGCGTTCGCGGGAATCGCCTGGCTGCTCGTACTGGTGCTGCGGAAGAATCGCGCGCGGGTGCGCCACGGAATCTGGCTGGCGGCCTCGCTCAAATTCCTCATTCCGATTTCGCTGCTCATCACCTTGGGCAGCGAAATCCAATGGCGGCCAGTGCCGATTACAACCCCATCCAGTGTCAGCATAGCGATCGACGAAGTGAGTCAGCCGTTCACGACCTCCACTCTTCCGCGGGAGGCTGCGCAAACCCGAAACCCGCTGCCCGCAATTCTCTCCGCAATCTGGCTCTGCGGATTTCTCGGGATCGCCTTTGCCTGGTATATTCGTTGGCGCCGCATCCGCAAGACCGTGAACACAGGTTCGCCGATACAGCTTGAATTGCCGATCAGGGCCGTTTCCTCGCCCACGATGATTGAACCCGGTGTCTTCGGGATTTTCCGTCCCATTCTGCTGTTACCCGAAGGTATCGCCGACCGCCTGACGCCAACCCAGCTAAAAGCCGTCATCGCGCACGAACTCTGCCACGTCCGCCACCGCGACAATCTCATCGCGGCCATTCACATGTCCATCGAAACCGTCTTCTGGTTTCATCCCCTCGTCTGGTGGATTGGCAAGCGCATGATCGAAGAGCGCGAATACGCCTGCGATGACGAAGTCGTTGAGGCACTCAGGGAACCCCGCGCCTACGCCGAAGGCATCCTCAACATTTGCAAACTCTACACCGAATCCCCACTCGTCTGCGTCTCCGGAATCACCGGCGCGGACCTCAGAAAACGAATCGAAGCGATCATGACGAACCGGGCTGCACGCAACCTGACTCTTTCGAGGAAACTAACCTTGGCAGCCGCCGCACTTACCGCGGTCACTCTACCCATCTCGGTCGGCCTCCTGACCGTGCACCGTACTCAGGCGCAATCATTGCAGTCCGCTCAGAAATTCGAAGTGGCCTCTATCAAGCCCAATATCAGCGGCGCCGAAGGCTCAAGATTTACCCCGGCTCCGGGCAGGATTGATGGGGAAAACGTCCCGGTGGATCTGCTGATCCGGGCAGCCTTCAGCATCCAGAGCTTCCAGATTGTAGGCGCTCCGGACTGGATTAATTCCGCCCGGTTCGACATCCTCGCCAAAGCGGAAGGCACGCCGACCGACGACCAGATGCTTCTGATGCTGCAATCGCTTCTCGGAGACAGATTTCAATTGAAATTTCACCGTGAGACGAGAGAACTTCCCATCTACAGTCTGACCGTCGCAAAGAGCGGCTTCAAACTGCACGAATCGACCTGCACGATCCGGGACCCCATGGTGCCCGAAACGTCACCCGCTCCTGGCCAGCCCAATTACTGCGAGGGCATGAGAGCAGCCACGAAGGGGACACTGTCGGTGATGGACGGACAAGGGATAGGAATCGCAACCCTTCCCAGATGGCTTTCCCAGATGCTGGGGCGCCCCGTCGTCGATAAGACCGGACTCAATGGACGATATGATCTCCACCTGGAATTCAGCCACGAACAACTTCGCGGCGAACCGGCCGCCGAGACCATCGGTCCCTCTATCTTCACCGCGTTTGAGGACCAACTCGGCTTGAAGCTCTCGACCGACAGGGGTTCCGCCGAGGTTCTCGTCATCGACCATATCGAGAAGCCAACGGAGAATTAACGACAATGCTGCCCGCGATCCTCAATCACCTGTGGCAATCGACCGCGGGCGCCGGGATCGCGTGGTTGCTGACGCTCGCGCTGCGGAAGAATCATGCGCGAGTGCGCCACGGAATCTGGCTGGCAGCTTCAGTCAAATTCCTGATCCCGATTTCGCTGCTCATCGCCCTGGGCAGTCACCTCCAATGGCGGACAGCGCCGAACCTGCCGCAGCAAGATTTCACTGTCGTGATGGATCAGGTCAGGCAACCCTTCACAGCTGGGTTCACGCCAACATTGCGATCGACCGGAAATCCACTCCCGTCACTCCTCCTCGGAATCTGGTTATGCGGCTTCATCGGCATCGCCTGCTCCTGGTATATTCGCTGGCGACGTATCGGCGCAGTCGTAGACACAGGCTCACCGATCCAACTCGGACTCGCCATCAAAACGATCTCGTCTCCCACGCCGATTGAACCCGGCATCTTCGGGATTTTCCGGCCGATTCTGCTGCTGCCCGAAGGCATCTTCAAGCGCCTCACGCCAACTCAATTAAAATCCGTAATCGCCCACGAACTCTGCCACGTCCGACGCCGCGACAATCTCATCGCCGCCATCCACATGTCCATTGAGACCGCCTTCTGGTTCCATCCCTTAGTTTGGTGGATCGGCAAGCGCATGGTCGAAGAGCGCGAGCGCGGCTGTGACGAAGAAGTTGTTCAGGCCCTCCATGAACCCCGCGTCTACGCCGAAGGCATCCTGAACGTCTGCAAACTCTACTCCGAATCACCGCTCGTCTGCGTCTCCGGCATCACCGGACCGAACCTCAGGAAACGAATCGAAACCATCATTGCGAACCGTGCGAAGCTCAACCTGACTTTCCCAAAGAAAGCAGTCCTGGCAATCGTCGCGACGACAGCTCTTCTGGGGCCGATCGCGATAGGCATCTTCGAAGCACCCTCGGCTATTGCCCAGCAGGCTGAAACATCGGCCCTGTCGTTCGAAGTCGCGTCCATAAAGTTGAACAGGAGCGCAACGAGGGAAGGCGGCTGCACGCCGTCTTCCTGGTTCGGTGCCCAAAGCTTTACCGCAACAAACTGTCCTCTCAGCCAGTTCATCGTATCGGCATATGACGTCACCCCGGCGCAGATCTCAGGACAGACTGACCTCCTCAACGAACAGTACGACATCCTTGCCAAAACAGAAGGCCCGACCGGCACCAGTCAGATGAAGAAAATGCTTCAAACATTACTCGCGGAGCGTTTCCGGCTGGGCATGCACCGCGAAACCAAAGAGACGCATGTTTATGCGCTTGTCATTGGAAAAGACGGGCCAAAATTCCGCCCAAGCGACTCAGCTCCCGTGGAGGGCGTGAAACTGGGGGAAGGTCGTTCGGGGCAGCCAGTGCTCCTGAATGCCTCCATGAAAGATCTTATTGGTACATTGTCCCGTGTCTCTGGTGAAGTCGACAGAATCGTGCTGGATAAGACCGGGCTCAACGGGCGCTATGACCTCGAAATGCAGCCGATCATCGATGTAAGGAGACCAGACGGACCGTCAGTCTTCACAGCCGTACAGACTCTCGGCTTGAAACTGGAACCGCAGAAGGACCCGGTCGAGTTTCTCTTAATCGACCACATCGAGAAGCCAACGGAGAATTAAAGCCATGCCTGCTGCACTCTTCAATCACCTGTGGCAATCGACCGCATTCGCCGGGATCGCGTGGCTTTTGACGCTCGCGTTGAAGAAAAACCACGCGCGAGTGCGCCACGGAATCTGGCTGGCAGCTTCGCTCAAATTCCTGCTCCCGATTTCGCTGCTCATCGGCGCGGGGAGTCACGTCCAGTGGCGTGCCGCGCCAATTCCTGCGGCAGTTCCCTCCAGCATCGCGATTGTGATGGATACCGTCAGCGAGCCGTTCACACCTGCGTCACCGCACCCAACCCGGGATCCACTCCCGATATTTCTTGCGGCAATCTGGTTCTGCGGATTTTCCGGCATTGCGTGCGCATGGTGGATACGCTGGCGACGCATCGGAGCTGCTGTCCTCGCGGGCACACCGTTACAGCTTGATCTTCCAATCCAGACGATTTCATCTCCCACGCTGATCGAACCAGGTGTGTTCGGGATTTTCCAGCCAGTTCTGCTGCTGCCAGAAGGCATTGCCGACCGCTTGACGCGAGAGCAACTCAAAGCCGTCATCGCGCACGAACTCTGCCACGTCCGTCATCGCGATAACCTCATCGCCGCCGTTCACATGTTCGTCGAAACGGTCTTCTGGTTTCATCCTCTGATCTGGTGGATCGGCAGGCGGATGCTCGAAGAGCGGGAACTCGCCTGCGATGAAGAGGTAGTGCAGTCGCTGAATCAACCCCGCACCTACGCGGAGGGCATTCTGAGCATCTGCAAACTCTATAGCGAGTCGCCGCTCGTCTGCGTCTCCGGCATCACGGGTGCAGACCTCCGAAAAAGAATCGAGGCCATCATGCGCATGCATGCTCCCCGCCGGCTGACGCCAGGAAAATCGCTGCTGCTCGCCGCAACCGCAATCGCCGCATTAATCGTTCCTATCGCGATCGGTCTCGCGCACGCGCCGCAGCTTCGCGCACAGGCGACGCCCGAAACCAACCTCGCCTTCGAAGTTGCTTCCATCAAGCCGACCGCTGCAACCGACCGGCGGATGTACGTCGATCCTCCCGGCGGCGGTAGACTGACCGCCAGAAATATCCCGCTCGAATGGCTCGTTCAGTTCGCGTATAAAATGCCGTGGAACCAAATCTTGGGAGGCCCCGGCTGGTTCATGACCACTCGCTTTGACGTCGTCGCCCGCGCCGAACACTCCGCCGCAAGCGACGACCAGATCCGCCTCATGGTCCGCACGCTGCTGGCCGACCGGTTCCAGTTGAAACTCCACCATGAAAACCCCGAGATGCAGCTTTACACCCTCGTATTGGCTAAACCTGGCGCGAATCGTGGCCCGGAATTACACAAGGCCGTCGCATGCCGCGAGGTCTCTTTCAACGCTCCCGCCGGAGCCCCCGACGCCCCGTCCTGCCCCGCTTTCAGTATGTCGGTCGGTGGTCAGTTGGCGGCCGAGGGCGCGACCATGGCGGACTTCGCGCATATCCTGACCGACATCACGGGGCGCCCGGTACACGATCAGACCGGACTCACCGGCGGATACAATTTCCGCCTGACCTGGACACCCGACCAGGCTACACCTGGAGCCGGAGGTACTGCTGCGCCTTCCCCGGATCAAACCGGTGCGTCGATTTTCACGGCACTTCAGGAGCAGCTCGGTTTGAAGCTCCAATCGGAGAAAGGGCCTGTCGATGTTATTGTCATTGATCATGCCGAAAAACCCTCGGAGAATTGATCGCCGTGCCCTCGCGGCGCTCACCTTACCTTTGGCGATCGGTCTGCTGACCGGGCAGTCCACGCAGAGATTCGACGCGGCATCCATCAGGTTAAACGCTGCCTGCGGGCCAACCCTCGGTATTGGCGGACGTGGGCCCGCCGCTGGCCGGCTCACACTCAAATGCGGCAATCTGCACCCGTTGATCCAACAGGCGTTCGGGAGTGGACCGGTACACCCGGGGCGCGAACAGGTATCGGGCGGGCCTGCCTGGGTCGATTCCGATCGCTACGAAATCGCCGCGGAAACGGAAGGCGATACGCCGGTGGAACAGATGTCCGGACCGATGATGAGGTCGCTGCTCGAAGACCGCTTCAAACTGAAGGTCCACCGCGAGATGAAAGAAGTTCCCGTTTACGAGTTGACGGTCGCGAAAGGCGGCGCAAAGCTTCAGGCCGTGAAGGCGGGTAGCTGCATTCCTCAGGATCAATATCATCCGGAGTCGACACCCGCCGGCGGACCACCCAAAACCCTTCCCCGTGTCTGCGGAGGAGGCATTTTGGGACCTAACGGGATGGATTGGGCCGGCGCGACAATGGCGGATCTTTGCCTCCAACTTTCAATTCGCATGGATCGCGACGTCATCGATAAAACAGGACTATCCGGCGCATTTGAAATCCACCTTGCGATGTCCCCCGACGACATGCTTCCTTCTGCGATAAAAGCCCTGATGATGGGTGGTGACTCAGCATCTCCCGCGCCCTCGGCCGACCCGCCGGGCTCGTCGCTCTTCGACGCCGTGCAAAAGCTTGGCCGGAAGCTTGAGTCAGGTAAGCACGCAACCGAATTTCTCGTCATCGATCACATTGAGAAGCCGTCGGAGAATTGAGATAATCCGCCATGACCATGAAACCCATCGTGATTCTCGCCGCCGCATCAGCGGTCCTGCTTTCGGCGGAAACATGGCGCATCGATAATCTCTCCAGCATTGGCGGCCACGCTGTCACGGTTCTCGGGCACCCACGCATCGTCGACGCGCCCGGCGGGCACGCGATCGAATTCAACGGCATCGACGACGCGCTTTTTCTCGATGTGCATCCGCTCGCAGGCGCGGAAACATGGACGTGGGAAGTCATCTTCCGGCCCGCCGCCGGTGGCGCACCCGAGCAGCGCTTCTTCCACCTCCAGGAAAACGGCACGGACAACCGGATGCTCTTCGAGATCCGCGTCATCGAAAATCAATGGTGCCTCGACAGCTTCGCGAAAAGTGGTGATGCCTCACAGGCGCTTCTCGACCGCACCAAACTCCACCCGCTGAATGCCTGGTACCATGCCGCCGCCGTGTACGATGGACACGAGTTCCGCAACTATATCGATGGCGTGCTCGAAGGCTCGGCTGAACTTCATCTCGAACCGCAAAAGGCGGGGCAGACTTCGCTGGGCGTGCGCTTCACGAAGGTCAACTACTTTAAAGGCGCGATTCTCGCCGCCCGCATGACGCCGCGCGCGCTGCAGCCCGAAGACTTCATGAAGAAGCCGTGATCATTGAGCCGCGGCCATCTGATTCCAGACATCCCGGAAGGTATCCATCAGGCCGCTGAAAACTTTCATCACGTCCGGATCGAACTGGCCGTCACTGTGCGACAGCAAAATCGAGCAGGCTTCGTCGTGAGGAATTGCCGGTTTGTAACAACGCCATGACCGGATCGCATCGTATGAATCCGCAACCGCAACCAGCCGGGCGCAAAGTGGAATCCGGTCGCAGGAGAGACCCTCCGGATAACCGCCGCCGTCCCAGCGCTCGTGGTGCGACTGCGCAATTTCGATGCCCATGCCGATGAAGTCGTTCTCGGGATAACGATCATGCACCGTACGCAGGGTGCGGGCACCCAGGACGGCATGGTTCTTCATAATCGCGAACTCGGTCGGCGTCAGATTTCCCGGTTTCATCAGTATCCGGTCCGGAATCGCGACCTTCCCGATATCGTGCAACGGGCTCGCATGGAATATGTTCCGGATCCACTCGCTGTCGATCAGTGCTTTGTACTTCCCGGATTCGGCCATGCCAACCGCCAGCAAACCGCAGAACGACTGTATGCGTTCCAGATGCCGACCCGTTTCGTCGTCCCTCGCTTCGGCCAGTTTGGCAATCGCAAAGATCGTCTCCATCTGCGCGTCGGCGATTTTCCTGGCCTGCGTCAGCACCAGATCCTGCAGGCGATCATTGTCGCTTTCGACAGCCTGCCGTAGTCGCCTCAGCCGGATATGACTATCCACGCGCGCCTGGACTTCGGCCATCTTAAAGGGCTTTGAAACGTAATCGACGCCGCCCGCCTGAAAGCCTCTGAGCTTGTCCTCCAGATTATTCAGGCCGCTCAGGAATATCACCGGAATCGATGAGAGCTCGTCGGTAGATTTGAGATGCTCGCAGACCTCATAGCCGCTCATCTCCGGCATGTTGATGTCAAGAAGAATCAGGTCCGGAGGCGCGCTGGCGGCCGCAGTCAACGCCAGCCTGCCGCGCGGGAAAGTACTGACCTGATATCCGCGCATCTGCAGGATCTCTTCGAGCACCTTCAGGTTATCCGGATTATCGTCCACCACCATAATGTTCCCGCCGGTGGTCGAGACGGCCCGTCGAGTCGCGGAGGTTTCCAACGTGGAACGCACGAAATACTTATCGACGGACTCGGCCAGGACTCTTCCCCGAAATTAAGGAATTGTATACGCGGTCACGTAGAGTGTGCGAATGGCCACAGTTGGTTAGTGTGCAGTGGCCACGCTGGAGCCGCGGACCGACTCCACGATGCCCCGCCACTTCCGCATTACCAGTTCCAGCAGGTTCAGCAGAATTGCCGCGCCCAGCAGGATGGGCCACAGCCGCGCGGTGGACTCTATCGATTGTCCGTTCATTTCAAACGCATCGTCGGGATTCGGGTTGAAACGGCCGCCGGTCGAGAGCGCCACCGATTTCAACAGCGCCTGATTCGAGCCGTACTCCGTCATTTCCTCTTCCGGCCGGTACAGGCCAACTTCGGGGAAAATCCGGCTGTCGTTCAGCGGGCGAACGCGGAATAGCCCCTGCAGATCGCCGATCCGGACGCGCGCCTGATAGTCCAGAGTGGAAACGCGAGCCAGTTGCACAGGCTTTCGGAAGTCGCCGGGGCCGATGGCGTAGATGTCGGGCGGCGTCTCCGGCGCGGCCGAACTGCTCGAAAAGTGATAGTCGACGACCAGTTCCTGATTGGCGGAGTCGAAGTTTGCGTTCGCTTCGCTCTCGGTTCCACGCGGCAGCAAATCGCGGAAAATATTAGTCCAAAGCGTGTCGAAGCCGGTCCAGTTCACCCAATCGGTGGACCAGCGGGTTTTGGCATCAGAAGCAAATACGGTGGCTCGGCCGAGGCCATACTGCCAGCGGACCAACAGAGGATCTTTGCCATCCACCTGCAGGATTTCATCGGCGCTCGGCTTGGCGTCGAACCGCACGTAGCCCTGCAAATTGGGCACCTTCGTCATATCCACTTTGTCGAGAAGGTCGGACGGATGCTTGACGTCCACTGCGATCGACTTCTCGATCGCGACCGTGCCGGTGTGCTCTTTCACGTCATGGAGGAGGATCTGTTCGAGGCCGCTCGGATCGCTCAGGAAGTACGATTTGCCGCCGGCGATGGTTGCGAGCTTTTCGAGAAACGGCCGGTTCACATCCTGACCGAGACCGATGGCCGAAATGGTGATCTTGTGATCGGCGGCGTCCTTCGCGAGCTTCATGCTGTCGCCTTCTTCGGAGATGCCGTCGGTGAGGAGCACCATGTGTTTGAAGGTCGCGGTCAGCGGCAGAATCTTCCGGTACGCTTCGGTGAGCGCGGCGGGGATCTGGGTGCCGCCATCGGGATTGATGCCTGCGATCAGGCGCTTGAGCAGCGGCTTGTCGTCGGCGCGGCGAATCGGAACGGTCCACTGGAACGAGTTATCAAAGATCAAAACGCCGACCTGATCTTCCGGCCGAAGGTTTTCGATCACGCCCGTGGCGGCGGCACGTGAGAGCTCGATCTTCTTGCCTTCCATGGACGCCGATTTATCCATGATGAGAACCACGACGGTATCTTCCGGCTCGCGCGGCGGTGCGAGTTTGGCGGGGAAGGTGCGTTCGATCGGATCTTCGGGGAGATTCTTGTGGTCGACATACATGTTGTTTTCGCCGGCGATCCACAGCGCCCCGCCTCCGCCCTGCACAAACTTTTCGATGCGCTGCTTGTCGTCCGTCTTCATCGCTTCGAAATTGATGTTGTTGAAGACGATCAGCTGCGCGTCGTCGAGGCTATCCGGCAGAGCGCGCACCGGAGCGAAATCGAACTTGTTGGCCGCCAGCAGCGCTGAGATATGTTTATCGGAGCCTGCGGCATCCTGCGAAACCCAGACCACGCGCGGCCGCCGCACAGAGAGCGCGCTTTCAAAACGCGATTCGCCGAGCCCGTTCGCCGCCACAGTCCCGCTGACGTCGATGGCGCCGGCAGCGTTCAGACTGGCCAGAATCCGTATGCGATTCTCACCTGCCGTGAGCGCGACGCTGTGCGCGCCGATCGTTTTGCCTTCCGCCGCGAGGTCCACAGTAGCCGTGACGGCGCGCGGCGAATAGACCGTGAGATCAACCGGAAACTGCTCGCCGGTGAAAACGACCGGAGGCAGACCGACGGCTTCCGCCAGAATCTGCGGACGGTCGCGACCCGCGAGCGCAATCGTATCGATGGGAACGCCGAGTTCCCTCGCCTGCCAGGCAGCACGAGTCAGAGCGCCTTCATTCTCATTGCCGTCGCTGATCAGCAAAATCCGGTGCAGCAAGCCCGCAGGCAGCGACGCGAGCGCATTCCGGACCGGAGCCTCCAGGTTGGTTTCCTTCCCGCCTGCTCCCGGCGTGACCGCGAGCTTGTAGTCCGCTTCCGCCGCCGTCAGTTCACGCGGCGCGCGCGCGAACGGGATCACATCGATTTCGTTCGAGCCCTTCGCGGAATCGATTTGCTTCAGCAGATTCTGTTCGCGCGCCAGATCCTGCTGCGACAGACTCGCCGAAGTATCGGCGACAACGGCGAGCGCTACTTTGTGCTCCTGCCAGCGCAGCACCGGCCCGGCCAGCGCCAGCGCGACCATCAGGAGCATCGCCGCTTTGGTCATCAGCGCGAAATGACGGCTGTGCCTGCGCCATTCGTACCAGCACCAGATCACGGGCAGAATCGTCAGCAGCAACAGCCAGGGGCGTTCAAACGTCATGCGGCCCGCTCCCCCGATCTCTGCATGTGCGCGCGAACCACGCGAAGGAGCGCGGACATATCTCGCCCGTAAAGCAGATACTCGATTATCAGCAACGCGGTCCCCAGCAAGGCGAGCCAGGGCCACAGATCGGTGCTGCGGCGAATCGCATCGTTCCAGGAGGGAATGCCGCGGAGAACACTGGCCGGCGGCGTCCACTTTTCGTCCCACATTTCCGGCAGCGTCAGAGAGTACGCCCGCTCGGTGTTGACCGAAATGACACTGACACGAGCCGCCGTACCGGTGAAGAACTGGATCTTGCCGTCGCGGATATTGAATGGGAGATTCGTTCCGCCATCGGTAATCACGCGGACATCGGCGGGCGACCCGTTGAAGGTATCGGAGACCGTTCCGGCATTCTGCGCCCTGACATCGACATCACGAAACACGTCCGGCGCAAACCATCGCAGTTCGTTCGCGAGCAGCAGCGGCGCCGCCAGTTCGTAGCGCAACGATCCGGAAAACGGGCTGAAGCCCATGACAATGGTCTTCGTCTTGCCATCGGCGCTCATGCGCGCGGCAATAATCGGCCCCCGATCCACTTCTGCTACGCGGATATCGTTCGTGCCGGTTTCGAGAATCGCAGTGGAGGGAATCTGCAGATCGTGCTCGCGCAGGCCGGCGGCGAGCGGCTGATCCGGCGCCCAATTCAAACCTGCGGGCTCGATGACATGTTCGCGAATCGGAATGGGAGAGCGCTCCGGCGGATCGATCCAGAGCGTATTGCCGCCGGGAATCTGCTGCGGCCGGAAGCGATCCAGAATGACGAGGCCGTCGTTGGCCGGCGTGTACTCCGCTTTTTTGCGAAACTCGGGAGCGATGCGCGGATCGGCTTCGAGCGCGGGACGCCACTGCTCGGGCGAATCCGAATACACCACGACGTGCAGGCTCCGCTGGGCCGGCAATTCGAGGAGAGCGTAATTGTCCGCGGCGAAAGCGTCCTGCGGATAGAGGCGGACCTCCGCCAGGCTTGCCGCTTTCGTGTGGAGTTCAAAAGTGGTTTCCTGTTCACTGGCAGGTGCGATGGTCAGGGCGTGCATGCCCATAGGCGCGTGCCCCAGATTTAACGTCACGCTGACGGTGCGGGCCGTTCTCCCGTAGTTTCGCAGCCTGACCAGGAGGTCCCAGGCATCGCGCACGGAACTGGAGCGGCGCGCGCCCACGCTGCGCAGGCCGACGTTTTCGGAGGGATCGGAAACCTGAAGATAACGAAGGATCGGCACGTTGGCAGCTACGCCCGCGTTGGCCTCTGAAGCACCGATGCGTCCCGGACCATCGTAGACTATCTCGCCGCCTTCCGAGCCGGTCTGCTTCTGTAACTGGCGGGCGAACTGCAGGCTTTGGCCGAGATTGATTGTTGTCGCGCCGGGTTTTGTTTCGAGAATCGCGCGCGCTACTTTGACATGATCAGTTTCCCAGGAAGTAGCCGGAGTCGCCAGTGCGTCGGCGCGAAGCAGCAGCACGCGGTCGGAATCGGGAACGGCACGCAGCCAGGAGATTGCGTTGGCTCGCGCGAGATCCATCAGGTTTGCGTTGGGGCGACCGGGAGCCGCGGCACGCATCCAGGCGCTGGTATCGATAATCAGAACGTGATCGCGGCGCGCCCGCATGGAGCCGCCCCAGTGCAGTTCCGCAATCGCGAGAAGAAGCAGCAGGATTCCAAGTAACTGGAGAAGGAGTGAGATTGGCTGCTGAATTTTACGACGCCTGGTGACAGGACTTGGCAAACCAGGCGTCACCCAGAATCGGAGAGTGGAAACGACCTGTTTCCGTTTGTTGCGATCCAGCAGATAGAGCGCGACCGTAACCGCTGCGATTGTGCCAAACGCGGCGAGGAACTGGCCGAGGGTGAGGTTTAGAAGCATGGTCGCCCTCGAGCTTCGCTCGATGGAGGGCAGGCGGAACCGCCTGCCCCACAGCCGGCAGTCAAAGTTTGGGGGATGGCCAGAAGATTTTGGTTGGCAGCAAGAAGGTGTTGAGGGGTGGCCAAGAGATTTTGGGTGCTGGCAAGAAGGTGTTGGGGGATGGCCAGAAGGGCCAAGTTCCAACGAGCGGCTGAGGAGAACGTCACGCTACGCTCCGCGATTGCATCAGCTTGCCGAAAATCGCATCGTCGATCGCGAGCGAGGTCGGGATCGCGGCGTACCGGCCCGAATTCCGCATGGCCACCGCGCGGATGGATGCGGCGAACTTATCGAACTCCGCGGTGTATCGCGCGCGAGCCTCGGCATCCACATGTATGTGCAGTTTCGCGCCGCTTTCGGCCTCGAAAAGATCGCACTCACCATTCCAGGGCGGCGTGCGGTCCTCATCTGACCAGACGTGAATCAGCATGAGTTCGTTGCCATAGTCGGCGAGATACTGGAGGGCCTTGTCGCAGTCTTCTTCGTCGAGAAAGTCGGAAATCACAATCACAAGGCCGCGCTGCGGGTAGTCGTTCAGGAACTCGCGGACAACCTTGAGGAAACTCGTCGTGCCGCCGGGCTCCAGACTTTCCAGAAAGCGCGACAGCGGCGTGAAGCGATGCCGCCCGCCGCCACAGGTCTTGCCTTCCTGCAACTTCGCGGCAAAAGGGAGAACTTCAATCGTGTCCAGACGAACCAAGCCGACGTAGCAGAGCGCGCCGGCGAGTTTGCGCGCGTAGTCGAACTTTTCGGCGCTGCCGGCCGACATGGACGCAGAAATATCCACCAGCATCCTCACCGGGACACGCGGTTCGACCTGAAACAGCTTCAGGAACATCTTGTCGAGCCGCATGTAGGCGCGCCAGTTGACTGCACGCAGATCGTCGCCCTGATGGAAATGCCTGTGGTCCAGAAATTCCTGGCCGCCGCCGGGCAGACGCGAACGGTTGTGCCCGCCGACGAGACCGGGGAACGACTTCTGCCAGTGAATCGTCAGCCGTTCGAGGCGCTCCAGAAATTTGCGATCCAGCAGGGGGGCATTGGCCACGAAAGTTTGCTCGCGTTACGCTGCGGCCGAGACGGCGACACCCGAAATGATGTTGGCGAGGATGTTGTCCGGCGTCTTGCCGTCCGCATGCGCGTCGAAGTTGAGAATGATGCGATGGCGCAGCACGGAGGGCGCTACTTCCTTAATATCGTCAATGCTCAGGTGAAGCCGGCCGCGCATCAGCGCCAGCACGCGGCCGCACTCGACGAGGGATTGCGCGCCGCGCGGCGAACTGCCGTAGCGGATATACCGTTTGGCGTCTTCGTGCGCTTCTCCCTGATCGGGCTGCGTCGCCATCACCAGGCGCACCGCGTAATCCTGCACGTGCGGCGCGATCAGAATGTCGTGGCAGACCGAGCGGATATCCAGAATGTCGGCGCGATCGAGCACCGCATGTACGGTGGCTTCTTCGCGCGCAATGGTGCGTTCCACAATCCGGGAGAGTTCGCTGTGCGACGGATAGGTGACGACGATTTTCATCAGGAAGCGGTCGAGCTGCGCTTCGGGCAGCGGGTAAGTGCCTTCCATCTCGATGGGATTCTGGGTCGCCATCACGAGGAACGGCGTTTCGAGTTCGTGGGTGGTATTACCGCTGGTGACGGTGCGTTCCTGCATGGCTTCGAGGAGCGCGGATTGCGTTTTCGGCGTGGCGCGATTGATCTCATCGGCAAGCACGAGATTCGAGAAGATCGGGCCGTGCTGGAAGCGCAGAATCTTGTGGCCGCGGTCATCGGTTTCCATGATCATGCTGCCGACGATATCGGCGGGCATAAGATCCGGGGTGAACTGGATGCGCGAGTAGCGGAGACCTAAAGTACGCCCCAAAGTGCGCAAAAGAGTGGTTTTTCCGAGGCCAGGGACACCTTCGAGCAGAACATGGCCGCCCGCCACCAGGCAGACCAAAACGCCATCGACGACGCTCTGCTGACCCACAATCACCTTGCCGATTTCCGAACGAACGAGGTTCAGTTTGGCGACCGCGGGACTAATGCTGACATCCGTAACCATGCATCGATTCTACTTGATACAGGGTGTTGGCCGGGGGTGCGGCGGGGTGGTTTCGGAAATGTTTGCACGAACTTACGAAACGAACTGAGCTGCGAGGATAAGAATTATGGCCACGGATGAACACGGATAAGAAAAACCAACATCATGGCCGCCGATGAACGCCGATTCACGCCGATAAGAAAAAACGGGATAGACACACTTCGGCTGTGGCGACAAACGCCGGTCAATATTCAGTTTTCAACTCGCATGACCTGGGGGTCACCCACGGGCATGAAAATGGAAACCGGCCTCTGAGAGAAGGCGTAGGATAAGGCTGTGCGACGAGCGGAGGCCGAGATTCTTATTGGTGGGAAAACCCCGAT
>Ga0182024_10008172_pt1 | contig 22215 bp, 20 predicted proteins | sample P32metaG_FD_120480 | JGI IMG/M metagenome (GOLD analysis project Ga0182024, IMG submission 120480) | Permafrost microbial communities from Stordalen Mire, Sweden - P3-2 metaG (Illumina Assembly) | ecosystem: Environmental > Terrestrial > Soil > Wetlands > Permafrost | place: Sweden: Stordalen...
ACCGCGAACTGTTCTTCAAGGCGGATTCGCAAGTCACCTGCCTGATACTTGCTCAAGAAATAGGGCCGAAGAGGATCGAATCCGCTGTAGTGGAAGAATCGAAGCGGCCGACCATTGACTTCGTATCCCTCGACTCCCAGCTTCAACTCGCGCTCGAACAGATTCCAATACGCCACGTTGTAGCCTGGGTCCGAAACAATTGCGTGGTCGAAGTAACTGGGAACAAAGTCGATCCACCGCTGATCGACGAAGAGGCCCTCCTCGAACGCGATCCGGCACTCGCGTGCGAGTCGGTCCGCCCACCACGAGAGAAACGAATCAGCTTCGCGCGAAACCGCGATGAAGCCGAGGTTGAACACCCCCGCCAACCGGATGGTTTTCTCACTCGGCAGCAAGCCGTCTCGCGGGAGCGGCGTCGTGGTGTGCGGCGTGAGAACGATCGAGTGGCGCCGCGCGAGCAGCTCGACCGGAGCGAGCGACGCGAACACCTCGATGTCGGGGTCGAGATAGCAGACCAGATCGTCGGTTGCCAGCAGCTGCTGAAGCAACCACGGCTTCATCGCGGTCGACAATTCGAGAATGTCGTAGATCGTGGCCATGCGATGAAACTCACGTGGCTCGATGTCGAGGTCGGCGGGTCGGAGGATCTCGAAGGGTTCGAGGGCATCGTCGACCACCGCGTCGACATCATCGAGCAGCAGCACTGACAGCTCGGCATCGTCGGGCATCTCGTGCAACGACGAGGCGAGAACGCGCGCATATGCCAGATAGTTGCGCGCGACAACGGTGCAGAATCTCATACGGAGCCCACAGCCTCAGCGTTTTGGCGGAGCATATGCGACCGATCCCCTTGAGCGGGCGGCTCTCCGGTGGGCGGTCAGTACCCTCCCGGGATGTATTCGATCACGTGCACGAAGTGTGGCGAGCAGGTCGACGCCCCACTGAATCCGGGCAAATGGCGGCATCGCACCGTGACGACCCCGTGCCGGTGCTCTACCAACTGGGTGTTCGTGTACGACGACCGGGGCAAATGCGTCGGATATCACCGCGGCGCCGCCTGAACCGCCCTGAACGCTGAGATGCCCAGCATTTGACTCTCCAGGTGGGCCTGGCGCGCCGATGAAACAGGCGTAAAGGCGAACGCGGCAGGTTCCCGACGTGATGGCAGGGTCGGTATGCGCGGAAAGAAGAAGGCTGCACTTTCCCTCGAGCAGCGCCTACGCGCCGTACGCGAGTCGTCACAACCGGCCCACCGTGCCGAGAGTCCGTCGGGAGCCGATGACGCCGCTCCCGACACAGAGGTCGCTGCCGCGACCGAACCCGGTGTTGTTCCCCCGTCGTCCATTCCGTCATTCACCTCGCCGCTCGCGTCACCGCCGCGCCCGCGTGATTCGTTCGACGACCAGCCGAGCCCGACGGTGCGTGATCGCACGTCGGGAGCCGGGTCCCGAGCGCATGATCCCGGCGACGCCGCGCGCTTGCTCTGGGCCGCCTCCGAAGGCGACACGCTCCTAGCGTCCGGTGTGGTCGCGTCGGTCGCGACGCTCCCGCTCGAAGATGTGCCGGTCGCGACACGACTCCTCGAAGATGCGGCGCCCCTGCTCGAGTTCGCATCCACAGGAGTCGGATACGACACGCGACAACCGGCGTATGAAGCCCCGCACGTCCGCCCTGACCTCACGCACGCCCAGCCCGTCACGAAGGAACCCGAAACCGATACCGGTCAGCTCGAACCCGAGACGCTCGCAACCCGTAACGATTCGCGGGCCGAACCGCAGACGGCGCGAGCCGAACCGGACTCGGCCGCCGTCGCGCGGGCGGAGTCGCCGGGCCGGCGCGACGCGGAGCAACCCGGCGACGCACCGCTGTCGCGTCGCCTGGTTCGGATGGGCGGGCTCGGCCGTCGACGGACGGGCGAGAGCGAACGATCGAAAGCGGAACCCAGCGAGACGTTCCCGACGCTGGGCGAGCACCTGTTCGAGCCCGCTCGGGCTCCGGAGGCCGCACCGGGCGACGAGGATCCGTGGACGCAACACGCCGACCGCATCGGCCGGTTCGGTCGTATCGGCACGACGATGATCGAACGGGGTCTGATCACGAACGAGCAGCTCGACGCCGCCCTAGACGTCCAGCGCACGACTGGCCGACGGGTCGGCGAGATCCTTGTCGGTATGAACGCGTTGTCGCGTTTTGAGCTCGCCCGCGTACTGGCTGACCATATGGGCGTCCCCTTCGTGGATCTGCGCGCGAAACCACCGGATGCGATCCTCGGGGCGTTGCTCCCAGAGGAGGTCGCACGGCGATACCGCTCGCTCGTGATCGACCGGTGGAACAACCAGCTCGTCATCGCGATGGCCAATCCGTCCGATCTCTTCGCGCTCGACGATCTCCAGATGGTGATGCGTCAACCGATCATCACCGCGATGGCCGTAGAGGAGGATCTCCTCGCGGCCATTGACCGGGTCTACCGGGTCTCGGATGTTGAGACGACCCTCGACGCGGCAAGCGACTACGTATCGGCGCACGACAAACAGGTTTTGGGCGCGGTCGAAGTCGACGAAGGCCCTGTCGTGCGTCTCGTCAACGCGCTCTTGGAGCAGGCGATCCGAGATCGCGCGTCCGATCTTCACGTCGAACCCTCGTCGACGAGGATCGCGATCAGGTTCCGTGTGGACGGTGTCCTGCATGACTCTTCCGACGTGCCACTCGCGCTGCTGCGACCGCTTGTGAGCCGGCTGAAGATCCTCTCCAACCTCGATATTGCGCAGAATCGCATCGCGCAGGACGGGAGGTTCTCGGTCACCGTCCAGGGGCGGCCCGTCGACGTCCGAGTGGTCACTGTTCCTACAGCCAGCGGAGAGTCGGTGATCCTGCGGCTCCTCGACCCGACGCGCGACACATTGGACATTTCCAGTCTGGGACTCAACCCCATGGAGGAGGCGCGCTTCATACCGCCCTTCTTCGCATCGCAAGGCGGAGCGCTCATCGTCGGGCCAACCGGTTCTGGCAAGACATCGACGGTGTACACCTTGCTGTCAAAGATCAACACCCGCTCGAAGAGCATCATCTCGGTGGAAGACCCGGTCGAATATCGCCTCGACGGCATCAAGCAGATCCAGGCGAATCCGCGCGTGGGGGTCACCTTCGCGAACACTCTCCCGTCGATCCTGCGGTCCGACCCCGACATCGTGTTTATCGGTGAGGTACGCGACGCGGAGACCGCACGTATCGCGGCCGACGCGTCGATCACTGGACACCTCGTACTGTCGACTCTGCACGCGACCAGGTCGGCGGCCGCACCGATGCGCCTCATCGAGATGGGCGTCGAGCCCTATCTCGTCGCGTCGGCGCTCACGTTGGTCGCGGCGCAGCGTCTCGCTCGCAAATTGTGCGACCGGTGTGCACGGGCGGTCGATTCCGCCGACGTCGAGCACCTTCGCGACCTGGGGGCCGACGACGCGATCCTCGACGGCGCGACCGTTCGCCGCGCGATCGGCTGCCCGGCGTGCCGAAACTCGGGCTATCTCGGGCGCCTCCCGATTCTTGAGATCATGCCCGTCACCGAACCGCTCAGCCGACTCATCCTCGATCGCGCACCGCGCGCCCAGATCGAGCGGCTCGCGGTCGAAGAAGGCATGGAGACGATGCGCACCGCGGCGATGCGGCGCGTCGCCACCGGGGTGCTCTCCGTCGAAGAGATGATGCGAATCATCTCCTAGTTCGAGTACACGCGCTCGACCGTGACGATGACCGCGGCGCGGCGCTCGGTCGCCACCACTCGGTCGTATTCGTCCCAGTCGTGATGCGTGCCTCCCGCGGCGGCGAAGATCTTCCGCAAGAGCAGTCGCAACCGCTCCGCGTCGAAATCGGGATGGACATCATCGGGACCGATGATGTCCACAGCACCTTCGACCGCGCACCACTGCCAGCCGACCTTGGCAACGAGTGTGGCGTGTGCGCTCCGTCGCCAGTTTGCGAGCTTGCGGGATTCGCCGGCCGCGACGAGCCCCACCGCTCGAAGGCCGGACATCGGATGATCGAGCGTCCCCGCGTTGACGACCGAGGCTTGGGCGGTGCCGTCGGCTCGTGTGGAAATCGCGACACACAAACCCGTGTCGTCCGCGGCGATGCGTTCGAAGTCGGAGAGATCGCTCATGACTGCGGATCTGCCGGTGTCGTCAGCGGCGTCACTCGTAAACCTGTTGGTTGAAACCCAATGTTCATGAACGCGGGCGGTACCGTGATACCCCCAGACTACGCACGCGCCAACCAGATATGGAGGTTTCACGATGCTCCGTTCGGCGCGTGGCCGTATGCGGGCTGGCAAAGCTGCACTTTTGGGCGGGGTGTCGATCATCGCCGCGCTTGCGGGACCGGCTGCGGCGACTGCGAGTTTCGCGTCGCATCCAGGCGCCGCGGTGAGAGCGGTCAAGGTCGCCACACGACAGCTCGGGCTCGGAGAACGGCGCGCGGGCACGTACTTCGGTGACAGGACATCGATCATCGTCAACACGGGCGACCAGCCGGTCAAGATCAAGCGGATTGAGTTCCGTGGCGGTGACCCGTCTGATTTCCTCGTCGGCACCGATTGCTTGACCGACGGGCGACCATTGACGCTCGCACCCAAGGCCATGTGCGTGATTAAGGCCGTCTTCACTCCGCGTGCGTACGGGGCCCGCCTTGCGACGCTGGGTATCGACGACTCCGCTTCCGCCACGCCGCAGCCGTTCACCGTCAGAGGTGTCGGAACTGAGGGCTACTACCTTGCAGGTCCTCGGGGCGGCGTCGCGCACTTCGGTGACGCGGATTCCTACGGCGACCGGGGCAACAAGACGCTCAACCAGCCGGTCATCTCGATCACCAGCACCGCGACTGGAGATGGTTACTGGCTGCTCGCCTCCGACGGCGGCATTTTCTCGTACGGCGACGCGAGGTTTTACGGTTCGACAGGTGGGATGCGGTTGAATCGTCCGGTGGTCGGAATGACCACCGATCGTGCGAGCAACGGATACTGGCTTGTCGCGTCGGACGGCGGGATCTTCACATTCGGGCGAGCCCGGTTCTTCGGCTCGACGGGCGGGATGCACCTCAATCAGTCGATCGTCGGCATGGCGGCTACGCGATCCGGGAACGGATATTGGCTCGTCGCGCGCGACGGCGGCGTCTTCACATTCGGAGACGCGAAGTTCTACGGCTCCGTCGGTACAAACGAACACCCGCAGCCGATCGTGGGTATGGCTGCCACGCCGTCCGGTGACGGCTACTGGCTCGTCGCGCGCAATGGTCGCGTGTATGCGTTCGGCGACGCACGGGTTCATGGGGCGGACGGCACGCGGCATCTGGGCGTCGTCGTCGGCATGTCCCCGACGGCCGACGGCCGCGGATTTTGGCTGTTGAACTCGCAAGCTCACGTGATCGGCTTCGGCGATGCCCGGTTTTTCGGAGACCTGCATCAGAGCGGACTCGCAGACGTCGTCGGTATTGCGGCGACGGCGCCGAGCGTCGGATCCGATCAGAGCGCCGGCGTGGTCAGCGCCCCGAATGTTGCCACCTTGAACGCGCGCTTGGTGGCGATCGCCGCGCAACGCGGCCTTCGCGTGAGGCCGGGATGATGCCGAGCGCGGGCCAGCAACGACGGCGGGCGCGGTTGTTGGTCATCATCGCGGTTGCGTACGCCGTCGCCGTGCAAGGGCCGCAGTGGTTGTCCGCGACGGACACGACGACGTTCGCGCCGATGCAGCGAATCGAGGCGCGATCAATTGTCGGCGCGCGCGACCTGGCCGCGACGTCGATGGGACCCGACGGGGTGCGAGCCCGTTGGGTGCAGCAGGAGAACGCCCGCCCGGGTACGAACGGATGGGAAATCGCCCCGGGCGCGGCAACCGGGATCGAGGGTTTCGCGAATCGCAGCTACGCCGCGGCCGGGAACCTGGTGCATTTGTACGTGTCGACGCGCGCGTCCACGTTCCACGTCGAGGCATTTCGTATGGGCTACTACGGCGGTATCGGCGCGCGCATGGTCTGGCACTCGTCGGACGTGACCGGCCGTGTTCAGCCCGACTGCCCGTCGACTTCCGATACGCACATGGTGTCGTGTGCCGACTGGATGCCCTCGCTCGGAGTCCGGCTCACGGCGGCGTTCGTTCCGGGCGACTACCTCTTCAAACTCGTCGGCAACGCAAACCAAGCGAGCTATGTGCCCCTCACGGTCTGGGACCCGAACAGCCGCGCGACGTACGTCGTCAAAAACGACATCTTCACGTGGCAGGCCTGGAACAACTTCGGCGGCTACGACTTCTACGCAGGCGAAGGGACCTGCCCGCCCGACGTGTACCCGATCTGCAGCCGAGCCCGCGTCGTGTCGTTCGACCGTCCGTATGGCTACGGTGACGGCTCCGGCGACTTCTTGGGCAACGAATACCCGCTGGTCCGATTCGCCGAGCAGCGCGGCCTCGACGTGACCTACGCAACCGACCTCACGGTGCAACAACATCCAGACTTTCTACTGAACCACAAGGCGTTGTTGTCGCTCGGCCACGACGAGTGCTGGTCGTTGGACGAACGCCTCGCGGTCCAACACGCGGCCGCTCAGGGCGTCAACGTCGCGTTCTTCGCGGCAAGTCCGATTCTTCGGCACGTTCGCCTGCAGGCGTCTGCACTCGGACCCGATCGCGAAGAGGTCGACTACCGCGACGCCCAAGAGGATCCGCTGAATCATCATGGCAACCCGCTCGAGGTGACCGCGAACACGTGGGCGTCCCCGCCTTCAAACTGGTCGGCCGACGCCTTCGTCGGCGCCACGTATGCGGGGTACCTCGAGCCCGGCGCGCGACCGGCCGACTTTGTCGTCGCCGACTCCTCAGCGTGGATCTACAAACACACTCGTCTACACGACGGTTCGACGATCCCCGGGCTCCTCGCGTCGGACTTCGACCAGTTCGATCCCACGGCGCACCTCGCCGGCGAGCAGATCCTCGGACACTCCCCCATCTCTTTGCAGGACGCGCAGAGCACGATGGGCGCGACCCGCGGCTACGTGTTTTCCGACATGACCTACCGCGTCGACAGGCCGAGCGGTGCCGGCATCTTCGACAGCGGAACAAACAACTGGATCCCTGCGCTCGCTCCCTGTCCCACGTGTTCGTTCGGCGCGGTCGCCGTCATGACCGGGAACCTCTTGTGGCTTTTCGGGCAAGGCCCCGCCGGCCGAATACGGCCGCCGTCGGTCAACACGCAACGTTTCTACTAACGGCACATTCGTTGCGGTCGCGGATGGCGATTCCCGCAACACGGACTGCTTCGACGGTTCGCTGATCGCTCGGCCCGTCAGCTGGGGGCGACAGAACGACGAACCACAACGTCACCGACCCGACGGTCCTTGTCCGATTGGCTGCTCGTGTCGCGACGCGAGCTCGGACCGACATGCGCGAAGGAGCTGCGCCGGCACGTCGAAGAATCAGGCGTCAACCGTGAAGTGACACCGTCGCTTCGGCGCCGCCTGCGTTTCCCACGGGTGCGGCCGCGCCGCCGCTCAGTACGCCGAATCGCGCCAGTTCGTAGCGGGAGTCGTCGATCGACGTGTCCGGCGGCCACTGGATCTGTTCGCCGTTCGTTCCGACGATCGGGATCAGCGGACGCGACCCGGGTTGGATCAGCTCGGGCGTGCCGTTCCGCCACGGACCGGCAAAGACCTGGATGATCACCTTGCCGATGACCAGGGACGCCTGTGGGAAGGACCGCTGTTCGCCGTCGATCGTCCTGCTGAACAGGTCACGCTCGTAGGTCAGGACCTGTGCGTCACCGTCGTATCTCCCGACGAGCACCTGCGTTCCGGGAGGCGCACCGACGGTGCGTACGTGTTCGCAGGCGACGCGCGCGGTCCGCACCGGGGTGTCCAGCGCAGACTCGAGCACCACCGCCGTCTTGGCCGCCCAACGCGCAAGCAGCCATTGGTGTTCGGGCGCGAGCATGGTGGCCTTCCCCGCGATCATCGGCTCGAGGAACGGCATCACGTCATCTTCGAGCCGCTTCATCCAGCCTGCTCGGCAGGTATCGCAGACGCGGGTCACTGTGGTATCGACCTCGCGCTCCATACGCTCGAGGATTGCCGGATCCGTGGCGCCCTCATCGACGCCGATCCGGCCGACCCCCTGGTGTTTGATCAGCAGTCGACAGATCCACTCGGGCCATGCGTAGTCGACTGAACCGCTCGGCCGGTCGCAGAAGAGGCACGTCGGGGCGGCTCGGCCAGCGCCACTGCGGGGCCGCGACGGGACCGACTCGGCCGGTCGAGATGTCCCGACCGAGACGGGTGCTCGTTCAGATGTCTTCTGCACGTCGCCTCCGTCGGGGCTGAACTGCAACGAATGATCGCCGAAACCGCTAAATGTGGCAAGCACTCACTCCTGGTGAATCGGCCTCAGGAGCTGTCGGGTTGAGACCGCACGCCCCTCACGAGGTGAGGTCCTGCCAGGTCCGCCCGCTGCGGACGCTCCGGGGCTGTTCAGCGACGACGTCGCTGCCCCGGCGGGCGTGATCGTCGCGGATCTTGGTCAGGATCCACCTCCGTCCGCCGGTCCTGGTGAGGGCGAACCCGCCGTTGAGCTTCGAACCGTGGAGCAGGAACGACAGGTGGTCCGGCTCATCGTGGAGCACCTCGACGGTGCCTTCGTCCCAAATGATCACGGCGCCTGTACCCCGAGGACCGTCGTGTCGGCCCTCGAACTCTCCTGCAGCCAGCGAGTGATCTTCGACCGGTATTGCGAGGCGACGCACGGCCGGGTCGAGGGACGGCCCCTTGGGTACCGCCCATGATCGCAGCACACCGCCGCTCTCGAGACGAACGTCGAAATGCAGCGTGGTGGCGTCGTGCAGCTGGACGACGAAACGCGCCATCACGCACTCCTTTGTCTGTGGCTTCGGGCCTGCGATCGGCCCGCCGTCGCCGCTTCAGCATCCGAAGGTCCACATGTCAGACCGTTCAGTTGGGGCTCGACGACGCCACGCCGCGCCGCGATCCGACCGTACCTCTCGGGTCGGCGGTACCGGTCGAAGTCGAACGCCGCGCGCTGGATGTTCGCGACCGACCGGCCACGCTCGCGCCCGCACCGCCGACGGTTTCTTCGATGCCGCCGGTCGCCATGCCCGTGACCCAGGGTCCGGTCCGGGCCCGCGCGCCGCAACCAGATTGTTTCTAGCAGCGCGCCAGGCTGGTCGCTACGAGTTCCCGAGGCTGAAGCCGCCGATCGAGAGCTTGTTGCCAGAACCGGAATCGCCTTCGCGCGGCAGGTATGGCGCGACCGCGGCGGCGAGGTTCGCGAGCGGCATCGTCTGCAGGAACACCGTGCCCGGCCCGGTGAGCCGAGCGAGAAACAGTGCGTCCGCGCCGAAGAGCATGTTTTTGATGCCCTTCACCCGCTCGATCTCGAACGCCATCGTGGCGTCGAAGAGGCCGACGTGACCGGGGTGCACCTTGAGCACTTCGCCTGGGCCGAGTTCGTATTCGACGACTTCGCCGTCGAGCTCGATCCATGCGTCGCCCGAGCCTGCCACTCGTTGCAAAATGAAGCCTTCACCGCCGAAGACTCCCGCGCTCAGCTTCTGTTGGAATCCGATCTCGAGCGTCACAGTTGGCGTGCCGCACAGGTATCCGCGTCGGTGGACCATGTACTGGCGGCTGCCGTCGAGATGGATCGCCTTGATATGTCCCGGCACCTTGGTCGCGAAGGCGACCATGCCTGAGGCGCCGACGGCGCGGTATTCGGTCATGAACAGCGTGCCGCCCCCGACCGCACGTTTGACCGCACCGAACACGCCCTTGGAGCCGGCGGTGCCGCCTGCCGAGGTGTGCAACTCGACCGCGCTGGTCATCCACGACAGCTCGCCACCCTCGGCGACCACCGACTCATCGGGGGCCAAGGTGACCTCGAGCACTGGCATGATCGTCCCGACAATCTTGTGTTCCATCCCGATGACCTCCAACCGCGGTGGTACGTCCGGTTCCTTGATCGACCGTTCTAGTGCAGCCCGCAGGGTTCAGTCTGCCGTCACTGTCCGTGCCGGCGTGCGGGGGGTTGAAATTCCGGGCTAGCGACCGGTGGCGCCGTCGACAAGCTCGCGGAGGATGTCAGCGTGGCCGGCGTGCCGCGCGGTTTCCTCGAGGAGGTGCATCAGGACCCAGCGAAGGTTGACCGGCGCCTCGTCGCCGACGCGTCGACACACTTCGTCGAGGCTTGCAGCCGCGGCCAACACCGAATCGACACGCTCCCATGTCGCTCGGTACACATCGATTGCGGCGGCGAGGGTGTCTTCAGCTTGCACGGTATCGTCGATCCCCGTGAGCTCGTCGCCAGCGAAACGGTGCACGATCCAGAGCACTTCGGCACGCGCCATGTGTTTCATCAGCCACAGCAACGTCGTACCGGTCGGTACGAGTTGCCGCCGGGCCGCATCTTCGTCGACGCCGTCAGCTTTGCGTACAAATGATTCACGCTGATACTGCAACAGCGCATGCAACGTCTCGCGTTCACCGGCGACGAGCCGTGGAGGTTTCAGGTCTGGCATGTCGCCATGGTAGAGATCTCACCGATTTCTGTTTACGCCCGAGGCAATCGCGCGCGGCGAAGGGCACGTCAGTTAACGCCGGGATCGTCAGGGCCACCCGACGCGAGCGCGGAAGCGATTACGAGCGCCACCACACGGGCGTGAAAACGGCATCAAGAGCTTCGCGCGTTCATATCTCAGAGCTGTTCAGGACGAGGTCGACCACTCCGGTAGCGTCCGCTCGTCAGCCACCCGATGCCGACGCGGAACGCGCCCATGTCATGAAATCGGCTCCCATGCTCGCAGACCATGCCCTCCGCTGAGCCGCTGCTGCTACGGAACCCCACGCGGGAACGCCGCGGCGGTACCCGCCCATCACGCGAACAAGATTTGGCGACTGCGTTCCACCGTCGGCTCCCGGGCTACACGCGTACGCGGATCGTCGACGCGCCCGAGCTCGCGGCCGCATTCGGGATATCGGCGCTGACAGTAAAGGACGAGTCGCATCGACTGGGCCTGCCGTCGTTCAAGATCCTTGGCGCATCGTGGGCCGTGTACCGGCTGCTCGTCTCCCGGCTCGGCTACGAGCCGGTATGGCGCGACCTCTCTGAGCTTCGTGCCGCGTTCGCGCCCCTCGGTTCTCTCACCCTGGTAGCCGCCACCGATGGAAACCACGGTCGTGCGGTCGCACATATGGCCCGCCTCTTCGGCTACGAATCTCGGATCCTGGTGCCGGCCGGGACAGCGTCGGCGCGCATCGACGGCATCACCGGCGAAGGCGCGGCGGTTTCAGTCGTCAATGGAACCTACGACGACGCGGTGCGTGCGTCGGCCGAACTCGCGGCCGACGACGTGCTCGTCGTCTCGGACACATCGTGGGACGGCTACACCGAGGTGCCGCGCACCGTGATCGAAGGTTACGAAACGATCTTCTCGGAGGTCGACGAACAGCTCCCCGCGTCACCTGAGGTCGTCGTGGTCCCAATGGGTGTCGGCGCACTCGCGGCGGCGGTCGTCGATCATTACTCCACGACCGCGCAGATCATCGCGGTCGAGCCGCTCAGCGCTGCCGGCGGGCTGCGCTCGGTCGAGGCCGGGCACCCGGTATGCGTCCCGGGCCCGCACGAGTCGATCATGGCCGGACTCAACTGCGGCACCGTTTCGGTCGTCGCGTGGCCGGCCCTGGCTCGCGGTGTCGACCTGTTCGTCGCGATCAACGACGGCGCGGCCGAGCAGGCGATGCGCGACCTGGCCGAGATCGATGTGATCGCGGGTGAGACCGGGGCGGCGTCGCTCGCCGGGTTGCGCGCCGTGACGCAATCGGACGCGATCGACTTGGCGGGCCGTACCGCGTTGGTGTTGTGCACCGAGGGCGCGACAGATCCGATCGCCTACGAACGGATCGTCGGCCGAGCGCCACTCAGGACCGGCGAGTGAACACGCTCGAGCCCGTGTTTGGCCGTCGGCAACGACCAGCCCCCCAACCACGCACAGCTGATCCGACGTTCCGTGTGCGCCCAACCGCACTCGGCTCCGATCGGGCGATCTTGGATGCTGTCGCAACGCCGCGCATCATGTTTCGACGACCCGAGATCTGTTCGGCGCGAGCTCGAACGTCTTCCCGATGGCGGCGACGTCGTCAACGATTCGGACGCGCACGCCACGCATGTCGAGGAGATCGAACCTTGGTGGCCGGCCACGTGAACGTCGAGGCGCTCATCGACGCCGCGTCCCCTCCACTTCTCGCGACGCGGTTCGCGCGAGCGCGCCGGCCGCTTCGACACTGCGTTGGGCGGCCGCCAGTACGTGCCGGAACGCAACCCGTCGTCCGCGATCTCGGAGGGATTCGCTGGTCGCGACCGCCGAAGTTGTCCCCCGTCACGATCTCGCGTTCGGTCCCGTCATCGGGTCTCGGTCCCCCCTTCGCTCTGGTCTGCGCAATGACCTCACCGTCGGGAAGCACTGCGGCACGCGCGACACTGACGCGATGGATACCACCAAGCCGTCGATATACCTGGCGGGACCGCACGGCTTCACCGAAGCGGGTCGGCTCTATCACAACGCGGTGCTCGTCCCCGCCGTTCGTGCAGCGCGGTTCGTACCGCTCGACCCGTGGGACATCGAAGCTGAGGTTCAGGCCGTATTCGAGTTGCCGGTCGGCAACCTCGAGCGGCGGTCACGGCTCAGCGACGCCAACCGGAAGCTCGGCGCGCGCAACGCTCGCCTCATCGACGACTGCAACGCCGTGTTGGCGGTCCTCGACGGCAGCGACGTCGACAGCGGGACCGCAGCTGAAATCGGATATGCGGCCGCGAAACATAAGCCGGTCGTCGGACTCCGCTGCGATCACCGCGTCACCGGCGACAACGAAGCCGCGCTCGTGAACCTCCAGGTAGAATGGTTCATCTTCGAGAGTGGCGGAAGACTCGAAACCGACCTGGGTGCGGCGCTCATCGCGCTCGCACGACTGACATGAGCAGAGGTTTGAGTGGCCGCTGATCCGGTGCTCCAGGTCATACCGCTCGAATTTCAGTGGCCGACGGCTGATCCGTTCCTCTTTTGCGTACATCACTTCGATGTATACCCCGCGGCGAACGAACACATGGGACCCGTAACCTCCCTTGCCGGGCGTGTGATCGGCTCGGACTTCGCCGGTATCGACGGGTGGCGTATGTATCACGGAACGTCGGTGCCCGGTTTCCCCCAGCATCCACATCGGGGGTTCGAGACGGTCACCTTCGTGCGCCAAGGCCTTGTCGACCACTCCGACTCGCTCGGAGCAACCGCACGGTTCGGTCGCGGGGACGTGCAGTGGCTGACTGCGGGCCGCGGCATCGTGCACTCGGAGATGTTCCCCCTGGTCGACCGGGAACACGTGAACCCGTGCGAACTGTTCCAGATCTGGCTCAACCTTCCGTCCGGTGACAAGATGGTCGAGCCGTCCTTCAGGATGTTGTGGGACGAAGACCTTCCGCGTCTGCTCGTCGGTGACGATGCAGGTACGAGCCAGATCACCATCATCGCGGGCGAGCTCGGCGGGCTCCGCGCGCCACCACCGCCACCGGATTCGTGGGCGGCTCGTCCGGACGCCGACGTTGCCATCTGGCATCTCGCGCTCGCGCCGAACGCCTACTTCGATCTGCCAGGCTCCGATGGGCGCGAAACGAGACGCACGTTGTACGTGTTCGAGGGTGACGCACGCGTCGGCGATCACGATCTCGAGGCGGCGACTGGTGCTGGGCTGCGCGTCGATGACACCGTTCGGATCGTCGCCGGCTCGGCAAGGACCGAGGCGCTCGTCCTTCAGGGGCGACCGATCGCGGAGCCAGTCGCGCAGCACGGTCCGTTCGTCATGAACGACCGAGCCGGCGTCGAGCAAGCTTTTGCCGACTATCGGGCGACGGCGTTCGGCGGCTGGCCGTGGGCCAGCGACGAGCCGGTGCACGGGCCGGACGTCGGCCGCTTTGCGCGCCACCCGGACGGCCACTGCGAGCGTCCCGATATGACTCCACGGTCAGGCGCACGTCGTCTGGTGAACTAGCGGGAGCTGAACACGATTCGGCGTTCTCGGCTGTCAATCAGACGACAGCCCCGAGAACTCGACTCGCCTCGACACGACCGCGCCGGACCTCGGAGCGTTCAGCGCACGACGTTCTCACGCGACGCAACCCGGGCATGGAGCCGATGTTGGACATCGAGCGCGGGCCGTGACGGTCTCGAGCTGCGCGCAGCTGACGGCGCCCGCGCGCCTGAACAACACGACCCGATACGGAGCTCGGACCCGCGCGCGTTGGCTCGGGCGGGTAGCGAGCCAACGCTCAGTGATCCGTTCGGGCGTCAGCGTTTCAGGTGAGAGTGCGGCTACCGATTCGGTGATATCGCGTCTTGAGACACGCACACTCACCAGTGATACCAGCGGCTCTCGGCGCCGGCTGCGAAGAATCCCAGGAACCACAACGCGAGCGCGAGGATGGCGAACAGCCACAGCACCTTGATCGCGAATCCCAGCGAGAAGAGCACAGCAACCACGAGAAGAGCAAGAAGTATGACCATGTCGGGTCCTTTCGTCGCGACGACACGAGTACCCACCTGCTCTGCCACCAAACCTGAGATTGCCCACGTCGACCCTTGCGATGACCGTCGCGACATCGTCGAGCAGGTCCTCGCGGCGCAAGTCAGTCTCCATCGAACGCAGGACCGTCGGCGATGTTCGTCGGCCGATTCCGACAGTCTTACGCCGATGAGGGCCGGCGCGCTTGACGATGAGGCGGGCGCGAACGTTCGTCGACGTCGACGTTGACCTTCGTCGATTTGGTCGACCCTTCGGGTACTCGTCGCCGCCTCGCGCGAAGCTCACGCTCGCAGCGCGCGCTCACTCTTGCACACGTCGTTCGAGCCGCATGGCATGTCGTGGATCTCGCACGGCGATCAGACCGGTTCGATCGTGGTGGCGAGAGCATGGCCCACATCCTGGTTTGCTGGGCCGACGTGGCGGGCACACTCCCGCAGCGGCCGACCCCCCGAGTTAAGTATGGACGCAAGCTCACCGAAACGCGAGTCGTGTCTCCTTCCGCCGTCACCGACCGCGCCCGCAGTCGCTCGCCGCTTCGTCGGAACTGTACTGACCAACTGGGGCGTCTCCGAGGTCTGCGGCGATGTCCCCCTTCTCACATCCGAGCTCGTCACGAACGCAGTCCGGCACGCAGCAACCGACGTCGAAGTGTCGATCGGTTTGGGATCGGGTCGGGTGCGCCTCGAAGTGCGAGATCTGTCGGCGCAGCTGCCGATGAAGGCAGATCCTGCCACGGCCGCAGAAGGTGGCTGGGGGCTGCATATCGTCGAATGCCTTGCCACGCGTTGGGGTCTCGACCCTCACCGAGACGGCAAAACAGTCTGGGCCGAAGTCGGTATGAACGTCTCGTGAGCGGTCGCGGTGCGTGCGCAAGTCGCGCACCGCGACCGAGCGCGTAGCCGCCGGCACGATGTCGATTTGTTCAGCCGATCGACGTTCGAGCTACCTCGGCCCAGACGGTCTTGCCGTCCACCTCGTCGCGTGTGCCCCATGCTCGTGAAAGCGCCGCGATCAGCCGGACGCCGCGGCCACCGGCCTGGCGCGCGTCTTCTCGAAGATGTTCGGGTGGGTCGAACGACGTATCGCGCACCTCGATCCCGATCGCGGCGGAGGATCGCGAGATCGACAGGCAGAACGGCGACTGGGCGTGCTGGACTGCGTTGGTCGCCAGCTCGGAGGCGACGACTTCGGCGGTGCTGCCGAGGTCGTCGTCACCCCAGGCGTGAAGCGCCTCCCGCACGAAGTGGCGCACCTCTCGAAGCACTATGGGTGTCGCAACGAACAGCCGGACGCAATGTTGGCAGCCTGCGCCGACGGCTCGGTCGCGGTAGTGCCAGTTGTTGTCGTGCAGAGCGAGGACGCTCGAATGCCGATCACACATCCGCTTGACAGCCGTGAGATCGGCCGACGTCTCCAGTGACGACATCGCATACGCACAGAAGAGCGCGAACGTGTAATGGGCAGCGACATCGTTCCAAAGTGTTTCGAGCTCGATCGCGCCCGCGAGGTTCGCGTCCTCCCAGAGCAGCCCGACCATTTCGCCGAATAAACGGACCGGCCCCGCTGATCTCGCGGCGTCGTGGAGTACCGCACCGATCGCCGACTCGAATTTGCCGACATCCGGCCGACCGTCGCGCATAAATGCGTCCAAGGTGACGCTCGCGTCGAGCGGGCGGTACCGACCAGTGGCGATCAAGACCTCGAGTGGGTGTCCCTGCGCCTCGAGCGCCGCATCGAGCGCTCGTCGGTGCGGGTCGGTAGCGATGACGACGGCCGCACCGCCTTGCGCGAGCGCCTCGCCCAGGAACGCGGCGACCGCCGAAACCAGCTCGTCATCGTCGTCGTAAACCGCGACCACGTGATCGTGCCCACCGGGCACCAGGCTCGCGGCCGCGGTCACACAAGAACCTTAGGCCGACAAGGGGGCGATAACCACGTACTGGGGTTACCCGACGCCGTCGAGCGCCAAACCGTTGGCGTGGGGAGCTCTGGCCGTGGACCAAGCCCTGCCGCCGCCGCGACGGACGAATCGACCCACGTTCTGCGTCGCCGCGGTGACGCCGAACCTCGTTGCCCGGGCACAGAAGGCTTCGGTCGTGAAAGAAGCTCCCGGATGCTCATCGAATCGATGATGCGAACCTGGACAAGTCGACACGCACCGTTGCGTCGTGGGCGTCGGCTCGAGTGGCACCGACGCGTCCGACCTCCGCCGTCGAGTTGCCCTCGGACGAACACCGCTCGACGGCTGTCCGGCGAACGCGACCGTCGGGCGGCGCCTGCTTCGGTTCTGTTGGGATCTGTACACCGTCGGCTCGGCAACGACCGTGCTGCCGTCGTTCCCCGGCGATCGAGATTCATCACAACGAACCGTCGAGGCGGCTCTCACGACGTGGGCGCAGCTTCCGCCGCGTGCGCCCGCATGGAGGCAAGCGCGCGCGTCAGCAATCGCGACACCTGCATCTGGCTGACGCCGATACGTTCGGCGATCTGCGACTGGGTCAGACCGCGGACAAATCGCAGCTCGACGATGTCTCGTTCCCGTTCGGAGAGCGTCGCCACCAGAGTTGAGGCAAGCAGGCGCCGCTCCACAGTTTGTTCGGCACGAGTCTCGGGGTCGTCGGCGAGCCTCATCGTCGTATCGGGACGGCCACCAGATTCCCCGGCCGGGTCGAGCGAGGTAGTGCCATACGCATCGTCGGCCTCGAGTGCCTCGAGCACCTGCTCCTCCGTGAGCCCGGTTTCTGTCGCGATCTCTTTCGGGCTCGGCGAGCGCGCCAGCCGTTGCGACAGCGGCCCGACGGCCGAGCCGATCGCGAGGACACGCTCTTGGAGTTGCCGCGGGACCCGAACCGCCCAGGTGGAGTCGCGGAAATACCGTCTCAACTCGCCGAGGATCGTCGGCGTCGCGAACGACGCGAACGACGCGCCGCGTTCCGGATCGAAGCGTTCGACGGCCTTCAGCAGACCGATCATCGCGACCTGAACGAGATCATCGTCGGCGACTCCGCGGTGGCGGTATCGGCGCGCCAGGTGATGCGCAATTCCAAGGTGACGTTCGATGAGCTGATTGCGAAGCGCTCGATCGTGGGTCTGACGATATTCGTCGAAGTCAGGATCGACGGAACGAACCTCGTCGGTGCAGGGAGCCGCGTCGCTCATGCAATCTCACACGCAAGCTTGTGCATCTCGAAGCTGATGCCCCCATCCCAGCTGGTAAACGTGCAGGAGTCGACGAGCGCGCGCAGGAGCATCTCCGAAAGGTCGGAGGGTGCCGTCACCGACATCGCGTCTGGCATTCGGCCCTCGATGATGAGGGCTCGATCGCGAGCCTGCATGCGGAGCTCGAGAAGCCGTCCACCGGCCGCGATCAGCGTGGCGCACACCTCGTCGACTGCCAGGCGCACGTCATCGAGTTCATCGACGGAGAAGCCGACACGGCCACCCATGTCTCCGGCCGCGAGGCGAGCAGTGCGCACGTAGACAGGATCTGCGGGGATGCGCAACTCGACGAACGGCTGGGTCGAGTCGACCCTCAGCCGTTCGTGGTTGTGTCTGTCGCTGGCAAGGCGCGATCGGAGCATCGCACCACCTTTCGTCGCTACAACTGTACGGCTACCCGGAAGCTCCCCTGCTCACACAAGGAATCGAGGTTTGCGGGAGGTACCAAGTTGGGTAACAGCGGGATACGTGACGAGCGGCCTGAGCCGCGTGTCTTCCGGGGGGCCAAGATGTCGACAGATGGCGTTCGCACGGACTACGACGACGAAGACGCGTCCCTCGCGGACGCTGCGGTCGGGTTCACCCGGCGGGACAGCGCCGAACTGCGCGTCTTGGAAGTCCGCGGCGACCTCGACATCGCGGTTTCGGCCACGCTTGGCCGTGTGCTTGACGACCTTCTCGATGTCGGAGACGAGCAGGTCGGTGTCGACCTGTCGGGTGTCACGTTTATGGACTCGTCTGCGTTGAGCATGCTCGTGTCCGCGCACGAACGGGCCAGGCAGCATGGCCAGCAGCTTGAGCTGCTACGCCCGAGTCCAGCGTGCGCGAAGGTACTCGCCATCACCGGTCTCGATCGCGTGTTCGACCTCAGATAGCCCACGCACAGCATCGGCGCCGAACGGCAACAGGTTTCGAGATCACTCGAGATCACGCGACGGACACCGCTGGGGTGACTGCGCGGTTGCCGCGCGTGGGAGGCATCGCTTCCGTTCGGCGCGACGGTACGCCTGCCCCGCTCGTTCGTCATCCATGCGGGCAAGACGCGCAGAAGGCGCGAAAACCGGGACGGGTGACATTGCGCTGACGAGCTGAAGCGGCTCGGACAGGCCTCCACGAACGGGACGCGGACCGCCCGTCCGACCGGCCGCGCGCACCGCCTTGGATCCGGCGCAATTCATCTCGCCCAAAACCTCGGACGGATCCCGCGTCGCCCAGGTGCCGTGGCGATCTCGGACCACGAGCACTGGACACGGCGCGAGTCTGACCACATGTTATGACCGAACCGAGCCGTTATCGCCCGAAGTGGGCTTCCATGCGAACCACGATCACAACGTCGACGCGGCGACGATCACCAACGTCGCCATATCCCGTTGTCGGCGTCACCGACGTCGACCGCTTCCTCCACGGTGTGTGTCCGTACACGCAGCGGGGCGGTCGCGGCGACGGCTTGCCGAGCGTCCCACCCGGCTTTCTGCTCAGCCGGCTCCGCACAGACTCTTCGATTCCACCGGCATCGAGGCCCGGATCTCTGAGCCGTCACGACGGAGAGCGTCGCGGGTCTGTGCCTGGTGGGCCAAACTGCGCAGCTCTGAGCTCGACAGGTCGGGTCCGTCAGTGGCGGCGAGAACAGACGAGGCGGCGGATCTGCCTCTTCGGCGCGTTGCACAGACCACCCGCGACCTTCCGACGGTTGCCACGTTCGCGACGCGGGCGGCCAACACGTGCTCGTTTGTGTCAGCGTTGGTTTCGGAAGAGTCGCCCTCGGGTATCAAGCTCCGGAGATATGTACCCAGGAGCGGAGATGACGCTCGAAGCGCAAGGTTGGTTGGTCGCGGTATTCGAAAGCGAATCCGTCGCGCGCCATGCCGCCCACAAGACCCGTCAGGCCGGCACCGACCCCACAGCGATCCGGGTCGGCGATCCGATTGACGCGCTCACGTCGATACGCGGCGAGATGCGCGAGGAAACCAACGACCTCGTCGGGTTTTCTTTCGGGCCGCAACACAGCAGTGCCGTCGGGACCGTCGTCGCGCTACGGCTCGCGGCGTCGGCCGGCACCACGCTGGCCGTACCCGACACCGAACCCGCACGCCGGGTGCTGCTACAGGCCCGGTCGGTGCGGGTCGACGTCGTGGGATCCGACGGTCGCCCGGTCGACACGCTGAGGACTCACAGCGCCCGAACGGTGCTACGACACGTCAGCTGCGCGCGCCGCGAGCGCAACTTCGGCTGACCGCGCACCGCCGACGGGATCTTGCCAGCTGCGGAACGCCTCGCCGACCCGCGGGCGGCCGCGACGGCCGGCGCGCCTCGGGCGAGGTGGTGATGTCGTTCGAGTCGTGAATTCGGAGACGCTGCTGGCCGCTGGCCTGCGTTCGCGACGGCTCCGCGGACGGGTCGCTGCGTACCTCACTCCCTCGGACCCGCGACTCGACGGACTCGTCATCAAGCGCGACCACGAACCAGACGGTCTTTCCCGGGGCTCCGCTGAGCTCTCTGACCCCGAACGAATCGGCGAGTTCCTGCACGATGCGCAGTCCGCGTCCCGACGGCTCACTCGATTCCGGGCTGCGGACCGTCGGCATTCCTCCCCCGCTATCGGTCACTTCGACCAGAATCTCACCCCGCGAATATTCCACGCTGACCGTGAAATCGGTCACGGTGTGTCGAACACAATTTGTTGCGAGTTCGGACACCATGATCGCGACTTCATCGACCACGTCGCCAGGCGCGTCTGCGAGCCGGCGAACGACAAAGTGTCGGGCTCGGGCGACGGCCGAAGGGGTGTTTGCGAACGCTCGTTGCTGCTTCATGGTTCGATGCGCAATACGTCCGAGAGGCCAGTGGCCTCGATCATACGGCGTACCAGCGCCGACGGTCCGCGGAGGTGCACCGTCTCGGTCTTCGCCGCGACGCGCAGCAGCAGGGCAATGCCGCTGCTGTCCATGAAGTCGAGATCGCTGAGATCGAAGTCGACACGGGAAGGCGCTCCGTCCAGAACGGGCTCGATCGCGGCTCGTAACGAGTCGGCGTTCGACATGTCGATCTCGCCGCTCAGTTTGATCACCTCGATGCCTGCGGCATCGATCGTGACGTTGGCTGAACCAATCGTGATGCTCGGACCTTCTACATCATCCATTTGACCGCCAGGATCGCTATGTCGTCGGAAGGTCCGTCGGGTGGGAGATTCTCGGCAAGATCGGTGAGCAACGCGTCGACCGACAAATGGGGCTTGTCTGCAGTGTCGCGCAAACGTCGCAGGCCGATGTCTAGATGTTCACCACGGCGTTCAACGAGACCGTCCGTGTACCCGAGCAGCGTCGCGGCCGCAGGGACCGTGAGACGGACCGGCACGTAGGGCTTCAGACCTTGCACGCCTATCGGAACGCCGACGTTAGTGGACACAAACCTTGTATTGCCCTCCGCGATGAGAAGCGGCTCGGGATGTCCCGCGTTCGCGAGCGTGACTTCGTGGCGGCCAACGTCGATGACGCCGCACAATACCGTCGCGAAATGACCGTCGACGACCACACTGATCAGAGCGGCCAGCTTGGTCAAGATCGTCGCCGGGTCGTTGCGTTCGACGGCGTATGCCCTCGTGGCATACCGCAACGAGGCCATCACCGTCGCCGCAGGGAGACCCCGACCGGACACGTCACCCACGACGAACAAGACCTTCCCATCGCCATAGTCAATGACGTCGTACCAGTCGCCACCGATGTCGATATCGGCGACACCGGCGATGTAGCGCGCTTCAACCGCCAGTCCCGGAATGTCGGGGAGAGCCTCGGGCAACAGGCTGTGCTGCAACGTCTGCGCGACCGTTCGCTGCGCTGCATAGAGGTGTGCGTTCTCGTCCGCGATCTCGCCGAGCTCTTCGGCGAGCCGCTGCGCATACTCACGGCGACGCACCAGACGCTCGGTCAGCCCCGCGGCTCCAAGTGACAGCAGCAGGCCGAAACCAAGCAACATCCACTGCAATCTCGCGAGCAGCGAGCCCCCCAACTCGCCAATCGGGGTCATGATGAGCCGGAGCTGATTGTCGCCGAAAGGAACCGTGACCCCTGTCCGTCGTCCCCGAATCGGGAGCTGGTGAACGTTGGTGGCCAACAATGTCTGCGGCCTTGCGGACGTTCCGAGGTAGAGCGCGTAGCCGAGATCGGCGAACGCAGAGTTCTTCTGGATGACAGCCGATCGCTGGTTCCTCACGAGGGTCGACTCCGCATACGCGACGTACCTCACCGGCCCGTGTGCGGACGCGAATGCGTACGCGAGACGTGGGCTCGACGAGTTGAACAGACCAACGACCGTCAGCTGCGGAGCACGCACCGCTCGGGCGAGCAACCCTCGGATGAACACGGGTCCGGCCGCTTCGAGCTCAG
>Ga0182024_10008173_pt1 | contig 22212 bp, 24 predicted proteins | sample P32metaG_FD_120480 | JGI IMG/M metagenome (GOLD analysis project Ga0182024, IMG submission 120480) | Permafrost microbial communities from Stordalen Mire, Sweden - P3-2 metaG (Illumina Assembly) | ecosystem: Environmental > Terrestrial > Soil > Wetlands > Permafrost | place: Sweden: Stordalen...
AAGGATTTCTCCGGCGTGTAAGTCCGAATGACCGTTTTCCCAAACTCGAGTTTGTAGAACCTTGCTTTATAACGCCGCACAAAAAGCTGCTGCATCGCTTCCCGTAAATTGGCTTCCGCTTCTTCGACCGATCCGTTCCCGGCATACTCGCATGCAAAACTACCCAGGTAAGAGCCGTCCGAATTGCGATAGACTTTGGCCAAAAGCAGGCCAGCCGTGATCCGTGACGCCGGCTTATCGGAATGCTGAACTGCGATGATTCCTTCTAGCACGGACCCATGGTGGATGTCAGGCAAGTGTGGGAGCTCGACCGTCTCAGGCGGCAGCACGGAGGTGTAAAGCAACACGTTGTAATTCTCGATGCCGGCCATGTGCAGGGCTGCATCATACGATCCAGTCTCGATTCCAACATCGCTCTCTCCCCAACCGATCACCCAGAAATATTCCTTGGGAATTCGGCAGCCAATTTCGGAGTAGCGAGCGGGAGGATGCGTCGGCATTCTGCGATTGCCCGGCGCAGCTTAATGCGGTTCCGGCCAGACTGTCAATGGCTAGGAGAATCGAATGAAGTTTAAAAAAGCAGTCTTGATGCTGGCAGTTTCGACGCTTGTGATTCTAGTCGTTCTTCTTATCTTTGCGCAAACGCCGCTGTCGTACCCGCCCGGCAGACTCGATCAGTTGGCGGATCGCGCTTTATCCCGATCCGTTGCTGGCCCAGATTCTTGCGGGCGCCACGTTTCCCGACCAGATCCCCGACGCCGCAAAATGGTCTGATCAGCACCATTACCTCACGGGGCAAGCCCTCGCCGACGCGATCAGGGCCGACCAGCTTCCCTGGGACCCTGCGTGCAGGCCCTGCTCCCGTTCCCATCCGCGTTGGAAATGATGGCCTCCGACATCAATTGGACCAGCGATCTTGGCAACGCCTTCCTGGCGCAGCAGCAAGACGTGATGGACGCGGTCCAAAGGCAGCGCCTCGAGGCTGGGGATTTCGGATACCTGCGCAGCAGCGGCCGGATTATCGTCGGCGGGGGCGCCCTACATCACGATTATGCCCGTCAACCCGGCTTTCATTGTCGTGCCATACTACGATCCGGCATCGTCTTTTTTGCCCCGCGGCCCGGCTTCGTGGTCGGCGGCGCGATCCGTTTCGGATTCGGCGTCAGCATCGGCGGATTCTTTGCGCCGTGGGGCTGGGGCTTGGGCTTCGGAAGATTTGACTGGGGCGCGCACACCGTGTTCATCAAGCAGAGCATCGCTCGACCACCGTCCGTGGCTACGTGGAACTGGCAGGCAGCGAAGGCGTCCGTTGCCGCACTCGCGAGGGTCGAGCCTCGCGTGCTCGCAAGCGGCCATGGGATCCCCATGACAGGTGCCGGAACCGCCCGGGATCTGCACGCCTTTGCCGATCGCTTCTCCGGTGGCGCCACGACAGGGGATGAAATCTCCGTAGGATAAGAGAGGCAAACGCCGCATTTATTGAGACCGCACAATCATCTCAGACCCTCTGAAAGCATCGCAGAATCGCCTTAATATGTAATCCTCCGTCTGAGACGGTGGAAGCAGCTTGGAAACGACTTTGTGCCCTGATTCCCTCGCCAAGATCCCATCTACTCCATGAAGTTGTTCACTGATTGATAGAAGAAACCCGAATCGCTGCTAGACTGGGGAGTGCCCTTCAGCTGCGCCATATCGATGGTTTGTCGACGGATGAATCGGCACGGGCCTTCATGTAGCTGGCCAGGATTAGACTGATCTCCAAGCTAACGCGTTTTCGTCCACAGGGGCGGGCACATTTCCATGCGGATTCTGAATGCGGCCCGCGCCCTACTTCACTCTGGTATTTGCAGCCGACCTCGTTATCGATCCAATTTGGAGAACGTGGTCGTCCCGCGACTCAGCTCGAGAACGGTGGATCTGATGGAAGCGCCCAACATGCTTGTGATCACAATCGGAGGTGCGGCGGGTGGTTCACCGACTTGCTTTGCCCGCCCTCGCTAGCTGCAGTTCTTAACGACGGCCTCTTCGTGGCGCCGCCGGGCCGTGAAAGCCACCGCCGTGAAATCCCCCTCGGGGCTCGAAACCATGCCCAAACGGATAGTGAAACTCATCGAAGCGGTGAGGACCGTGTCCATAGATACCATAGTAGAAGAAAGGCGACCGATAGATGACAACCGGCGAGTAGAAGCCCCAACCGAACGGACTATAAAAGATCCCGTCAGCGGGAAGAAACGTATACGCGAGGAAATTCGGATTCCAGTACCATCCGGACCGTACCAGTTCGGTCCGTACCAGCCGGGCCCAACGCCAATATAGACATGCGCTTCATCGGCACTAGCTTCCGACAAGTATCCCGATCGCAAAGCAGACCAGCGAAAGAAATCGTCTTCGTCCGGTCTTGTATCGAAGTTCTGCGCTTTCAGTTTGCCAGAGGTGTTTATGGCAAGCTCACGTTCGCTCGTTAACGTGATTTTCTGGCCTCCCACAAGCACGTCTGCTTTTCCCTTGAAAACACGAATCTGATTGTGGCCTGCATTGAAGTCATACAGGCCCTTATCCAGCAGTTTTGTGTCCGCATCATTCGGGGCGATCGGATGTTGTTTTCTTTGCGAATTTCCAGGACTTCTACGGCCGCGCGACCTTTTTCGACCGCAACTTCTGTATTGCCCAAGTCGGGCGAGATCATCCTCACAGAGCTGTTATCCGCCACTCTCAAGAACACTCCTGGCGTCAACAGGCCTTCCACCTTGCCAGATCCGGTCGTGAGTGTCTGGCCCTTTTCTAGCTCGATCCAACCCGGCGAGTTTGGTCCCAGAGCTTGCGTGCCAATCACCTCATGCCCAGCGTAATGACTGTCCGTCAAGAGCTGAGCCACCTGGATAACAGCTTCCGGGTGTGCGCTCAGGAAGCTCAGAAACGCGGCGCGAGGGATGAAATTAACCCGAACTCGCTCTGATTCTTCGGCGGTCACTTCGTAGGGTTTGCCTGACAAAGTCGCGGGTAGACCCAGCAGTTCTCCCGCTTCAGCAATTCTCAAGATGATCGCCTTCTCTTCGAGAGAAGACGTCGAGAGTTTCACCTGCCCACTGCAGACTGCGAATAGGCCGCTCGCGGCCTGGCCTTCCATGAACAGCACCTCGCCCTTGGGATAGGCAACAGGAGGAATGGGAAAAACACTTGAGGTCCTTCGAACGTTTATGTGAACTTCGCGTCGGATCAGACCGTTTATACCTTCTGCGCCCGTTTATTCGGTGTGATACGCGCGCCCCTGAAGTGTGATGCGAGTCACATACGGCGAACCGCAGACTGACTAGAGTGCGTTCAGATGGTCGCCGTGTAGATGTGAGTTCGGCAGCCGCCACCTGATGAGGAGGACGCAATGACTGAAACTGCTACAGCTACGAAGACAGCTTTGGCCCCGGTTCCTATGAAGGCCGTCGAACCGAAAGATTTGTTCGAGCGGTTGGATCGGATTTACGACGCGATTGCGCACCGGGCATTCGACATTTTTGAGGGCAATGGCAGGAACTTTGGACATGATCTCGAGAATTGGATTCAAGCCGAATCCGAACTTCTACATCCTGTCAAGGTCAATATGACCGAAACCGAGAGGACCTTCACGGTTCAGGCAGAGGTTCCCGGCTTTACCGCGAAGGACCTGGAAATACAGGTTGAACCGCGGCGGTTGACAATCAGCGGCAAAAAAGAAACCAGCAGCCAGCAAGAGAAGGGCAAGGCCGTTTTCCAGGAATATCACTCGAACGAGGTTATGCGTGTGCTCGATCTGCCCGTAGAGGTGACCACTGAAAATGTCACGGCCACGCTGAAGAACGGAGTGCTTGAACTTCAACTACCAAAAAGCTCCAAGGCAAAGAGCTTTCGTGTCGAAGTGAAGTCTGCTTAGATCCGAGGAAGTCATTTGAATTTACGATTTCACGACTGAAAGAGGAGAAAGACCATGAAAACAGATTCCGAATTACAAAGAGATATTCTGGACGAACTCCTTTGGGAACCCAGCGTTGACGCCGCGGAGATAGGAGTGTCAGTCGACAACGGCGTCGTGATACTCAGCGGTACAGTGAAGAACCTGACCGAAAAGTGGACGGCCGAGCGCGCAGCACAGCGTGTCGAGGGAGTTCGTGCTGTAACCGACTCACTCACCGTTAAGCTCGCCGGAGATAGCCATTACGATGACGCGGATATCGCCCTAGCCGCGGCCAAGGCCCTAGAGTGGAATGCGCTTGTACCGCGCAACCGAATCAAGATCCTTGTCGCAAATGGATCTATAACTCTTGAGGGGAAAGTGGAACATCACTTTGAGAAGGAGGCAGCGGAAGGCGCCGTGCGTCACCTGAAGGGGGTGACGTCTGTGTTTAATTTGATTTCCCTAACACCGCGTGTTTTCGCGGGAGATGTAAAAAACAAGATCGAAAAGGCACTGGAACGAGCTGCACAAGTAGATGCCCGAAAGATCTCCGTCGAAGTAATTAATGGCGAAGTGACTTTGCGCGGGAGCGTTCGAGCTTGGGCAGAGCGAGCGGAAGCGGAGCGAGCAGCCTGGTCCGCACCTGGTGTATCCACGGTTCAGAATAACATAAGCGTTGTCGCCGGACTCGCAGCATAGGCGCTGGCGGTCATATGGAAGGGGACATCCTCTTGATCGAGGATGTCCCTTTCCCATATCCGCTAGTCTTGTGGGCTAATCATTGCAGTTTTCGCTCCGAACGAGCGTACCGAAGCCATTGAAGAGTAGGCATGGAACAGGCTCATCGGCAACCGTCATCGGTTCGAATGGAGGCAACTCCGCACCGCCTTTACAGGGCTTTCACTACTGAGATTATGATGTCGCCGCTCAGACGGCATGGTCAAACATTGCGTTAGGCATCAATTGAGTGGAGAAAGCAATTAGATGCGTTCAGCACTTCCGCGGCAACTGTCGCGCCAGCCCGCACAACCTCTCTGGATAATCCAATGCCAGCGGCAAAAGTCCTACCCTCAATACCGTATAGAAGCAAGCGGCGAGGAAGTAAGTCTAATGCACGCGCCAGTTCAACTGCTTCAGCCACGCTGAACGCGTGAGTGGAGTAGGGGAAGAGTCGCTTGGGAATCTCTTCTGAGTGTGCGTCCAGACGATGGATGGTACCTGGTGGTGCCCCGGACTGAACGGCATCCACGACAATCACCCAGTTCGCCTCCTTCCAAACCTCCAAAAGAGCCGTTCCCTCTCCAGTTAGCTCACGGGTTCTGATCGCGCTCGGAAGTCGCTCTCGCAGCCGGTACAAGACTGAAATTCCGATGCCATCGTCGCTCCTGTAGATGTTTCCGACACCGACAATGAGCAAAGTTTCCCGGTCAATCTTCATTGTTCCTCAAAATGCAACTTCAAGAAGTGAGTGGCACAAGAGATGCAAGGGTCGTAATTGCGAATAGCCTGCTCACACTGCCATTGCAGCTCGTGCGTTGGCATCTTCAGATTGTCCTGCACAAACTGCCGAAGATCGTTTTCGATGGATTTTTGATTCTGCGACGTGGGCGGAACAATTTTGGCGTCGAGGATCACCCCCGCTTCATCGAAACGGTAACGGTGGTAAAGAATGCCTCGCGGCGCCTCGGTGCAGGAGTAGCCGGTAGAAACACGCGGCTCGAATTCCACGGCTGGTTGGTCTGGTATGTCTATTTCGCCGATGATCCGCAACGCTTCGTCACAGGCGTATAGGATCTCTATGCTGCGCACGATGATGCTGTGAAAAGGATTGCGGCAGATCGCGCCGAGACCAGCGGTGTGGGCTGCGTCCTGGGTCAATGAGGAGAGTTTGTCAAAATTCAAGTTATAGCGTGCCTGTGGGCCCACGAAGTATGCACCACGATCTTTGTGGATAGAGTGCAGCGCGTTCGAGTGAGGTACCTGTTCCTCGGCAAATTCCTGATCGTACTCGCGAATAGCGATGTCCAAGCCCTTATTCGACACCAGACGCCCTTCATTGAAGGAATACTCTTGCAGATGCCGCAGAGCGACGAATTCATAATCGCGCTCCAATTGTGGGAAAGAGAATGTGGCCACCCAACGGACGGTCTCCAGCGCAGCATCGCGGGCCCACTTAAGATCTTCAGCCAATGCTGCGAATTCTTGCTTGCTCGGCACTTTGTAAAAGCCGCCGACGCGCACGTTGATCGGATGGATCTCCCGACCACCCAGCAGGCGTACGATTTCATTACCGGTTTTCTTCAAGCGCAGGCCACGCTCCAGGGTGCCTGGGTGGTCCTTGGCCATCGAGATAGCGTCTTGGTAACCGAGGAAATCGGGCGCATGCAAGAAATACACGTGCAATGTATGGCTTTCGATCCATTCGCCGCAGTAAAGCAGACGCCGTAATGCGCGGAGGGACTTATTCACCTTGACTCCGAAGGCGTCTTCCACGGCGTGGCATGCGCTCATTTGGTAGGCTACCGGGCAAATCCCACAAATCCGGGCGGTGATATCCGGCAACTCGCTGGCATTTCGGCCGCGAAGAAATGCCTCAAAGAAACGCGGAGGCTCGAAGATCTTCAACTGTACGTCCATCACCTGCCCGCCCTTGATCTTCACAAACAGGGCGCCTTCCCCTTCCACGCGGGCGAGGTTTTCGACTTTGATGGTCCTAGTCTTCATGCGCTTCGCTCTCTTTGCGGAAAGGCTCGGCGTAAGCATTGAAAGAACGGAAGACCCTAACCAGATCCTGCTCATTGACCCCCAGGTTTTTCCACCATGCGCTCAGCGACTTTGTATTGGGTTTCTCCTGCGGTCCGAAGCACCCGTAACATCCGCGAGCGTAAGAGGGACAGAGTGCGCCGCAGCCGGCATGGGTGACCGGACCCAGGCAGGGCGTTCCTTGAGCTACCATCACGCACACCGTGCCGCGAAGTTTGCACTCGATACAGACACTATGCGGCGAGGTATTGGGTTTGCGCCCGTGCAGGAATGCGCTGAGAACTTCGACGAGTTGTTGTTTGCTGATGGGGCATCCACGCAGTTCAAAATCGACGAATACGTGGTCGGCGATAGGCGTCGACTTGTTAAGCGTGGTGATGAACTCAGGGCTCGCATACACGATGGAGATGAATTCCTTCACATCCTTGAAATTGCGCAGTGCCTGAATGCCGCCGGCGGTCGCGCAAGCGCCAATGGTTACCAAATGCTTCGAGACGCGCCGGATGGCGTGAATGCGCTCCTCGTCGCGAGGCGTCGTGATGGATCCCTCGACGAGCGAAAGATCATATGGTCCCTTGACCACGGCGTGCGAGGCTTCGAGAAAGTGCGCGATCTGCACCGCACCCGTTATGGCCAGCAATTCGTCTTCGCAATCCAACAGGCTTAACTGGCAGCCGTCGCACGACGAGAATTTCCACACGGCAATTTTAGGTTTGCGTTTGGAGGCCGCCACGTCAGATTTCCGCCAGACCAAAAATGCTTGCGATGCGATCGAGGCGAAAGACTGGGCCATCTTTGCAAATAAAAAACGGACCGTACTGGCAATGGCCGCAGAATCCCACTGCGCATTTCATGTTGCGCTCCATGGACAAGTAGATTTCGTTGGCAGCCACTCCGCGCTTACGGATCTCCATTACTGTGAAGCGCATCATCACTTCAGGACCGCAAATCATTGCTAGAGTGGCAGCAGGGTCAAACCGGGCCCGGCCAATAAGGGTGGTTACGACGCCCACGGTTCCGCGCCAACCGCTGGGCGCTCGATCCACCGTCAATTGCACATCCGAGTCGAACTTGCCGCGCCATAGCTCCAGTTCGCGCTGGAATAGGATGTCCTCCGGAGAGCGCGCGCCATACAGCAACGTGACGCGCCCATACTGGTCGCGGCTGGACATGATCTCGTAGAGAGCAGAACGTAGAGGCGCGAGCCCAATGCCTCCTGCAACGATCACGACATCCCGGCCGGCAGCCTCTTTGATGGGCCAGTGACTGCCAAACGGGCCGCGCACACCGATGACTTCGCCCCGTTTGAGTTTACCCATCGCCTTACTCACGGTGCCGACGGCGCGCGTCGTATGACGGATGGCGGGAAAATGGCTCGGATCGCTACTTATCGAAATCGGTATTTCACCCACGCCGAACACGTACAGCATGTTGAACTGTCCAGGCGCAAATGAAGATCCTCCGCCGCTATCGGCCGGCTTGAGGTCTAACGTAAACGTGTCTTTGGTATCCCGCCATACCCGCTGGATGCGGTACGGCATAGGAAGCATGGCATCGGTGGCCGGACCGGCGGCCATGGGTCGCTCAAGCATGGGCACCATAGAGATCCAAAAGTTGCAGCCTCGTTGCATCTAAACGTTCACTGATAATATGCGTGAATCTCTTCAACACTTCGTAGCCGAGGTCATGGTCCTCCTCGCACTTGGTGCGAAGGCATTTGCCGTCGAACGTCAGAGCGCGTGTAGGCTCGAGAGCTCGGCCCGTAAAATGCCACCTGTAGGGCGACAGCAACCACGACCAGCCTAGCATTTCTCCTTCGCCTACCGTTTGCACGGTAGTGAAGCCACGGGGCGGAATCATCAATTCAATCGCAATCAATCCTTCGCGCACAAAGTAGAAGTGATTGGCCTCGTCTCCTTCACGGAAAATGAGCTGCCCTTCGGGAAAGCGTGCGTTGTTGGCGCATCCGGCAATGAACTTGAGGTGCTGCTCCGCCATGCCGTGGAAAAATGAGTGTTCTCCAATAATTCGTTCAATCGTTTGAATCATCCCTATCCTGTTCTGGGGCGCCTGCTACGCGCGGTGCTTCACTCTCCCGAATGGCGCGAACTTCCTCGGTCAGATCGATTGCTACCGGACACCAAGTAATACAGCGGCCGCAACCGACGCAACCGGACTCCCCGAATTGATCGATCCAGGTGGCCAGTTTGTGGGTCATCCATTGACGGTAACGCGATTTCACGGTCGCTCGAATGTTGCCTCCGTGGATGTAAGAAAAGTTCGCCGTAAAGCACGAGTCCCACTTGCGCCAGCGCTCGGCGTGCTCCCCGGAAAGGTCAGTTACGTCTTCGACCGTCGTACAAAAACAAGTCGGGCAAACCATCGTGCAATTGGCGCAGCTCAAACAGCGAGCTGCCACCTGATCCCATCGGGGATGCTCGTAATTGCTATAGAGCAGTTCCTTGATACCCACGGTGTCTATCTTCCGGCCCATAGAACCTGCCGTCTGAGCCACAATATCCTCCGCGGCCTCCTTGTGGTTTTGCGCGGCCAGTTCGTGTGGGACCATCGAAACCACCTCTGCGCCGCGCTCCGTGCCGACTTCCACCACAAAATAATGGCGGTCCTTTTGTATTACCTCAGTGAGGGCCAAATCAAAGCCGAACGTTGCCTTCGGGCCGGCATTCATCGACACGCAAAAGCAAGTGCCGCCGCTCTGGCCGCAATGGACCGCTACGATAAACACGTTTTCGCGCCGACTTTTATAGAAAAGGTCAACATAGGCACCCTCGAGAAATACTTTGTCTTGAATTTCGATGGCGTGTAACTCGCACGACCGCACCCCAAGAAATGCACGTTTTGGAGCCATTTGCTTCTCGGCGAAAATGTGAAAGCCGTTCGCGTCTCGTTGCGCCTGCCACAGTCGCTGCATGGGCGGGTGAAGAAACTTCTTCCACGAATGCGGGCCCACAGCGTAGCCAAAAAGCGCTTCGTCGCCGCGGCGCTTCAGGCGGTATTTACCACCATCCTGCTCATCCGTCCACCCCACCGGAAGATCGTTCACCGAGCTCAATTGGTCGTAAACAATCGCGCCATCGCGAATGGTCGGCCCCACTACTTCATAACCGAGGCCAGTTAAGGACTTCAGTATTTGATCGAAATTGTGATGCTCGATAACCACCATATCTTTGGTCTGAGGAGGCATGTCGGCCGCTGTTCCTTACGAAGTTTAGTAGTTTTATCGAGGATGGGCAATCCTCTAGGAGGCGCATGGATTTGCGCCTTGAATTCTGTTTTGTTTGCTCCGGTGGACGAGCGCGGTCGCGTGCCGCGAGCCATCTGTTAGAACGTTTTTTCTTCAGCCGCTTAGCTAGGAGAATTGCACCCGTCTGTACCGATTGCGGATTACTTGTGCTCAACCGGGTCCAGCGAAGCACGTCGACCGCTGATCTCATCGATGTGAATGCAATAAAGGATTGTGATGTCTCGATCGTATCGTCCGCGGGTCTGCGCGGCCGCAAATCCAGTCTGCCACCATAGAAACCTCTTCTTTTCCAGCAAAGATTGCGCCACTTGTCTCTGATTCGAATATTCAGGGATATCGGGAAATTCCTCATAACGACCTTGGACGACAACGCTTTCCCACTCATTGTGGCTCCGGACTTCCTCAGCTTCCACGCATGCCAAGGAATTCAATCGCAGCCATTCGATCTTTTGCCCCATGGTTGAAAATCCATACAGGTGATCCGGGGCGGACACGAAGTAAATCGGCACGATATATGGCCGATTGTCGCGGCTGCAAGCAAGCCGTCCATAACCGAGTCGTGCTAACAAATCTTCACATTCTTTTCGACTCATCTCTCGCAAAAGCATGCAGACATCCTCCTCAATTTGGCAATCGGTCAAAACCTCTTTGTATTCGATCCGACTACTACTATCACATTTACGTTCTGTGCCGACAGCAAAGCGGGCGCTGCTAAAAATTACAAATTCCTTCACCAGGTCCGGTCCACACGCCGCACACGGTTAATTCTCCACGCAGTAGTTCTAAGAATGGGTATTCAAGGTTACTCGGATGCCGGGCCACCCATTCTTCCCGAAGGCCTTTGCCGCCATGAGATCGAATTCAGAGCCGGCACAATTTATGAATTTCGTTGTGTAGCGGTTTTGGGTTTCTCTGCCGGCGGTTCTCTCATCGTGCGCGACGACTCATCACCCGTGCGAGGTCTTTACGGACGGCCAGATAACTGCGCGAAGCTCTTTAAGCTTCGGTACTGCATGCTCACCGTAATAGACGAGCCAGAGAAGAGTCGGCCACAATAGTTCCGCCAGCCTCCATTAAACGAAACCATTTAATACACGTGAGTTTACCGCCAACTGTGCCTGCCCAAATCAGTAATTCCCTCCACAAGTTGTCGATTCAACGACGGAGACGATCTTGGCCGGACCACCCGTTCGGCCAGTTACCTTAGCCAGGGAGCCATTGTCTCGCCATTGGGCGTGAACCGTCACCGATAAAATATTACATGCTGCAGCTCACAGGGGAAGCCAAACCACGCATTTGCCCACGTGTGGCGACGTGCCTGAATACGTTGAAAGGGGGACATCTCTACGTCTCAAAGGTGAGGTCTTAGGCTGCATTGTGAGCCGTCTCGCATGACGCAGACAACTGCTGGAGATCAAGAACAGCCTTTACAGTGTCGGGTTCGAGGGACGGCTCAAATCGAAAAGTAAGGTGTCGTGCGAGTGAGTGCATCGCTGCATTCTCCGGCAGAATCCTGGCGACGATCCGTTTGAGCTTTTCATTACGGCCTATCTCGATTAACCGGCGCACCAACTCGGTCCCTAGGCCGACCCCTTGATACGCATCGGCAACCACGACAGCGACTTCCCCTTCTAATTCGCCACGCATTTTGGTTAGCCGGGCAACAGCTACAATCTCGTGCTCGCCCGAGCCTGGGTTCTGGCGATCGGCAACCAGCGCCATTTCTCGGTCGTAGTCGATAAAACACTGTTGCATCAGTCTCACGTGAGCCACCCGCTCATCCAGGCTTACCATGTGAAAATAGCGGAGAAACACACTGGCTCTCGAAAGACTCTGATGAAATTTCACCATTAATGGCTCGTCCTCCGGTCGGATCGGCCGAATAAGCACCGACGTCTCGGTCATAGTTTTCCAACCTCTGACGTATTGAATCGGATAGGGCCGGATGGCGGGCTTGGGCAAGCATTCCTGCTCGATTTCTGGCGCGTGAACAACCATTCGTGCATCCAGAGCGAAAATCCCCTTGGGCGACGCAAGCAATGGATTAATGTCGATTTCCTTGATCCATGGCTGTTCGACGATGAGCTTGCTGAAGCGGACAAGAATTCGTTGGAGTGTGTCGATAGCTACCGGCACGCGGCCGCGCACGCCCTTCAAAGCTGTAAAAACCCGCGTTTGCTCCATCAAACGCCGCGCCAATGTCGCATTCAGTGGAGGCAAAGCGAGGGCCCAATCACGATAAACTTCGACGAGTTGCCCGCCCGTGCCGAACATCATCACCGGACCAAACTGTGGGTCGACGCTGCTCCCAAGTATTAGCTCGTAGCCTTCAAGGCGCACCATCGCCTGGACGGTAACGCCTTGGAATTTATCCACTCCTACTTTCTGCCGTACTGCAGATTCGATTTCGCGGTAGGCGTGCCGGACTGCTTGTTCATCGGTAAGATTCAGCTTTACCCCTCCGACATCCGTCTTATGCGTGACTGTTTCGGAGTAGACCTTCAATACGATCGGGAAGCCGATTGAGCGGGCAAGACCGACGGCTTCATCCTCCGAGGATGCCAGCTTTGTATCCACAGTAGGAATGCCGTAACGCCCAAGGATCTCCTTCGATTCAATCTCAGTAAGCAGCGTACGGCCGCTGCGTCGCACGACTTCCAGAATCCGTGTAACCGCTTCACACGAGTCATCTCCCTCCTCAACTTCTTCTGCAAGACTCGGCGCCTCGTAAATGCCGCGCAGATTGTCGCTATAACGCCACATGTAGCAAAACGTGCGAGCCGCCGTATCGGGATATGCAAACGTCGAAATCCCCGCATTATTCAATATTGCCACGCCTTCGTTAACGAGCTTCCCTCCCATCCAACTCGCAAGCACGGGCTTCCCAGAACCGCGGGCGTACGACTTAAGATGTTCCGCAACACGAGTCGGATCGGTCATTCCTTGCGGCGCGAGAATTGCAAGCAGTCCATCGGTGTTGGGGTCGTGGACAGCAATTTCGAGAGCGCGGGCATACTCCTCCGGGCCCGCGTCACCGAGGACGTCGATGGGGTTGCCATGGCTCCAGTGAGGCGAAAGGAACTGATTGAGCGCTTGTACTGACAGGTCAGAGAGACGCGCCAGGTCGCCACCATTGGCGATGAGCGCATCCGTCGCAAGCACTCCCGGTCCTCCGGCGTTCGTGAGAATCGTCAAACGGGGGCCTCGGGGTCGTGGCTGGCGGTCCAGCGTTTCAGCCATGTGGAAAAGATCGGAAATGCTTTGGACGCGCAAAACGCCGCAGCGACGGACAGCAGCATCAAAAACTTCATCGCTCCCGGTTAACGCTCCCGTGTGCGAAGTCGCCGCGCGAGAAGCTGCTTCCGAACGCCCCGCTTTAATGACAATGATCGGTTTCCGCAGCGCTATTTCGCGGGCTGCGGAAAGGAACGAGCGCGCGTCGCCGACCGACTCTAAGTACAGCAGGATGCTGTGCGTATTTTCGTCTTCGCCGAAGTAGTCGATTAGATCGCCCCAGCCAACATCCAGCATCGAACCCGTTGAGACAATCGCGCTGAAGCCAACCTGTTCTTTGAGACTCCAATCGAGAATGGCTGTTTCGAGGGCCCCGCTCTGACTCAAGAAGGCGACACTCCCGGGCAATGCCATGTCATGGGCGAAGGTAGCGTTGATCCCGGCGATTGGATTCATGATTCCAAGGCAGTTAGGGCCAATAAGTCGCATTTTGCTCGTGCGCAGTTGCTGCCGGATTTCCTGTTCAAGTCGTGCGCCTTCAATGCCCCTTTCCTTGAATCCTGCGGAAATTACAATTGCTGCGCGCACCCCTGCTGTCACGCATTCGCCAATGACGCCTGGAACCGTAGGCGCCGGCGTGATCACGATCGCCAAATCCACTTTTTCTGGAATACTGGCTACGTCCCTGTAACAGTGCACTCCAAGAACTGATTCGTATTTCGGGTTGACTGCGTACAATTTCCTGTGGTGCGATCCCTTGGCGAGATTTTCGACAACCGTGCGCCCAACGCTGCCCTCGCGAATTGTCGCGCCAATCACGGCTATTGACTGAGGAGCAAACATACTGTCCAGCCCTGAATGATGGTTCATCATTAGAAAGCATGGCCTTTCCACCACGATTGACCACAACAGAGGTCATAGATAGAAGTGATTGCTGTTGCGGCTACTACCGGACATTGGGGGTTATTCGGAGTGAATCACAGCCCAAATGATTCCCCGCCCCGACCGGCTTTTCTCTTAGTGTTTCCAACGATCCAATTCGAAATCTCTCAGCTCCCGTTCAACTGTCACCAGGACCGTTTCATCGTTATCGGCGACCAGAACTCGGCCTTTTATGTTCGCAACCACAATTTCTCCCGTATTTTAATCGACGATTCGCCGGCCTGGGCGGCGACCAGCCCTATTCACCCTTGTCCTTTGTCTTCCCGCTTTTTCCTTGCCACCGCTTCAGCGCGAATTCTATCGACACAAGCGGGGCATATTCTGACTTCAGAGGCTTTGCCACAGACATTGCAAAACCATCCTTCTAGGTTCAGGCCTTGTAGCATTTAATGGTCCTGTCAACCCAGTCTTTCATGTGCGCTCCTTCCTTCACCAATCATTGAGTAGCCGGTTCCTGTGGGCTTCGTCACTACTTTTGCAATCTTTATTGGACTATGCACACCCGTTAGCTGGGGTCTCTAACTGTTCTAGAAATCGGACCACTGCTGAAACCGCTCCAACTTAAGCCCTTCCTTTGGCCAGTCCAATTGTGAGTGTTCAACATCGAGAGCCAACAGAAGTCCGTTCGACGAACTCCAGATGATAAAAGCTGGGTGCATCGCGACTTTAAGAGAGAATTTATGGGCCCGCCATTTTCGTCCTGCGGCTTCAATATCGTCGTCGCCTAAATAGCGGAGCGGACCGGCCAGAATAGTCGTCTCAACGGGATTTTGCATGCTGGGCTGCTCGATTCTTACAAAGTCAACCTGGGTCGCTCGATTGACATCCCGTTCTACCTCGCGGGTGACACCACTCAGTGAGAATGGCGAAATCGGCCACAGGAGCCCATAGGGCTCTTCTAAGTGTGTGCTCAGCTGTATTGTACGACTTGGATCTGAGCCGCCTGAAGAGCAGTGAAGCTCCGCCGGCGAAAACTCGCACGACAAAGGGCCCGAGTCCGGCCTCCATCTCAGTTTTGCAAACTCCTTCATGCGGATGACGGTCAGGTCTCGAGTAAGCTCGACGACAAAACGATTGCTATGGGCCTGGTCCTTGGGTGATTCAAAACCGCGCACACCCTCGACTTGGTACTCGCCCTTTTCACCACGCCAGAGAGTCCATGACTCATGGAAGTTGTAAATTTCTTCACCAAACGGTCCTATGGCCCCTCCGTTGGCTGGCTCGTAGATGGCATATTCCCCTTCAGCAATCTTCGTCCGCCCGACGTGTTGTTCTGGAGATGACTTTCCGGGCATCAGTTGCCCGGAACTGATCTCGAAGTTGATCACATTGTGGGCGCCCAAAACAGCTCCATAGGCCGTTCCGAGCAGGCAAGAAAGAAGGCCAGCAAGACGAATCAAGGGCCGGTGGCTGATACTGGAAGGTCCAATTGAGAAATGTGCCATATCAACCTTCTACTCCATATACTCCATTCGGTATGTGACCCTCGTCACCGCTAGGAGAGATTAGATACACATACTTTGTCAACATGGGAGAATATGATGAGTCTTCATAAACACCCGGCTACCGATCGAGAATGTTTAAGAGGCCACAGCTGCGAGGTCCTTCGTGATGCAATGAAACTTTTGGTGGCAGTCGATTATCCACAATCGGCTCAACAAGTTATCGACGAAGTAGCCAGGAGGCCGTGTCCAGTTGGTTCAACTGCCTGCATCTTTCACATTATCGGTTGGTTCCGTTGACCAATAGCGCAGCATCTATCCAGGGGGTCGAGCGGTCGTCAGATGTCTTGGTTAAATTGACTTCTGCAAGGGCTTGACAGTACCTGGATTGGCGGTCAGTACAAAAGTTATCGAGGGCCATCCTCGCCTTGCCGTCGGGGAATATGCAAGAGAATGGAACGCCGATATCATTCTGGTTGACTCTTACGGCGCTAGCGGTTTGGCGCGTTTTCTGCTCGGCTGTGTCTCCCAGGCAGCGCTTCGGAAGTCCCCTTGCATAGTTGAAATTGTGCGCAAAACCGTACAGACCCCCGCGGGTTGCGGCCACTGCGGTGAAAATCCTGCTTGCCACAGACGGTTCGGATTGTGCGATAGCTGCGGCGAGAGGTTTAGCCCAGCGCCTTTGGCCCACCGGCAGTCAAATATACGTTCTCAGCGTCATTCCTCTAGTCCCTAGTTTCGGTCATAGCACCTCGTTTAGTTTTTTCGGTCTTTCCGACGCCTGATGTCGAGGCGGTGATCGAGAAGCAGTGGCGAATTCGCGCGGAAGAAGCGCTGGTTCGCGCACGGGAAATTCTGAGCGAAGTCCCATCAAGATTTCGCAAACGAATCCCTGCCGGTAGGGAATGCGAGATAAGTCATCATGAATGAGGCGAACAATTGGGGAGCCGATTTAATCGTAGTTCGTTCTCATCGCTACAGCGGTGTCGACAGACTCCTTTTGGGTAGCTCCGAATCCGTCGCGATGCGCGCCCACTGCTCCGTCGAAGTCATTAGATGAGCTAAAGAGTTCCCGTGGTAATGTATGCAGCGCACTTTGAGATTCCAGCGAGGTAGAGGTATTGGATAGGGCCTTTGCACACTCGATGGCCTGTGTTCCAACCGAACACTGTAGACACACCCCCGCACGCGAGATCGCTATATACGTCATCATTCATGTAGATTGCTCAGCAGGTTTCGGGACTACGACTGAATTTCGCAGCTGACCAATAGGAGTTTCACCCTTTGCTTAACATCAAAAAGATTCTTCTTCCGCTGGACCTGCAGGAGGCCGCCCTGCCCATCGTGGTGATTCGGCAGGCCACAGCCCTTGCCCGTCATTTTCAGTCGGAAATTCTAATGCTCCACGTAGTGAAACCTTTGACCTATCTGGCTAGCAGCAACGCGGCTCGTGAAATGCTCGCGCAGGCTATCGCCAGCGAACAAGAGAAACTAGAGAGTTGCCTGGGGCCAGAATTCGATGCTTCTGTCATTAAACGCATCGTGCTTAAAGGCGACCCTGCCCGCGAAATATTGCGTGTTGCTCACGACGAACAGATCGATCTAATTGTGATGCCGACTCATGGGTACGGCGCCTTTGAAAGATTCGTTCTGGGGTCCGTAACAGTTAAGGTACTTCACAAGAGCGTCTGTCCAGTGTGGACCGGTGCGCACGTAAAAGAGGTGATGAACCAACAATCTTCGATTGGCAGAGTCCTCTGCGCAATTGATTTCAGCGCTCATAGCCCGAAGACCGCAAGGTGGGCGCAAGATATGGCTGGTGCCTTCTCCGCTCGACTGACGCTCGCCCACATCACACCGGGAGTCGAAATTTATGGTCCGGGTGGTTACCATGTCCTATCTGAAATGAAACAGGACCTTGTTAATGGCGCGATGAAACATATGGCCAGAATTCAGGAAGAACTGGGCACGAAAGCAGAGGTCTTTATTGGTAGCGGCGACGCCCCGAAGGTAATGCGGCAGGCCGCCGAAGAGACAAAGGCAGACCTAATGGTTGTAGGGTCTCTCGGCGGTCGGTTCGGAACTACCGCATATGGGATTATTCGCGAGTCACCCATTCCTGTGTTAAGCGTATAGAGCCCTGGGGGACCGAACTACATTCCTTGCCGAACCGTTGAACACACGTCTTCGCTTATCTCATAATGTTACTCGGAACGCAAAGCTTCGATAGGATCAAGGTATGCAGCCTTCCTTGCAGGATAATATCCAAAACTGATGCCCACCAAAGCGGAGAAAAAAACCGCCAGGGTCACAGCGCCTAAACTGACGACGGTGTTCCAGTTTGCCAAGCGGGAGACCACGGCGGACGCAGCAATGCCAAGAATTATTCCGGCACATCCGCCCGCAATCGATAGCGCCACCGCTTCGGTCAGAAACTGCATGAGAATATCGTGGGTTTTCGCGCCGACGGCCTGCCGGAGCCCAATCTCGCGAGTACGCTCGCGAACCGACACAAGCATGATATTCATGATCCCTATGCCGCCTACAATCAGAGAAACCGAAGCCACGGCCGCGAGCATTATGGACATGATGTGCGACGATGCCTCTTGAGCGGCGAAAATCTCTTCCATGTTGCGGATGGAGAAGTCGTCGTCTTCTGACGGCATCAGATGATGACGCTGCCTGAGAAGCCCTTTCGCCTCCTCCTGGGCCGGCTGAATCTGATTCCCGCTTTTCGCTTGCATCGTAATGGAGTCGACCGCATCGGCATTAGCCGCCTTGATCCCAATCACCTTACGTTTCGCGGTGGAAATCGGGAGGAGGATGATGTCGTCTTGATCTTGTCCGGTTGGTGACTGCCCCTTTGTTTCGAGGACACCAACGACAGTGAATGGCACATTCTTGATTCGAATGGACTGTCCGACGGGATCAATGTCGCCGAAAAGATTGATCACAACGGTCTTGCCGAGCAAGGCAACCTTGTTGGCTGAATCCACGTCCTGCTGGGAGAACGGCGAGCCATCGGCCACGGAAAGACCGCGTACGTCGAGGTATCCAGGCGTGGTGCCGTACACGATCGTAGCCCAATTATTATTTCCATAAACTACTTGTGCGCCTCCGCGAACAATTGGAACGGCGAGTGCAATGTCGGAGCACTGCATAGGAAGTTCCCTCGCATCCGTCTCCGACAATGTTACGGCATTGCCGCTTCCCATGCGCATTCCAGAACTCGTCAGGCTCCCTGGAAGAACTATGATGGTGTTGCTGCCGATGCTCGCGATTTGCTGCTGGATACGCTGTTTAGCTCCTGAACCGATCGCCGCGGTTGCAATCACCGCGGCCACGCCAATGACGATTCCCAGCATCGTAAGGGCGGACCGGAGCTTATTCACCTCTAATGCGCGGAATGCGATGCGCATCGATGAAAACAAATGTTTCATTACGGCACCTCGACACCAGCAGGAAAGCTGGCCACAGTTTCTGAACGAGCGGTCCGTTTCTTTGTGTCTGCCACGATGCCCCCATCACGGAACGTTATGATCCGATTGGCGTAGGCAGCGACTTCATCAGAGTGCGTGACGATGACGATGGTGATACCGTGTGTTTGATTCAATTCCCTAAAGATGTTCATGATTTCCGCGCTGGTACGCGAATCGAGTTGGCCGGTTGGCTCATCGGCGAGAAGAATCTCCGGCTCATTAATGAGTGCGCGAGCAATTGCTATCCGCTGCTGCTGCCCGCCGGAGAGCTGAGTAGGTAAGCTGCGTTCTCTTCCACCCAGACCGACTAATTCAAGTACGCGCCTGGCACGTTCATTGACATTCCCTGTATCACCGCTCGCATACAACAAAGGCAATTGCACATTCTCCATAGCGCTCATCCGTGGGAGGAGATTGAAACTCTGGAATACGAAACCGATTTTCTGGTTTCGGATTTCGGCAAGCTGGTCACGATCTAGCCCTTCGACAGCGATCCCATCGAGCCAATACCGCCCTGAGGTAGGCCGGTCCAAACAACCGAGGAGATTCATTAGCGTCGATTTGCCGGAACCCGATGCCCCCATAATAGCGACAAACGAACCACTCTCAATCGTAAACGTGACGCCTTGCAGCGCATTCACAGTCATTTCGCCAAGTGTGTAGGTCTTGGTGAGGGCTTCGGTTTCGATAAGCGCTGGCATCATGCTCATCACATCCTGGGGGCCATGGGCGCCGATGTGGTCGTTGAAGCGTTCGATGCGGCGCCGCTTATCGTTGCCCTCACCACAACCTGTCCGCCCGACTGGAGTTGATTCGAACTAACGGATGTATACCTGCCGTCCGAAAGCCCGAACTGAACCGGCACGGCTTTGATCTTTCCTCCCTCAAGCACGTAGACCTGCTGCTTGTCCGCTTGTACTGCAGGCAGGCCGGTCTTCTTCAGCACAGCCGCCGAGGGGCGAAAGCGCAAAACAGAATTCGGCACTTTGAGAGTGTCATTCAGCTTTGCGCCCAAAACCGTCACATTGGCGGTCATCCCAGGGAAGAGCTTCAGATCGGAATTATCAACCGTAATCACCACATCATACGTGACCACGTTCTGGCTGACGATAGGAGCCTTCCGAATGTCGGCGACTACGCCATGGAACGTGGTACCAGGATAAGAATCTACGATGAAGGTCGCCTTTTGACTCTTGGCGACAACACCCACATCCGACTCATCCACATTGGTATCTACCTGCATTTTGGTCAGGTCCTGCGCGATCTCAAAAATCGTTGGTGGGTTCAATGTTGACGCAACCGTCTGGCCTACATCCATGCGGCGCGCAACGACCGTGCCGTCAACTGGAGCCATAATTCGTGTGTGGCCAAGATTAATCTGCGCCTGCTGGAGAGCTGCATGTGTTTGGAACTCCTGCGCCTGGGACGTCGCTAATTGGCTTTGCGCTACCTGGATCAAGGCTTGCGCCGACTGGATATTTTGTTTTGCGGCATCGATCTGCGCCTGATCGGCTATCACTTGTGCCTGGGAAGCATCATAATTCGCTTTAGCCGTATCGTAATCCTGCTGTGCTATGATTTGCTCAGTAAGCAGCATTTCCGCTCGTTCCGACTGAGCCTTGGCATTCACTTCGTTGGCTAGGTCTTTCGCGGTAATGGCCTCGGCAGCCTTTTCGGTCGCATTGGCTCCACTCAAGTCCGATTTGGCCTTTTCGAGTTGGGCTTGTGCTGTAATCGTAGCCGAATGTGCGGAATCAAACGTTGCGCTCGCCTGATCCACTTGCGCCTGAAAGATCTCTGGATCTATGAGGGCGACAAGTTCGCCTTTCTTGACCTTACTATTCCAATCCGCATAAAGGGCTTTGATATTTCCGGAAACCTGACTGCTCACGAGCACATCCACAACGGCGTTGAGATTACCGGTCGCTGTGATCTTTGCCTGCACCGAACCGCGCTCAACCGTTGCCGTTTCGTACGTGATTGCGTTCTGTAGATGTGCCCTCCAAAGTGCACCACCCGTGACCAATGCCACGGCGAGCGCTGCTGCGCCTCCCCAGCGAAACCATCTCACTCGAGGACTTTTCACGCCATGGGCTACCGTTACGATGCTTGGCCGCATCGGAATCGGTTTGATCTGATTGGGTGAGGTCGCCATTTGCCACCTTCCTTAACGCCCTTACCCTGCGCCCCACTGTGATTTTAGACGGTGACACAGGTCACATAGAGGCGTGCGCGAGCTGCAATCGTCCCAAGCTGGGCACCTGCCCGACGGCAATTTAGTGGCATCCCCACAGTAAGGACGACTTGATGCAGCCTGCGTCTCAAGTGCTGTGTGACGATGCGCAGGTGCCGCACCTAATGACCTGATCTGAGACTCGTAGAAGTGCTTTGGCTCCGTCCGACAATGACTTCACCGCAATTGTGATCCGCATCACAAGCTGCTGTGCTGTAAGACACTGAAATAGATCTTCAGACATAGCAACATCACCCTGTAAGAAGGAACCAAAGATCCAAGCTAAGAAGGAGGAAATCATGGGCGGAATGCTAAATACGTTGACCTATCTGTTGACGACCTGGGGCGCCATAACGGCAGTCCTGGTAGCTCTTGTTATTTACGGAAACGCTCTGTCCACCAGGGAAGATGACGAGATTTACCTGAACAAGACCGAGGAAAGCATGATGGCCACCGAGCAACGAACACTGATTGGCAAAATGACTCGCTTGGCACGCGTCATCACCGTTCTAGCGATCATGTCGGGCGTATTCCTGCTCGCGAGCGCCGGCGTCTGGGTCTGGATCGGACTTTACAAGTCGTAGAGCCAGGCGTTTTCTGTGGATCCGTAAGCTTCTAGAAGGGAGCACGTCCATGAGCCTCAACAAGAACGAAATGATTGAGCAGTTGAAGTTCGAAATTGAGATGATCGAGAAGGGGCGGTATTACCCTTCCGTTCGAACACCCCGCCAGCAGCCGGAGATATTTCGCGACACAATTACCTGTATGAATGTAGGGCTGACAGAAAAGAAGTACCCATGCTCGACCTGCTTTTTGAGCGGGTTTGTGTCACCCCAATTGCGCGACGACCACGGCGAAATCTGCCACAAAATTCCCTTGAACGAAAAGGGAGACACGATTGAGTCACTCAAGGCCGCTGACGATCCATA
>Ga0182024_10008174_pt1 | contig 22212 bp, 22 predicted proteins | sample P32metaG_FD_120480 | JGI IMG/M metagenome (GOLD analysis project Ga0182024, IMG submission 120480) | Permafrost microbial communities from Stordalen Mire, Sweden - P3-2 metaG (Illumina Assembly) | ecosystem: Environmental > Terrestrial > Soil > Wetlands > Permafrost | place: Sweden: Stordalen...
TTTCGATGATGCCCGCTACGACGACGAGACGGGCACGGCTCCGATCCGGACCGGGTATTCCGAGGTGGTGTTCGGGGAGTTGTTCCGCGGTGCGGGGATACGCCGGGATGGAGCGGTGGTGGCTAACAAGCTGTGGTGGGAGTTCTGGCCGGGGCAAAGCGCGGCGGCGGAGCTGGACGCGTCCTTGCAGCGGATGGGTTTCAGCTTACCGGGAGGCCGGTCAGGCGCTCCAGCGCACGCTCGGTGTGGCTGCGGGACCAGCACATCACGATCACATCGGCGCGAATATCGCACAGGACTCCGTCCGGCTTGTCCCACGCCGGTCCGAGCCGATGCGGGTAGGCATTGCAGAGGACTGGACTGACACGAGCCGACAAGGCAGCGGTTGGCGGCTGTAGTCGGCCTGAGGCTCTCAGCCGACATCGCGCACTGCACGGTAGATCCTGGGCCGCCGCCACGCGTCGCCGACAGCATCGGCAGGGCCAGCCAGTTCGGGCTGCATGCCGGTGTCAAGGATCCCGGCCTCATCGACGCGGAGCATCGCAGGGCCACGTGGAGACCAGGTCAGCCTGCCCCTGTGGTCTTGCTCCGCTACAGGCGGCGGACTTGGTGATCACAGCATCTGAGTTCAGATTGAGCCCGGGGATCCGGCGGATCAGGTGTCGGAACGTGACAGGAAGTCCGTTTAGGCACGCGCAATGTCACCTGAGGACGCCCCGTCCTGGTGACATCAGGGTGACAAGTGATCTTGGAGGTCTCGCTTGGCGGCTCTCGTGACCCACTGACCTGCTGGTTTGGGTGGAGCTGAGGGGATTTGAACCCCTGACCCCCTCGATGCGAACGAGGTGCGCTACCGGACTGCGCTACAGCCCCAAGACCGGCAGCCAGCGTAGCAAACAATCAGCAGCAGGCTGGCCGGTCGGCGCCGCGCCCGGGGCCGCCGATCCTGCGGCAGCCCTGCGTCAGTCGCCGACCGCGCGCACCGCGGCGTCGGCGTACTGGTCGTAGAGCTGGTCGCCGACCCGGTCGGAGATGTCGATGATCTCGGCTATCGGCTCCGGGCCGAGAGCCGCCATCGCCTCATCGCGAACGCGCTGGCGGGCGGCGAGGCGGGCCTCCCTGGCCGCCCGCGCGGCGTCGGCCTCAGCCTGCCGCCGCGCGGTGTCCGCATCGGCGCGGGCAGCCTCGCGCAGCAGCAAGACGAAGACCCCGAGCGTCGCCACCGGGGGAACGACGATCCACAAGGGCGCCATGCTCTCTACCGCCAGCGCCGCGGCCACGATAATGAGGACCACCAGCGTGGTCAGCATCCGGCGCCGTGCCCGCAGCGCGCTCGCCCTGGTGACCACGGGCCGGGGCCGGTCCGGCCCGCGGAACGGATGCCAGCCGGGTCCCTCGGACCACAGCGGCCGTCCGCGCAGCGACAGCGCGCGCTCCCCGACGCCGTCCTGGTCTGCCGTGGCTCCGTCATCGTGCTGGCCGGCCGCGCCGTCATCAGGCACCGCGTGATCGCCGAGGACCGTGCTGTACTCGATAGCCGCCCCGTATGCAACGGTCGCGCCGTGCTCGACGGCGGAACCGTACTCGACGGCGGCACCGTATTCATGCACGGTGCCGTCCGCGCGCGCCTCGCTGTACTCGACAGCCTCGCTGTACTCGACAGCCGCGCCGTACTCGACAGCCGCGCCGTACTCGGGCACCGGGGCGTCCGTGGCGGGCGGCCCGGCCGCCACGGTCTCTGCGCCCTGGGCGGGGGAGTTCTCGGCCGTGCCGGGCGTCTCGTGCGATCTACGCACCCACCTGGGCACGAGTACCACGGCCCAGATTGCGACGATCGCCAGGTAGAGAAGCGCGCTGCTCACGGCGTCCTCCGGCGAGCGCGCGGCGTCCTCCGGCGAGCTCGCGGCGGGTTCCGGTGAGCTCGCCAACGGCAATTCGCCGGGGCGTCCCCCGGCGGGCATGCCGCAAAGCTGAGCGTGCTCACGTCACGCACGGTAGGGCCAGGCAGGGGGGGTTGACGAGCATAGACCCCGGTGTGTCGCCAGATAGCCTCAGTGGGCTCGTGCTCTGGCCGCGGACACGGCACTGCGCCAGCGGGGCAGCAGGCCGTCGGGCACGTCCTCCGCGGTCAGCGCGAAACACAGGTGATCGCGCCAGGTTCCGTCGATATGCAGGCTCCGGCGCCGGATGCCCTCCTCGCGGAAACCGAGCTTCTCCACCACCCGCCGGCTGGCCTGGTTCTCCGGCCGGATGGTGGCCTCGACGCGGTGCAGGCCGACCACGAAGAAGCAATGATCCACGGCCATCGCCAGGGCCGTCGGGACCACGCCCCGGCCGGCCACGTTCTCATCCACCCAGTAGCCGACCTGGGCCGAGCGCGCCGACCCCCAGACGATGCTGCCCACGGTCAGCTGCCCGGCGAAGTGCCCGGCGTAATCCACCACCCACGGCAGCGTCAGCCCTTGCTTGGCCTCCCGCCGCATCGTGCGCGCCATGGCGACGTACGGGCCCAGGCTGGTCTGGTAAAGCGGGGTCTCCGGGTTGGTGGGCTCCCACGGCCGCAGCCATGCCGCATTCCGCATCCGGGTCTCGCGCCAGACCGATGCGTCCTTCACCCGGACCGGCCGCAGGCCGACGGGTGCGTCCAGGAGGCTGGGCTCACTGAGGGTGGCCGGCCATCCGCGCATGCGTCCCACGACACCATCATTCCCCTGTCACATGGGTGAACGCCATTCGGTCATGCAATGAAGGCAAAGTGTATTCACCGAGTGACATGACAGCCGGGGCGCCAGCTGCCTCAGCAGGCCCGCCAGCTGCCTCAGCAGGCCCGCCGGAGGCCCAGGCGCCGAGGCCGGCGACGGCCCTCACCCCGGGCGCGGGTGATCTCCTCCGCGCGCCTGGTCGACCGCGTGCGCGAGGACGGTGGACAGCACCGCCATCCCGTCCCGCACGCCGCCGGCCGACCCGGGCAGGTTCACCACGAGCGTCCGCCCGGCCAGGCCGGCCAGGCCGCGGGACAGCACGGCGGACGGGATCCCGGCGGCGGCGCCGGCCGACCTGATGGCCTCGGCGATGCCGGGGATCTCCCTGTCGATCACCTGCCTGGTCATCTCGGGAGTGCGATCGCCCGGCGTCAGCCCGGTCCCGCCGGTCGTCACCACCACGTCGTAGCCGGCCGCGACAGCGTCGCGCAGGGCCGCCAGCACCGGCTCACCGTCGGGGACGACCCGCGGGCCGTCCACTTCCCCGCACCCCGCGGCAGCCAGCAGCTCCGCGAGCACGGGCCCGGAGGCGTCCGCGTACACGCCGGCCGCGGCGCGGCTCGACACCGTGATGGCCAGCGCCCTGATCATGGCCGGGCCCAGCGGCCCGTCTTGCCGCCGGTCTTCTCCTCGACCCGGACGTCGCTGATCACCGCGGCCGGGTCAATGGCCTTGACCATGTCGATCAGGGCCAGCGCGGCGACAGCGACCGCAGTCAGCGCCTCCATCTCGACGCCGGTCCGGTCGGCGGTGCGCGTCGCGGCCACGATCCGCACCCCGTCGTCCTGCACCTCGAGGTCGACGGTCACCGAGTGCAGCCCGATCGGGTGGCACAGCGGGACGAGATCCGGCGTCCGCTTCGCGCCCTGGATCCCGGCGATCCTGGCCACCGCGAGCGCGTCGCCCTTCGGCATCCGGCCCTCCCGCAGCGCGGCCACGGCGGCGGCCGACAGCAGCACCCGCCCGGTGGCGCGCGCCGACCGCGCTGTCACGTTCTTGCCGGACACGTCGATCATCCGGGCCTGCCCGGCCGGGTTGAGGTGGCTGAGACGTTCAGTCATCGAGGCAGATCACCTCCGCTACGTCGCCCTTCTGCATGCCGGTCACCTGTTCCGGCACCACGATCAGCGCGTTCGCCAGCGCGAGTGACGCCAGCTGATGCGACGCCTGCCCGGACAGCGGCGTGATCTGCGTGCCGTTATCAGCCAGGACGCCGCGCAGGAACGATCTCTTGTCCCTTGGCGACCGCACCGGGGCCGTCAGCACCGCGCGGGCAGTTCGCTGGTGACCGCCGGCCTTACCCTGCAGCGCGCGCAACGCCGGGCGCACAAAGAGCTGAAACGAGACAAACGCGCTGACCGGGTTGCCTGGCAGGGTCAGTATCGGCGTGTCTGCCTTGCCGACCATGCCGAATCCCTGTGGCATCCCCGGCTGCATCGCCACCTTACGGAACCGGACCGATCCCAGCTGCTCAAGCGCGGCCTTCACCACGTCGTGCTCACCGCCCATGCTCACGCCCCCGCTGGTCACCAGCAGGTCAGCCCGGCCGGCCGCGTCCTCGATCACGGCCAGCACGTGGCCGGCGTCGTCCGGCACGCTGGCCTGCCGGCAGGCGACGGCGCCGGCCTGCCGGGCGGCCGAGGCCAGCATGAAGCTGTTGGACTCCCAGATACGGCCGCGCGTTATCGGCGTGCCTGGCGCCGCGAGCTCGTTACCGGTGGAGAACACGGTCACCCGTGGCCGGGGCCTGGCCAGGACCGATGCCCGGCCCGCGGCCGCGAGCAGCCCGAGTGGCGCGGGGCCGAGCCGGATGCCGGCCGAGAGCAGCACGTCGCCGGGGGCGGCGTCGCTGCCGGCCCGCCGGACCGAGTCGCCGGCCGCCACGGCCGCGCGGATCGCCACCTGGATGGTCCCGCCGTCGGTCAGCTCGACCGGCACCACCGCGTCCGCGCCGGCCGGCAGCGGCGCGCCCGTCATGATCCGCAGGCAGCTGCCCGGGGCGAGCCGATGCTCGCGGGTATCGCCGGCCGCGACCTCCCCGGCCACCGGCAGCGTCACCGGGGCAGCCGCGGTCGCGGCGGCGATGTCCGCGGCGCGGACGGCGTACCCGTCCATGCCGGAGTTATCGAACGGCGGCAGCGGCCACTGCGCGGTGATGTCCTCGGCGAGCACGCCGCCGTCCGCGTCCTCCAGGCTGAGCTCGCGCGGCGCGAGCGGGCGGATGGCGGCCAGGATCTCGGCCAGGTAGCTGTCGACACTGTCCATGGCGCCGCGGCCTACAGGGTGTCCAGGTAGCCGCGCAGCCAGGGCACGAACTCGCCGGCCACGTCCGCCCGCTCGCAGGCGAACTGGATCATGGTGCGCAGGTAGTCGAGCTTGTTGCCGGTGTCGTAGCGGCGGCCGCGGAAGAGCACGCCATGCACTCCGTCCCCGGCCACGCCCCGGTCGGCGGTGGCCAGCGTCCGGAGCGCGTCGGTGAGCTGGATCTCGCCGCCCCGGCCCGGCGGCGTCTCGCGCAGCACGCCGAACACGGCCGGGTCGCACACGTAGCGCCCGATCACGATCCAGTTGGACGGCGCCTCGCGCGGATCGGGCTTCTCGACCAGGTCGGTGACCGCGACGACGTCGTCCTCGTCGGTCGTCTTGATCGCCGCGCAGCCGTAGGCCGACACCTGGTCGGGCTCGACTTCCATCAGCGCGACGATGCTCCCGCCGTACCGTTTCCTGGCCTCGATCATGCGGCTCAGCAGATGATCGCGGCGGTCGATGAAGTCATCGCCGAGCAGTATGGCGAAGGGCTCGTTTCCGACGTGTTCGGCCGCGCAGAGCACGGCATGGCCCAGCCCTTTCGGCGCGTCCTGGCGGACGTAATGCATTTTCGCCAGGCTGGCCGGCTCCCGTACGCTGGCCAGCCCGGCCTGGTCGTCCTTGGCGGTCAGCGCATCCTCAAGCTCGGTTGCGGTGTCGAAGTGATCTTCGATGGCGGACTTGCCGCGGCGGGTGACCATCAGCACATCGCGCAGCCCGGCGGCGGCGGCCTCTTCCACCACCAGCTGGATCGTGGGGGTGTCGATGACGGGCAGCATTTCCTTGGGAATGGCCTTCGCGGCGGGCAGGAACCTGGTTCCCAGGCCCGCGGCGGGGATGACTGCCTTGGTCACGGCGGTTGTGTCGGCCATGCTGAGAACCCTAGCTATCCGGCGGGAGGACTTTGTGCACGGCATGCCCCCAGCGGCCGGATCAGACGGCCTGAGCTCGGCAAAGGCGGCGCTCCGGGGCCGGCTCCTGGCCGCGCGGAGCCAGCTGACGGACGCCCAGCGCGCGGATGCGGGCCGCGCGCTCCGCGACGCGGTGCTCGGCCTGCCCGAGACGCAGATGGCCGGCACCGCCGCCGCCTACTACTCGGTCGGCACCGAACCGGATACCCGCGGCCTGATCTACGCCCTGTGGAAACGCGGCACGTACGTGCTGCTGCCGCTGCTGCTTCCCGACGGCGACCTGGACTGGGCGTCCTACGAGGGCCCGGACTCGCTGACGGCCGGCCCGCGGGGCCTGCTGCAGCCGTCCGAGCCGCCGCGCGGCGTGGCCGCCATCGCCAGCGCCGACCTGGTGATCGTGCCCGCCCTGGCGGTGGACCGCCGCGGCCTCCGGCTGGGACGGGGCGGCGGCTCGTACGACCGGGCGCTGGCCCGGGTCGGCGCGCCCGTCCCGACCGTCGCGCTGCTGCATGACGGCGAGCTGGTCGACGAGGTGCCGGCCGGGCCGCATGACCTCCCGGTACGCATGATCGCCCGGCCGCGCGAAGGAATCACCAGGCTGCCTTAACGGTTGCTACCATTTAGCAGTTGGACACGGCGAGTGCTAACGCCACCGAGGAGGAACGTTGCCGACCTACCAGTACGCCTGCACAGATTGTGCGGAGCGCATCGAGGCGGTGCAGAAGTTCACTGACGAGCCGCTGTCGGTGTGCTTGCTGTGTGGCGGCAGGCTTCGCAAGGTGTTCTCGCCGGTCGGCATCGTCTTCAAGGGCTCGGGTTTCTACCGCAACGACTCCAGGGACAGCGCCAAGAAGGAAAAGGCACTGAACGGATCGGCGTCCGGCTCATCGCGGGCCGACACCGGCTCGTCGGACTCCTCCAGCTCATCTGACTCGTCCGGCTCATCTGACTCGTCTGGCTCGTCGGATGCCGGGAAGAACGGGGCGAAGGACGGCGGGTCGTCTAGCGGCGACAAGTCCGGCGATAAGAAGGCTGACAAGTCGTCGTCGTCCTCCTCCTCTGGCTCTGGCTCGTCTGGCTCTGGTTCCTCGGGTTCCTCCTCGTCGTCGGGCTCCTCGTCTTCCAGGTCGTCGGCTAGGTCGTCCTCGTCATCCTCGTCTTCGGGCTCGAAGGTCGCCTGAGCTACCGTGGCCGGCCAGGCCAGCATCGGGGTTATCGGCGGCTCTGGGCTCTATGAGTTCCTCTCGGCTGCCGACGAGGTGACGGTCGATACCCCGTTCGGGCCGCCGAGCGCCTCCATCGTGATCGGCGAGGTCGCTGGCCGGCCGGTCGCATTCCTGCCCAGGCACGGGCGCGATCACCAGTTCCCGCCGCACCGGATCCCGTACCGCGCGAACCTGTGGGCGCTGCGCTCGCTCGGCGTCCGGCAGGTGCTGGCGCCGAGCGCGGTCGGGTCGCTCACCTCGTCGTACGGACCGGGCACGCTGGCCATCCCCGATCAGATCGTGGACCGGACGAAAAGCCGCGCGCAGACCTTCTACGACGAGGGCGCCGCAGTGCATGTCCCGTTCGCCGACCCGTACTGCCCGCGCGGCCGGGCGACGGCCATCGCCGCTGCCCTGGCTTCCGGCTGGGTACCGGCCGAGTCGGGCACGCTGGTCGTCATCGACGGCCCGCGGTTCTCCAGCCGGGCGGAGTCGCAGTGGTACGCGGCGCAAGGCTGGACGCTGATCGGCATGACCGGCAGTCCCGAGGCTGCGCTCGCCCGTGAGCTTGCGCTGTGCTACACGACGATCGCCCTGGTCACCGACACCGATGCGGGAGTCGAGGAGGGCGAGGGCGTCACGCACGCTGAGGTGTTCCGCGCGTTCGCCGAGAACGTGGGACGGCTACGTGACCTGCTCATGCGGACGATCGGGGAACTGCCGGCCGAGCGGGACTGCCCGTGCCCGCACGCCCTCGACGGCATCCGCCTGCCCTTCCCGCTGCCCTGACACCACGCTGGCGCTGCGCTGCTTCAATTTGCTCGGCCTATCGGGCCTTGCCCACCCTATGACCGGCTGGTCGCAGGTCATAGGGTGGGCGCGGATGGTGGTCCTGGCGGGCGGTCGGCTACGCCGCCGGACAGTGCGGTCCCGGCGCAGCCAGGTCACCCGATGGTGCCGCCGGGCGCGAGTCCTTCGATCTGGCCCGGTAGCTACCATTAAGCTTGGCCGGGCCGCTGTTGCGGCCATGTCGGCTCATGTTGGCCCCGATAGCTCAGCGGATAGAGCAACTGCCTCCTAAGCAGTAGGCCGCAGGTTCGAGTCCTGCTCGGGGCGCCACCTGGAAGCGCCAGGTCAGACGGCATATCGGGCGCCTGGCAGATGAGCATCACGAGGCTTGATTCCGGTTCCGTGCCCGTTGCGTGCCCGATCGCCTCCGGCTGGGCTGTCCGTCCGCGCGCTTGCTGCCCCGGCCCAGCTGCTCCCGGGCGAGCTGGCTCAGCGAGTCCGCGATCTCGTGCTGGCGCGCGTCACTGCCGTGCAGGTAGATCATGGCCGCGCGTTCGCTGTCGTGTCCCATGCGGTCCATCAGCTCGCGGAGCGTGGCCCCGGCACTGGCCGCCAGAGTGTTCCCTGAATGCCGCAGGTCGTGGAAATGGAAGTCGGCGAGCCCGGCCGCTGCGAGCGCTGGCAGCCAGTCCCGCTGCCGGAAGTGGCTATGCCGCAATGGCCTGCCCCGCTGGCTAGTGAACACCAGCCCGTCATCGCCAGGCTGGGCGAAGCAGCTCAGGTGCCACTGGACAACAGGGATGATCACCTCGGGAATCGTCACGACGCGCGTGCCCGCCTCCGACTTGGGCGGACCGAAGGCGAACCCGCCGCCGCGGGCCTCGGCCAGCTGCCGGGAAACGCGCACCGTGCGCGCTGCCAGGTCGATATCGCACCTCCGCAGCGCGCCTAGCTCGCCCCACCGCAGGCTGCTGAACATTGCCAGCAGGACGAGCGCGCGGTATCGCTGTCCGCTCGCCTCGGCGAGCGCGTACGCCTGCACGATGGTGAGCGTGGGCCGCTCGGGTGACTTCTCCCGCCCGGCGCCCTTGATGCGGCACGGATTACGCCGGATCACCCCGTCGTCGAGCGCGGTGTTGAGAATTGCCTTCAGCAGCCGGTACGCCTTGGCCATGGTGATCGTGCTCACGCCATCGTCGAGCAGCGTCTTGCGCCATCGCCGCACGTGCCCGGGCTGGATGTCGGCGATCGGCACCGGGCCGAGGACCTGGGCCAGGTGCTTGCGCAGTAGGTAGCGGTACAGCTCGATCGTCTTGGGCCGCAGTCCTGGCCGTTCGTCGATCCACGCCCGGGCGTACTCGGCGAGTGAGACTTTGCCGTCGTCCGGGTTGGTCCAGTCGCCGTTGCGGATCTCGGCTTCCTTAAGCGTCAGCCAGACATCGGCGTCTGTCTTGCTGGCAAAGGTCTCCGGCGCTGGCCGGTCCATGCCGTCCGGTCCGGCATAGCGCGCCTGCCATCTCCCGGACGCCAGTTGCCGGACTCTGCCGAAGCGTCTCTTTCTGGTCATGCGACCCTTCTCCTCTTTCTGGTGGTGACCGGCTCGACGAGCCCGGCCTCGATGAACTCGCGTAGTGCGGATTCGGGGATCCGAACATGCCGTGGCCCGATCCGTACGAAGCGGATGCGCCGCTCTTCGATCAGCCGCCGGGGGAAGCGCTGACTCGTGTTGAGCAACTCGGCCGCCTCGGCGACGGTCAGCAGCCGTTCGGCTGGCGGAGGTTCTCTGTAGTGAGTCATGCGGCCCTCCCGGTTGCCGAAAGATCCGGGCCGGGCTGGCCGCTGGCTCTTGCCCGGGCCTCGGTGAGCGCGGCGTGCCATTTCTGCCGGTCGGCGATGATGTGCAGCAGCCGCTGGCCGTTGGGCATGTGGTCGGGGTCGCCGGGGGTGACGGGTTCCCAGGTATGCCGGGAGGGGTCGGTTGCCTGGATGCCGAGTGTGGCCAGCAGCCAGTCGCGGCGGTCGGCCCTGTGGTCGGCGAGGGTCTTGCCGGACCATTTACGGGAGACCAGGACGCGGCGGCCTGCGTAGCCGAGGTGTTCCCGCTGGTGTGCCTTCCCGCGGCAGTGGCCGGGGCGCATGCCGGGGCGGGGGTTCTTGGGCTGGATGCCGTACCGCAGCCAGTTCGCGCAGGCCGGGGAGCACGGCTCGTACCGCAGCGCTTCGAGGAGCCGTCCGGCGTGAGCCAGCTGGCCATCGGTCTGGGCCTGGTGGCAGTCGGCCACGTGCTTGGTCAGGTACTTGGTGAGGTAACCGATGCACCGGTTCGCGCCGGATGATCCGGCGAGGACACCCTGAGCGTCGAACCGCGGGCCAAACCGGGCGACGTGCAAGGGCTCGTCGTCCTCGCCGATGGCGTCGAGTGCGTCGTCCCAGGACGGGAGGATTTCCCCGGTGGCCGGGTCGAGGTAGGTGCCGCTCGCCTCATGCCACGCAGGCAGGTTGCCGTCGTCGTGTTTTACCTGGCCAGCGGATGGCCACCAGACCTGGTGGTAGGTGGCGGCGAGGACTCGCCGAAGCTCGGTGCGCGACAGGGTGCCGCGGATCGCGATGTGGATATGCGGGGCGAGGCGCCGCTGGGGTTCGACGGCCGCGAAGTACTGGACGTCGTGGCCGAGGAACCGGCGCAGGTTCTGAATGAACCGGTCGAACAACGCCGCGAAGTGCAGCGCGTCCCTGGCCGCCTGCCGGTATTCGTAGTTGCCCGGGTCGGCAGGTGTGCCGTCGGTACCCACTCGCCCGTAGCTTGGGCAGGTCAAGGTGATGAACATCGACGGGCGGAACGTCTTGCCATTCGCGCTGGTGTAGGTCCTCCCGATCGTCCGCGGGGCGATCTTGCGACGGGGCAGGTCCGGCGAGTCCTGGCGGCGTCGGGTGGAGCGGTGACGCCGACCGGGCCGGGCGGGCAGCACGTTGCCGCGAATCCCGGAGCGGGTGATCTCCTCGTCCAGGTCGCCGATCAGCGCATCGTCCTCGGTGGTGTCCTGCCCGGTGGCCTGGGCGTGGTCGCGCCTTTTCTGGGCTTCCCCGCGCAACCCGGCCCACATCAGCTGCACATCGTCGGGGTCATCGGGTTCGATGGTGGGCTCGGCCTCGAGGTGCCAGCCCTCGCGGCACTGGACGGCGCGCAGCGCGCGCTTGCGTTCGGCGCAGGCCGGGCAGACCGCAGCGAGGGTGTGCCCGCAAGGGACGAGCACCTGCTCGGCGTGGCCGGTGTCCAGCTCGGTGCGGCGTAGCTGGATGGGGCGGATGCAGCCGCCGTGGGAAATGGCCAGCTCGCGCACGACGTTGCGGGCCAGCGGCATCGCCAGCCGTTGTGCTCGGGTGCGGTGTGGTGTCATTCACTCTCCTTGTCGTCGGGGTCGTCGGGGTCGTCGGGGTCGTCGGGGTGCCAGATGGCGCGGTGCCCGCAGCCGGGACATTCGAGGATCAGGAACCGGGGGCCTGGACTGGTTTCGAGCAATGGCCCGCCGCAGCCGGGGCAGTCCTCGCCAGCTAGCCAGCCGGTGATCACGCCGGGTCTCCTCCGATTGGTGCGGACCGCCAGGCCGGGACCGCATACGCGGCGACCATGGCCCGGATATCGGCATCGGAGACGAAGGCGGCGCGGACGCGCACCGGGTCAGGATCTGTTTCCAGGCGGATGAACCCGACGCCTGCGCCGGTCTGCGGGTCGGGGGAGATGTCCTCGCAGAGGGCACCGCGGTCTCGTGCGCCGTCGCCGAGCACCATGTCGGCCTGGCCGGGCTCATCCAGTCGCAGCGCGATCTTGTCGGGGAACAGGTTGCGGATGTTCAGCACTTCCTTGCGCGGGTCCTGCAACGCGGCCACCACGGCGTACCCGGCGGCGCGGCCCTGGGTGGTCAGGGTCGCCAGCGCGGCGAGAGTCCGCTCCCTGAGCTTGCGGTCGGCCTGGTAGGCAGTCAGGAACGCGATCTCATCGACCATGACCACCGTGAATGGGTACCCGGGCGTGGGGGTGTGGTCTCGCTGCTTGCCGGCGAACCGGGCGGCCCTGTCTTGCATGTCCGCCACGGCGTCTTCGAGTAAGGCGGCGATGTCGGCCGGGTCGGCGGCGTACCGGCCGTGCTGCTCGAACAGGTCCCGGCCGAACGCGAGTTCCATCAGCTTCGGGTCACATGCGAGAACGCGGACAAGCCCGGCAGCCATCGCCGGGAGCATGGCCCGGATCAGACCCCACAAATAGGATCCCTTCCCGGCGCCGGTGGCCCCGGCGATCAGCAGATGCGTACCGTGCAGCCGCAGTGTGAGCAGATTGCCGTCCTCACGGCGACCGACCGGCAGTGCCCGCAAGTCCGCGGCGTCCGGGATGGGAAGGGCGGACATCGGCTCGGCGAGCGCGTCACGGCGCACCAGTTCGAGGGTGACTGCCCCGGGCCGTCCGGCACGCACCCGGCACTGGCGGACCCCGAACCCGTGCGCCAGCCCTTCGGCCCGGTCAGCGAAGTCCTTCGGCGATTGCCCGGACACCATCCCGACGCTCACCCGGTCGGTGAACCGCGAGGAGGTGACCCGGCCCAGGACCGGTAGCAGGACCCGGCCCTGATACAGCGGCGCGAGGCGAGTGATGGTCATGACCGCCTGCCATCGCCGCCGGTAACACCACCAGCGCCACCTGTTTCCTGCGGGGGCGCTCACAAGCCGGGCGAACCAGCGCGGGAAGGCCAGCTGCAGTGTGGCCAAGGCCGCCACGGTGGCGCCCATCATGACGGCCACGCCCTGCCATCCGGCATTTAGCCACACGAGCAGGACCACTCCGGCCATCACGTCAACGCCGGGATGGCGGAACACGAACCACAGGACGCGCCACACCAGCCGGAGCAACTGCACAATCCAGATCACGAGTTCCGGGGTCCGGTAGACCGGTGATCGCCATACCGGGGAAGCGAACGGGTCGGGGTTGTCGAACTGCGTGTACTGCTCGCCCGACACTCTGCCGCGCATACGATCGTCACCTCTTCCTTGCTCAATCCGGGGAGAGAACCAGGGGCGGCAGGAAGGGGCTACTTCCTGCCGCCCCGCCATGCATCAGGCCGGGTGGTTCACGCCGCGTCCTTCCCGTCCGCGACACCACGCCCGCGGCCAGGGGTGCGAACCCCGGTCGCTTTCAGCGAGTAGGCCAGCCGTCCGGCCTGGTTTACGTACGGGGTGATGGTCAGGCCGATGAGCTCGACCGCCGTGAACGGCATCCCCGCGTGCGCGGGCGGCAGTACCGGCTGATCGGCCGCCGCGACCTTGACCCGCGCGGTCTTGTCCCGCGCCTGCGGGTCGGCGTCAATTACCTCCACCATCCACAGCGGCAGCCCGGACTGCTTGTCCTTCGACTGGACGAACCGTCCGGCCTTCGACGCCTCGAAGTCCCGCACCGGCTCGAAGCTCCCGGCAGCGAACACGCCACGCGGGAACACGTGGCCGAACTCCACCGGGATCGGACCCTGCAACGCCATATGACTACTCCTGTCTGCCTCACGGCCTCTACCTGACTTGTCAGGCTAGGAGTAAGTTATGCCGCTCTACCTGATCTGTCAAGCTGGGTAATAAGTCAGATGATGACAGAGCAGGATGTCATCTAGACGAAGGGATAAGCGTCCCGCAGTTCGTGCCGCTGGCCTGGCAGCACTAGGTCACTGACCTGGATCGGCTGGCCCGTGGCGTCGTAGGCGGTGACGATGACGCTGAGGACCGGGGCGTCCCGTGCGACGCGCAGCAGGTCGGCTTCCTCTCCGGCGGGGTGACGTGCGGTGATCTGCTCGACGGCGTGGTCGAACCTGATTTTCCGGCGGGTCTGCAGGTGCTGGCGGAGGCTCTCGTTAAGCAGGTCCGGAGACGCCAGGTCGGTGCCCGCGGCCAGCTCCAGTGGCAACCATGCGGACGCTAGTTCTACGGGCTCGCCGCCCTCGGTCAGCAGCCGCTGCCGGAGGAAGGCGCGTGCCCCGGCCTGCAGTCCGAGCAGCGCGGTCACGTGCGGCGGGGCGAGTTTCACTCCTGCCTGCACCAGCTCCCCGGATAGCTGGGCTTCGGGGAGTTCCAGCACTCCGTGGGCAGGGCGGGTGCGCTCAGCGCCATCGAGAGCCGGCCGGCCGCGGACGAAGCTACCCTTGCCCTGCTGGGTGTCGATCCACCCGTCATGCCGCAGCCCGGACAGCGCCTTGACGATCGTCGGCCGCGATACCCTGAACTCAGTGACGAGCTGATGTTCGGACGGCAGCAGCGATCCTGGCGGGTAGTGGCCCTGCTCGATCCGCCGCTTGATCTCGGTGACCACCTGCGCGTATTTGGGTGGCGCGTAGTCATATCCCATGATGCCCGTCCGCTCTGGACTGCTGACCTATCAGGTCAGGCTAGTGGCATCAGCACGAGTTGTCACCTGATGACATCCAGCGACAGTACTGAGCAGCCAAAGAAACGGCGGCACGCAAGGCTGCCCACGCATGGCGCCGTGCCGCTTATCAGCCGCCGGGCAGGCCCCGAACCTGGCGATGCGGGCAGCCAGCACTGGCCGAGAACACGCTGCCCCGACCGGTGAGAGGGTCAGTCATCGACGCCCATTAGCATCCGCACCGCGCCGCCCGGGTCACGCTCCGCACGGATAGGCGTGTGGTACCGGTCGTAGCTATTCAGGCCAGGCAGGCCAGGCGTGTACCGCACGACGGTGACCCAGCCCCTCGCCGAGATGCCATCGGGAACCTCGCCTAGCGCTTCCAGCATCCGCGCCCGCGCCCGCGGCTTCTCATCAGTGATGCCGACCGGCGAGAGCCTGCACTCCCCGCCCTGCCCGGTAGCAACGCCCCACTCGAATAAGCGCCTCACGACGCATCACCTCCGGTCAGCTCCGAGCCGGTGCCGCCACAGCCCAGGCAGGCGACACGGCGGCGCCTGAGCAGCCCGCACTCATCAGCGTCACCGCCACTCGCCGCAGCCCGCCGCAAGGTGACCAGCTTCCAGCCCTTACCTCCGCACCAGCAGCACGGGCCAGTCCCGGCAGCCGTCGCGCATGTCATGCCACCGATCCTCCCCCGCGGTCACGTCGCGTGGCTGCTCCGTAACTGTCCCGTCTTAGACGCGGATGTCTCATCTGTGTCTCATGGCCGGCCCGGCGCTCCGCTAGCCTTACCGGGAAGCCCTTACCGGACGCGGGAATGGGAGCGGCCAATGACCGGGCAGCCGACACTGTTAGCGGCGCTGCTGGAGAAAAACGGTCTGCAAAGGTACGGCGGCTTCCGCCTGGCCTATGAGAAAGCCGCCCGTTCCCTGGACCGCGAACGCGGCGGCATCGCGCCGAGCCGCGCCCAGTTCCACCGATGGCTGACCGGGGACTTACGCGGTCTGCCGCACACCGATCACTGCCGCGTCCTTGAGCACATGCTGACCGGGTACTCATCCGCCCAGCTCTTCAAGCCCTGCTCGGACGGCATCCCGGCGCCCGCAGCCAGTGGCAGCCACACAGGGCAGGGTGCCTACGGCCCTCCCGCGACCGCAGGCATGGCCGACGTGGCCGCCGTCTTCGCCAGCCGCTCGGAATTCGCGAGCAGCATCGAGCTAAGCGCACTGTTCGACGGCGCCAGCCGCATCCGTGCCTGCGGATTGTCGCTCAACCTGATCTGCCAGCAGGTACCGGACTACCAGCTGCGGCGCATGGTCTGCGACGGTATCCAGCTCACCTGCCTGTTCCTGGACCCGGACGGCGAGGCGATCAAGGCCCGCGAACGCGAGGAGGAACACCCGGCCGGGCACCTGGCCGGATGGACCAGGCTCAACATTGAGCTGATGTCCCGGCATCGGGACCGCCTGCCCGCCGAGGCACGCGACCGCCTACGGCTCGCTGTCTACGACGAGACGATCCGGTTTAACATCGTCCTGGTCGATGACCGGGCATGCGTCGTGCAGCCGTACCTGCCGCAAGCCCGCGGCATCGACTCCCCGACTCTGCTCATCCGCCCCAACGGCGTCCCCGGCGGCCTGTACCCGATCTTCGAGCAGGTTTACGACGCTATGGCCGAACGGAGCAGGCAGATATGACGGCCGATCCCGGGTCATTCCTGCCGGTCGCCCTGCGGGCTGCCGACATCGCCAGTGAGCTGATACGGACACGGCGGCCCGCGTCGGTCACCGAGAAATCCGACCGTGATCTGGTATCCGACGTGGACCTGGCGATCGAGCGCGCGGTCCGCGGCTACCTGCACGAGGCCACCCCGGACACCGGATTCCTCGGCGAGGAAGAAGGCCAGTCCGGGGACCCGGGCACCGGCTGGCTCTGGACGCTCGATCCCATCGACGGCACATCAAACTTCGCCCACGGCCTCCCGCTGTGCGCGATCTCGCTAGCGCTGCTGCATGACGGCCGCCCGGTCGTGGCCGTTATTGATGCTCCGTTCCTGGGCGAGCGCTATCACGCCGTCGAGGGCAAGGGCGCCTACGCCGGAGAACGGCCGCTGAAGGCCAGCACGACCGCCCGCCTCCGTGACGCCGTAGTAGCGATCGGCGACTACGCCACCGGGGACGGAGCAGACCGCAAGAACGAGCAGCGCCTGGCCGCGACCATCCAGCTCACCCCCCGCGTGCACCGCATCCGCATGCTCGGCACCGCAGCCGTTGACCTGGCCTGGGTTGCTGACGGGCGCCTGGACGCCAGCGTCACCCTCGGCAACAAGCCCTGGGACACCTCCGCAGGGGTCCTGATAGCACGCGAGGCAGGCGCCACTGTCACCGACGCCAACGGCCGACCGCACGGTCTAAATTCAGCCGCGACCATTGCCGCCGCACCCGCTCTTATCAACCAGCTCATCCCGCTCATCCAGGCCGCTGACCTCACTGCCGACCCGAAGGACTCCCAGTCCGGCTACGCATCGCCTCACACGGCACTCGACAGCATCCTCAGCCGGGCACGGTACCTCATCTTCGACCTCGACGGTCCGCTCTGTGACCTGACCGCTTCTATCCCCTCCACCGCCGCCGACCAGCTCCGGGCCATCCTCCGCACCGAGACTGCCGCCGACCTACCAGCGGCCATCGCCACGACGAGCGACTCCATCGACATCATCGCCCGTGCCGTAGCGATTACCTCCGGCCTGGCAGCCCGTCTCGACGCCGAGCTCACCCGCATCGAAGTAACCGCGGCTAGCACTGCCCGTCCCGCCGCCTACGCACACGAAGCCCTAGCCGCTTGCCGCGACTCCGGCCGGACGCCAGCCGTCATCAGCCGCAACTCGGCCCAGGCTGTCAGCTCTTACCTCGATGTGCATGGACTCGCCGACCAGGTCCAGAACGTCACAGCCATAGTCAGCTTCCCGCCCGGCCACCTGCAGACGTTCCCGCACCTCCTCGAAGACGCCATCCACGCACTCGGAGCTACACCAGCCGACTGCGCACTGATCACCGCGACCGAAGCAGGCATCGACACCGCCAACGGCATCGGAGCCCACTCGATCGGATATGCCGCGACGCCTGCCACCAGCGAGCGCCTTACTGCCGCGGGAGCCGGGTGCCTCATCCCGAGCCTCGCCGACCTAACCCTCAGACTCCGCGCCCGACCGTTGCCGAATTGAGCCGTACTAGATCAAGACGGTGCCGCTGCGCGGCACCGTTGGCGCGCCCGCCGCCGGGCTCTGCCTCTCCGAGGCCGCCCGGCACGGGCGCGCCCCATGCCCCCCAGCTTTCGAGATCACTCACGCTCATCCGGCAAGACAGAACTAAAGCGGGAGTCCTTGATGCCTCTCGGGCCGACCTGACCGACGGCTTTACTGTGGTGTATTCTCGTTAGCGCAACTTGGTCAGAAGGGTCCGCAACGCTATACGGCTTTGCTTGGATTATTGACTCTAGGACGAAGGAATAAATGTCACCGGTACCGCCAACTAATGCACGCACGCTACTCCTCAGAATATTTGATGCATGGCGTGCAGATAGCCTTGCGGGATACTCAGAAAGCGACGCCTTCGAGATCTTCGCATCGGAGTTGGTATTGCGCCCGTACGACCTCGTGCTCGATGACATTAAGGCTGGTATCGTCGGAGGCGGGCAAGATGGTGCCATTGATTCCGTTTACGTCTTCTTTGACGACAATCTGATCGACGAAGATTCAGAAGTAGTTGACCCTTCGAGTAAGGCTACCGATTTTAGTCAAGACCGGCTACTTGAACTCTGGATCATTCAAGCGAAGAAGAGTCCGGCCTTCGAAGAAGACACTCTTGATAAGATAGAGAACACAATACGTCGGCTGCTGCAACTCGACCAGCCACTTGAATCGTTGAGCGCTCTGTACAACGAGCGTCTTCTTGGTCGGATAGGGCTGTTCCGAAATGCTTGGGATAACCTCATCACGCGACGGCCCCGCATAAGTATAAACGTGGTATACGCGACGACTGGTGATCGCAGGGGAGTAACGCCTCAGGTTGAAATGAAGGTCGAGGCACTTCGACAGGTAATCGCCGTCGCCGTTCCGGACCCAGGTCTCGTCACAGTCGAATTGATGGGTGATAGGGAACTAGCCGGCCGGTACAATGAGCGGCCATCGTACACCGTTCGAATGGAATACCAGGAGAGCGCCACAAGTGGTAACTCGCATGTCGCACTCGTTAAGCTCAAAGACTACTACGACCTCATTGTCGACGAGAACGATCGTCTACGGCGACACCTCTTTGAGTGGAATGTTAGGGATTACCAGGGAAATGTGGAGGTTAACAAAGGAATCCGAAAGTCGCTGACATCCCCTGAGAGTCCAGAGTTCTGGTGGCTAAACAATGGTGTCACAATTTTGTGTAGCGACGCCACGAGTGTTGGCAAGGCTTACTCCCTTTCCGATATTCAGATCGTGAACGGCTTGCAGACCAGTCACGAGATATATGGGGTCCTGAAGAATGATCGGACACCTGAGACCGAGAACAAAATGCTTCTGGTCAGGATAATCGTGACTGCTGATGCGACGACTCGCGATGAAGTGATCCGAGCCACCAACCGGCAGACCGCCGTTACTGATGCTTCCCTGCGGGCAACAGACTATGTGCAACGCCAAATCGAGGACTACTTCCTTACTAAGGGTTGGTATTACGACAGGCGGAAGAACTTCTATAAGAACGACGGCAAAGAAGTATCTAAGATTGTCGGCATCCCGTTTCTTGGCGCCGCGATAACCGCTATGGGCCTAGCGCGTCCTGACAAGTCCAGAGGGAAGCCGTCGTCGCTGCTCAAGAACAATGATGACTATAGGCAAGTCTTTGGCCCATCAATTGACTTGGAAATCTACCTTTGGGCAGCAAAGCTACAGCGCGGGGCTGATTCCTTCATTGTCTCGGATGCTGCTGACGCGACGATTGACCAGCGGAGCAATCTAAAATTTCATCTGTCAATGCTCGTTGTGGATAGTCTCAACGGAGGTCCCGTTAAGCGGCCTCAGCAGCTACGTGCCCTGGCATCCCGAGATGCGTCCTTCACCGACGACGAGATGAAGGAACTGTTTGAGAAGCTAAAGCGGTGGGCAAATGACTATCTGAAGACAGAGGGTGTCATCCTAGAGCGTGCCGCAAAGGCTCAAAGTTTTAGCCAGTACCTTTTGAGGAAGGCATCTGAAGAACGAGCAGCTGCACAAGCGAGGACTTGACCTTGCAATCGAGGGGTTGCTTTTTTGAACGATGACGCCTCAGTAGTACTTTGCGCTTCCATGGCCTTTCGAATTCTATGAGGCTTGACTGATCTCCAACAAGTAGTGCCTGAGACGGCGCGTGATGGTATCGGATACCGCGTCACGTTCCCCGCCGTGAGCGACGGCCTTGGCTGGTGCTACCTCGAAGGCAGCCTTGCTCAAGGTGGCTGCATCAGTGCCGACTACAAGATTCACGCGGATTGGTGCGGGATGCCCGCTGGGCCCGGGTTCGCTGTCGATGTCGAAGACGTAGATCCAGTCGCTAGGCCCCGCCTCCTGATCGTCCAGGAGCCGCCAAGTGCCATCGGGCAATTCGCGGAGTTCAGGTGCCCCCAGGAAAGGTTGCCACGAGTCCCACACGGGTTGTGGCAGCGCGAGAGCGCAGCCGACCGAGGTGTCTTGCTTGGTGACCTGGAACTTAAAGGCGATCTGATAAAAGGTACGTTTGAACACGTTCGAGATATTCGGTCCCTCAATCTTCCGGCCAGCCCACTCGGGATTCTGTGCGAGCTGCTCAGGGAAGTGATCGTGGTGCAGGTCGAGAGCACTATTGAGGGCTTTCACGGCATGGCCGTAGCTGCCGTGAGTGTCCGTGGTTTGCAGCTCGATCACGCCGTACTTACCAACTGAGACCACGGGCTCACCAGGCACGTCAATGGGCGCGTCTGAACTGGCTGGGAGCAGCTCAACGACGGTGATGTCGAAGGATAGCTCAGGCGATGCAGAGGTCTTGGACAGGCTGATCTCGCCGCCAAGCTTGTCTTGAAAGTAGACGAAAGCCCGGCCAGGGCCTTGAACGGCGGCCAGGATTTCAGCCCTGCCTGCTTCCTCGCCCAAGGCGACTACCGGCCGGATCGTGACGGGATCGAGCGGCGGTATGCCATACAGACGGCACACCATGTCGGCCAAGAGGCCGTCGTCCAAAGCACGGTAGGGGCATACCAGCCAGTCCTGCCGCGGGCCGTTGCTGGTCGCGCTGATGGTGCAGACGCCGTGGGAGTTTGGTGCCTTCACGCAAGGCGCACTTCGCTTCAGGGTCTGGGTCAGGAACGGGCAGCGCCCGGCGCGCTGGTCATCGATCGAAGCATCGCTCACGGAGACGGCCGGAAAGATCCGGTGCCCGAACCACTCGGCTATATGGGGGCGGGCCGCCGCGCGATCAGACTGAGGAACGCGGACCGACCGCCGTTCAGTACTCAAGACCGGCCCTTCTGATTGATGTCACCCAGGGAGTCCCGGCAATCCCGGAGCTAGTTCCCCATGCGTGCCAAGGAACGCAACAGGGCGGCGGCGGAATGGAGTCACGAGCCTATCGCCAAGCTGGCCATCGAGACAGCGGCGCACCTCCTCGCCGATGGCTTCGGCGAGCTGCGTCGGCACGGCATTGCCCACCTGGTCGTACTGGCTTGAACGGTTTCCGTGGAACACGAAGCTGTCTGGGAACCCTTGCAGCCTGGCTGCCTCGCGGATCGATATGGTCCGATCCTGCTCAGGGTGCGTGTACTCGCCTGACTTCGGGTCCCGGAAGCGCGTGATGACTGCCCGGGGCACTCCGTCCCACGTCATCCTGCGGTAGCGGCGGGTGTGGTCCTTGCGCAGCGCTCGCTGCATACCGGAGGGCAGTAGCTCCCGCGGCAGGTCCCGCCAGTCCTGGCCGGGCTTAATATGCGCCAGCCTGGCGAGATTAGCCGCTGAGAGCCGGGCGGCGTAGTGGTTAGTCAGCTCGCCGTTCAAGCCCGCGCGCATCGCCTGCTGATACGGCTCCACTGGCGGACCTATGTAGTGGTCTGCTTCCCCCCCTGCTGCAACGGGTGGGAGATCACCGATCGCCTCAGCTGTGGTGACGAAGCCGTCCAGCTGCCAGGGAGGAATCGTGCAGTTCGGTAGCAGGTCCCCGATCCTCGCCGCACCGGCTGTTGGTCGGGGGAAGCCGTAGCCAGCAGGAATCCCGAGATCCTTGCGCCAGCCGATGATGATCAGCCGCCACCGCATCTGCGGCGCCCCGTACTGTGCCGCGAGCAGCTCGCCGCATGCCGCCTCATATCCCGCCTGGCTCAGTCCTTCCAGGATGGCGCGCAAGTAAGCGCCTCCAGCGAGAGTGACCAGGCCAGGCACGTTTTCGATGACGACACAGGCAGGCCGCCAGGCGGACGCGAGCCGCAGCACCTCCCGGAACAGGTTATTTCGCTTATCCCACTCAACACGCGACCCGATCATGGAAAACCCCTGGCAGGGGGGTCCGGCGAACAACAGGTCCAGCTCACCAGCCGACAGGCCAGCCTCGCTTAGAACCTTGCCCGCGTCCACGTTGCGTAGGTCTTCGGTGAGGAACCTGCCCGGTAGGTTCGCTTGATGGGTGCGGCTGCAAGCTAGATCGATATCTGAGGCGAGGCGAAGGTCCCAGCCCGCCCGGACCAGCCCGAGGGAGGCGCCCCCTGCCCCGCAGAACAGGTCAATCGCGGTCGGGCTCATGGGCTTAGCTTGCCATCTGCCTGTGACATCGAAGCGCAATATGCACCCCAAA
>Ga0182024_10008175_pt1 | contig 22210 bp, 14 predicted proteins | sample P32metaG_FD_120480 | JGI IMG/M metagenome (GOLD analysis project Ga0182024, IMG submission 120480) | Permafrost microbial communities from Stordalen Mire, Sweden - P3-2 metaG (Illumina Assembly) | ecosystem: Environmental > Terrestrial > Soil > Wetlands > Permafrost | place: Sweden: Stordalen...
ACAGGCATGGAATCGGAAAGTGAACCAAGACCGTGTCACAATCAACTGGCAGTTTACCCGCTCAAAAGCACGCCGAAAGTTCGGCTACAAAAGAGACAAAATCACACGGTCAGAGACCTAGCAGCCCAGAATGACGGATCGCTAACGGACAAACTCAGCGATTACCAAGCCTTTGCTTCAGCGTTTGGATGCCATTTCGAGTCTCCCTCGCGACCACATTGGAATCGTTTGATTCCGTTGGGGGACGACCTGATGCTCAGGTTTGTGGGGCTGACGACTGTCCAAGTTTGCGATGCAGAAGACCAAAAAGGGGCACTCCTACTGGGCACGAACCAGTACGTTCTCGAGCGGTCGCCGCGCGTGGAGGTCATCGTTATCCTTCACCATCCCGCTGAGTGGATCAAGGACAGGCAAGAGGCTTTTCAGTATCTCGATTCGCGCGCTCGAGTTCAAGTATTCGGTCATGAACACTTCCAGGACATTCACCAGATTACTAACGCAAGCCAGGACGCAAGGTTGGTTATTTGTTCCGGTGCGGTCACGCCGGAGAACGCCGCCGCCCCGTACATTTATCGATACAATATTCTTGAATTCGCGGTTGGACCGGATTCATGTTTGCAGATCACGATCCACCCGCGGGTATGGATTCCTGACGACACGCGTTTCAACGCGGATACAGCCCCCTTGGGCGGCCGCGAATCAACGACCTTTACAATTCCCTGCCCTCAATTCAAACTCCCCGCAGCGCCGGTGGCCGCTGTTGATCTCGTCGCTAAGAGTGCTCATGATGGGCCGGTCGTCGCCGCAGAAGACGATGATGCCTTTGCAAAGGTCAGTTACTTTTTTTGGAGGTATCTAAGCTGGCAGAATCAGCTCAAAGTTCTGGTAGAGACAGAAGTTTTGCCAGTGACGAGCGCTGCACCGGCTTTGCAGACGATAGTTCGTATGGGCCTGGAGCAGGCGCGCGGTCAGAATAAACTCGGCCAGCTCTGGGACAGGATTATGACGTTTGTCCCTGTACCGAAGAGGGAACCGAACCCATTTATTCAGCCAGAACAACTGAGGGAGCCATGCTAAATCGCTTGTCGGACTTCTACCGTATCGTGAACCCGGAACCTTCGGATGCCCTGATTACTCAACGGAGGGAAGCCATCGTTTCGTTCCTTGAGCAGCTTTCAAAGCGTGAGCTACAGTATGCGTGCGTGGACATCGCGGCGTTTGGCTTGGGACCCTCACCAAGCACAGCGCAGGCTGAAGCGGCGAAGGCAATCATCGCCGCAATTCAGGTTCCTCAACCATCGTTCTCGAGTGACATCGGAGCGAACGTGCTTGATGTGCGCGTGTTTGCCGGGGTGGCACTCGGTGAGTATTTGCTCGCGCAGACTGAGACTGAAGCAATTACAGCGGCGCTGGTCATTTCGGCGCTCGGGACGCGAGTGCCTCCTCAAGAGCGGTATCTCGCCGAGTTCGTCTTGGCTTTGCAACAAGTCGCACAAGGGTCGATTGAAGCGGCGGGAAGGGCGGAAAGAGAGCGCCCTGAACTGGACATGGATGCTTTCCAAGGTACCGACATCCCAACTATTACGAGAAGCATCAATGACGTGCTGGATAAGTTCAAAGACGCCGTCGATAAAAACCTTCGGGCGGACCGAGAAGAACTTCAAGTCCTCTGGTGGGTCTTCGGCGGCTATTCGACGAGACTAGGAGAGCAATTTGAATCCCTTGATCTTCCCCAACGAATACTAGCGTCCGCCACCGAACTCGCCGATCTTGTCATCGTGCCGCCGATGAAGGCATCGAATCAGTTTCTAAACGCTGTTCTCAGAGAAGATCGTCCACTGACCCTGCGTCATCTGATCGAGCCGTTGACTTCGGTTGTGTTAGAGTCGGTCGCCGGGCGCAGGGCGCAGATGTCCGTGGTTCTCTCGGGACATCCTGCACTGCTTCCGCTTGCTTGGCTGTGTTGCCGTCGACTTGAAAGTGGCATGGTAACCGGTTGGGAAGGTGAATTTGAACAGAAGACGCACATCTCCGTCTCCGATGAGCGTGCCGCGTCAAGCTGGGCAAGACAAGTCTTTAACGAATGTGTAGTTGCGAGGCTCCTCGCGGCAGGAGTGGAAGATCTGGAATGAGTACATACAGTTGCCCAAGAGCCGACTGCACTGTAGCGGTAACTGGAAAGTGCCTGCTATCCCACGTTCCCGTCGAAACGTGCCCCCACGTGCGCGTGGACGCGTTAGATGTTCCGATTCAAGAGCCTGAACAACAGAGGGAGACTTTTCCGGCAGGGTTGGTCTATCACGGAAACGAACTAGGGCTGCAACAGGCAAGCGAGTTGTTCGCAGCCCGGTATGGGCATTTGATCGGTGTTCTGGGAGCTTACGATACGGGCAAGACATGCCTCCTATGTTCTCTGTACTTGCTCGCAAGTTGCGGCGACCTGCGACCAAGTCGGATGTTTGCAGGAAGCATGACACTTCCGGGCTTCGAAAACCGGTTGAGGTTGCTTCGTAAATGGGTTGGGCCGGGGCTGCCCGAACAACTCGTGGATCATACCCTTGCGGCCGACCCCCGGCAACCCGGCTTACTCCACATTGCTCTAAAGGGGACCGCACCAACCCCGGCCCTTCACGACCTCTTTTTCACGGATCTTCCGGGGGAATGGACAACGGACCTCATTAAGCGTGCCGATGTGGCGGAGAGATTTCGTTTTCTCAAGCGTGCCGACGGTCTAGTCATTACTTTGCATGCTCCACGGTTGCTTGCACCGGAGACAAAAAACTCGCAGATTCAGTCCGCGCGAATCCTGCTCCAAAGGCTTCGAGACAGTGTGGGCGTCGCGCAGACGATTCCCATAGTTCTCGCTATCACACGATGCGACCTGGCAGGACCTACCGTCCCCCCTGCTGTCTACCCTATCGTTGAATTTGCACGTGACCTTGGCTTTATAAACGTGTCCCACATGCCGATAGCCGCCTTTTCTGATCGTGCAGAAGTACCTTCTGGAATGGGGGTCGCCTCGCTTCTCGATGCTCTTCTTTCAAATACGGCGCCAACGACAACTCAATCCTCATGCGAACCTTACGGATCGCGTATTTTCGAGCGTTTTCGGTGTGTGCTGGAGGAGCATCCATGAATGGGCCATCGAATATCATTTTTGTAGGTGGTCCGGGTTCAGGAAAGAGCAATTACCTGTTCAGGACGTGGATCGCGATCGAGCGCAATTCGGGGCGCCTGGTCAAGAATGGTTTGCCACCGGAACTTGGCTACCTCCACGATGGGGCATCAAGTTTGCTCGACGGGAAATTTGCGCCCCACACGTCGAAGGATACACAATTTGTTTGCGAAATCCCGATAGCGCAGCGGGACCGCCAAGACTCGACGAGCACTCTCGTCGTTCCTGACGCCTCGGGTGAGCTTTGGCTCGACTTGTATAACAAGCGTGAATGGCCCATCGAGTGGGATGGGCTTGTGACCGGGAATTGCGGTTTTGTCTTATTCATCTGCGTTGGGTCGCCTCACAACGTCCCTTCGCTGGACTGGATCTCGTGCGAGCGATTCTATCGTTCCGGAGTATTGCCCAAGCCAACGGGAGTTCCGACCCAGGTAATGCTCGTCGAGTGGCTACAGATTCTTCGGTCGATAACGAAGAGAAAAATTGGCTTCAACTACGCGCCACGTCTAAGCATCGTTTTGACTGCTTGGGACCGTGTCTCAGATGAGAGGAAACAGGAAAGCCCGCAAGACTATTTAGATACAGAATTCCCATTGCTGGCACAGTTTGTTCGCTCGGGGGTGCATGGTTTTGACGCAAGGGTGTTCGGTGTAAGCGTTGTTGGCGGTGATCTCGAACTGGACCCTGAGTTCTATGCAGAGTACTTGCGAAGTGAGCGTTCGGGAGTCGGCTACGCGGTTTCTCAGGCGCATGGCGGTGTTGAGCGGAACCCAGACGTTCTGATGCCTATCTACTGGGCACTCGGGCTGGAAACATGAAAAGCCTAGTCATCCATCAGCTTGTTCACGGCTATGAGCACGGTCATTCGCTGTTGGCGGCGAGCACTACGCTGGATCGAGAGGATTTGGACCTTGTTGGTCGGCTTAGCGACTTGTCTGGAGCATTAGGGCCGGATTTGAAGGTCTCCCCATACCTCTCGCTCTTTCCGCTTCCATCTAAGAAATTCTTCGCGGTGGCAAGAACTTGGCTTGATGATTCAGCTACCCGGTCCGGATGCGTTCTGACACACACGATTCTGGTGCCGCTTCATGCGTGGGCGACTGACGACTCGCCCAGCCGTTTCGCTGCCATTCTCCGCATGCCCAGCAGAGCCGTGCTTTCTGAGTACACCGTTCCTATCACGACAGTACCGGGCTCCCCTGAAGTCAGGTCAACCGAACCTCTCAGTGACAGCTTCATCCAACGCTATTTCGGGGAAGGGTTGGCACCGATCGCGTGGTTCGGAGCGCTGGACGCGGAATCTTCCGCGTGGTGTGTGATCCAGGCACTATGGCCTAGTTTGCGGGAGCGCTTTGCGTGCTGCACATTGTCACTTCAACCTCGAACGCTAGGCGACCGGCCTTTTGACCTCGTCTTCGCACCGTCCGCCGTTTTTGCTCGATTCGGCGAATTCGCACGCGACCATATCGTCGATGGTCGGGCTCCGGTAGCACCCGGCGGGTCGGAGACCTGGTTTCGCTCTTGGTCAAAATGTGTGTTCGGGGGTGACTCAGACGAGAGGTGTAAGCGGGCGCGAGCGTTGTCGTCTGATCTGGAGCCACATCCAACCGCTATTCGGACGGTCATGTTTTTTCTCGAGCTCCTGGAGCGCGCAGGAGAGTCGCCCACGGCTGCACTAGGCGCATTAGACTTGCTGGCAAAATTGGCACCCCAACCCTTTCGAGCACTGGACGAAAAGCGTGCTCTGACGGCGGCGGCCTTGAGGTCAATTAAAATACTGCCTTCTAGCGAGGCGCGGGAACTTCTATACCTCCTTTGCAGGAGGCTTGAGGAAAATCCGTTCAAACAGGGGCAGGATCTGGAGGCAGAGGTCAGGGATCTGGTTGAACGGCTGATCAGTAACGATCCCGAACAGGGAATCATCGACGCCAACTTACTCCTCGCCCGCCATGCTGAAGCGGCACCGAGTTTATTCATGCTCGGCGTGAGTGATGCCACAGTGAAGCTGTTGGGATCCAAGTCAACTGGCGTTTCTCTCTTCTTAGAGCGGCCGAAGCTTGTGGAACGTGTAATCCCGTATAGGCCAGAGATTCCTGCTCTTATCCTAAACTTGACGGGTATTACGGACCGTGACCGAGTTGTCTTGTCGATTGTTGACTGGTGTAGGGCTGATCAGTCCTCAGGCGTGCGAGATGCCTTACGCTGGCCTCTACTTCTTGAAGTCATAGGACCCGGCGACGCGCCGCTTGTTGAAGAGTTGTTGCGTGATCTCAAGGCCGATGAAGCTGGTAAAGTCTGTGATTTTATTGAAAAGCGAGATGTATTCCGACAGGGACCGCTACTCGCCACAGTTAGTCGGTTGGCAGGTGAGCGACACCCCGATGCCGTAAGACTGTGGTCCAGGACTCACTCTTGGAATAGCTATCAACTAGCCAACTTAATCGCGGCGGGCTACCCATCTACCGTTGACGGGCTTGCAGAAGTTCTTGCGGAAGAAAATTCGGACTCCGCCAACTGGTCTCAGGTTCTGGCTGCATTTATCGACAGAGTTTCTTTGTACTCATTGCCAAGCTGGTTGATTACTGTACTTGAGGAGAATCTCACCTGTTGGGAACTCCTTCTCCGGGGCTTGAATGACGACGCCGTTAGCGATGTGGTTATTAGATTGATTCGCGGAGGAGTGAGGCGGTCAGCAATAGCTCGCGCGCCTGACGCTCTGCGAATGCTGGCTACTACTTGCGGACACGCTTCAAGTAATGTGAGGGTGTATGCAGTTCGTCAACTGGTGGCGGACTATTTTGAGACGTTTTGCGACATCGGAAAGGTCAAGTTGTGGTTTGATGAGCCGTGGGTAGTGGAGGCACTAGCCCACATTGGCGTGGATTCAGTTGATGGAATGATTACAGATCGCCTTTTTAACTCCCCCGGCTCTTGGATTTGTGCTTGGAAGATCGTCGAAATTCTTCCAGATGTAGTCGCGTTTGAAAATAAGGATTTTGTTCAAGAACTCATTGCTACCCTACTGCGAAACCGCCCACCCGATTGGTCCGTTGAAGCATCGGACAGTTGGCAGCACCTGCTTTCGAAACTCTCCTGGGATCGAATACAGATAGATCTTTGCACCCAAGCTCTTCATTTCGCGTTCGAGAATCGCCGATATCCACTAGCAGGAATCGTTGCCGAGACCTTCTATCCGGTGCACGAAACCGCCATGGGGAGTCGACCAAAGAAGGGGCTCTGGTTCGCGTGGGGGTTCGACTCCTGGGATGAGGCGAAGGATCTGCGCCGATCGTTAGTCAATTCATTCCTTCATAGCGACTGGCCCTCTTCACATTTTGCGCTCGCGGCTCGCGAACGCTGGCTCTTACGCAAACTTTGCACCCGAATGTTGCGACAGTGGGGGGGCTCTAAATATCTTGAGAGCGCCCACATGGGATTGAAAAAGCTCTCCAGCCACAGGGCACAACAACTGGCAGTTATCCTTCACCAGATACTTCAGGAGCCAGGAATCACTGAGGATTGGGACTGAAATCCAATCGAGACAATCGAGAGCTTAATTCGCGTAAGGACGAGACAGAAATCCGGCGTTGTTCCTCTTGGTTGTCATGATTTTTGTTCCTTTGCCTTTCGCGCTCTTGCGTGGCATTTGAAAAGGGCTCGGTCTAGGTTCGGAGTCAATCCAGCACGCTTCAATGACGGTTATTTTCGGTTAGCTCCACAGGCACACACGCCACTTCCTGAGCGGACGTCTGGCCGGAACAAAATTGGGACGCTACCTTCCAGCTCCGTGTTTGCGCGAATGGCGAAAAAATGGGCTGCATTGAGCAGCCCATTTGCGGTCTCGACGTTTAGGTTTGTAAGGGTGGCTCCTCCATCGCAGTTATAACTCTTCTCGAGCGCGGTTCTCGTCGCCGAGCCCACGGGCCAGCTCTGCGCAAGAACTCCCGCTGCGCCGCATCGAGCGCAAGGCGAGCCTGATGGAGGTCGTAGAGCGAAAAGCAGGTTGAGCAGCCGCCACGGATGCCGGCGCGGCCATCTTTCTCCGGGTTGTAGCGGGGATGGCGGCTGCACTTGGCCTTGACCCGCTCAGTCAGCTTCAGCTTGTAGGTAAATTGCAACATGATCTCCTCCGGGGTGGTGCATTGGGGCCATTGCTGGCCCCGACTGCGGGTTAGGCGGCGAGTCGCTTGGTGGTCGTCTTCTTGGCGGATTTGGCCTTAACGGGAGTTGGCTTCATCGCGGCCTTCTTCGTGACCACTTTCTTCTTCGCTTCTCGTTTCTTGGGCCGCGGTGGAGCGAAAACCTGCTCCGCCTCGCTCAGAGAATCGATTTCGCTCTCGCGCGGGATTCCTGCGTGGGTGGTGAGAACGAGACGGAGAGCGAAGCTGGTCAGCTTCTCGTCCTCCAAGCCGTCCACGACGGAAGTCAGCACTTCTTCCGCCGTTTGCTGGTTGTTTTCGTCAGCCACGAAATACGCGGCTACGTCGTCGGTGAACTGGTAGGGGTCGATGTGAATGAGAGCACGGAGCAAAACGCGAAGCTGTGGCGCTGTGAAGGTGACGGGGACGTTGTCGAGAATGCGGTTGAAGGATTCAGCACGGCGTTTGAGCAGACGTTTGCGACGGGCCTGTTCCTTTTCATGCTCTCGTTGTCTCGCCTCCTCTTCGGGGTCGATCTGAATGGCACGGCGCGGATGGTGGACGCGGCAATCGGGATCGGTGCAGACGGTGCGTGTACTTCCTGCGCCTTCGCCGTAGACGATGATTGCGGTCTTGGACGATTCGCAGTGGGGAACAGGTTCGGCGTCTTCGTTCTCGTCCTCGGATGTAGGAATCTCCGTGTACTCGTTGCGCGAGAGCGTACCGGGGCGCCGTTCCTTTGGGTTGCGGTGCGCCGTCTCGATCTGCACTAACTCGGGCCGCGCCGCTACTTCGCGGTTGACATGCTCGGTGAGCTTGGCGTGATAGCAGTTTGCATCGAAGCACTGATCGCCAGCCACATCCGCAAAGAGTGACGTGTTGTATCCGCTGCGGCGTGGGCAGTTGGAGCAAGCACCTGCGGTGGGATTGAGGGTGTTGTCCTCGCGGTCGAATGGTGCCTCGTCCAGAGGTAGATAGACGTTGTTCGCAATCCATGCGGAGAGGTACTTGGCAGGGAGCAGATGCGGCTCGTTGTCTTGCCAGTCCTTACGCCAGCATTGCGCGAAGGCTTCTTTTTGGGAGTCCTGCGGTAGCCGTGCGATGAGATTGGCATGGCTGGCTGTGATGCGCTCCTCTTGGAATGCTTCGGCCACCTCGGGGACGAGTTGGAGTAAGGCGAGGCGGGCATAAATGAGACTGTCGCTCTTGCCCGTCTTCTCGGCAAGCGTGGCAACGTCGTAGCCGGGGAGGTCGAGCACCCGCTGAAAGCCCTGAGCCTCCTCGTAAGGATGCACATCGACGCGCTGGCTGTTCTCGATGAGCTGCCATTCAAGAGCTTGTTCGTCGGAGAGTTGCACGACACGGACGGGTATTTCGTCCATCTCGGCAAGGTGGGCGGCACGGAAGCGCCGCGCTCCTGCGACGATCTCATAGCCTTCACTGTTGGGCCGAACGGTGATGGGCTGGATGAGTCCCTGAGTCCGGAGACTCTCGGCAAGCTCGGCCAGCTTGGATTCGTCAAAAATGCGACGCGGGTTGGTTGTGGACTCGTGAATGTCCGTTAGGGCGAGGGTCTGGAATCCTACGTTGTTCTTCTTGGTTGCCATGGTCATTGCTCCTTTGCTTTTGCCGTTGTTGTGGCAGTGGCATGTGACATACATGCCGAACGCCACCTGGCGAAGGCGGGGGGTAGCAACTGCAAGCTGAGGGGTATCCCCGCCCTTGCAATGGAGCGAAGCGGAATAGAAAGGGCGGAGCGTGAGCGGAGGTCTGCACAAGCGCAGCGCGGAAGATTGGGGACACGGCTTGCGGGCGCGAGGGGCGGAGCTCCCCTTAGAGGTTTTGGCGGTTGCTCTTGGGGTGGGCGTTGCGGGCAGGAAAGGCCCGCAGAGGTGGGTGGCGGATGACGTGCGAAGCCGGCAGGAGACAGGGAGGATACCTCCTCCCCTTGCAAGGTCTTGATGAAAGAAAGGCCGTTCCGTTAAATCAGACCGACGAGTGTAAAACCGCACCAGATTTGGGAAATTGTGCATAGGCAAGAGTATTCTTTGTCGACACTATTGAAATGTATCGTTCAATAGAGTATAAAGAGCATAACTGAGAGCAGCAGGCAGTCGCAACTATTGAAATGTACATTCCTTTAATGATCCGTCGCAACTGAACCAGATCACACATACTTTCGGAGAGAACAGAATGACTATCGAAGAAGTTCTGGTCAAGCAATATGGCCCACTGCTCAGCTTGGATGAGTTGGCAACGATTCTCGATCGATCTCCGCAGGGTCTGCGCATCAGTCTTAGGTCATCAGGCGAATGGGTGAGCAGAATCAACGCCGCTCGTTTGCAGCTCGGTCGTCGAGTGTATTTTCGTACTTCAGAGATAGCAAACGTTCTGGACGCACGGTGACCTTAAAGAGTGTCTTCTGACCTGACAAGCGTTCAGTCCATACTCCTGCAAATTCAACGGGGAGATCGACCGCTGATGGAAGTTGATCGCCGGTTCGAGCAGCGGACTCCTGAATCGGACGAGAGACAGCACTCTGAGCGGCCATCTGGGAAACAAAGCACCAGGGGAAAGCCCGCAGGCAGCAGACGAAAGCGAGACTCTGAGGCCATTCTCTCGTTGACGGAAGCTATGTACTCCGAATGCGCTGTCGAAGCAGACGCTCTCGGATTTATGGCGAAGATGCTTGTTCAAACGACTCTGCCTCACCGGGCTCAGCCCGGAAAGCAATACACCCGTTCCGATGGCGACGTTACGCTCTCGATCACAGATCTAGGCGGTGCAGGTTTACCCTATGGGGCGTATCCTCGCCTGATTCTCGTTTGGATGACGACTGAAGCTCTGCGAACGGGCGAACGCAAGCTGGAGCTTGGCCGTTCTCTGTCCAGCTTCATGGCGCAACTCGGGTTGCAGTGTACTGGTGGCCACTGGGGAACCATTCCACGGTTTAGAAGTCAGATGGAAAGGCTGTTTGGTGCTGCGATCTCCACACGTTGGAGGCGGGATCAAGACGGTCAAAGGCACACGGGAGGCTCCAATCTCCTGTTGGCGGAGGAGTTCGATCTGTGGTGGACTCCACAGAAGCTACCGCAAGCCGGTCTTGGGCGGTCGAGCGTCACCCTCTCGCAAAGATTCTTCGAACAGCTTGTCGAGGCTCCAGTCCCACTCGATTTGAGGGCAATCAAAGTTCTAAAGAGGTCGCCCTTATCACTCGATTTGTATGCTTGGGCGACGCGGCGCGTCAGCTATTTGAAGAGGCCGCTGCGCATTTCATGGGCATCGTTCCAGTTGAGTTTCGGGGCGGGCTATGCGGAAACACCACAAGGAAGGTCTCGCTTCCGGGGAAACGCAATTGAAGCATTACGGAGAGTGAAGGCTGTCTATCCGCGGTTGAAGATCGAGATTCAGCGAGATGGTCTCCTGCTGTATCCGTCGTTGACCCATATTCCCAAAGTACCCCTCTCGTAGACAGGGCGGTTCACCTTTCCCCATGAGGGCGGAGGTTCCCGGATTTCACCGGGCCACACTCGTCCATGGGGAGTCTGGTGGCGATTTCCACTTTGTCCCGCTGCGACTACAGGCTGTTAACTATAGGTATTTGCTACAAGGTAAATACAGGGGAGGGTCGCAAACCTTTTCCCTGCAGGAGCGTACGGCAATCGCGTACCCCGATTATGCGTGAATGATACCCCGGTAATGCGTGCTGGATCGATTTCAATACCCAGCTTATGCGTGAATTCATACCCTAGATATGCGTGGAAATCTGCGAACATCCACAGGTTGCCTCGGAAACCGAGCCAAGATTTCTACCCTCTCTGCCGACGATGAGCGACTCAGTGATCTCCCGATTCGAATCCAGAATTGCCAAATTTGAGAGCGTTGCAATTTTCTTTCACTGATCGCTGGAGCCCTTCATCGAACCCGGCGGCCGATTCAGCCTGGAGTTCGACGATGACTTTTACGCTCGCATTTGGCCTCGTTGTGAACAGCTCAAGAACCTCGTCAACCACCTCCGCGAACTGTTTTTTGGCGAGGAGCGGATTCAATTCGATCGTTCCGAAGAACCGCTTCATGTTCGGCTTTCCTGCCGGTTGAGGGGAAACTCCCGCCATCCCCGCCGTAGATGTGGCTCTCGTCGATGATGTCGCGTCGGGTTCGATCTTCGGTTTGGCCGCCTCTTCAGCAGCCTTCACTTTCGCTTCGTATGCAGCAGCGGCCTGTGGCTCGATGAGAAGATTCGACTCCAAATGAATCATCACGGTCTGTCCAAATGAGAAGGCGAGATACTTGTCGTCCCGCTTTCCTTGTGAAAGGCCAAAGAAGTCGCGACTGCGAGCACCTTCTGTGAGAGTTGAAGCAAAGACGTTGCTGTCTCGTAACCTCGGCATGTACAGGTATTGGCAGGTCTTTTGCCACACGTCCTGTGCTCCAACCTCTGTGACACCGTCCTTCCAAAACCACGAGCGCAGCAATGTGTCTAGGTGGACCGGCGCCCACTTTGTAATGAGGAGTTCATGCTCTGTCATTACATGTTCAATCTCTTTTGTGAGCGAGGGAGCGCCAGTGTTTAGGGCGAAGTGCTCCCAACGCATCGGAGAGATTCCCTTGCCGTCGATCTCTTCAGTAGGCGAGAGAAGCCACTTGTATGTCTCTCTTATGGTCCTGTTCACTGTTTCGCTGGCGGTGTCACGACTCTTTCTGGCCTGCCTACTCTGAAGTTGATCAAGGTTGAGGTCACCTTCGTCGATACTTTTCACGATGGAATCCCAAGCCAGTAGGGAGCACACCTGATCGTCGAGCCTAGGTACGGCGTCGGTATCTGCGGCGATAAACATTACACGATTCCGCTTTATCCGTGGCTGGTCACCACGATTGTTCAGAATCTCATTTGCGGCGGCGGTGGCGAACGTGGGTGCAACTCGGTTGAAGGACTTATCAGGGGGCAGAACAACCAGGTGCATGCGCCAGTCATCCGGCACATCACTGCTGCCGGTAAAGACATGGATACCTGCAAAGACGGTGGCGGTCATTGCCGTCTGAACTCGGGTCTTAATCTCGGGAACGATATGCTCTTTAGTATTGAAGCGCCTTTTTCTGCCTTCCATTTCTCGCCGGAGATTGGGTCGCACGTCAAACCAATAACGATTGTTGGCAGTGTTCAAATAATGCAAACGGTCGACCAAACGACGAAGGGCATCTTTGTAGACGGCAATTTGCTGTTTGGGCTGTAATACGCCGAGGTAGACCCTCTCCAATTCGACACCCCGGACGGTCTGGTCAGCAGTTGTTGGGGCACTGCCAAGAAAAACCGTGCGAGCTAGCCTGCGGCACGCCTGGATGCTTCCGAAACGCGGATCTTGAGTTTCAATCTCGGTGGGCTCCGCCCGGTCGCCGTCGATATCGCGCTCTACAACTGGATCCCAGCCCTGAGGCAGATAGTAGATCACTTCATTTCGAGTGTCCGGATCGTAGAGAGGGAGACTGCCCGGCATGATTAGGGCGTCGTTGTTGCCGTCCTTCCATAGTCGGTGGATCGCTTTGGCCATCAATTTCAGAACGCCGCGCGTTCTCTGAAAGTTGTCGAGCGAGGACCAATCCTCATAGAGGCGGTCGAAGACCTCTGGATGGATCGGATAGGCCCGTGTCATGCGATCGAGATAGCGGCCTTCCTGCGTCTCTTTTGGAAGATCAAGGCGATGCTCGGTATACAAATCGACAAATTCGCGACAGACTTCATCTGCTTGTTGTGTGTCAGCAATTTTGGTGAAAAGCCTGCGGCGCACAATCTCGAAGGCTTCTTCGGTTCCAACTGGTTTCCACAGTGCATGAACGCGCCCAACGGTCTTTTCAAGACTGGTGAGAGAGAAAGCGCCTTCAAGGCGTGCCATGGCTCGTTGCCCGCGTGCGCTGCCCGCCTCCGATTGCTTCGATGCCGGCAATGACACGAGAAGCATTCCCCTGGGAACAGCCTTGAACGCCTGAGTCAAATTTTGGATGAATGTCAGATTCGAATCGAACGTGCCACCGGTATAGCTCTTGCCGTCCTCAAAGTTGCGAAGGTAGGCTACGAGCTCGTCCATCAACATGACTATCGGCTGTTCGGGGATCAGAAGCTGTTCCAGAAGAGTAGCGTCAGGTGCTGTACCGTTTTCGTCGCTAGCAGCTATTCGCGCGTAGGCTTCGGCCCCACCGAGCTGCCACGCCATTTCTCCCCATAGTGTGCGAACAACGACCGAACCATGCTTCTTGGGTTCGCTGGGCGAGAATCGAGTGCCATCTAGCACGACGATCTTTGCTTTTGGTAACTCCGCAATTCCCGCGGCATCCAGAATAGGGGCAATGCCGGGCAGATCACTGGCCACCACATTGCCCTGAGCCATGTGGTAGACCGCAAGCAACGTGTGAGTTTTGCCGCCGCCGAAAGCGGTCTGCAACTGCACGACAGGATCTCCGCCTTGGCCTGATAACCTGCGAATGACAGAATCCAGGAGGAGTCGCATGCCCTCGGTAATGAAGGTGCGATCGAAGAAAAGCGTCGGATTCTGATACTCCTCGGAGGCAGTGCCGTCATGGACCTTCGACAAATCTGCGGCAAACTCCGACTGTTGAAAAGTACCCTTTAGAACGTCTTCGTGTGGTACGGCAATCTCGCGCCAAGGCTTCATGTTCCTTACCTCATCTAAAACAGATCTGCTTGTGTTTCGATAGGACCAATCTCGTTTGCGGCAATCTCAATAGCTGCCCATGCGCCAATCAGTTCGTTATATGGACGAGCGTCGTCTGCCCAACCCTTTCGTTCCGACAATGTGTAGAGTCGATACGCCAGTGTACGAACCGGGCCACTTACCGCAGGCATCCGTGCAAGCAGCGCACCGGCAGCACTCTCGCCTTCAGTATTTAGCGCGCGGATCAGGTAATGAAGGGCTTCCCATATGGGTGTTTGATTGGTCCGCTCAGGTTCCCAATTTGGCGGTAGGTCCGACCAACGAAGGAGGGATACCCGGCCCGCTCCGGAAAGCAAGACGCCCGCACGATTGACGAGGTCGACGCTTGTACCTTTGGCGCGAGCGGCGACTTCCGCCGAGCCGTATTCTCCTGGTTTCCAGCCGACAGTTTCGAACCATTGCAAGCAGAACTGAGTTTCGGAGTCAAATTCATCGTCTGCTAGAAAGCGGTTAATCAATTGAAGCGCTGTGCGCACGTTCATGGGCTTTCCATCGGCCTCCAGAACGGCCTCATATTTGGAGAAAATGCCCATTCCTGGGCCGATGATGGCCTGTGAGAGGTCGACAGGAGCGACTGGCGAATTTATTCCACCCCGAGTCATATCGACAAGTGCATCAGGGAGGGTCGCGTTGAGTTCACGAAGGAATTCACGCCGCGAAATGGTAGAAGCGTCGCGGTTGCGCTTACGACAGACAAGGATAATGGACGATGCAAGGGCGTTACTACTATTTCCTCGCATTCGTCCTGTACCTTCGGTGCGCATCGGCCAGGTCCCGGTAATCGCAAATCCTGATTTCAGGATCGCATCAAGAAAGGATACCCAGCCGCTGCTTGAGACTGATTCTCCGTCTGCTTCAGACTGTTTGAATGCATAGTAGATCGTGACAGGAAATGCTTCATGTGCCTGATCTGCAAGGTTCTTGATCGCCGAAGTCATGCCATTAAGGAAGAAGGAATCCGCGCTTTCCCGGCCACCATGACGATAGGAACTTGCGACTAGCTCCTCTGTTTTGGGGGCTGTCACAGTAGAAAAGAGGTCCGGATAAATTGGACGAAGGCTTTTGCGAAGCCAAACATAGAAAAAGTCTGATAGATCAGCGTACGGAATGTTGTCATAGTACGGCGGGTCTGTCGAAACGATTTTTGCGGATGAGACTGTTTGGGTGGACGCATTTGCCTGCACGGCTCTCCCAGGAAAACCAAGGCCTAAAGTCTCGAAACCCTTTACTTGACGTTCGATGAGGTTATTGAAGCTTCCAGAAGAATCCGAGAAGACATTGGCTTCAGCAAAGTCCCATGTCATAGCCAATGCTTGTCTAGAAAACACGCTCCTCATTTGTGTGTTCGGATGGTTCCATCCGCAGAAACTTGAACAATGGTTCGCCAATTGATCAACCAGAAATGCCAAGTAGGTTCCTATTGCTTCCGAATAGGCGTGCTTATCGGTCACTTCGGCGGCGGTCGCATCGGCTAAGCACTTCGCCATTGTTATAGGGACGAGGCCTGCGAAGGTATCTAAAGCTTGCAATTGTCGGGCTGTAAAGAGCTTTCCGAACGAATCAAAACCGTACAGGATTGGAGTGAAAGCTCGAGGATCGTTTGCTACGGGTGCATGTGGGAAGTCGATGGTCAAAGCTGACTGACTGGCTGCTTCTTGTATTGCTGTGGGTGGCAAGAAGACCCTGCCACTCTTGCCCTCTGCGACGATTGCTAACATGCGCGAACCAAGTCTGCCAGCGACGGCTTCGCTCTTGATATAGCTTGGTTCGATCGGCGTGCCAGAAACCAGGCATCTGAAATTGGCACCGCGTGCTAGCTTTGTTCCATCTTCGGCTGCCTTAGTTGGCTTTCCGATCCTGATTGTGAACGAGTAATTAGAACCTTCGACGATGGGCTCTACGAAGGCTTCCTTGCCCGATTTGCTCGAAAGGATAAATGAAGAGACTAGTGGAACATCGACGTGGGAATAGGCCGGGTTTGGCGATTTGACAGTTCGAGCCCAAAGCCAAGCGATGACGGTGAACGACTGCCCGATGAGAGGTTTGAGATCTGGGCGTTCTGCCGCCATCTCGGCAGTAACTTCCACCTTCGGATACAAATCTCCGATTCGCCTTTCGGCTTCGCTGCGCATCCACGCTCCGTACCGTCGAACGTCTTCAGCTAGTCCGCTTGCACCCGGCCAGTCCTTTCTCGAAAGACTTGGGTCGCGCTCCCCGGCGGGAACGGGGCCAATAGGGCACTGGCCAGCAAATCGCGGGGGAATTTCGATCATCCCTTTGTTGATCGTGACCGCGACGGGGTTCAGGTCTGAGGCATAGCTTTCGAGGCCAAGTCTCTGCGCTTCAAGCGGAATGGCCCCGCCACCGGCGAAGGGATCGTGAAACGCCGGAAGCTTCTCAGGGTTGAAAAGAGTGGACGCCTCGGGATGCTTCCGATTGAGCTCGCATGTCTCGCGCCACGATCTCCAGATTTCCGCGCGCGCGGCAGCGAGAACTTGCTCGTTGTTAGTGTTTTCCCATATGACGAGGTCTTCGATGATGCGGAAGAGTCTCTCCCGCTCCTTCGCAGCTTCGACTTTGTTGACGCCCCGATTCAAATTTCGTTCGTACCCAGGATCGTTGACGAGTTGACCGAAGAGAACTGCTCGGGCCGCCGCAAGTGGGCGGCGCGCCCACCAAAGGTGAAGGGTGCTGGGGTGGCCGTGGCGAATGGACTTCTCACGTGCGGCTGCATCGTTGATCTTGTCGAGCGGAAGAGCAACTTCAATTAGTTTTCTTGGGCTCTTGACGGAGGGTATGTTCTGGGCCATTTCTCTCATTTCGGTTACTACTCTGCGCGGGAGAGCAGATATTGCAGATTAAGGTTGACGCTGGCTACAGCCCAGTCTGGCTCCTGAGTAAACGGTTTGCGAACGTAGTGCGGACCTGTGACCTGGTCGCCTTCGACCAGAACTATTGCCAACATGAACTTGTCTTGCTGGTTCAGTCCGTAAAGTATCTCGTTGCGCGTAACTGTAATGGTATCGCTTCCGTTAGCCCGCCCTTTAACTTCGATATGACGAGCCGTTGGAAGTGGTTCACCCGGTAGCGAGGGGGGTTGGCTGGTCACATCCCAGCCACATTTGTCTCTCGATACATCCCGCACGGAGAAGCCGCGAGCGAGTTCAGCGTCAATCACTGCTTTCATTGCGAGTTGCTCGATATGGCTCCGAGCATCAGCATCTGCCGTCCATGAAGCCGTGGGCGCACCACTCCGCATTGCGAGGAGACCTGCGGGAATTACGAGCGCTCCACCGATTACGAGCGGTGTCGCAGAACTGACTTCCCGCATGGCTGACAATTCTTTCTGGCGGCTTTCGAGCCGTGCCGTGAGGTCGTCAAGAATGCGATCTACGTTTCCTAATGTCATTCGCGGAACTCGTCCCGAATCGATGTCCTCTTGCAGGCGAATGCGCCGATTCTGCCAATAGTTGAGCTCCTTGACGAGTCGTTCTTGCACGGCAGCAAATATTCGATCAACCTGGCGTTCAGTGCGCGATTTCACTTCTTCAAAATGTTCCGGCACTAACTGTGCTGACGCCTGCTGGACTGCAAGTCTCTCTAAATCCTGGGTGATCCAACTCGCCTGGAGCACATCTTGAATGTGGGCTAAATCCGACTCCGAGGCCGGTTGCAGGTCGAGGTGAGGTGCCCATCCGGCATTCTCCGCTTTGCCGGTGGCGTCAGTATTGATGAACTGGACACGACGCGAAATCACTCGGCCCGAATCTCCGCCCTGCCGAACCGAATGATCGATGAGGAACATGACGCGCGGGTCCGTACCAAGGTCTGCCGGATCGATGAGAACCGCACCCTGTTTGAGCTTGTTTCGACTCTGTTCCAAAATCAAATCGGTCACTGCCTGCATCAGTGGATGTGCGGGATGCAGGAGACTCGCCATGGGCGCCCCGACACGATCCATCAAACGGACATATTGTTTCTCAAAGCACACACGTTCGTAGCGCGCGAGGACGGGATTGAGATTCCGGCGGTCTCGCCCGGCCAATTGCCGGTCACGCTCGCGAATTGTCGCCGGCACGTGAGTGATTTCATATCGGCCTTGCTCCCGAGGACGGAGATCGCCGCCGAGCTGCTTAAATGCCTGGGTAAAGAACGCTCTAATGAAATAGGGCTGTAGCTTGCGCGCTTCAGCTTTCTCCATCTCTTCCTTCACGGCGTAGAGGCGGTCCAGATCCATGAAATCTTCTGAAAGTGCGTTGCGCTGGAGAATCTCCTTAAGGTGCGCGGTATCGAGTGCACCCTCTACTTTGCGCAACAGCTCCTTGTGCCTCTCCGGATCGTCCCCATATCGGATGGCCTCGATCAGCAGATCCTTGAGGCTCTTGTTCTCGAAGACCTCTCCGAGAATGTCGAATACCTGACCGCCAAGCGCCTTACGCTCGACCTCTAACTTGTCGAATAAACGGTGGAATACGTCGCCCTCGCGAGTCTCGATTGCGAGCATATTCCAGAGATGGCAAATTTCCGTCTGCCCGATGCGATGGATTCGGCCAAAGCGCTGTTCTATGCGATTTGGATTCCAGGGAAGATCGTAATTGACCATGAGATTGGCATTCTGGAGGTTGACCCCTTCGCCAGCGGCGTCGGTCGCCAGCAGAATCCGGACCGCCGCGTCGTTTCGAAACAGTTCTTGAATCGCGCGCCGTTCATCGCGATGAATCCCTCCATGAATAACGACCACGGATTCTTTACTGCCCAAGAGATCACGTATCTTGCTTTCGAGATAATGCAGAGTGTCCCGGTGCTCTGTGAAAATAATCAGCTTCCGCTGGTTACCGCCAGCATCTCGCATGACAGGTTCATCCTGCAGGAGAGTAGACAGCTCATCCCACTTGCGGTCTTCATTTGAGTTTCTGAGCTGCAATGCTTGCTGTTCTAGTCTGTCCAGTACAAGAATTTCAGATTCGAGTTCCTGAACGGTCTGGGCCGCTGTTGCCTGGTCTACAATCTCTTCTTCGAGGTCTTCATACTCTTCAGGGGGCAGTTCGTCCGCAGCTTCCCATAAGTCCTCGGTATTTCGAACTGCCGTTTGGAAATCAAGAACCTGCCGAGATCGCAGTTTCTCCTCCTCTAATCGGCGTTTCATCTTTGAGTGACGACGACGCAGCGATTGATAGATGGCTTCTGGACTCGACGCCAAGCGGCGTTGAAGGGCCGCAAGGGCGAAGCCCACTGTACCTTTGCGACCGCCGTCTTGCAGACGATCAGCCCGGTTCATTTCGTCCTTTACGTACTCAGTGACGGCCGTATAGAGTGCGGCTTCGCCGGCGGAGAGTTTATAGGAAGCGGTGTACGCGCGGCGCTCCGGGAAGAGTTTGGTGCCATCGAACCGTAGCATCTCCTCTTTCACCATGCGGCGCATCAGGTCCGAGACATCTACTTTATGTGCCCCATCGCGAAACTTGCCATAGAACCGATCCGCGTCGAGAAGAGAAAGGAATAGCTGAAAGTCTTCCTCTTTGCCATTGTGGGGAGTGGCGGTCATCAGCAGGAAATGTCGGGTGATTGAGCCAAGGAGTTCGCCTAACTGAAATCGCTTGGTCTTGTTGATCTTCGTGCCATAGTAGTTGGCGGAAAGTTTGTGGGCTTCGTCTACGACGATGAGATCCCACTGTGACGACTTCAAACGCTCTTGAAGATCCTCGCTGCGCGAAAGCTGATCTACGCGGGCGATTAGAAAATCAGTTTCGTTGAAAGGGTTGCCACTGAGTGACTGTTCGACGTGTTCTCGCGAAAAGAGAGTGAAATTGAGCCCGAATTTCTCAAAGAGTTCGTCCTGCCATTGATTCACTAAGCTTCCCGGAGCAACAATGAGAATCCGCGCCGCATCCGCTCGCATAATAAGTTCGCGAATGTAGAGTCCAGCCATGATTGTCTTGCCCGCACCTGGATCGTCCGCAAGCACAAAGCGAAGAGGTTGTCGCGGAAGCATGGACTCATACACTGCTGTGATTTGATGGGGCAGTGGTTCAACATTCGAAGTATGGACAGCCATCATGGGATCGAACAAGTGTGCGAGGTTTATACGAAATGCTTCGGCCGCCAATTTGAAGTCTTCACCGGGCGAATCGAATGCCCATGGTTTTCCTGACTCAGCCAAGAAAAGGTTGGACTCGTCTGTACGAAAGAGCATTCTCTCGAGCACAGCGCCTTCGATTGTCTTGTAGTAAACGGTCAAGGCATTTTCCCCAACCAGTTCTGTTGCAACAATCCGAACTGGATTGACGGCATCGATGCCCGATACGACCGCTTGCTTCTTGATTTCTTCCAGCTTTAGCATTCCTTGGTCCTTAGAGGTCCTTTGCTATGACGGGGTGCCCGAGTCCCGGAAGTCCGTTCCGTGCTCAGTTATCCCAACCTTCAGGGTGTGCGCTTCTTGATATCGGCTTCTACAAGTAGCAGAAAATCGTCCGCGGCCGATACTGCTTCTTCGGCTTCGGTGTCGGTAACCAATGCTATGTCGTAAAAAGCGTCGTTGCGTTTTCTTCGCATGCGGTCGAACAGTGCAAAAGTCCCAGCAGAGGCGCCGGGCAAATGCCGCTGTGCGAATTCAATAATCGCAATGTGATGGCCGAGCTGTTTTCGAGGACGCTCACCGTGGCTGAGCATCAGGGCTAAAGATGCTTTGATCATCGCCTCATAAGCGATCTGATATGCAGTCTCAGGGTCGATTGCGAGATTTTTCCGGGCGGCTGCAGCCCGTTTCTGTGCGTCCGCGAAGAATTGCTTGATCTGCTTAGGATCAGTTCGCTGTGGTTTTGTCTTGTTCATGCCGGATTAGCTCCACCTTTCTGCCCTGCCAAACATCTGTGAGAAATGGATCATGCGCTTCGAGCCGCCGGTTCAGTTCCGAGGCTTTCAAGACTGTGTAGTTCACCTCGCGCTTAAGCGTCTTCTCCAAAGCGGAAATTTCCGCGGCCAACTTTAGTGAGTCTGGATGGCCTAGGATCAACAGGTCGATGTCACTGCTACTATCTTCTTCGTTTTTAGCAAATGACCCGTACAGGTAGGCGTCTTCAATGCCGGGTACGCGGCGGAGAGCAACTGACAACGTGGGAATGATTCCGACCGTTCCTTGCAAAAGCGCAAAAACAGCTTTCAAATAGGGGTATTGCGGATCGATGCTGTAATAACGCTGTCGCCCTTCAGTTTCAGATCGCAACAATCCATCGCTCTCAAGGCGGGCTAGTTCGCGAGACAGATTGGTCGAATCTACATCCAAGGCGCTCGCAAGTTGCCGGACGTAAACTCGTGCTGATCGATTCATAAAAAAGAACGTCAACAATTTGCGTCGCAACTCTGAACGAAGCGAGATCATGCGCAGTAGAATAACACTGCATGTGCAGTAGAAATATACTGCAATCGTGGATTTCCTTTGATCGCAACCGACTCCAGCGGCGGGCGCAAATGTGCGAATCGATTTCCGTTCCTCAAGTACGCTTGTGCGGATTGAAGGGTACACGTTCGGGTACAGACATCAGTTCGCCCTAATTTCGGCAAACTACGCTAAATTACAGATGGTAATGGGTTTAGCCAGTTCGCTAATTACGCTCACTTTCTCTTATTTATCATAGACTTACGGTGTTCTTCGGAGACTCAAAATCCGCCGGCCCTTGCGGCCATGGGGGTTCGACCCCCCCTCCCGGCACCATGCTTACTACAATAAAATCAGCGGTTTGCGATGAGCGCGAAACGTGCGTGTGTACTGCGTGCGGTAGTCGTGCCATGCTCCGCTCATGCTCACGATTTTCAGAAGGCATTTCAGTAGTTGTAAGTTCGCCGCGAAGGGGCGCAAGCACCGCCATTGCAATTGCCCGCTCGCGGTCGAGGGGAAATTGCACGGTGCTCTGGTGCGCCGATCGTTGGATCTGAGGAGTTGGGAGGCCGCGCAAAAGCTCGTGCGCGATTGGAAGAGGCCGTGAAGGGGACGTGGAGCACATGAGACGTTTGCGGATAGCCATACTTCTTGGATTGACCGTTATTGCTCTAACCGGCTGCGATACGGAACGGCTCAACAAGCTGGAGAAGGAGAACACTGACCTAAAGGCAAAGATCAATAAAACTGACGTTGCGCGTGACTTCGATCTCCAAGCGAAATGCGGCAAGGA
>Ga0182024_10008176_pt1 | contig 22209 bp, 26 predicted proteins | sample P32metaG_FD_120480 | JGI IMG/M metagenome (GOLD analysis project Ga0182024, IMG submission 120480) | Permafrost microbial communities from Stordalen Mire, Sweden - P3-2 metaG (Illumina Assembly) | ecosystem: Environmental > Terrestrial > Soil > Wetlands > Permafrost | place: Sweden: Stordalen...
GCACAACTACAACAACCCGGGATCGTTCGATTATGCGGGCTGGCTCGCGCGGCAGAACTTTTCCTGGACGGCCACGATGGCGAGGGGAACGGCGGCTCGCGTTTTGCCGGGACGGTGCGGATCGCGATTCATGGCGGGGGTATTCGCGCTGCGCGTGGTGGCGCTAGACCGGATCGAGCGGTTGTACAACCGGGATAACTACGCGACGGGAATGATGGAAGCGGTGCTGATCGGGGAAACCTCGAAGCTCGAAAAAATCTGGACCGAAAATTTCCGGCGCACGGGAACGTTTCACGCGCTGGTGATCAGCGGCGTTCACGTGACGGTGCTCGCGGGCGTGCTGCTGTTCCTGCTGCGGATGTGCGCGCTGCCCGAAATCCCGGCGCTCGCGATCACGGCGGCGGCGGCGTGGCTATACGCGCTGGTTTCCGGATTTTCGGCGCCGGTGGTGCGCGCGGCGGGCGGGTTCACGCTGTATCTGATTGCCCGGTTCTTCTTCCGGCGAGGGCGGGTGCTGAATCTGCTGGCCGCGGTGGCGCTGGTGTATCTGCTGTGGGATCCCGGCCAGATGTTCGACGCCAGTTTTCAGCTTTCGTTCCTGTGCGTAGCCGCGATCGGGGCGTTGGCGATGCCGCTGCTCGAAGCGACGTCGGCTCCGTTATCGCGCGGAGTGCGGGCGGTGGCCAATGCCGATATCGATCCGCATCTGGAGGCGCGGAGCGCGCAGTTTCGGGTCGAGCTGCGATTGATCGCCGAGACCGTCGCGCTATGGACGCGGATGCCGCTGCGATGGTCGATCGAAATGGTCGCGTTGGGCGCGCGCGCGGGGTTGTTCGCGTTCGAAATGGCGGCGATCTCGACGGTGGTGCAGATCGGGCTGGCGCTGCCGATGGCCGAATACTTCCATCGCGTCTCGTTTTCGGGTTTGAGCGCGAACCTGTTCATCGTGCCGCTGTTGAATGGCGTGGTACCGCTCGGGTTCATCTCGATTTTCAGCGGATCGGCGCGGCTTGCCGGTATCGCGGGCGGGATGTTGAAGCTGTCCGCGCGCATAGCGGCTTGGCACGCGCATATCGAGCCGAACTGGCGCGTTCCGGACCCGCCCATCTGGCTCGCGATGGCCTCGATCGCGTCGCTGATCGCGCTGGGGATACTGTTTTCGAGTCGATTTTGGCGATGGCCGGCGATGGCAGCCGTGCTCGCTTCCTTCGGGCTGCTGGTGTGGCATCCGTGGCCGGCTGCGATCCAGCTGGGGACGCTCGAGCTGACCGCGATCGACGTGGGGCAGGGCGACAGTCTGCTGGTGGTGTTTCCGGACGGACGTTTGATGGTGGTGGACGGGGGAGGGCTGCTCCAATACGGGCGGCAGCGCAAATCCAATCTCGATACCGGCGAAGACGTGGTTTCGCCGTACCTGTGGACGCGCGGGATCACGCGGATCGACATTCTGGTGGTGACGCACGCGCACGAGGATCATTCGGGCGGGGCGGGCGCGCTGATCGAAAACTTTGGTCCTCGCGAGATTTGGGTGGGCGCGGCTCCCAATCCGCGGGTGATCGAACGCGCCCGGCGGTTTAGGATTCCGGTGATCGAGAGGCGCGCGTCGGCGCCGTTTGCCTACGGCGGCGCTACCATCGAGATGCTGTCGCCCCCGCCGGACTACGTTCCGACGAAGAACCTCAATAATGATTCGCTCGCGTTCCGGATCACCTATGGCGCACACCACTTCCTGCTGACGGGCGACATGGAACGGCCGATGGAGGCGCGGTTGATCGCCGAGGGGCGCGCGCTTCACGCGGATGTACTCAAGCTGGGGCATCACGGCTCGCGCACGTCCACGATGCAGCCGTTTCTCGACGCGGTATCGCCGTCGATTGGCGTCATCTCCGCGGGGTTTGAGAACTCTTTCGGGCATCCCCATCGCGACGTGCTGGCGAGGATGGCCGACCGGCACGCGGCAGTACTGCGCACCGATCTGGACGGCCTGGTTACAGTACGATCGGACGGGCGGCGGCTCTCGATCGACACGATGGGGTGGCGGGGCGCGTCGGCGTGGTGGGGCGGGGAGCGATCGTTCAACTGGGCGCTGGTTTCGGGCTGGTGAGAGCGGCACTAACGAAAAGCAGATCCCTCGCTTCGCTCGGGATGACGCGGGGCTGCGCTTCGGGATGACGCGCGGACCCCTACCGGACAGTCCACTTCTGCTAGACTGAGGTTGTCCTAAGGAGAGTCTTGCTGCGCCAATCCATACTGTTATCTATAGGTTTCATCCTAGGTACGCCGCTTATGGCGTACTCCATTCTCGACTCGGACGAGGCGGCGGGTCAGGTGATCGTCGGAAGGTTTCTGGATGCGTCCCGAACGCAGCAGGAGGCGCTGCGCGGAGCCCAGATGGAAGTGCATATCGCCGCGAAGGTTCCGAGACTGGCCAAGCAGGGCGAGTTGCGGGCATTGCGGTCGATTTCGAAGGTCGGCAAGATCACCTATCGCGCACTGGGTTTTTCCGGCGATAACTTCGTCAAGAACGAGGTGATTTCGCGGTACCTGAGCGCGGAGGGCGAGCCGCGCAACATCGCCATTACGCCCGAAAACTATAAGTTCAAATACAAAGGCTCCGCCGAACGGGGCGGCCGGCAGGTGGAGATTTTCCAGCTTGCACCCCGGCGCAAGGCCGAGGGGCTGTTTCGAGGGGAGCTTTGGCTCGACGGCGACACGGGCATGCCGGTGCGGGAAGCCGGCCGTCTGGTCAAGGCGGGGTCGGTCTTCCTGAAAAAGGTGGAATTCGTCGCGAATTACGAGATTCAGGATGGCGTGGCGATCCCCACGCATTTCGAGAGCACGGTGGACACGCGGTTGGTCGGCCGGGCTCAGTTAAGCATTGATTTCAGTAACTTCAGCAGGCCGGAGACCGTCGCCGATGAACTCGCGAACGATAACCGTTAAATTCGAGCGCGCTAAAGTCCGGCGCGCTAAATCCAAGACTTGGCCGTTCAAGGAGATTTGATCCGCCGTGCCCATGAAAACCCTGTTTTTGAACCCGCCTTCGTTTGCAGGCTTCGATGGAGGCGCGGGGTCGCGCTGGCCGTCGACGCGCGAGATTGAGTCGTACTGGTATCCCGTGTGGCTGTGCTACCCGGCCGGTATGATCGAGGGCAGCAAGGTGCTGGATGCGCCGCCGCACGGCGTTTCGATCGAGGAAACGGTCGCGCAGGCGAAGGATTTCGAGCTGCTGGTGCTGTTCACCTCCTCGCCGGGCTTTCACGTCGACGTGAAAATCGCGGAGATGATGAAGGATTCGAATCCCAAGATGAAGGTCGCCTTCGTCGGGCCGCCGGTAACGATTGAGCCGGATAAGGTGCTGAACTCGACCAAGGCGATCGATTTCATCGTACGGCGCGAGTTCGATTATCAGATCGCCAATTACGCCAAGGGAGTGCCGCTTGAAGACCTGCCGGGCGTCAGCTTCCGCAAGAACGGCGAGAACGTTCACAATCCGGAAGGCGCCTACATCGAGAATCTGGACGAGCTGCCGTGGGTTTCGAAAGTTTACAAGCGCGATCTCGATTTCAAGAGATACAACGTGCCGTTCCTGCTGAACCCCTACATTTCGTTCTACACGACGCGGGGCTGCCCGGCGATGTGCACGTTCTGCCTGTGGCCGCAGACGCATTCGGGTCATCGGTGGAGGCTGCGGTCGGCGGCCGACATCGCGAATGAGTGCCGCTATGCGCTCGAGAATTTCCCCGGCCTGAAGGAAATTTTCTTCGATGACGACACCTTCAATTACCGCAAGGCTCGCACGCTCGAAGTGACTGCGGAGCTCAAAAAGATCAACTTCACGTGGTCCTGCACCTCGCGCGTGACTACGGATTACGAAACGCTCAAGGCGATGAAGGATTCGGGCTGCCGGCTGCTGATTGTCGGGTATGAGTCGGGCGACGAGCAGATTCTTCGCAACATCAAAAAAGGCGCGACCATCGACATGGCCAGGCGGTTCACCGAAAACTGCCACAAGCTGGGACTGGTGGTTCACGGCGATTTCATCGTGGGACTACCGGGCGAAACGCGCGAGACGCTGCGCAACACCATCGATTTCGCGAAGCGTCTGGACGTCGAGACGATTCAGGTTTCGATCGCGCACGCGTTTCCGGGCACGGAATTTTACGATTACGCCAAGAAAAACAACCTGGTGCAGATCAACATGGCGGACGAGGAAGGCCACCAGTTGCCGAACGTGGTGTATCCGGGCATTCTCGAGCGCGACGAGCTGGTCGATTGGGTGGAGCGCTTCTACGGCGAGTATTATTTCCGCCCGAAAGCCGCGTGGCGGATCGTGCGGAAGGCGCTTTTCGACAATAACGACCGGCGTCGGCTGTACAAGGAAGCCAAGGCGTACCTGAGCCTGCGCCACAAGCGCAAGAAATACGTCGCAGAGCGGAAGGCGGGCCGCCTCGAGGAAGAGCGCGTGCAGGCGGGCTGATTCGGGCATGCAGCGCACGGGCGCGCACGCGAAAACGCGTGTTTTCACAATCATCGTTGTACTGAGCAATGCGTTCGGGAACTTCGCGCTGGCGCGAGGTATGCGCGGGCGCGTGACCGCGTCGGCGCTGGACTATCTGGCCGCGATTTTTACACCGTGGGTGGTGCTCGGCATTTCGCTTCTGATCCTGTGGCTGCTCTCGCGCATGGCGCTGATGAGCTGGGCCGATTTGAGCTACGTGCTGCCGGTCACCTCGATCGGCTACGTGGCAAGCGCGCTGATCGGCCGTTTCCTTCTGAACGAGCAGATTACAGCTACGCGCTGGGCCGGCACGCTTCTGGTGGTCGCCGGAGCGGTGCTGGTGGGACGCGGCGCGCCACACTCCAAAGGTTCGTTGTGAAAGAGCATTTGCCGTGAGCGCGTGGGCGCTAGTGGCGCTGGTGGTAGCGAGCACGGTGTTGGGCGACCTGCTGCAAAGCCTCGAAATGAAACGGCACGGCGAGATTCACGATTTTCATCCGCGTGGATGGGCGCGCCTCGCCGGCGCGCTGGCGCGAAAACGATTCCTGATTTTGGGCATCGGATTCATGGCGGTGTCCTTCTTCGCGTTCATGACGCTGCTTGAAACCGCGGATCTGAGTTTCGCGGTTCCGATATCGGCAGCGACGCTGGTGTTTGAAACCATCCTGGCGCGCTTCGTGCTGAAGGAGCGGGTGGACGCGCGGCGCTGGGCCGGAGCGTGCCTGGTGGCGTGCGGAGTGGCGCTGCTCGCCTCGTGATCTGGATCGCTCTGCTTGCGGGCGGCTACCAGCTTTTTGCGATCGTCGTCTGCGTTTTAAGAAGAAGTCAGGAGTCAGGAGTCAGGAGTCAGAATGGAGGTGCTCCGGTCTCCATATTAAAACCCGTTCGAGGATTGGATGCCGGATTTCGGGAGGCGATTGCGTCGCACGCTACGCTTGAAGGTGAGTACGAACTGTTGTGCGGCGTGAGCAGTTTGAACGATCCGGCGGTCCCGGTGATTCGAGAGTTTCCGAAGGTGCGCGTGATCGAATGCCCGACCGAAACACCCAACGGCAAGGTAGGCGTGCTGATGGACCTGGCGGCGGAAGCCCGCTATCGGATCCTGGTGGTCAATGACGCCGACATTCGCGTGCCCGCGGACTATCTCGATCGCGTAACTACGCCGCTTTCCGATCCCGGCGTCGGGTTGGTCACGTGTTTGTATCGTCCCAAGGGTTCGACGTTGGCGGCGCGCTTTGAAGGGCTCGGCGTCGCGACCGATTTCGCGCCCTCGATTCTGATCGCGAGGGCGGTGGGTGTGAAAGAGTTTGCGATGGGCTCGACCATGGCGTTCCGCAAGGCGGATCTGGAGCGCATCGGCGGATTCGCGGCGATCGGAGATTATCTCGCTGACGATTATCAGCTGGGGGCTCGCATTCATGCGCTCGGATTGAAATGCGTGCTTTCCGACGTGATTGTCGAAACACATTTGGGCGGACGGTGGCGGGATATCTGGCAGCATCAGGTGCGCTGGGCGCGGACCATTCGCGTGTCGAAATTCGGAGGTTATCTGGGCATTCCGATAACGAACGCGACGTTGTGGGCGGCGGTCGCCGCGGCGGCGGGAGAATGGCGCGTCGCGCTGGCGCTGATCGCGATGCGCATGCTGATGGCGATCGAGGCAGGGTGGTTCGTGATGCGCAGCCGCGACGTGTTGAAATTATTCTGGGCGATTCCGCTGCGCGACCTCTACGCGGCGGCGGTGTGGAGCGCGGCGCTTTTCGGGAATACGGTGATCTGGCGCGGACGACGGCTGCGGCTCGACCGCGCAGGGCGCATTAGATAATGAAGGGCGCATACGATAAACTGCGAGCTTGAGAATTCCGGCAAACGAGTTTGACGCGGTCGTCGAAGGCGCGCTGCGGCACATCCCGCCGCGATTCCGGAGCCGTCTCGAAAATATCGCGATCGTGGTCGAGCCGGAGCCTCCCGAGCGCAACCTGCTGGGCCTGTATGAGGGATACCCGCTGACGGTGCGCCAGACCGGCGCCGGGTTCCAGTTGCCCGATCGCATCACGATCTATCAAGGCCCGCACGAGCGCGCCTCGCGCAACCGGGAGCAGTTGGAAGAAATGGTTGCGGAGACGTTGTGGCACGAGATCGCGCATTACTTCGGGATGGACGAGGCCCAGGTCCGCCGGGCAGAGAGGCGCCGGCGCAGATGATCCGGTGCTTTATCACGGATCGGAAGCGCACTCCATCGCTGGTCGATTCGATCGCGAGAAATCTGGAAGACGGTGTCACGTGGATTCAGATTCGCGAGAAGGATCTCAACGCGCGAGAGCTGTTCGAACTGGTGAAAAAAGCGCTGGCGCTGCCGAATCCGCGGGGCAGCAGGATTCTGGTGAACGGACGGATGGATGTCGCGCTCGCGGCGGGCGCGCAGGGCTTGCATCTGCCGTCGCGATCGATTCCGGCGAACCGGTGGCGTGCGATCGCGCCACAGGGCTCAAAGGCGCCGGAATTTCTGATCGGCGCGTCATGCCACACGCTGGACGAAGTTCGCGAGGCCGAGACGGCGGGCGCGGATTATGTTTTCTACGGCCCGGTGTTCGCGCCGCTTTCGAAAGCGCCGGATCTTGCGCCGCGAGGGGTGGAAGGGCTTCGCGAGGCCGCGCGCGCGGTGCGGATTCCGGTGCTCGCGTTGGGCGGAATCACGAATGAAAACGCGCCGGAGTGCATCGCGGCAGGCGCGGCGGGCGTCGCCGGAATTTCACTCTTTTTGAATTGTTAGAATTCAGGCGCGCAGAATTGCTAGAATTCATGCGTGGCGGGCACGGCCGCGAAACAAGGATATTCACGTGAAGAAACCAGGCGGCTGCTGCGAATTTCCGAGCGCCAGCTCGCCAGTTGGGAGCGGCAGAAGCTGGTCGCGCCGGTTTCGACGTACGGTTTTCGAGAGCTGCTCGCGCTGCGCACGCTGGTAAAGCTGCGGCACAACCGGGTTGCGCCGGTGCAAATCCGCCGGGCGCTCGCGGCGTTGCGGGAAAAGCTGCGGCACATCGAGGATCCGCTCACAGACCTGAAGCTGTACGTCGACGGGAAGAAGATTCGCGTGGAAGTCGGCGAGAACGCGATGGAGGCCGTTTCCGGGCAATTGCTGCTGAACTTCGGAGAAAGGGAGCTGAGCCGGCTGCTCGAGTTCCCGTCCAAGGATCGCGGCGGAGACGAGCGCGACCGGCGCCAGACGGCGGAGCGATGGTTCCAGCGCGGTCTCGATCTCGAGCAGTCCGGAGCGCCGTCGCCGGAAATCATCGACGCGTACCGGAAAGCCATCGGTCTCGATCCGAAATCAGCCGGGGCACTGGTCAATCTCGGGACGATTTACTTCAACGCCCGCGAGTGGACGGAAGCGGAGCGGCATTATCTCGAGGCGCTGGAGGTCGATCCGGAATATGCGCTGGCGCATTTCGATCTCGCCAATCTTTACGACGAGCGCGGCGATCGCGAACGCGCGCTGGGGCACTATGAAGCGGCGCTGCGCGTGTCGCCCAACTACGCCGATGCGCACTACAACGTGGCGCTGTTGTATCAGGGCTCGGGTCAGCCGATGAAAGCGGTGCGGCACTGGCGCGCGTATCTGAAGCTCGATCCGCAGAGCCATTGGGCGAACATCGCGCGCCGCGAGCTGGCCAAGGTGCGCGAGGCCACGGTGTTACCGGGTTCAAAACCATTTCTGGATTTTGCGTAGATCGGTTTCATCCGGCTTGCAGGCGGAAATACATCGATCAGCCGGGAGTCTTCCAATATCCGCCCATGAGTTCGGTCGCCCAATCCGGCTGGCGGATTTCGCCCCGTGCCGCGAACTCCCGCATGTATGGTTTGATGTCCAGAACCGGCGTGCCGTCGATGGCATCGAGACCCGCAACTTCCAGAGACAAATTCCCGACCGACAGCAGGCGGCAAATCGTGACGCCGATACGGTTGGGCCGATTCTTACCGCGTTGAGCGAAGATCCCGACCTTGGGCCAGTCAGGTCGATTGCGGGGATGGCGGGAACCGGTGGTTATGCCGGACTCGCTCACCAGATGAAAGAGAAAAACGACCTCGATGTGCGAGAAGTCCGCGAGTCCCCGCAGGGAGTCCGCGGTGAATCGCGACGCGTCGAGATCGATCCTCGATGTGACGCCGCCCCAGACGTCGTCGACGGGCTGCTTGACGGGGCTCGAAACCACTCCGATCGGATTGAGCTCAAGCATCGGCGCCGCGATCAATTCTCGCTAGGAACCTTCTCCACATGATCGACCACGATAGTCTCGATCGGCGCCTTTCGCGCCTCGAGCCTCAGGCCCATCTGCTGGACGGTTGAAAAAATCGACGAGCCGGAGGGGTCCGAAGCGGTATCGGGACGCGAGGCGGATGAGCCTCCTCCCGCGGGCAAGGCCGGAATCATCATTCCCTGCGCGCGAGCCACGTTCTGCAAATCCTCCATGGTGAGATCGATCGCCATCTGGTAGTTGCCCTTGAGATCGGTCATATCGACTACGGGCTTGTCGACGAATCTCGAGAGAACGTCCGCGAGTCCGGCGAGCGTCATCTTGCTCAACTCCATGCGCATGTGGCCGTCCGCCATGGTCATCCTGGTGGTTCCGTTGGCACCGCCCGAAACGACGGCGCCGTTGCCGGTCTGCCGCACCTGCACTTTGTCATTGCCGTTGTTAATCGTCATGACGCCTTTCTCCTCTTTGGGAGGTGCATCACCTTCCTTGGGAGGTTCAGGATCGGGCGGCGATTCCTTCAGCTTCGGCCCGTTCTTTGCGACGATGAGCGCGTAGATCGCGTGCTCCTTTTCCTCCTTGTGGAAGGTGAGCTCGAAGCGATCCGCCAGCAAGGTCTGGAGCATCTCCGGCATTTTGTCTTTGGAGACGCCGTCGGGAATCTTTCCCATAATGTCGAAGCGGTCGAGCGGAAGCCAGTCGGGACCGGAAATCTGATGGGGCTTCAGTTTGTAGGCAATCCCGATCAAATCCATGAGCGACATCGCGCCGATATCCACGCGCGCTCCATCGACGTTCACGCCGACGTGCATCTTGCCAGAGAGTGCTTGTTGCTGGATGGGCTGGGCCGGCCTGATGGTCGCGACTTCGAAGGCGAGCGGAGCTACCGGCGCCGCGGCGGGAGCCTGTCCGAAGACCGGAAGTGACGCGAGCGCAAGCCCAGCGAAGGCCGTGCGCGGATAGAGCTTGAGCATATTGGTTCCTAATTGATTTACCGGTTCTGCGGGCGGAAAGTTCCCGCAACTTACATCTTATAGCGGCCGAGATCCTCGTCATTGAGGTTCTCGAGCCACCGCCGAAGCTCTTCCGTGCTGCCGACTTCGGCGATCGCCTGGGCCGTTTTCTGCGTCTTCAGGACGGCTTCGGCGACGTAGATGGGACAATCCAGGCGCAGCGCGATCGCGAGCGCGTCGCTGGGGCGCGAGTCGACCGAGATCAGCTCGCCGTTTCGCTCGAGCCAGATCACCGCGTAGAAAGTGTCCTCTTTGAGGTCGCTGACGACCACCTTTTTCACGCCGGCTTCAAGGCCGAGCAGCAGATTGCGAATCAGGTCGTGGGTCATGGGGCGGGGCGTCGCAACCTTCTCGATTTCGAGTGCGATGGCGTGCGCTTCATACGGCCCGACCCAGATGGGCAGAATGGCGCTGCCATTTACATCCTTCAGCACGACGATGGGATGGTTCGACACAGGATCCATCAACAAACCGCGTATTTTCATTTCAACTTCCATGGCACTTCCTTTTCCATCCTTCGCGTCGTCAGCCGGCATATTCGCCAGCCAGCGAGTTCGGACCCGCTCGCGTTACCCGCACGGACACGTAGTGTCCGAGCAAATCGTCTTCCGTTAGATTGTTTTCCCCGTCCACTTTGTTCGGTACGTTCGATGCGATCGGTTTCAGGAAATTCAGCGTTTTGTTCTGCGAGGTTCGGCCGATCCACTGGCCGGTGGCCTTGTTGAAACCCTCCACCAGGCATTCCTCCACCGATCCCACGTATGTGGCGTTTCGCCTGAGTTGTATGGCGCGCTGGCGCTCCTGCACAATCGCGAGCCGCCTGGATTTCTCCTCCTCCGGTATTTGATCTTCGAGCGCCAAAGCCGCCGTGTTCGGCCGGCGTGAATACTTGAAGCCGAAGAGCGAATCGTACTCGACCTGTTCCAGCAGATCGAGGGTCGCCTCGAAGTCTTCCAATGTCTCGCCGGGAAATCCGACGATGATATCGGTGGTGATGGCGATGGGACGCCGCGCGTTCTTCATCCACTCGATGCGGCGCATGTATTCGTCGCGGGTGTAGAGGCGCTGCATGGCGTCGAGCACGCGCGAAGATCCGGACTGCACCGGCAGATGCACGTGATTGCATAGCGACTCATTGGCGTCGATCGCGTCCACGATGCTTTTCACGAAATCGCGCGGATGGGAGGTGGTGAATCGCACGCGGCGAATGCCGGGAACGCGCCCGACCTGGTCGAGCAACGCCGCGAAATCCCAGCCGGCGGGCGACGGATCGCGATAGCTGTTCACATTCTGCCCGAGCAACTGGATTTCGGTATAACCGGTGGCCGCGATGTCGCGCGCTTCGCGGATCACCGATGCGCTGGTCCGGCTGCGCTCCGGCCCGCGCGTGAACGGGACCACGCAATAGGCGCAGGATTTGTCGCAGCCCTCGATGATGGTGATATAGGCGCGATGCGGATTGTCGCGGCGGGTGAACGGTGTATCGAAGGTGTCTTCCGTATCGAGGCTCAAGCCCGTGACGCGCCGGTTGCCGTTTTCGAGCTGTACGAGAAGTTCGGGAAGCCGGTTGTAGCTGGCCGATCCGCACACCAGGCTCACGTGCGGGGCTTTTTCGAAAATCTTCTCGCCTTCCTGCTGCGCGACGCATCCCAGCACGGCGATGGTTTTGCCTTTGTTGTCGCGCTTGAACTGCTGGAGGCGGTGGAAAACCTTTTGCTCGGCCTTATCGCGAATGCTGCACGTGTTGTAGAAGACCAGCTCGGCCTCGTCGGGCGTGGGGACCTGAGCGTAGCCCTGGGCGATCAACGTGCCGATGACCTTCTCGGAATCGTGCGCGTTCATCTGGCACCCGAAGGTCTCGATGTAGAAGGTCTTCACTTGGTTTTATTGTATCGTGGCGGGTTTGTGCGAGTTACGAAACGTAGAGGACGTCGGTTTGCGTGAAATCGGTGCCTTTGAAAAGGACCGGCTCGCTAGCGCTCTTGGCGAGGGCGTAAGTGAAGCAGTCGCCGAAGTTGAGTTTGGCGGGGTGTTGCCCGCGGCCATAGGTTTCGACGGCGAAACGAGCCCAACGGAGTTGGGCAGAGTCGAAGGGGACAACTTGCAGCGGCCACCGCGCCATCAGTTCATCTAGCCGAGCGGCGCCGTCAAGTCCGAACTTTTGCCGCATCACGATCGAGGCTTCGAGAACCGACGCGGCTGAGATCAGCCGCACCTGATCCGGCTCCATGGCCGCTTCGAACGAGCTGGCGTCCGGCTCGCCAAAAGCAATGGCGATCAAGACGGAAGTGTCGATGACCATTTAATGGGGCAGGCCCCATTCGTCGTAGCCGAGAATCTCGTCGGCTGTGCGGTCGTCAAGAACGGGGAGCTTCGCGATTTCCTGGCGGAACTCTTCGAAAGCTCGGGTGACGCTGCCGTCGTTAGTGGGAAAGATTATCTTCTCCCACTTAGCTGCATTTTCGAATCGTGCTTGGAGCGCTTTGAGGACAGCGTCGTCCACGCTTTCGCCGTTTTGGGCGGCGAGTTCGCGCGCGAGGCGCTCAGCTTCCGGGTTGTCGATAGTCAACGCCACAACTTCATCTTAATGCTTGATGAAGGCCCAGTGCGAGTCGCGGATGAGGTCGTCTTTCGCGATGAGTGCCGCGGCCCCGATTCCTTCGTCGGTGATTGGCGCGGAGTAGAGGCGATCGGTCACGCGGTAGTAAACGGTGTTGTTTTCAACCAGGAGGATTTCGCTGTCGCCTTGGTTGGTAACGATGGTGTCGAGGCGCTCGGTTTCGATGTTGTAGAGATGCAGCCGGCCCGGAAATACGCTCGTCGAGTTCTTAAAACTCTCCTCCTGATTGGGGCCGTTGTTCGTCTCGCGTCTCCGCCACTCCGCGCCTCCAGCGCTCTGTTCATCCTCCATGACGTGGTCGTCGACGTTGATCATACCCGGATGGAGGCGGCGCTGCTCCGCCACTGCCTTTTTCTCCCGTACCTCGGTCATTGCGATGAACCGACCGAAGTCCCGGCAGAGGCAGATGGCATTGGGCGCGGGGACCGTCCGCCAGCCTGGATCGCCTTTTCGTAGGAGCAGCGTCCGGTTTGCTTCTCCGTCTCCCACACCGACGACCAGCATACTTTGATTGCGCACGATGATCCCGCCAGATTTCGCGATACCACTGAGGTCGGACGGTAACGGCGGTGAAGCAAGGTGCTCGCGCGTTTTCATCGTGGGGAGATCGAGTTTCAAGTCTTTGTCAACCACGATACCGATTCCGTCGCCAGTGCTCAGGTCTCCGACCCCGCTTCGGCCATGGGCCAAGAGCGAGTTAACATCCAGGTGATCGCGGCCGGGACCCACAAAGCTGTGCTCGCAGTCCAAGTCCGCGTCGAGAAGCATCTCGTAGGCTTCAATCTCGATGGTCTCAGGCGTCGGCCGCCTAAAAACGTCCCACCCGAATAGCGGACCCTTGCCGGGCACATTCGCGAGCCAGTACTCCTCGAGGGCGTTGCTGGCTGGCAACTTGCAGCTCTTTGTTACTGCCGCTTTGTCCAGATCGATGACCACGACGAGCGCATCGCTTCGAGTAACGATGACCGCCGTCTTCAGCTCGTAGTTGATCGCGAGCCAGTCGATGCCATCTTCTTTCGAGACGAGTTCACTAATCGGCTTAGCGGAGCCGTCTTGGTCAACGCGCACGAGAGTCGCTGCGTAGTTCGGGATCCACTTCGGCGTCGGCGTCCCGGCGATCAGGTACAACTGTCCCCAGGCGTTTACCGGAACCAGCGCAACCACCAACCACGCGAACCGCAGCATCTCAAATTAACCCCAGCTCGATTATCCTCCAATCGCTCCATGCGCTACAATAAATGAGCAACTGCCCACCGCAGGCGTCTGCCGTCGACATTATCGACGGGCGAATCATGTTTGAGAATCTAAGCGACAAACTCCAGCGGGTCTTCAAAAATCTGCGCGGAGAAGGGAAACTATCGGCGGAAAACATGGAGTCCGCGCTGCGCGAGATCCGCGTGGCGCTGCTCGAGGCCGACGTGCATTTCCGCGTCGCTAAACAATTCATCGAAGCCGTCAAGGAAAAGGCGATGGGCGCTGAAGTACTCACCGCGCTTTCGCCTACACAGCAAGTCGTCAAGATCGTCCGCGACGAAATGGTCAAGATGCTGGGCACGCACCAAGCCAAGCTGCGCATGGCGAACGAACCACCCAGCGTGATGATGATCGTCGGGCTCCAGGGATCGGGCAAAACCACTTCCACCGCCAAACTGGCGCGATGGCTGTCGAAGAACGGCCACTCGCCGATCATGGTGTCGGTGGACGTGTATCGTCCCGCCGCGCGAAAACAATTGTCGGTGCTGGCGCGGGAACTGAAGCTGCCCATTTACGAAGGCGTGCCCGAGGAAACCAAGCCCGCCGAGCTCGCTCGGTCCGCGCGCAAGGAAGCCACGCAGACCGGACGCGACGTGCTGCTGGTCGACACCGCCGGACGCCTGCACATCGACGACGACCTGATGACGGAGTTGACCGAGTTGAAAGATCAGCTTGCGCCGTCGGAGATTTTGTTCGTCGCCGACGCGATGACCGGGCAGGACGCGGTGAAGTCGGCGGACGAGTTCAACAAGCGGCTCGGCATCACCGGGACGATTCTGACGAAAATGGACGGCGACGCGCGCGGCGGCGCGGCGCTTTCGATCCGTGCGGTCACCGGGCAGCCGCTCAAATTCGTCGGCGTCGGCGAAAAATCGGACGCGCTCGAGCCGTTCCATCCGGATCGCGTGGCGCAGCGTATTCTCGGCATGGGCGACATGCTCAGCCTGATCGAAAAGGTCGAGGAGTCGATCGATCAGAAGCAGGCCGAGGAGATGCAGCGCAAGCTGCTCGACGACGATTTCACGCTGGCCGATTTTCGCGATCAGATCGGGCAGCTTCGCAAGTTGGGGCCGCTTGAATCGATCCTGGGAATGATGCCGTCGATGGGGCCGATCAAGGATTTGAAGAACATGAAGGTGGATGAGAAGGAGATCACGCGCCTGGTGGCGATCATCGATTCGATGACACCCAGGGAGCGCGCCAATCACATGCTCATCAACGGCGCGCGCCGGCGCAGGATCGCCAAGGGCAGCGGCACGTCCGTTCAGGAAGTGAACAACCTGCTGAAGCAGTATTCGCAGGCTCGCAAGATGATGAAGAGTTTTACCGGCGGCGGGTTTCTGGGCAAGAAGCTTGCGAAAATGAAGCTGCCGATGGGATTTGGTCCACAATAATGAGGAGAGGATAGCTGAATGTTGATGATTCGTTTGGCGCGGTTCGGCGCAAAGAAGAAGCCGTCTTACCGCGTGGTGGTGATTGACAAGGAACGGGCTCGCGACAGCCGCTCGGTGGAGGTGGTCGGCACCTACAATCCGATCGCGAAGCCGGCCGCGGTAAACCTGAAGCACGACCGGATCGAGCACTGGATGAAAAATGGGGCTCGTCCGTCGGATACGGTTGCGCGATTGTTGAGAAAGAATCCAGCCGTTCCGGCCCCTGCCGCCTAAGTTCCATTCATAATGGCGCACAACGGACTTACACCTGTGCGCCAGGGTCCACTCCGGGCGCGATCTGTTACAATCGACGCAACAGGAGGGTGAAACGGGTGAAGGATCTGGTAACGGAGATCGCAAAAGCGTTGGTGGATATACCCGAGGAAGTGAGTGTTCGGGAAGTGGAAGGTGAACAGGTCACGGTCCTCGAACTCCGCGTCGCTCCGAGCGACCTGGGGAAGGTTATCGGAAAGCAGGGACGGACGGCGCGCTCGATCCGGACCTTATTGGGAGCGGCCGGCATGAAACTGAACCGGCGGTTCACTTTAGAGATTCTTGAATAACGGCTGGATCGCAGTTGGAAGGTTGATCCGGGTTCGCGGCAATCGCGGCGAGCTTGCCGGCGAGATCTACAGTTCGCAGCCCGGGCGCGCGGAAAAGTTAAGGGAAGTTGCGCTCGAAAAGGATGGCCGGCGGCGGCTGATCGAGATCGAGCGGGTTTGGCATCACGACGGCCGGCCGGTGTTCAAGTTCCTGGGGCTGGACTCGATTTCGGACGCCGAGCCTTGGGCGGGTGCAGATATTCTGGCCGCGGAATCCGAGCGGATCCGTCCGGAGCCTGGTGAGTACTCGCACGCGGATCTGATCGGGTGCAGCGTGGTTGGATGTAGAGCCGTAGGCGAGGCGCCAATTGGAACTGTAGTGGGAGTAGAGGATTACGGCGGCGCGCCGCTTTTGCGGGTGGAAACCGCCGGGGGCCGGGAGATTCTGGTTCCGTTCGCGGGCGCGATCTGCCGCGAAATCGATGTGGACGCGAAGACGATCCGCGTGGAGTTGCCCGAAGGACTGCTGGACCTATGATCTTCCGGGTCCTGACGATCTTCCCGGAATTTTTCCGGGGGCCGTTCGAGCACGGCGTGATCCAGCGGGCGCATGCGGCAGGCCTGCTCGGGATTCACGTTCACGATCTGCGGGATTGGACGCATGACCGGCATCGGACCGTGGATGACCGGCCCTTCGGCGGCGGCGAAGGAATGTTGCTGAAGGCCGGACCGATTTTTGAAGCCGTAGAGTCGATCTGGCCCGACTTGAACGAGAAGCGGACCGGGCGGCGGGTGGTTTTGTTATCGGCGCAGGGAAGAAAATTCGACCAGGCGCTGGCGCGGGAATACGCCGCGCTCGATGAGCTGTTGCTGATCTGCGGGCGGTATGAAGGCGTCGACGAACGTGTCGCCGAGCATCTGGCTGACGACGAGATCTCGGTCGGCGATTTCGTGCTGAGCGGTGGCGAACTGGCGGCGGCGCTGGTGATCGACGCGGTCGCGCGGTTGTGCGAGGGCGTTTTGGGAAATGAGCAGTCGGCAGTGGCGGAGTCGTTCGGCGAGAACGGCCTGCTCGACTGCCCGCAGTACACCCGGCCCGCGGAGTTTCGCGGCTGGAAGGCGCCGGAGGCGCTGCTCGGTGGAAATCACCAGCAGATCCGGCAGTGGAGATTGAAGGCCGCGTTCGACAAAACGGCGCGGCTGAGGCCGGATTTGCTGCCGGATTCAAGCAAGGCAGCGCCGGTTGAGGAAACCAGGAGAGGGAATCCGTATGAACAACGCAGTGATGACCAAGGTTGTGAACAAGAATAAACGCGCGACGAACCACCCGGAGTTTCGCCCCGGCGATACCATCCGCGTGCACGTCAAGATCAAGGAAGGCGACAAAGAACGTCTCCAGGCGTTTGAAGGTACGGTCATCGCCAAACACAATACCGGCATGGGCGAAACCATCACGGTGCGCAAGGTCAGCTTCGGGCAGGGCGTGGAGCGTATTTTCCCGGTTCACGCGCCGGTGATCGACCATATTGATGTGGTGAGGACCGGACGCGTTCGCCGCGCCAAGCTCTACTATCTGCGCGAGCTCAAGGGCAAGGCCGCACGCCTGCGCGAGCGCGATTAGCCCGCTTCTCCGCGATACAAGAGCAGTCGCCCATGCCACACAGCCGCTACGAGCGCGCCGCCAGGCAGGCCGGATACCGGATCATCGCCGGTCTCGACGAAGCCGGCCGCGGATCGCTGTTCGGACCGGTGTTCGCCGCCGCGGTGGTGCTCGACCCGGACCGGCCCATTCGCGGACTCGATGACAGCAAGGCGCTCGAGCCGGAGCGGCGCACGGTTCTCGCCGGCCGGATTCGCGAGCGCGCGCGGGCGTGGGCCGTGGGCGCGGCCGACGCGTTTGAAATTGACCGGATCAACATCTATCAGGCGTCGCTCGCCGCCATGAAGCGCGCGCTTTTGCAGCTTCCCGCGCAGTTGAACGCCGAGTGCGATTATCTGCTCCTCGATGCTGTCAGGCTGGACGTGCCGGTCACGCAAAAGCCGCTGATCCACGGCGACGCACGATGTTTTTCGATCGCCGCCGCGTCGATCCTGGCGAAAGTCCATCGGGACCTGGCTCTGGTCGAATGGGATCGCGTGTTTCCCGGGTACGGTCTCGCGCAAAACAAGGGCTATTCGACACCGGACCACCTCGCGGCGCTGGAACGCCTGGGGCCGACCACGCTTCACCGGTTCAGTTTCGAGCCGGTTCGCCATCACAGCCGCTGCCCATGCTGGACCGGCTATCCGGCGCAGGCTGCAAAGGCCGGCGGTTCCTAGACGGTAAATGAGCGTAAGGTACACTGATCGTAGGCTGAGCGGCGCCCGAGGCCGCAACGATTCCTGATGGCATTACCAGAAAACCTCCCCGACATGCCTGCCTCAGGGCCGGTCACCGGGCCCGAAGCTCACTTCGAGGCGAATCCGCCTCAGCCTGCCGTTGGCCCCGAATTCAGTCAAAGCTGGCAGGGACGGCTCCTCGCAATCAGTTTCGCAATCTTCGCGTTTGAGATCGGGCTGTGCCTTGTGATCTTCCCTTGGATAGACAAAACCTGGAATATCAGTTATTTCCAGTCGGTCGCACCAGCCGTGCGGGATTTCTGGGACGATCCGTACTTCCGCGGCGCGGTCACCGGGTTGGGATTCGTCAATATTTACATCGCGTTGCTCGAAGTCGCGCGGCTGCTGCGACGGTCTTCAGTCCGATGAAACGGCCGCCCCGGCGGCGCGTTCCAAAAATTTAGCTGTGGCGAAACACTTTCGGCCCGGGAACGATCTACAAAGCAGTTCCATTTCCAGAGCCCAGGGCCACCGGACGGAGACGGTGGCCCTTCCTATCCTGATGCCGTCTGGCACCCCCGCTTGACTGGCGGGCCGCCCGGGTTAATATTTGATTTATGCATTTAAGCCTGGATGATGTGATTAGCCCGCTCGCAGCCGGCGAGTTCGTAACGGATTATCTGGGGCAGAAATTCCTGCATCTCCCGGGACCGCAGGGTAGATTCAGTTCCCTGTTCCCGTGGCCCGTGCTCAACGAAATGCTCGACACGCACCGTTTCGTGTCGCCGCGGCTGCGCCTGTCGCAGGATGGCAAGACGGTTTCGCCGGACCTGTTCATGAAAAACGGGCAGCTTCGCGGTGCGGAATTGACGGGCCTGTTGCGGGACGGGGCCACGCTCATCATCGACGCGGTCGACGAGGTCCACGCGCCGTTGAAGAATTTCGCGCAGCACCTATCGCGAAAATTGCAGGCGCGCATCAACGTGAACCTGTACGCAGGCTGGCGGACTTCCCACGGATTTGACGTCCACTGGGATAACCACGACGTCTTCATTCTTCAGGTTGCCGGGAAAAAGCACTGGAAGATCTACGGACAAACCGAAAAATACCCCACTAAGAACAGCGTCGAGCTCGGCAGAACGCCGCCCACCTGCGATCCCGTCTGGGAGGGCCTGCTGAACGATGGCGAAGTACTCTATCTTCCCCGAGGCTGGTGGCACGTCGCGATCCCGTGCAACGAGCCGACCCTCCACCTGACCGTCGGGGTTTATGAGCCGACCGGGTTCGACATCCTTCGCTGGGTGTCGGACGGCTTGCCGAACGACGAGCGCATCCGCATGGATGTGCCGGTCTTGCGGGATGCCGACACTCAGGCCGCCTACGTGACAGCGCTGCGGGATTCCATCCGGGAGGCGTTCGAGCAGCCCGATTTGCTCCGCCGCTTCACGCAACACTGGAACGACACGGCCGTCGCGCGTCCGTGCTTCAGCCTCCCGTGGAGCGCCACTCCGGAAGTCCTGCCTGCCTCGGACGATTCCATCATCAACCTGCTCGCGCCGCGGGAACTGGAATTGCGAACGCGGGAAGACGGCGCGATCGACATCGCGTTTAATGGCAACCTGTTCACCTTCGCGGGAGCGGCCAAGCCGCTGCTGGAATTTCTTGCCGTTGACCTGCCGGCATCGATGGGTCATTTCTATCAACGATTTGCAGACCAATACGAGCGAGAGACGCTGCGCGAGTTCCTGATCGCGATGGTGAAGCACGGCGTGATCGCCGTCCGCGAATCGGCTCCGGCTCCGGTCGAAGCCAGCCGCAGGGCTGCCAGTTAGCCTCATACCCGCCCGTTTCTTTCGTTCTCTCTTCCGGGGATGTCCGCCGCCTCCCGGCGTTCGGACCTAGGGAAAATCTTATACCCTTTCCGTGAAAACTAAGGTATCCTAAGCTCTGTCGCTTAGTACAAGCCTTACGTAGAGTACTGTGGCGATATAGGCGATTGCAAAGAAAGCGGGGATAATCGTGAATAAGTTGATTGGTGGGTCTCTTTTGATGTGTGTTACACTGCTTTCCAGTGGGAGCACCAACGGACCGGTGTCGCACGGTCCGCTGTCGCCGCCGGATTGCGATGGCTGTATTATCACAGCACCGACACACGGACCGCTGTCGCCGCCGGATTGCGACGGCTGCATCGTTAAATAAGTTAATTTCACAAGCTCTCAAACCTATTGGGCTCCCGCTCGAAGGCATTCGAATTGGAGCCCGGTAGTGTCTTATCTCTTCAACACGCTTGGTTTCGTAGGCGTCGTCCTTCAAGCTTGCCTCGTCCTCTTCCTTCTGTTAGGCCCCTACCGCCGGTACATCGTTCTCTTCATTTACGCTTTGACTATGTTGGCGACGACAGTGGTCGAATTCTGCGTACAGAATGACACGGCGCTGTATCGCAAGATTTATTGGAGCGACGAAGTCATCTGGTTTTTCATGCTGTTCCTGACCGTGATCTCGCTTACGTATCTCGCGCTTGAAGGCAATCCGCTCCGCGCCAAAGCGGGCCGGATTCTTGCCGGGATTTTCATTGGCGTGCTGGTTCTGCCCTTTATCCTGTTTCGTCCTCCATTTTTCACCAATCCCCATCAATGGACTCCCGCATGGGGCGTCTGGTTCAACAGCACCAGCCAGATTCTCGATTTCGGCGGGGCGATCATGAACCTCATTTTGTGGTCGGCTTTGCTCACTTCGAAGCGGCGGGATCCGCAGCTTTTGACCCTCAGCGCGGGTCTGGGCGTGATCCTCGCGGGCCAAGCCATCGCCTTCGGGCTGCGCCACTTTATCCAAAATGAGAGATGGATTCCGGATCTTCTGCACAATGTTTCCGACGTGGCCGGGATGTTTATTTTGTGTCTCGCCGTCCGTCCCGCGGCGAAGGCGCGACATCCGGCTTCGGACGCGATTACCTCCGTGTAATCCGATCCGAATTGCTATACACTGGTTCCAAATAAGGAGCGCTTTCCATGTCGAATGACAACCGGTCTTACGACCGCAGAAATTTTCTCCGCCAGGCTTCCGCCGTCGGTGCAGCCCTCACGTCGGCAGGTTCCGTCTTCGCGAAATCCGGGAGTAAATCGTCGGCGCGCTCGGATGCGCGGGTGCTCGGCGCCAATGACCGTATCAATGTCGCGGTAATCGGCGTCGGCGGCCGTGGCTCGGGTGACGCGGCGGCGTTTGCGCGCATCGGCGCGGACGACAAGTCCTGCCAGGTAGTCGCCGTGGCTGACTGCTACCAGAAGCGGATCAATCGCGCCAAGGACGCGCTCAAGATTCAGGACGGCTATCTCGATTACCGCGAGATCATCAACCGCAAGGACATTGACGCGGTGGTGGTCGCGACGCCGGATCACTGGCATGCGCGGGTTGCGCTCGAGGCGATGGATCACGGCAAGGATGTTTATCTGGAAAAGCCGATGTGCCATACCATCGACGAAGCCCACCAGCTTGTCAACACCGTGAAGGAAACCGGCCGCGTGTTGCAGGTCGGCTCGCAGACCACTTCGGCCGACCAGTGGTGGAAGGCGAAAAAGGCAATCGCCGACGGCATGATCGGCAAGATGATTATGAGCCAGGGCTCGTATCATCGCAATTCGATCGGCGGCGAGTGGAACTACACGATCGACCCCGACGCCGGCCCGGAAGGGACTGGCGAAAACTTTATCGACTGGAAAATGTGGCTCGGGCCTGCGCAGAAGCGCGCCTTTGACGCGGACCGCTTCTTCCGCTTCCGCAAATACTGGGACTATTCGGGCGGGATCGCAACGGACCTGTTCTATCACGTGGTCGCGCCGTTGAACATCTGTTGGGACAAGCCGCAGTTTCCGCACAAAGTGATGGCTTCGGGCGGAATCTACGGCGGGCCGAAGTTCGAGGAGAAGCGCGAAGTGCCCGACACTTTCCACTTGCTGGCCGAGTATGAGGAAGGCCATTCAGTGGTGCTGAGCTCGTCCATGGCGAACTCGCAGCACATCCCCGGACTGATTCGCGGCCACGAGGGCACCATCATTATGGTCGAGCACGGGCAGTTCGAAGGAAAGACCGAGAACATCATTCTGCGGCCCGAAGTGAAGCGCACCCGTGCGAATCGCGATTCACCGTACGTCACCGCGCCGCTGTTCCCGGATTACAAATTCGGCGCCGACGAACAGAAAATCGCCGTCGATCAGTACGATTCCTACACCGCCCACATCAAGAATTTCCTGGCATCGATGCGCACGCGGGAGAAA
>Ga0182024_10008177_pt1 | contig 22204 bp, 12 predicted proteins | sample P32metaG_FD_120480 | JGI IMG/M metagenome (GOLD analysis project Ga0182024, IMG submission 120480) | Permafrost microbial communities from Stordalen Mire, Sweden - P3-2 metaG (Illumina Assembly) | ecosystem: Environmental > Terrestrial > Soil > Wetlands > Permafrost | place: Sweden: Stordalen...
CGAAGACGCGGGCGGCAAATCGCGGAGCGCCGAAGCCGTCAGCGTGCTCAATTCCGGGCTGATTCAATCGCTCCAGAAGCGTTTTCAGGTGCGCCTGTACCGGTTAAGCGCCCAGCTCGAACGAATTTCCAATCTCGATCAGCTGCATGCGGCGGGCCAATCCACGCACATCGGCGAGAGTTTGCAGCAGGTCCTGGCCGACGCGTCGAGCCTTCCGATCGGCGCGGTGGTGCTGCTGAGCGACGGCGCGGACAATTCGGGCGGCGTCGATCTCGAGACGGTTTCCGAAATCCGGCGCCAGCGCATCCCGATTCACACCATCGGATTGGGGCGCGAGAAAATGGCGCACGACGTCGAGATATCGGATGTTCAGATTCCGCAGCGCGCGCTGCCGGATTCGCGGCTGCCCGCGACGGTGAGTTTTCATCAGCACGGATACTCGGGATCGAAGGCCAAGATCACGCTGCGCGACGGCGCGAAGATTCTCGCCGTCCGCGAGGTGACTCTCAAGGCCGACGGCATGGAGCAAAGCGAGCAGATCATGTTCAACGCGGGCGGCGCGGGCGTTCGCACCGTCGAGACCGACATCGATCCGCTGCCCAACGAGGAAAACCTCAAGAACAACAAGATTACGCGCCTGGTGAACGTCGATTCGCGCAAGCCGCGCATCCTGTATATGGAAGGCGAGCCGCGCTGGGAGTTCAAATTCCTGCGGCGCGCGGTGGAGGACGATCGCAACATTCATCTGGCGACCATTCTGCGCACCACGCAAAACAAGATTTACGTTCAGGACGACCACGGCGACGCGCCCAAAGCCATCAAGGACGGATTCCCGACCAAGGTCGACGATCTGTTCGAGTTCGAAGGACTGATTATCGGATCGAGCGAGGCGGCCTATTTCACCGCGACACAGCAGGAGATGATCAAGCAGTTCGTCGACCGTCGCGGCGGAGGGCTGCTGTTTTTGGGCGGGCGCGATTCGCTCGCCGACGGCGGCTACGCGAAATCGTTGTTCAACGATCTGTTGCCGGTGACGCTGCCGGACTCTTCCAGTCAAAAGAAGACTTTCGTGCGCGCGCCGGCCAATGTCGAGCTGACCGCGGCGGGCCGCGACAATCCCATCACGCGCCTGGAAGAAGATCCCGAAAAGAACGTGCAGCGCTGGAAAAAACTGCCGTATCTCATGGATTTTCAGGTGGTCGGCGATCCCAAGCCCGGCGCGACCAAATTGGTGGACGCGCTGCCGCAGCAGGGCGGACGGATTCCTTTGCTGGTCATCCAGAATTTCGGACGCGGCCGCACGGCGGTCTTTGCGACCAGCGGAAGCTGGCGCTGGCAGATGCTGCAACCGGTGGCCGACAAGAGCCACGAGATGTTCTACACGCAATTGCTTCGCTGGCTGGTGAACGACACGCCGCGGCGCGTGACGGGATCAACGCCCAAGCAGGTTCTTTCGGATGAAACCGGGGTGAAGCTGCGCGCCGAGGTTCGCGATCATACTTATCTTCCCGCCGGCGACGCGACCGTCGAAGCGCACATCATCGGACCGGAAGGAATCGCGGAAGCGGTCGAGATGCGGCCGGAGCCCCTGGAGCAGGGAATTTACACGGCGGAATGGACCACGCCGAAGCCGGGATCGTATCTGGTCGAGATGCTCGCCAAGCGCGGGACCGAAGAGATCGGGCGCGACGTGCTGACGTTCCGGCGCGAGGACGGGGTTGCGGAGAATTTCCGGGTGGAACAGAATCGCGAATTGCTCGAAAAGCTGTCGTCGGAAACCGGCGGGCGGTATTATACGCCGGAGAACGCGAGCAAGTTGGGGTCGGACATCAATTATTCGGAAGCGGGCATCACGGTGCGCGAGACGCGCGATCTGTGGGACATGCCGGTGGTGTTCCTGGTGCTGCTGATGCTCAGGTCGACCGAGTGGCTGCTGCGCCGCAGGTGGGGTGTAATATGAAAACCAATTGGCCACGAATGAACACGAATGAACACGAATTCGTGTCTATTCGTGTGTATTCGTGGCTACTTTTGCTTTTGCTGCTGCCTGCGTTGCACGCCGAGACGTTCTACTTGACCATCGCCGGACTCGGCGGGGCGCCGGAGTACGATCAGCGATTCAGCGGATGGGCCAAGGATCTCGACAAACTGCTCAAATCGGCTGAGCCGAACGCCAAGATCGTGACGCTCTACGACGCCGACGCTACCAAAGCCAACGTCGAAGCCAAGCTGCGCGAGATCGCCGCCACTGCCAAACCCGATGATTCCGTCATCGTGATGATGATCGGCCACGGAACCTTCGATAACATCGATTACAAGTTCAACCTGCCCGGTCCCGACATGACCGCGACCGAACTGGGCAACCTGCTCGACAAGATTCCGGCGAAGCATCAACTGGTGGTCAACATGACCAGTTCAAGCGGCGGGTCTCTGGTGGCGATCGAGCGGCCCAATCGCGTGGTGATCACGGCGACCAAATCCGGCACCGAGAAGAACGCGACGTATTTCGCGCGCTACTGGATCGAAGCGCTGCGCGATCCGGCCTCCGACGCGGACAAGAACGAATCCATCAGCGCGCTTGAAGCGTTCAAATACGCCGAGGCGAAAACCGCGAATTTCTTCGAGACGCAGAAGCGGCTGGCGACCGAGCACCCGCTGCTGGAAGACACTGGTAAAGGCGAGGGCGTGAAGGCGCCGTCGGCCGAAAACGGCGAAGGGCTGCTCGCGGGTCATTTCGCGGTGCTGCATCTGGGCGCCGTGGCGGCGCAGTTGAACGATCCCGCGAAGGTCGCGCTTTTAAAGAAAAAAGAGGAGCTCGAACAGTCGATCGACGATCTCAAGTATCGCAAAGCGTCGATGGATGTGGCCGAGTATCGGGCGAAGTTGCAAAATTTTCTGGTCGAGCTGGCCAAGACGCAGGAGGCCCTCGACAAGTGAAGTTTCTTGCAGTACTTTGCGCGGTTTCATCGCTCGCGCTCGCGCAGGTCCAGAAAAAAGCCATCCCCAAGCCCGCGCAGCAGACGCAGACTACCACCGTCGCGCAATGCGAGACGCTCAAGCATCACGGCGATCCGGAAATGCGCAGTTGTTACCAGCGCCTCGCGCAGTCAGGCGATCCTGCCGTACGCGCGGAGGCCTACTGGGGCCTCAAGGACTACAAAACGGCGAACGACGAATTTCTGGCAGCCATCAAAATCAACGGCAAAGATCCGAATCTGTGGACGCGGCGCGGCCGGATGTTTCTTGAAGATTCGCAACCAAATCCCGAAGAGTGGTTTAACAAGGCGCTCGAAATTAAGGAAGACTACGCGCCGGCCATTCTCGGCCTCGCGCTGGTCGCCGAGGAGAGCTTTGAAGGCCGCGCCGCGGAGCTTGCGAATCGCGCGTTGAAAGTCGATTCGAAGCTGTTCGAAGCGCAGGAACTTCTGGCGCGGGTCGCGCTCGAAGACAGTAATCCCGGCAAAGCCTCAACGGAGGCCAAAAAGGCGCTCGAAATTTCGCCGGAAGCGCTGAACGCGATGGCGATTTTGGGAACCATCGACCTGCTGAACGACAAGACCGACACGCCGTGGATGGATCGGGCGCTCAAAATCAACCCGATGTATGGCGAAGCCTACGAGACCGCGGGCCATTTTTACGTGATCAATCGCCGCTACGCGGAAGGGATCAAGGCGTATCGCAAGGCTCTCGAAATCAAACCGGACCTGTGGAGCGCGCGCACCGAGCTCGGCGTAAACCTGATGCGGTTCGGCCAGGACGGGGAAGCGCGGCAGCAACTGGAGGAGTGTTACAACGCGGGATATTACAGCGCAGAGATGCGCAATACACTGAAGCTTCTCGACTCCTACAAGAATTACGACACGTTCGAAACGCCCACCACGATTCTGCGCCTGAACAAGAAAGAATCCGCGCTGCTGCGTCCTTATTTTCAAGCCGAACTCGACCGCGCGGTCGCGACTTACGAGAAAAAATATCACTACAAGCTGAAGGCTCCGGTGCAGCTCGAGGTGTATCCGGATCACGAGGATTTCGCCGTCCGGACGATGGGAATGCCCGGGTTGGGCGCGCTGGGCGTGACGTTCGGCAACGTGGTCGCGATGGATTCGCCGAGCGGACGCAAACCCGGCGAGTTTCACTGGGCGAGCACGATGTGGCATGAGCTGAGTCACGTCTACGTGCTGAACATGACCAATCATCGCGTGCCGCGATGGTTCACCGAGGGCCTCGCGGTATTTGAAGAAACCGCCAACGGCCATCCCGATTGGGGCGATCGCCTGGATCCGGAAGCGATCAACGCGATCAAGGAAAAGAAGCTTCTGCCGGTGGCGGATATCGATCGCGGGTTCATTCATCCGACCTATCCTGCGCAGGTGATCGTGTCGTATTTTCAGGCGGGCAGGATCTGCACGTTCATCAACGAAAAATGGGGTTACGACAAGATCCTGGCGATGATCCAGGACTATGCCAAAGTGATGCCGACGCCGGAAGTGATCGAGAAAGAATTCAACATGAAGCCGGAGGAGTTCGATAAACAGTTCCTCGCCTGGCTCGATGCGCAGACCAAGACCACTATCGCCGGATTCGATGAATGGAAGAAGAGCCTTCGCGGCATATCCGAGAGTGCGAAAGCCAAGAAATGGGACGACGTGATCACGCAGGGCACGGCGATCCGCGATCTGTATTCGGATTATGTCGAAGCCGGCAGCGTCTACGAGTTCTTATCGGACGCCTATCTCGCCAAGGGCGACAAGGTGAAGGCGACGGCGGAACTCGAAAAATATGCGAGCGTGGGCGGAAGGAATCCGGGAACGCTCAAGCAACTGGCGTCGCTTGAAACCGAACAGGGACACAAGCCGGCCGCGGCGAAAACACTGGACCGGTTGATGCTGATTTACCTCGAGGACGAAGAGTCTCACAAGGAGCTGGGCGATCTTGACATGGATCTCGGGAATACGGCGGGCGCGATTCGCGAGGATCGGGCCGTGCTGGCCGAGGCGCCCATCGATCTGGCGGGCGCGCATTACAAGCTCGCCATGGCGTTCCGCGCGGCCAAGCGGGACAACGAAGCTCGCGACGAAGTGATTTCGGCGCTCGAGGCCGCGCCGGGATTCAGGCCCGCTCAGAAATTGCTGCTCGAACTCAATCCGGGAAAATAAGACACAATACTCTAATGTCCACAACTACTGTCACAACGATCGACTCCTCCGAGTTGAAGGACCGCATCGCGCGGTTTCAGGGCGTGCGGGATGCCATTCTCGCCGAGATCCGCAAGGTGATCGTCGGCCAGGACGAGGTGATCGAGCAGGTTCTGGTCGCGCTGTTCGTCGGCGGGCACTGCCTGATCACGGGACTGCCGGGCACGGCCAAGACGCTGCTGGTGCGGACGCTCGCGCAGGCGCTCGGCCTGGTGTTCCGCCGCATCCAGTTCACGCCCGATCTGATGCCGTCCGATATCACCGGAACGGACATTATCGAAGAAGACACGACGACGGGACATCGGACGTGGACCTTCGTGCCGGGGCCGATTTTTTCGAACGTGCTGCTGGCGGACGAGATCAACCGCACGCCTCCCAAGACGCAATCGGCGCTGCTTGAAGCGATGCAGGAGCTGACGTGCACGGTGCGCGGCAATAATCATAAGATCGAAGCGCCGTTCTTCGTGCTCGCGACGCAGAACCCGATCGAGCTCGAGGGCACCTATCCCCTGCCTGAAGCGCAGCTCGATCGATTCATTTTCAACACGCTTCTGGATTATCTGACGGCGGACCACGAAATGGAGGTGCTGGGACTGACCACCACCACGCGCCAGGCGAAGGTGGAAGCGGTGACCAGCGCGGAAGAGATTTTAGAATTCCAGCGGGTGGTGCGCATGGTGCCGATCGCGGATTCGGTGGCGCGCTACGCGGTGGATCTGGTGCGCGCATCGCGTCCGACCGACCCGACGGCGCCCGATTTCGTCAAGAAATACGTGAACTTCGGGGCGAGCGTGCGCGCGGCGCAATTTCTGGTGTTGGCGTCCAAGGCGCGCGCGCTGATGCGTCATCGCTATCACGTTTCCTATGAGGACGTGATCGCGCTGATGCGGCCGATCCTGCGGCATCGCATTCTTTTAAACTTCCAGGCGGAATCGGACCGGCTGACGCAGGACGACATTTTGAAGAAGCTGCTGGAGGCGATGCCGCCGCCCAGGGACTAACCGATGCTTCAGCGTTTTCTCGATCCAGCGGTACTGGCGGGCATCTCGGGTCTGGATCTGGTCGCGAAGACCGTGGTCGACGGCTTCATCGCCGGGCTGCATCGCTCGCCCGATTTCGGATTCAGCCAGGAGTTCGCCGAATATCGCGCTTATAACGAAGGCGACGATCTGCGGCACGTCGATTGGAACGTTTTCGCGCGCACCGAGAAGGCGTATCTCAAACGCTATCGCGGCGAGACCAACTGCCAGGTGACCATTTTGCTGGACGCCAGCCGGTCGATGAAATACGGGTCTCCGCGCACCGAAGGGCGCGCGCAGGTCCCCGGCATGCAGAAGATCGAGTACGCGCGGTTCCTGGCGGCGTCGCTCGCCTACCTGGCGCATTTGCAGCGCGACGCAGTAGGGCTCATCGTATTCGACGACGACGTTCGAGATTATATTCGCGCGTCTTCGCGGCAGGGCCAGCTCGCGCGGATTTTGAACGCGCTCAACCACGCCGAACCGGGCACGCGAACCAATTTCGCCAAGCCGTTCCACACGCTCCAGGAATTCCTGCGGCGTCGCGGCCTGGTGGTGGCGATCTCGGATTTCTGGGAGCCGCCGGAGAATATTATCAATACCGTCCAGCCGCTGCGTTTTCGCGGCAATGAACTGGTGCTGTTTCACGTGCTCGATCCCGAAGAGATCCGGCCGAAACTGCGGCAACCGGTGTTGCTGGAGGATCTGGATAGCGGAGACGCGATGGAAGTGTCGCCAGAGTACACCCGCCACGAGTATCCGGCGAAGATCGACGCGCACATCGAGGATCTGAAAACGCGCGCGCAGGCGGCGGGGATCGATTATTTCCTGATCGACACGAGCCGGCCGCTGGACGCGGCGTTGCGCGAGTATCTGGCGATTCGCAAGGGGAAGATGTGAAGAAGTGGTCAGTGGTCAGTGGCCAGTGGCCAGCAAGAGAGCCGCCTGAGACTGGCCACTGGCCACTGGACACTGGACACTAGTTATGGGCTTTTTAACGCCATGGTTTCTCGCGGGTGCGGCGGCGATTGGGCTGCCGATCTGGATCCATCTGCTCAAGCGGCATCGGACCGATCCGCGGCTGTTTCCGTCGCTGATGCTGTTTGAGAAGCGCGAGCAGAGCTCGGTGAAGCACCGGCGCCTGGAATATCTGCTGTTATTCGCGCTGCGGGCGCTGATGATCCTGCTGCTGGCGCTGCTGTTTGCGAATCCGTTTATCAAGCGCAGCGTTCTCGCCAAAGACAGCAAGAAACTGACCGTCGTCGCGGTGGATCATTCGTTCAGCATGCGTGCGGACGACCGGCTGAATCAGGCGAAGCAGGAAGCGCAAAGCATACTGTCAAACGTGAGACAAGGCGAGCAAGCGCAGGTGGTCGCGCTGGGATCGCGGGTGCAGGCGCTGACGCAGCCGACCACCAACACCGGCGAATTGCGGGCCGCGATCAATTCGATCGAGCCGAGCGACAGCCGGGCATCGTTTGGAGAGCTGGCGCGTTACACCCGCACGCTGAGCGAATCGGTAAAAATGCCGATAGAGCTCGACCTGGCGAGCGATCTGCAAAAATCGGCGATGCCGCCGGGATTCGCGGACCTGCGCCTCGATCCCAACACCAGCCTGGTGCTGCATCAAATTGGAAAGGCCGAGCCGAATTACACAGTTGAGAACGTGGTCGCGCCGCGGCGCGTTTACGATCCGAAGAAAGTCCGCGTGGTGGCGACGGTGGCCGGGTTCGATGCGCCTGCGGCGAAGAAAACCGTGTCGCTGACGCTCAACGGCAAGGTTTTGCAAACCAAGACGATCGAGGTTCCCGCGGGCGGCCGCGCGACGGTCGAGTTCCTGGGACTCGAGGCGCCCTACGGATTCAGCCGGGGCGAGGTATCGATCGACGGCGGCGATACGCTTCCGGCCGACGATCGCTTTCCGTTTGCAGTGGAGCGCACCGATCCGCGCAAAGTTCTGTTCGTCGACGACGGGCGCCGTCCGCGCGGGCAGTTGTATTTCCGGGCCGGCCTGGATGCGTCGCCCGACGCGGCGTTTCAAGTCGAATCGCTGCATCCGGAGATGGCCGCGAACCAGCCGCTCGCCAATTACGCGTTTATCGTACTGAACGATCCGAGCCAGCTTCCGCCGGGTTTTGAAGACTCGCTCAAACGCTACGTGAACGGCGGCGGAGGGTTGCTGATTGCGCTGGGGCCGGCGTCGGCGGCGATGCCGAGGGTGCCGGTGCTCGACGAGTCGATCGAGACCTCGAGCTACGCGGCGCGCGAGCGCGACCGGTTTTTATCGGTCGCCGAAATCGACACAGGACATCCGGCGCTGCGCAACGTCGACCGCTTCAGCGGGGTGAAATTCTACGAAGCGATTCACGTGACGCCGGGGAAATCGCAGGTGCTCGCGCGGTTGAACGATCAGACGCCGCTGGTGCTCGAGCGGCAGATCGGCGAGGGCAAGGTTCTGGTGTTCGCTTCGACGTTCGACAATCTCGAGAACGATCTGCCGGTGCACGCGGCGTGGGTGCCGTTCGTGCAGCAATCGGCGGCGTATCTGGGAGGCGGAGGCGCGGAACAGCCGGTAAATCTGACGGTCGATTCGAATGTCGAATTGCGATCGGGAACCGGCGCATTGAAAACCCCAGGCGCGGCGGCGGAAGTGCTGGGAACGGATGGAAAGCGGCTATTATCGCTTGAAGAAGCCGCGACGGCGACGAATTTTCAACTCGAAAACGAGGGCTTTTTCGAACTGAAAACGGCGAGCGGACGGCACAGTCTGATCGCGGCGCACGCGGACCGGCGGGAGTCCGACCTGACGGTGATTCCGCAGGAAACTTTGGATTTGTGGAAGGCCACGGGGAACGGTGACACATCGGCCGGCGGCGCGTCCGGCCTAGAGAATCAAGACGATAGAAAACCGTGGGGCGTGTGGCCTTACGTGTTGTTGGTATTGTTAGGAGTAGCGCTGGCGGAATCAGTGGTCGCGGACCGGTATCTGCGGCCGCCGGCGGAAGAGCAGCCGAGCAAACGAAAGGAAGCGGCATGAACACGCGTGAGCAATTGAATCAGTACCTCCGCGGCTTGGAAACGCGCCTGCGCTGGTTGGTGGTGTCCAAGGGCATGGCCATCGGAGCGGGGGTGGCGCTGGCGGTGACGCTGGCGATGGTGCTGGTGACCAACGCGCTCGCGTTTTCCTCGACCAGTTTGCTGATCGCGCGGACGGTGCTGTTTCTGGCGCTTGCGACTGCGATTGGACTGGGGCTGGTATTGCCGCTGCTGCGATTAAACCGGGGGCGCACGGCGCGGCGGGCCGAATCCACGTTTCCGCAATTTGAAGAACGCCTGCTGACTTTCGTCGAGAGGGATCGCCGCGAAAACCACGATGAAACGCGGGATCCGATGCTCGAATTACTGGCGGCCGACACCGCGACGGTGGCTCATCAGACCGAGCCCGCGAAAGTGGCGCCGCCGCGATCGATTTTCGCGTTCGCGACTTCGGCGGGCGCGCTGGGCGCGGTGCTGATCTGGCTGATCATGGCGGGTCCGGGATATTTCGGCTACGGCGCATCGCTGCTGTGGGCAGGGTTGCCCAAAGGCACCACGGGCGCGTATTACGACATCATCATCGATCCGGGCAACAAACTGGTGCGGCGCAGAGCGGACCAGATGGTGACGGCGACGCTGACCGGATTTCAAGCGCCGCAGGTGAAGATGTTCGCGCGATACCGCAGCACCTCCAAGTGGGAAGAAGCGCCGATGCTTCCGCGCGCGAGCGGATCGGCTTTCGAATTTCTGTTCGCCGCGCTGGCCGAGCCGGTGGATTATTACGTCGAAGCGGCGGGCATCCGCTCGAAAACGTACAAGCTGGATGTCGTGGATCTGGCGGGGATCAAGAAGCTGAAGGTGACCTATAAATTTCCCGCGTGGCTGAATCTGCCGAGCGTGACGGAAGATCCGGGCGGGGATCTGCGCGCGGTGGCGGGGACCATCGCGGAGCTGACCGTTGAAACCGACCGGCCGCTGAAGAACGGGACCATCGAGATCGACGACGGCACGCACATCGCGCTCGATCCGGGCCAGGGCAATATCCTGACCGCGAAGGTTCCGATCAGCAAAGACGGGATGTATCATTTCGCCGCGAACGAGCAGGGCCAGAGCGTCCGCCTGAGCGAGGATTATTTCATCGAAGCGCGCGAAGATCAGGCGCCTTCGGTGAAGATTACGCATCCGGGATCGGATGCGCGAGTGAGCCCGATCGAGGAAGTGCAGATTCAAATCGCAGCCGAGGACGATTTCGCGCTCGAATCGATGGAACTGCACTATTCGGTGAACGGGACGCCCGAGAAAGTGGTTTCGCTGCTTCCGCAAAAGGGCGTGAAAACGGCGACCGGGATGACGACGCTGTTTTTGGAAGACTACAAGCTGGAACCGGGCGACGTGGTGGCGGTGTACGCGACGGCGCGGGACGCGCGGACCACATCGCGCACGGATATTCTGTTCGTCGAAACGCAGCCGTTTGAACGGAACTACACGCAATCGCAGCAAGGCGGCGGCGGTGGTGGCGGAGGCGGCGGCGATCAGGACGACAACAAGATTTCGCAGCGGCAGAAGGAAATCATCGCGGCGACGTGGAACGAGATTCGCGGGGGCGGCAAGGATCGCGTGAATTCGGAAGCCAACGCGAAATTCCTCGCCGAGATTCAGACCAAACTCAAGGAACAGGCGAAATCGCTCGCCGAGCGCATGCGCAGCCGCGAGCTAGCGGGCGCGAATCAGGAATTCCAGTCGTTCGTGAAGGACATGGACGAAGCGGCGGCGCAGATGACGCCGGCCGCGGACAAGCTGAAGGCGCTTTCCTGGAAAGACGCGCTGGAGCCGGAGACGAAGGCGCTGCAACATCTGCTGCGGGCCGAAGCGACGTTCCGCGACATTCAAGTCGCATTCGGGAATCGCGGCGGAATGGGCGGAGGAGGCGGCGGGGCGGGACGCGACCTGGCGAACCTGTTCGATCTCGAGCTCGACACGGAGAAGAATCAGTACGAGACGGGCCAGCAGCAGGGCTCGGCAACTTCCGAGCAGCGGCAGAAGGAAATCGACGAGGCGCTGCAAAAGCTGGAGCAACTGGCGCGGCGGCAGAAGGAGCTGGCGGAGCAGCAGAAGAACAACAAACAGAACTTCGAGCAGCGCTGGCAGCAGGAGATGCTACGCCGCGACGCCGAGGAGCTGAAGAAGCAGATGGAGCAACTGGCTCGCGGCGACCAGCAGGGGCAGCAAAGCTCGCAGAGCTCGCAATCGAGCTCGAGTTCGTCACAGTCAGGTTCGCAGTCGAGCTCGTCGCAATCGGGACAACAATCCGGACAACAAGCTAATCGGCAGAACGGCCAGCAGCAGGCGCCGAAGCCGCAGCAGATGAGCCGGCTGAACAACGCGAACGATCAGCGCTTGCAGCAATCGTTGGATCGTTTGAACCGGGCGCAGGATGATATGCGGTCGGCGCAGGCGGCATCGCAGAACGGACAGCAGGGTGGGCAGAGCGCCGCAAACGCTGAGGCGAACGCGCGCCGCGCCGCTGAAGAACTGAAAGAAGGGGCTGACATCCTGAACGGCTTCCGGAAGCAGGAAGCGTCGTCGCAATTGGGCGGATTGAGCCAGCGCGCCGACGATCTGGCCGCGCACCAACGCGATTTCGACAAACGGCTGCGGCAGGCGTTCGGCGATCAGGTCAACGGCATGAATCCGGGCGCGGGCGGACCGCAGGCGGCGCAGGCGCGGCAGAAGACCGGGCAGCAGATGGCCGACGAGAAAGACAAGATGGCGGCCGAGGTCGAGCAGCTTGAGAAAGACATGCAGAAGGCCGCGCGCGACATGTCGGGCACGCAGCCCGCGGCGACGGGGAGGGTTCGCGAAGGACTGAGCGAGCTCCAGCAGAACGAAGCTAAGCTTCGCATGCAATATTCGGCGCGCTACATCCGCCAGGGAATGGGCGGATACATGGTGTCGCGCGAGGCGCCGGTGACCGAGACGATGGACCGGGTCGCCGAGGATCTGAAGGCGGCGCAGAACGCGCTCGGCCAGGGCGGAAAACAGGCCACCAACGACGCGGAGCGGTCGCTTGCGCAGCTCGAACGGATGCGCGGGCAGATGGAACAGATGGCGGGCCGGGACAAAGGCCAGGGGGCGGGGCAACAAAACGGAAATCAGCCGGGCGGCAATCAACCCGGCAATCAGCCGGGCGGGAATCAACCTGGCAATCAGCCAGGCGGGAATCAGCCGGGCGGCAATCAACCGGGCGGCAATCAGCCGGGCAATCAGCGCGGCGGGCAGGTGGGCGGCGGGCCATTCGGGAACAGAAATCCAAATGGCGGGGGCCAGTGGGGCAACCAGTATTACAACGGCCGTTTCGCTCCGGAAGGGATTTACGAGCCGGGCGATATTCGCGGGTTCGATCCGCAGCGCGCGATTCAGTCCGCTACGTCGCAGTTGAACGAGATGCGGCAGATGTTCAAAGACAATCCCGAGCTTACGCAGCAAATCACCGACGTCGAGCGCGAGATTTCGCGGCTGGCGGTGGGCGATATCAGCTCGGCCGAATTGCAGAACCGGCTGAATCGGGAAGTACTGCCGAATCTGGAATCGCTCGAAGTGCAGCTTCGCAGGCAGGTGGAGCAGCAGGACGGCGATCAGGTGCGCAGCGGGTCGACGGACAAGGTGCCGGCGGGGTACGCCGACGCGGTGGCCGAGTACTTCCGGAAATTGAGCAAGGGCAAGCAGTAAACAGAAGTCAGGAGTCAGAAGTCAGAATGAAGGAGCCGCTTCGCGGACTCTTTCTTGAACGGCGCGCGCTCCGCATGGCTTGGGCCTGCTCGCTCTTTCCTGAATTGCGCTCCGCAGGGCATGGCCCTCCGCCACTTGGCGTCCCGCCGGGTCGCCGCTGGCTGGTAAGAAGTAAAATCAATAGTAGGCGATGGAAACGATCTACGGCCGGTGGATGCTCGCGTGGGAAAACCGATTGTGCTCGCGCGCGACCAATCGCGTAGTCCGGCCGTTCGATTGGGGGCTCGACTGGACGCGCGCGTGGCCGCTCGCGCAGAAATTCCCGAAGAACGGGCACGATCCTGAAGCCTATCTGCGGATGCTGAATCGCGCCGCGATCGAATCGAGCGACGAGTTTTTCAGCTACGAAACGCCGCGCGATTTTTCGCTCGAAGAAACGGCTGAAGGCAGGCTGCTGCGGTTCACGAGCGCGGTGGAGACGCCGCATCAGGAAAACAATCGGGTTCACGCGCAGTTTTTTCCGGCGCAGGGAAGGCTCGCGCCGGAGCGCCGCGGGACGCGACGGGTGGCCGCGGTGATTCTGCCGCACTGGAACGCGTCGGCGACGCAGCACAACGCGCTGGGCGTGGGCCTTGCCAAGCTCGGGATCGCGGCGCTGCGGCTGAGCCTGCCGTATCACGATTACCGGATGCCCGCCGAGCTCGAGCGCGCCGATTACGCGGTTTCGGCGAACGTGGCGCGAACGATCGATGCGACGCGTCAGGCGGTGATCGACACGCGAAGCTCGGTCGACTGGCTGATCGCGCAGGGCTATGAGCGCATCGGCCTGGTGGGAACCAGCCTGGGATCGTGTTACGGGTTTCTCGCGAGCGTTCACGATCCGCGCATCGAGGTCAACGTCTTCAATCACTGCTCGACGTACTTCGCGGACGTGGTTTGGGAGGGGTTATCGTCGCAGCACATCCGGCAGGGGCTGGAGCGCGCGATCACGCTCGAGCAGTTGCGCGAAACCTGGTCGGCCATCAGCCCGCCGAACTACATCGACCGGTACGCGGGGATGAAGAAGCGAACGCTGTTCATTTACGCCCGCTATGACACGACGTTCCCGGTGCGATTTTCAGAGCAGGTGGTCACAAAGGCGCGGGAACTCGGGATGGATCATAAGGTGGTGGTGATGCCGTGCGGGCATTACACGCTGGGTGAAACGCCGTTCAAATTTCTGGACGGGTATCACATTTGTAGCTTTCTGAAGCGGAATCTGTAGAAGAAGAATTCAGAAGACAGAATTCAGAAGTCAGAATGCAGGGGCGCGCTTCGCGCGGACCACAGGGATTGTAAGTCCGCCCCGTGGGGATGACTCGGGGGTTGGGGGGCAAAACTTTTCGCCTTACGGCCTAAGCCCCGCGCGGGCTTCAGCCGATGGTCCTAGTGATGTCCCATCCGGCTACGGCTATGCGCAAACTGATCTTTCTTCTGATTCCGATGGCGGCTGGCGCCGTCTTCCTTTCGGGTCAAAAAACGCGGCAGATGCCCGATTCGGGGTCGCCGGGGGCATCGCCAGGTACTTCGGCGAGCCTTCCCAATACGATTGACGTGACGCCCAGCCGCGGGGTCGGCCCGTTCGACGCGAAACAGGCGCAGGAATGGCGCGCCGCCGCGGAAACGCTATCGGCGCAGAGCCGCTATGGCGAAGCGGAAAAGCTGTACGTGAAGCTGCTCGACGAGCGCGAGCATGCGCTGGGACTCAACAGCCCGGAGCTCGCGAAGGATCTTACCGATCTCGGGCGGGTGACGTTCGCGCAGGCCAAGTATCAGCAGGCGGTGACGTACTATTCGCGCTATCTGCAAATCATGGAGACGTCCAAGGGCCGGCAGGATTTCGCGGTGACCGCGCCGCTCGCGAAGCTGGTGCAGGTGTATCGCGAGCTCGAACAATATCCGGCAGCGGAGAAATACGCGCGGCGGGCGGCTACGGTCGCGGAGCAGGCCAAGGGTCCGGATTCGCCGGAGCTTGCGGCGGAGCTGGTGGTGCTGGGCGATCTGCTGCGCGCGCAGAAGCAATTCGCGCCGGCCCAGCGGGAGTACGATCGCGCGGCGGGAATCTATCAAACACGCGTGGGCGCGGCCGCGCCGGAGATGCTCGCGGCACTGGACGGATTGGCCGAGGCGTACCTCGAAATGGGGCAGCCCAACGATGCGGAAACGGCGTGGCGTCGCGCGCTGTCGATTCGCGAAAGCGCGTTCGGATCGTCTTCGGTGGAGGCCGCGGACACGCTGAACAAGCTCGGGAGGTTTTATTTCGTTCAGAAGAAATACCCGGAGGCGGCGTACTGTTACGAGCGCTCTTTGTTCATCCGCTCGAAAGCGCACGGCGACCAGGCGCCCGACACGCAGGCGACGCTGGTTGAGGTGGCGAACGTCTACGGCGCGCAGGGCCGGCACAACGATGCGGAACCGCTGTTCCGGGCAATGCTCACGACGAAAGAGTCCGATCTGGTGACCAGCGTGAATTCGCTGGCGGCGCTGATGGCGAGCAAGGAACGGAATGCCGAGGCGGAAAACCTGTACAAGATCTCCATCACAGTCCTGGACAAGAAGGGGTTCGTAGCGGCGCGCAAGCCGGTGCTGAATCCGGCCGATCCGCCGCCGCCGCTGCTGGCGGAGACGCTGGATCAATATGCGGCTCTGCTCAAGAAGATGCGGAAACGCTCGGATGCGGCGAAAATCGAAGCGCGCGCCCGAATGTTGCATAGCCTTGGCGACGCGGGGAAAGGGCCGATGGCTCTTGAATCCAGCGCCGGAAGGCCCGGCCGGGTCCGGTAGTAATAAGAAAACTAAGTGAGTACTAAAGAGAATCGCTCAACCGGCCGATCAATGCGGTGATGTTGAGCATACTCTCCGAACCCGCATACGCTCCGGCGGCGGACATGGACGACCTGATCGCGGACCGATCGACGGAAGGCGGGAGCGCGGGCGTTTCGAGCATACGCGTTGCGAGCGCCGAATCCGCTGATGCCGAGGCTTCGAGCGCCGAGGCACTGGAGACGGCAGCGGACCGGGCAACGGGCGTGGCGCCGGAGGATTTCGAGATCGTACTCGGCCGCCGGCAGGTCGCGAGCGTGCTGTTTGTCGCGACGGTAATGATTGCGGTGATGTGCGCGGTGTCGTATCTCGCCGGAAAATCGCTTTCTCCGAAGAAAGCGGAAGCGCCGCCGGTCGCCGGCGCGGTTACCGCGTCCGTTCCAGTGATTCCCATGATCGAAGCGATCGTGGAGCCGGACATTGCAGCGGCTCAGCGCGCTTCGCAGGCCGCGGCTGAGCCCGCTTCGCAGGCCACGGCGCAAGCCAAGGCAAGCCAGTTGTCCAGGCCGGAGCCAGCGCCCTCGACACCCATCGGAGGGTCGGACCCGGCCGCGGCATACTCCGACAGCGCGCCGATTTTCGCCGATCCCCGGCCCGGCGCGACGTATCTTCAGATGGGGGCGGTAGACAAGGGCGTCGCCACGATTTTCGCCGAGGGGCTGCGCAGACGCGGATTTGAATCCTTCGTTGCACCGGGGGTGAGCGAAAGGATGTATCGCGTATTGATCGGGCCGCTCGCGGATCCCGCGGCGTATTCACGGACCAAGCAGGAGCTCGAGCAGATCGGGCTTGCGACGTTCGGGCGGAAATACGAGAAGTAATCGCGCACTTTAGTTTCGCCGGCCGCCGCCGTCTACAATTATCAAATGCAGACGAGCACGATTTCCTTGCGGGACAAAGTAGCTGTCATCACGGGCGCGAGCCGCGGATTGGGGCGGGCTATGGCACTGGCGCTGGGCGGCGCGGGAGCCAGGCTGGCGCTGGTATCGCGCGATCGAGCCAAGCTCGACGAGACCGCGGCGCAGGCGGCGGCGACCGGCGCTGAAGCGGCGGTGTTTCAAACCGACGTCACCGACGAGGAGCAGGTGCGCCAGCTCGAACGCGATGTGGTCGCGCGATTCGGCCGGGCCGATATCCTGATCAACAACGCGGGCATCGCGGTGAGAAAGACGGTGGTCGATTACACGCTCGAGGAATGGCGCAGCGTGATCGACACGAATCTGACCTCGGTATTCCTGATGTGCCGCTCGTTCGTGCCGCACATGCGGGGGCGGGGATACGGGCGCATCATCAACATCTCCTCGATCATGGGACACGTTTCGCTTCCGCTGCGCAGCGCCTATTCGGCGAGCAAGTCGGGTGTGCTGGGATTCACTCGCGCGCTGGCGCTCGAGGTAGCCGCGGACGGCATCGCCGTGGTGGCGATAAGCCCGGGTCCGTTCGCGACCGAGATGACGGCGCCGCTCAGAAACTCGGCGGATCCGCTCGCGCAAATGAGCGCAAGCGTTCCGATGGCGCGGTGGGGCGAACCGGAGGAGGTCGGCAGCCTGGCGCTGTTCCTGTGCTCGGACGGCGCGGCGTACATCACCGGGACCGACGTGGTGATCGACGGCGGCTGGATCGCGCGGTGAAAAGGCCGTGACGGGCGCACCGGAGCTCACGCTGGCGCTGGCGATCGAATCCATCGCCGGCGCGCTGCTGGTGGGGCTGCTGATCGGCGCGCAGCGGGAGGCCGCGGGCGGCGAGCGTCGTCCGGGCCTTCGGGACTTTCTGCTGACCGCGCTCGCGGGCGGCGTGTGCGGCGTGCTCGAAAGCCCGTGGCTGAGCGCGGCGGCGCTGGTCTCGATCGCGGGCGTCTTCATGGTGTTGCACTTTGAAGACCGCGAGCATCGTAACGGCATTACCACGGAACTCGGAGCGATCGCGACGTTTCTTTTGGCGCTACTCGCGGCTTCGCGCGAATTTAGGCTCGCGATGCCGCTGGCGGTCGGGATCGCGATCATCGCAGCCGTTTTCCTCGAGGCGCGCGAACGGCTGCGAACATTCGCGCGCCAGACCATCACGGAAGTCGAGTTCAACGCGACGCTGGCCTTCGTCGCGTTCGTGCTGGTGATTTATCCGCTCCTGCCCGAGGGCGCGTATGGACCGTACTCGTTTTTCTCTCCGCGCCAGGTGTGGCTGTTCGTGATTCTGATTTCGTCGATTTCCTATGTGGGCTACTTCCTCGAGAAATTTCTCGGCGAGGAACGCGGGCTGATCTATACGAGCATGCTGGGCGGGCTCGCTTCGACGACGGCGGCGACGCTGCACTTTGCGAAGACGCAAAAGGAGCGGCCCGAAGAGACGCTGGCGCTGTGGCGCGCGTTTGTGATCGCGAACTCGGTGCAGTTTCCGCGGGCGCTGCTCATCGTGGCGCTGGTGAGCCGGGACCTGGCGATTGCGCTGGCGGCTCCGATGGTCGCGATGACGGTGGCCGGACTGGCGCTGCTTGAAGTTCTGCGGCGCTGGCCGCACCAGCGCGGAACGCCGGCGCCCATGTCGCCGGGCAACCCGTTTCGACTGATGCCGGCGCTGCGATTCGGCTTACTGTTCACGGCGATCGTGTTCGTGAGCAAGGCCGCGGCCGCCTGGCTCGGAGCCGGCGCGTTCCTGCTAACCAGCCTGCTCGGGGGTCTGGTGGATGTCGCGACGGTGATCGCGCCGGCCTCGGATCTGATCCAGGCGCACAAGCTGTCGATCGGCGATGCGGGGATCGCGGTGCTTCTGGCGCTCGCCTCGAACGCGGTGTTGAAGGTCGCGCTGGCGGCGCTTTCCGGAACGATGCAATTCGCGGTGCGCGTGCTGGCGAGTTTCGTGCTGTGGGCGTGCGCCGGCGCGGCGGCGTGGTGGATCGGCGAGCGGATGCTCGCGCGCTTTGGATGGGGATGATCGGCGGGGCCGATTTCGCGTCGAAAATTCTAAAAGTTTGACCCCGGAGTGAGCCTACGCTACCATAGATCTGCGGGGTGGAGCAGTCTGGTAGCTCGTTGGGCTCATAACCCAAAGGTCGAAGGTTCAAATCCTTCCCCCGCAACCATCCTTAAACCCCGTCAGTTCAATCTTTTTGTCAGTTCCTGGCCGCACTGGATCGGGGGCCGATTGTCCAGAAACGTCAATCCTGTTTTTCTTTCCCGCCGCCGTGCTTTTTCCCGCACCCGGCAAGACACAGCGCGGGATCATACCATAGAAGAGACCGGCGCCCGATGCCTTTAATGCGTCTAACGTTGAAGCAAGTCTTTTTTCTCAGCTTGGTTGGTCTGGCGCTGAGTCTGGCGATCCTTCTGTATTTTTTCAGGGAGGGTTCGCAGCGCACGATTCTACAAAGCTCCGAGCGGTTCCGGGATTCCGCGAGCCGGGCGGTCACCGAGCGCGTTCGAACTTATCTCGGCGAAGCTCCCTCGGCTGTATCGCGATTTGAAGATCAGGTCCTCTACGGATTGGTTTCGCCGCGAGCTCGAAAATCGCTTGAAAATACGCTGCTCACGCTGCTGCTGGTGAACAAGAATCTCTCCGAGATCAGTTTCACCTTCACCAGAAGCATGGGGTTTGACGGCAACGGCAATATGCAGGTGGATCCCAGGAGCACTGGGCAGATCTCGCTCGTAAGACCGGATAAAGGGGCCATCGAAGAGAGGATGGTTTGGTTCGATCGCAGCGGATTTGTCTCCGAAACAAGCCGGATCGACCCGCAGAATCCGCCCGCGCCCGGCAAAACGCTGCCGTCCGTAGACCCGACCAAGATGCTCACGTTTGCCGTGCCGTCCTCGAGAGCGCATTACGGCGATCTGTTGTGGACCGATCTGCATTGGGCCGATTCCGACATGTCGATGCCCGAAGGCGAGCGGCGCGTGGAAGTGAGCGTTTTGAAAACAGTGGAAGACGCCCAGTCCAAGTTCGCGGGTGTTCTCCGGGTGAGCCTGGCCACCACCCAACTCGAACAGGCGATGCAGGTTAACCTGGCGGAAGCGGGCAAGAGCGATCCGCACATAATTTTTCTGTGCGACCGGCAAGGGCGCCTGATCACGGGTTTCGGAAGTGTGAAGGCGAAACAGGATGGCGACGATCTTCGCTTTCCATCCGACAACGCACCCGCGGAAATCAAGGCGGCGTTGCGCAGTCCGGAGCTGAAATCGGTCGATCCGGACCATCCGCTCGCCGTCACGACGTTTGCGGCGGGAGGGAACACGATTCTGGGCACTTTCCGCGCCATGCCGGAAGGTCAGACGCAGGACTGGATCGTCGGCATCGTAGTGCCGAGGAGCTATTATTTCGATCCGCTGCTGAAGATTCAGCGGCGCATGCTCGGGATCGCAGTCGCGCTGATGTTTGCGATTCTGCTCGCGGGCAGTATTATCCTGAGAATGATTTTGCGCGCGCACTCGCTGATTTTGAACGAGACCGGGCGCATGAAGTTGTTCAACTTCACGGCATCGCCTAATTCTTCGCCCCTGAGGGACGTGGAGGAAGTGCTGTGGGGCCTCGAAAAAGCCAAGACGGCGATGCGGGCGATGGGGAAATACGTTCCGGTGGATCTGGTGCGCCGCTTATACCGGGACGGGAAGGAACCGGTATTAGGCGCTGAACAAACGGAGTTGTCTGTGCTGTTTACCGATATCCGGGAGTTTACTCCGGTCGCGGAATCGAGCGCACCGGACCAGTTGGCGGCCACGCTCGGCCGGTATCTGCAGTTGATGGCCGGCGTGATCCAGGAAGAGAAGGGCACCGTCGACAAGTACATGGGAGACGCTGTGATGGCGTTCTGGAACGCTCCGGAACTGGTTGCCAATCACGCGGTGTACGCATGCCGGGCTGCGCTTCGATGCAAGGATGAACTTGAGAAGCTGTTTGACTCTCCGGAATGGGCCGGGCGATCGAGATTCGAAACCCGTTTCGGACTGCACGTTTGTGTGGCGTCGGTGGGACACTTCGGCGCGCCGGACCGTTTCAACTACACGGCCATCGGCGACGGGATCAATCTCGCATCGCGCCTGGAAGGCCTCAACAAGTTCTATGGAACGACCATCATCGTCACCGAAGACGTCGAGAAGATTGTCGCGAACCAGTTCGAGTTCCGGCGCCTGGACCGGGTTTCGGTGAAGGGGAAAACAGAAGGGATCACGATCTACGAGTTGCTGGACGTGAAGCGGCCCGGCGGCAAAAGTCCGCCATACGTCCAGCGTTACGAAGAAGCGTTCGCGGCGTATCAGCGAGGGGATTTCAAGACAGCGCTGGCAATGCTATCCGGCGAAACCAAAGACGCACCGAGCGTGCATCTGGCGGAGCGATGCCGCGAATACATCGAAAAACCGCCTAACAATTGGCAGGGCCTCCGGGTGTTTCATACGAAGTGATCCCGCCGCGAAAGGGATGCGGCGTTAGATTTGGTCAGGCGTGCGCCGGGTGAAAACGAAATCGCGCTGGAGCCAGAAATTCACCAGGAACAGCGTGGTCTCCGCGACGATCTTCGCGGGAAAAACGCGCAGCGCGAAGGCGTGAGTCAGCAGCTCGATGCCTGCGTAGGAGAGACACACGTTGGAGGCGACCACCAGCAGATAGCGCGGCAGCAGGATCCGGTGACGCTCGCCCGAAAGGAACACCGCTCGACGGACGGCGAAGTAATTGAAAAGCACCGCCAGCACGCGGCCGCCAACCTGCGATTCGAGCACATTGCCGGTCGCGCCGAACAAGAGATAAAACACCAGGTTGTCCAAGCCCGCCGTCACGATGCTGATCAAGGTGAACCGCAGGAGCACGAAATAGATCCGCATCGAATCGAAGAACGGCCGGAAGTGCGAGGAGGGATTGCCAGGCTCGTAAATCGTGCGGATCGGATGTTCGACCACTTCGACGCCATGGTGTTGCGCGGCGATCAGCGCCTCGATCTCAAATTCGTAGCCCGACGATGGCAGCGTCAGCAGTTTTGGAAGCAGCGCCGCCGGAAGGGCGCGAAGCCCGGTTTGGGAATCGGCCAGATCGCGTCCCATCACGGCATGCATCACGCGCCGCGTGATCCGATTTCCGAGCTTGCTCCGCATCGGAATCCTGCCGCCGAAGTCGCGGACGCCCAGCACCAGCGCCTGCGGCCGCTCCCGAAACCTCTCGCTGATTCTCAAAACATCGCGAGGATCATGCTGCCCGTCGGCATCGAACGTGACCACACCTGCGATGTGGAGCCCGGCGCGCAGCACGAAATCGATTCCTGTTTTCAATGCCGAGCCCTTGCCCAGGTTGACCGGGTGCGCGATTACCTCGATCCTGGATAGCCCCTGAAGCTGAGACTCGCGGAGCTCAGAAAAGATGGGCGCGTAACGCGGGCCGCTCCCG
>Ga0182024_10008178_pt1 | contig 22203 bp, 20 predicted proteins | sample P32metaG_FD_120480 | JGI IMG/M metagenome (GOLD analysis project Ga0182024, IMG submission 120480) | Permafrost microbial communities from Stordalen Mire, Sweden - P3-2 metaG (Illumina Assembly) | ecosystem: Environmental > Terrestrial > Soil > Wetlands > Permafrost | place: Sweden: Stordalen...
CTGTGAGCCGCGCAGGTGCGGATAGCGCTGCATGCCGCGCTGGGCCGTGAACGTGATCGCTGAGACGATGTGGGGGTGGGCGAGCTCCGGCCAGGTGGTCTGCGAGAGATCGAGCGTCTCCACACGGGTGAGCGCCTTACGCCGGCGCTCCGCGGCCTGCGCGCGCAGGCCGCTGTTGACCTCCTCCTCGGACATCCCTTCGAACTGGCGGTAGTAGTCGAGCAAGCCCATCTGCTCAACGGGCGCTCATCCGCTGTTACCTGGTCCGTTGATCACGAGAAACCAGAACGCGAAGACCACGGCGCAGATCGCGGCGGTGGTCGCGAAGATCCGCCCCAGTATCCCCGTGCGCTGGTCGTGGCCGGCCGCGCGCCGCACGAGGATCCATGCCTGGTCGAGACGGCGCAGGATCGCGAGCGTCCCGAACAAGAGCGCGAACAGCCCGATGAATGAAACGAGGATGCCGAAGGAAACGCTGCCAGAGAGGTAGTCGACCTGCGAGCCGATCCACAGGCAGGCGAGCGGGATCGGCCCCCAGCAGAGCAGACTGAGGAGGATCATCGCGGCCAGCAGGGCACCGGCTATGGAGCCGTCGAAGCGCTGGCGCAGATTGCCGCCGCGCTCGGGCAGCTCGCGAAAGCGGGTCGGTGCCGTCCCGGGCCGGCGTCCGACGAACAGCCCGCCAGTATCGGATGGATCGCTGCGCATCTTTCCCTATGTTCGCAGCTTGGGGCCGGAGGACCGGTCAGCCGGCGTAGAGCGCGTCGAACAGGTCGGCGTACTGCTCGTTGACGACGTTGCGCTTGACCTTCAGCGTCGGCGTCAGCTCGCCCGTGGCCTGCGAGAGGTCGTGGTCGAGGATCACGAACTTCTTCACCTGCTCGACCTGTGCGTATTTCCCGTTCGCATGATCGACCTCTTGCTGGATCAGCGAGCGAACCTCCGGAGCACGTGCGAGCGAGGGGATGTCCTGCGGCAGGTCGTGCTCTTGTGCGTAGGCGGGGATCTCCTCCTCGTCGAGAGTGATCAGCACAACGGGGTAGGGGCGCTGGTCGCCGTGCATCACCGCCTGGGAGATCCAGCGGCATTGCTTGAGGTCGTTCTCGATGTTTGCGGGCGTGAGGTTCTTGCCGCCGGCGGTGATGATGATGTCCTTCTTGCGTCCGGTGATCGAGAGGTAGCCGTCCTCGTCGAGCGAGCCGAGGTCGCCGGTATGCATCCAACCGTCCTCGACCGCGCCGAAGCTCTCTTCCGCTCGGTTGTGGTAGCCGGCAAAGATGTTCGGGCCTTTGATCAGGATCTCGCCGTCATCGGCGATCTTCAGCTCGACTCCCGGCAGGGCGCGGCCGACGGTGCCGAAGCGGTGATTCTCGACCGTGGAGACGGTGGCTGCGGTGGCGGTCTCGGTCATGCCGTAGCCCTCGAGCACCGGCACGCCGCAGGCCCAGAAGAATTCGAGGATCTCTTTGGCGATCGGGGCCGCGCCGCTGGTGGCGTGGCGCACGTTTCCGCCGAAGATTGAGCGGACGAGCTTGAACAGCTCATCGTCGGCTTCGTCGAAGGGCTTCTGCAGCTCCTCGGGCACCGCTTCACCGCGGTTGATCATGTCGCGCACCTTCACACCGAGCTTGATCGCCTCCTGGGCGCGCTGGCGCTCCTCCGGCGGCTTGGCCTCGATCGCGCCATGGGCGAGCGTGTAGATCTTCTCGAACACGCGCGGCACAGAGGGCAGGTAGGTCGGTTTGACCTCCATCAGCTCGGGCACGATCTGCTTGGTGTCGCCGCCGAAGTAGGCGAGCGTGCCGCCGAGGTCGAACACGGCGAGCTGGACCAGCAGCGCGAACGAGTGAGCGAGCGGTAGGTACAGGTAGACGACCTCGTCGTCGGTGATCTCGCCGGCATCGCCGATCATGTCGACGATCGCCCGGTAGTTGCCGTGTGTGAGCACGCAGCCCTTCGGTGGTCCGGTGGTGCCGGAGGTGTAGATGAACGTATAGGGATCCTCCGGGCGCACGGCGGCGCGGCGCGTGTCGAGCTCCTCCGGGGTGTGCGACGTTCCGCGCTCACGAATCTCATCGAGTGAGATCGCATCCAGCGCTTGAGCGACCTCCGAGTGCCCCTCGGCGGGTGAGTCCATCACGATCACGGTGCGCAGGTTTGGCAGTTGATCGCGGATCGCGGCGATCTTCGCAAGCTGCTCGTCGTTCTCGCAGACGATCGCGCTGGCGCCGGAGTCGGAGATGACCCAGAGGCACTCCTCGGGCGAATTGGTCTGGTAGATCGGCACGACGACGGTGCCCGCGGCGGTCGCGGCCAGGTCGGCGTAGGACCACTCCGGGCGTGTGTTGGCCAGAATGCAGACGCGCTCGCCCGGCTCGATCCCGAGGTCGATCAGCCCGAGGCCGATCTCTTGCACGATCGTGGCGAGCTCGGCATAGGTGACGTCGTGCCAGGCGCCATCGCGCTTGAAGCGCACGGCCGTGTGCTCCGCGTGCTCGGCCGCAGCGCGTGGGATCAGGTCGGCGACCGTGCTCGATCCCGTGCTTGGTTCTGTGCTCGACACCGTGGCGGTGGCCTCCATAGCGACTCTCCTCCTTGATCAGGCTGAAGTAACCCATGGATCTTAGTCCTCATTGCCCTCTTTGTGCCCTTCTAGCGGCAGGATCTGCGCGGGCAGCCGCGGGCCAGGGGCGAGGGTCGTCGCCGCCAGACCCCGGCGCGGGCCGAGGCAGGCAGAACGGCGAGCAGAGCGGTGTGGGATACTTGCGAATGCGTCGGGGCGTGGCGCAGCCTGGTAGCGCGCGCCGTTCGGGTCGGCGAGGTCCCCGGTTCGAATCCGGGCGCCCCGATTTTCTTAGTTAGGATGAGCAGGACCGAAGAGTAGGAAAAGAGCCCGAAAACACCGGGGATTACGAAGATCAGTTCGCCCGTGTTCGGGGCTGTTTGGTGGACGATCCACCGCAAATCCCCGCTACGAGACGCAAATCCACCGCAAAACCACCGCAAAGCGACCTTTGAGGGCGCCCGGCGGGCGGCTTTGGCGCGTGTGTGAGACTATGTGTGGATGAGCACATCCGAGCAGTCCGTCGTCCGCCTTGTCGCTATCGATGACCTCGGGGATTCGCACGTGACCGTCGTGGAGGAGACACCGCATGGGGCCCTAGCGGTTGGAATGAGCGAGGGCAAGCCCTTCGCCGTATCCAATCGCTGCCGCCACCTCTTTGCCGCGCTGGGCAATGGGCACGTGACGGACGACGGATGCCTCCAGTGCCCGTGGCACGCCGCGCTCTACGATGTCGGCACCGGCAAGATGGTGCGTGGTCCGCAGGGCGCTTTCAAACCGCTGGCCGGTGCCATCAAGGCGACGGCCGGTGCCCGCCCATTGAAGACGTTCCCGGTTGAAATGCGCGACGGCGCAATCTGGCTGGTCTGAGCCCATCTCGGCGCCCTGGCTGGGGCTGCTCGTGCTGCTGGCGCTCCCCGGCTGCATATGGTCGTGGGAGGCATCGCGCGCCGTCCGATGTCATGCGGTTAGGTGGGATCCGAGGGCGGGGTGGAGGTGCGCAGCTGCTCGACTCGCTTGGAGACCAGTTCGGGGAGCGAGTCGGGCACCGCCTCGATGTCTTCGGTGGCTTGCGTGATGGCCGCTGGTAGGCGGTCGAGTGTGTCGGCGACGATCTCCTCGGCGTTCGTACTGGTGATGCCCCATTTTGTTGCCTCGTTGACTATGCGTGGGGCGGTGACGCGGTCAGCCTTTTGCAAGCTGTCGACGTACATCGCAAGCTTGTCGTCGAGCGGATAGAGCCTCGTTGACAGGAGGTCGTAGAGGGGTGCGAGCCGTAGGGCCCCTGTGGGGGTGTGCAGAAGCGAGAAGTTCTTGGCGTGGGCGTCGCAGTTGCCGAGCGCCACGTTGAGCGTGAGTGCGCGCAGTAGCGTCTCGGGGGCTGATGGCTCGGCGAAGTCTTGCAGGACTCGCGCGATGCGCCCGAGGCTTGGCCCGGCGTCTTGCTCGTACTTCTGCTCGGGCGGGAGCCCGAGCGCCTGGCAGAAGTCCTCTTGGTGGATCCTGCGAACCGTCCCGTCGGGGTCGGTGACGCGGTCGTAGCGTTCTACGACGAGCACGGGGCGCTCATCGACGAGGATCGTCTGTATGGGGGCGACGTTCAGCCCGAGGTTCTTTGCGACGGTCATGCAGAACACCTCGTTCTCGACGGTGTTCTGGAAGGGTTCGATCTCGGGCTTGAGGATGTGGGTAGAGGGCGTTCCCTCTACGGGCCGGCCCCATCTGCCGTCTGGCATACGGGTGAGCAGCAGCTTCTCCTGGACACCGGCAAGCGACAGACGGACATTGCGATCGATGCCGAGAGGGGCGCGGTGGAGGTTCGCGATCAACTCGGCGAGGTCATCCTCGGTGAGGGGCTCGGCGGTCAGCGTTGTGGGTAGCGGAGGAGACGGAGCGCCCTCTGGTTGAATGACCAGCGCCCCGGCACAGTCTTTGCCGAGAGCGCCAAGCAGGCCAAAGACGTCGCTCGCCGGCAGGTCGAGGTCCTGCGCGATCGCCCTGCGCGGCTCCCCCTCTGGGAGGAGCCCGTCGAGGAATGCGCGTGTTGCCCCGTTCGGGTAGCGGTCGCGGGTCAGCGGAAACGCCAGCGACAGCAGCGGAGTGCCGCCCTCGTAGGTGTCGAGCGCGTACTCGTTGTAGGAGAGGCGCAGGCGGTTGTTGCGCTGCCTCTCCACGATCGCGACCTGATGGCCGTACAGCCAGATCGCAAGGGCGCCCGGCATCTACCAGTCCGCCTTCTGGAGCGTCGCTCGGACACCGAGCAGCTTCAACAGACGCAGGATGCGACGCATCTGCTCGGTCTCCCGCCCCTGCTCTAGCTCCGAGAGGTAGCTTCGGTTCAGGCCCGCCATCTCAGCGAGCTCCTCCTGCGTCAACCCCGCTTCTTCGCGGTAATGACGGATCGCTGGCCCAACCGATGCCGCGGTATACAGGCGGAAGGGCTTGCCTGCGGGAGCGCTCTCGGGCGCATCGTTATCGTTTGATGTCTGCATATCTCGACATCATAGCAAACTCGACCAGAAGTCGGCTTTTCCCGACAGAGAACAGTTCCTCCTTCGATGTCGAGATTTTCGGACATGTCGTCCACGGCCCCTGGCTCTGATCAGCAGTGCTCGTCGACGGGATCCTCGGCGACAGCGGCGGCGCAGTCGGCGACGGCCGAGGCGCAGTCCACGACGTGGCTTGTCGTCGCCTGCTGGAGCAGGCTATAGAGGGTCTCACGCTGCTCGGCGTCGAGCGCTCCCAGCACCTCGTCCTCGGCGGCGGCGAGCGCGGACTCGGCGTCTGTCAGGCGCTGGGATCCGTCGCCGGTCAGCTCGACGATGTGGCGGCGGCGGTCTTCGGTCGAGCGGCGGCGCAGGATCAGGCCATCGGCCTCGAGCTGGTTGAGCAAACCGATCAGGTTCGTTCGATCGGTCTGTAGTGCGGCCGCGAGCGTCTGTTGGGAGGGGCTGCCGTGGTCGCGCAGAACCGTCAGCGCGACGAGGTGGCGCGGGCGCAGGCCGAGCGGCGCTAGCGCCGACTCGGCGCGCAGCCTCATGAGGCGCGCCAAGTGGTCCAGCAACGCGGAGGAACGATGGCGTGAGGCGGTCGTGACGATGACTACAAGTGTAGAGCACCCGGCAACTCTGTTGTATGCTACAACTGAGTTGTAAATAGCAAACGACTTGTAAAGGACGACAACATGGCGCACCTACTTCACGTTGACTCGAGCATTCAGGGCGAGCTGTCTGTCAGCCGCGCGCTCACTGCACACGCCGCGCAGGTGTGGCGCGCGGCCAATCCGGGCGGCACGGTCACCTATCGCGACCTCGGCGCCGAGCCGCTGCCGCACTTCACGAGCGCAACGGGCCGCGCGCGGATGGTGCCGGCGCAGGAGCGTACGACGGCCGAGGCCGCCTCGTGGGAGCTGACCGAGCAGGTCGTGGGCGAGGTGCTCGCGGCGGACACGATCGTGCTCGGTCTGCCGATCTACAACTTCGGCCCTCCGAGCAGCGTGAAGTCGTGGGTCGACCATCTGATCGCGCCGGGACTCTCGATCGACGCCGTAACCCACGACGGGCTGCTCGGCGGTCGTGACATGCTCGTGCTGGCATCCAAAGGCGGGGGCTACCAACCGGGCACGCCGCGCGAGGGCTGGGACCACGCCGAGCCATGGCTACCGCACGGACTGAGCTTGACCGGCCTAGAGCCGCGCTTCATCACCGTCGAACTGACGCTCGCCGACACCAACCCGCAGATGGCCGAGCTGAAGCCGCTCGCGGCCGAGAGCCTCGCGGCGGCCGAGCGCGAGATCGACGCGCAGTGGGCGCCCATCGCGGCGTAGGTGTGCCGCTAGGCTGAGCGGCTGATGAGCGACGCTGCGCGTTTGACGTGGTCCCGTATTCAGGCCTTGGCGTTGGCGGGCTTGGAGGAGTCTTTGGAGCGCTTGATGCGCGAGGGCAAGGGTGAGTTGTTGGCGCGAGACTCGGTGCCGTGGCCGCGTGCGGGTGAGGATTTGGAGGTGTGGGTCGACGCGAGTAAGCGGTGGGTGGATCAGGCGTTCTATGTCGTCGATGTGGACCTGGGAGAGGGGGCGCGTGCGGAGGATCGGCATGTTGTGAAGCTGAAGCGCTTTGCGGGTAGACGTCTCTGGTTACGTGTGCCGCGGGAGACCCGTAGCGCGTTGGGAGATGTTGTACGTGTCCGTGTGTTTTGTGTTTCGGATCTGGAGATCGTGTTGGCGCGGGCTCTGCTGGCGGCGTTGCAGGGCGCCACGCGGGGAGCGTTGCTGGAGCAGTTGCTCAACGCCGCTGGAGGGATGCCGTCGTGGTCTGCTGGGAGGGTGCGGGTTGAGGGACGGTTGAATGAGGGTCAGCGATCTGCGTTGACGGCGATGACGAGTCCTGGGGGATGTTTTGTGTGGGGTCCGCCGGGTACGGGCAAGACGACAGTGATCCTCGAGGCGGTGAGGGATGCGCTGGCGCATGGCCGCTCAGTGCTCCTCGCCTCGCACACGCATGTGGCGGTTGACAATGTGCTCGAGGGCTTGATCGGATCGACTTCGCGGGAGGATGCGGGCTGGTCGTGTGGGGATGTGATCCGGATTGCAAGCTCGAGCACGTTGGAGAAAGTCTCTGCGAAGGTGACCGCGCATCCCTGCTTGCTGCTGGACCAGGCGGTGGCGGAGTTGACTGGGAGCAAGGCGCGGCAGGCGGATCTCGATAAGCGCAGGAAGGCGAACCGGGAGGCTGAGGCAAGGACGGCGCTGGTTGTGGCGATCGAGGATCTGGTGGGTGTCGATGTAAGCGGCCTCGCGGATGCTCAGCGCGCTCTCACCGCGCAACAGGAGAGCGCGCAGCTGCAGGCGGAGATCGATGCGATCGACGAGCGATTGCTGGACCTGCGGGAGCGCGAGGTAAAGCACAGGAGAGCTGCCGCGGAGAGCCCCGTCGGTCCTGGTGAGTCCGATAGGGCTCAAGCACGCCTGGTGCCAGCACGCCACGCGCGCGATGACGCGGCGCGCGCTGCGCAAGCGGCGATCGTCACTGTGCGCGCACGCGAACGTGACCAGGACGAGCTCCGGGAGCGTTTGGATCGAGCTCGCCAAGGCATGGGGCAGGGCGTGGCGCGCGTATTGGCGTTCGTGCGCGAGCGGCGGGAGCGATCGGTCGTGGAGCTCGAAGCCCAGCTCTCAGAGGCGCAGGCCGTGGTCGAGGACGCCCAAGCGTTGCACGAGGCGTGTACCGAGGAGCGTCGCGCGCGGGGCGCCGAAACTGCCGAGCTGGAGGCAGCGGTCCAACAGCTGATCGAGCGCCGTGAACGCGCGTTGCGCGAAACCCGGCAGGCGGACGAGCTGGCAGAGGATGCCGAGGTGGAGCGCTTCGAGCGCGAGGAGCTGCGCGAGAGCTTGGGGGAGCTTCAGGAGATCGCGGCGAGCGTTTCAGACCCGGATGCGCTGCTCGCGACAGCGCAGCGTGAAGGTTGGCTCGAGCAGATCGCCGAGCGGGATGCTCTGAACGAGCGCGTCGTCGTGCTGGAGCAGGAGCTCGAGAAGATCGAGCATGAGCAGGCGCGGTTGCGTGACGATCTCGCGCGCGAACGCGCACGGTTGCTCGCTGAAGCCCCGGTCATAGCGTGCACGCTGGCGGCGCTGTCGAGGGGACCTGCGCTGCTTGAGCGGCGTTTTGATGTGGTGATCCTGGATGAGGTCGCGAGTATCGAGCCGGCGTATGTCGTGTACGCGGGCTCGCGCGCGAACCGTACGCTCGCGCTCGTCGGCGATTTCCTACAGAACGCGCCGATCGCAGACGCGCCGGACATGCCGACCGAACAGGACCGCCCGATCGCCGACTGGCAAAAGCGCGACGTGTTCTACCTGGCCGGCATCCACGACCGCGAGAGCGCCGAGCGCCATCCCCGCTGCGTTGCGCTGAGCACCCAGTACCGCTACCCGCCGCTGATCGCAAAGACCGTAAACGCGTTCTGTTATGACGGGCTGCTGGAGAACGATCACGACGCCCCGAAGGCAGAGGGGCCGGTCGTGACGCTGATCGATACCTCTCGGCATCCGGGCAAGCGCCTGGTCTCTGAAGGAGGCTCGTGGTGGTATCAGCTCGGGTTGGACCTGCTCGCCGTCGTTGCCCTGGAACCGGACACGCCCGCAAATGACACCGGCATGGTCTGCCCCTACCGTGCGCACGCTAATCGCGCCGCAAGACGCTCCGCCCGGGAAGGACTCGGAGTGCCCTGTGGCACCGCGCATCGCTTTCAGGGCCGCGAGTTCGACACGGTGATCGTCGATCTCATGCAGGACGATCAGCCACGCTGGGCGGGGGTCGCGGACCTCCACGGCACAGAGCGCCAGGTAGCCGCCGCGAAGTTGCTCAACGTCGCGCTGACCCGCACCAAGCGCCACCTGTACCTGATCGGCGACTGGGACTTCATCCAGCGCTACGACTCGTCGGGCATGCGCGCGCTCGCCGCGCTGGATGGCGAGCCCGGATTCCGCGTGATCGACGCAGCCGGCATGCTCTGAGCGTTTCAGCCACCGACGGTTAGTGCCGATATTGGTTGAGTGATTTCCCGGCTCCAGCGGTCGCCTGCGCGCTTGCCTGCGGCGACCCGGTGGGGCATCGGCGCGCGTGTCGTTCTGGCCTGCGTCGTCCTCGTGGCCACGATTGCGGCGCCGATGGCCGCCGGCGCGAGCAGGAGAGCCCCGCGTGTCCTGCGGCGCCAGCGCGCGCATGCGGCGGTCATCGGCGGGCAACCCGCGGAACCCGGGACGTTCCCGTGGATGGCGTACGTTCTCGACGTTCGTGGCAACGAGGTGGGGCAGTGCTCGGGGACGGTGCTCGCGCCGAACCTGGTCCTGACGGCCGGTCATTGCGCCGAGGACGTGCAGACCGGTGTCGTGAACGAAGCCTCGGGCTACCGGGTCCTGACCGGCAACGTGAACTGGGCCGCTCCTGAATCCGAAAAACAGGTGTCAGATGTCATCAGGGTGATCCCTTGTCCCTGCTTTGATCGTCACACGACGGTCGGCGACGTCGCGCTGCTGCAGCTGTCCACTCCCACCACGGCGCCGGCCGTCACGCTCGCGGCGACGCCGCATGGAGGGACGGGGGCGCTGCTCGCCGGATGGGGTAAGACGTACTCCCAACAGGACATCCCGGTGCAACGGCTGCAATCGGCGCGGACGGTTGTGCAGCGCCCGGAATCGTGCGAACGCGAAGCGTCCCAGTTCAGCCCGGCGAGCGAGGTCTGCGCGATCGAGGAACCCGCCCGCCAGACGGGTGCGTGCAACGGGGACAGCGGTGGCCCGCTGCTCGTGACAGAACCATCGGCGGTCGGGGGAATGGTGCAGATCGGCGTCGCGAGCCACGTGTACAACGAATGCGCCACCACCAGCCCCTCCGTGTTCACGCGCGTCGATGCGATCTCCGCCTGGGTGAGGGGGTGGGCACAGGAGCTCGCGAGCGCTCCGCCCGCCTCGGCATCGCTGCCGGCCGATACCGTCGCGGCGCCCACCCTCCCCGGCATCGCCGGCGGTCGCTCGGTCCGTCTCGGAGGTGGCGCCCTCGCGCTCGTGCTCAGCTGCGACGGCGAGGGAGGGGTCTGCAGCGGCGAAGCCGAGGCGACCGTCACGGTGCGAGTGGAGCTCATCGCGCGGCGCGGCGGCAGTAGGCAGGTCCTATCCAGGCGCACCCGCAAGATGACGCTCGCCAACGTGGACTTCGCGATCGCGCCCGGCGCGAACGTCTCGGTCCGCTTGGCGCTCTCCCCCCAGAACCGCGCGCTGCTGTCCCGTCTCCGCGGCGGACCGCTCGACGTGACGCTGAGCGGCCGAGGTGTCAGCCACCGCGTCATTACGCTTGAGCCCGCCGGCGGCGGATAGCCGTGTACATATGTCAGTCCGCGATGGGGTCGGTGCGCGAGTAGAGTCCAGCATGTGACCTTCGTCCTGCTCACAGGTGCCACACGCGGCATCGGCCAGGCCGCCGCGGTCCAGCTCGCCAAAGAAGGCGCCGAGGTGGCGCTTGTCGGCCGCGACGCCGAGCGTGTGCAAGCCGTCGCGCGTGAAGCCAGGGCGGCCGGCGGGGACGCGCCGGTGCACGAGCACGTCGCCGACCTCGCGCTGATGGTCAACGTGCGCACGCTCGCGGAGGAGGTGCGCGAGCGCTACGGACAGATCGACGTGCTGGCGAACAACGCCGGGGCGCTGTTCGCCTCGCGCAAGCTGACCGACGAGGGCTTCGAGCAGACCTTCGCGCTGGACCATCTCTCGCCGTTTCTGCTCACCAACCTGCTGCTCGATCGTCTGGCTGGTGGACGCGTCGTGACCACGGCGTCAGACGCCCACAAAGCAGGCAAGCTGGACCTCGACGACCTGCAGTCGGAGAAGTCCTACGCGGCGATGCGCGTGTACGGAACCGCGAAGCTCTGCAACATCCTCTTCACGCGCGAGCTGGCCAAGCGCGCGCCACAGCTGCACGCGAACTGCTTTCACCCCGGTGTCGTGCGCACCGGCTTCGGCAAGAACGACAACGGGATCTGGAAGGTCCTCACGACGCTCGGCTCACCGTTCTTCCGCTCGCCGGAGCGCGGCGCCCGCTCACTGGTCTGGCTCTCGCTCTCGGACGAGGCCGCCGGGCTCACCGGCGAGTACGTCCAGGACGAGAAGGTGCTGCAGCCCAGCGGCCAGGCCCGGGACGAGATCCTCACCGAGGGCCTCTGGGAGCACAGCGCCCAGCTGGTCGGCCTGCCCGTCGAAGCGCCTGCCTGAGCGCACCTGCGACCCGCCTCCGTCGCGGCGGCGTTTTTCGCGCGGGCATGGCCTCACCTTCTAGGCTGACTCGGCATGGAGCTAGAGCAGGCAATCCGCAGCCGGCGTACGCACAAGGCGTTCGGTCCCGAGCCGGTTGCGCCGGAGGTGCTCCAGGAGCTGTTCGAGCTGGCGCGGTGGGCGCCGAATCACAACCTGACCGACCCCTGGCGCTTCCGGGTGCTCGGACCGCGGACGCTCGCGCGGCTGAAGGCGCTCGCCGAGGAGCTCTCGCTCGGCTCTGGCGGCAAGCTCGATCGCGCGCCGACGCTCGTCGTCGCGTCGGTTCTTTGCGCTGGCGATGAAGCGCAGCAGGCGGACGATCTGCTCGCGACGGCGGTCGCCGCCTATCTGGTGCTGCTCGCCGCGCATGGCCGCGGTCTCGCGGGGTACTGGCGCAGTGTGCCCTTGCTCGACTCGCCCGCCGGTCGGGAGGCACTGGCGCTCGATCCGGCCGAGCGGCCGATCGGACTGCTCCATCTGGGCTGGCCACGCCAGGAGCAGCGTGTGCCCGAGCGGGCGCCGGTCGCGGATTTCGCGCGTTATCTGCCGTAAGTAAGTCGGTGGACTACCCGACGAGCTGCGGAGCCAACGTGAGGCCCGGGGTCTCGATCGGAGTCTCGGTCTCGATCCGCGACGGTTCCGGCGCGGCCACCACGCGATTGCGGCCCGTGCGCTTGGCCTCGTACAGGGCCTCGTCCGCCGCCTTGAACAGCGAGTCGTAGTCGACCTGCGCGCCACGCGCGGCGCTCACGCCAAGGGAGATCGTGATCGGGATGTCCGTCGGCCGCGCCTGCTCGACGGCCTCGCGCAGACGCTCGGCGACTTCCTGCCCGCCCCGCAGGCCGATGCCGGGGAGCACGGTCAGGAACTCCTCGCCACCTAGGCGGTAGACGAGCTCGAACGAGCGCAGCCGCTTGCGCAGCTCATAGGCGATGTCGCGTAGGACCGCGTCGCCGCAGTCGTGGCCGTGCTCGTCGTTGATCTCCTTGAAGCAGTCGACGTCGCACAGCACCAGGCATACGGGCTGGCCGGTCAGCCGTGCCTGATGGGAGATCTCCAAGAAGCGAGGCACGAGCGCGTGGCGGTTGAGCAGGCCCGTCAGGGGATCGAGGATCGCCTCGTCGCGGTGATGCAGCTCGGCCGCCTGCAGGGCCCACACGATCGAGACGACCCCAGTCAGCAGCGCGAGCACGGCGATCAGCGGCACGGGATCCTCCAGCGCCCACTGCGGGTGCACGCCGACGGAGGCGACGAGCGTGATGACGATCGTCAGCACGAGCGCCGCGATCACGACCCGGGGGCGAAAGCGCGCGGCGACCATGCCCGCGGGCAGCACCATCCAGGCCAGCACCGGGCTGCGCGGGCCTCCGCTGAGCGCGATTCCCGCGCCGATGATCAGCATCGTGATCACGATCGCAATTGCGCTCACACGCTCCGGATTGGCACTCTTTGCGATCGTGCGGTCGACGTGCCAGAAGTTGAGCGCCGACAGTGCAAACAGGATCAGCGTCCACCAGCCGATCCACGGTGCGGAGATCACGAGTGCGATACCGATCGCCAGCGAGCCGACGCGGCGGATCGTGCGCACGCGGTCGTTGGCGTCCACGACGCGACTGCGGTCGAGCTCCGTCGGGCATAGCCATGAAGCCCCGGACATAGGTACGTTCATCGGAAGCAGGTTTGTGCCGATATAGCTCAGGTGTTCAATATGGACAACTTGACGGCGCCCACCGCACCTGGGTTCGGGCCTCGGCTGCACCGCGCGCTGCACCCGCGACGCCTGGCGCACGCGCGTTTGCGTGCGCGAGAGAACGACTCGGCTTTTGGCTTTGGCGCCCGCCTGTTCGCGGCCGTCGCGCTCACCTTTGTGCTGATCGGCGTGGTCGGCTACGTGCTCATCGACCGCAATCTCGAGCACCGGCAGATCCAGAACTACGCCGCCGCCCAGCGGGCGGACGCCCAGGGCTTCGAAGACGTTGCCGCCCATGCGGATTCACCGGCGGACGCGATCGCCCAGATCGATCGGCTGCTCGACGCGATCGCCCGGCGTCCCGGAACGCTGGAGGCAGTCCTGATTGACCAGCGGCACGTGATTGCGGCGGCGGGCGAGGATCACGTGATCGGGACCGAAGACGCCGACCCCCGGATCGACGCCGCGCTGGAGCATGGGACGTCATACGCCGGCCGCGAGAGCGACGGAGCGAAGGACCGCAAGAACTTCGAGTTCGTCGTGCCCGTCAACCTGCCGGGCGGTCGCTACGCCTACGAGGTCACCTACGACCACCACACCTACGACGCGCAACTGCACGACATGCGCATGGTGCTCCTGCTCGTCGGGCTGCTCGCGCTCTTCGGTGGCGGCGCCGTCTTCTACGTGGTCGGTGGGCGCGCGTTGATGAGAGATCACCGCCGGGCTCTGCTGCGCGCCACGCGCGATGGGCTGACCGACCTGCCCAACCAGCGTGCCTTCCAGGACGAGCTCCCTCAGGCGGTCGCCTCTGCGGCTCGCTATCAAGATCCGCTCGCGCTGGTTGTGCTCGACGTCGACGACTTCAAGTTCATCAACGACCATCACGGCCATCCGCACGGCGATTCGGTGCTGAGGCATGTGGCAGAGGTGTTGCGCGAGGCCAGGCCCGGAGACCGCCCCTACCGGATCGGGGGCGATGAGTTCGCGCTGCTCTTGGCGCACACCGACTCTGACGGCGCCCGCACGCTCGCGCGCCGGCTGAGCCGCAGCTTCACCGAGGCCGGCATCGAGGTCAGCGTCGGCGTGAGTGCCCTGCGTTCCGGGGGACTGGAATCGCCTGCGGCGGGCTGGGAATCGCCTGCGGCGGGCCGGGCCGACACGTTGCGCGCCGAGGCCGACGCCGCGCTGTACGAGGCCAAGCGCCAGGGCGGCCATCGCAGCGCGCACTTCGACGACATCCGCGAGCGCGTGGTCGTGACCAGCACCGCGAAGAAGGAAGCCGTTCGCGCGCTGATCGATGAGGGAGGCTTGACGACCGTATTCCAGCCGATCTGGGACTTCGCGGCGGAGACCCTGCTGGGGGTGGAGGCGCTGATGCGTCCCGACCCCGCCTACGGGCTGTCCGGGTCGGCGGAGGCGTTCGATGTCGCCGAGCAGCTCGGGCGCGTCCACCAGCTCGACGTTCTCTGCGTCGAGAGCGCTCTGCGCGCTGTGCCGGAGCTGCGGGACGGCGTGCTGCTGTTCATCAACCTCTCGCCCCACACACTCGACCTCGATTCCGCGCGCAATGACTGGGTCCGCTTGGCGGTGCAAGGGGCTGGGCGCTCGCCTTCGCAGGTCGTGATCGAGGTCACCGAGCGTTTCGGCGGACGCACCGCGGCTGTTGTCAAGTGCTTGCAACGACTGCGCAAACAGGGGTTTCAGATCGCATTGGACAACGTCGGCACGGGCAACTCGGGCTTGGAGATGCTGCGCAAGGTCGAGGCCGAGTTCGTCAAGCTTGACCCCTCGATCGTGATCGCCGCGCCGACCGACCCGAGCGCTCGTGCGGTGCTCCTGGCGATGGCGACGTTCGCCCGCCAGACCGGCTCGTTCGTGATCGCCGAGGGCGTCGAAGACGAGGAGACGCTGAGGTTCCTGCGCTCGATCGACGTGCAAGACCTCTACGCCGACACGATCATCCAGGGGGGCCAGGGCGGCGAACTCGGCTCGCCTTCGTCGGTCATGCCGTCAGCTGTCCTCACCCCGCTGCGCGGCTCCCGCGCAACTGTTTGACCCCCCATCCGGGCCTGCCGCCTCACACCGCTAGCCTGTCGGGCCGTGCTTGTACCCAGAGATGACATCAGGAACGTAGCGATCGTCGCGCACGTCGACCATGGCAAGACGACGCTGGTTGACGCAATGCTGTGGCAGTCGGGCGCGTTCAGGGTCGGTCAGGACGTGGCGACACGCGTGCTCGATTCGATGGACCTGGAGCGCGAGAAGGGGATCACGATCCTCGCGAAGAACACTTCGCTGCGCTACAGGGATGTGAAGCTGAACATCATCGATACGCCCGGGCATGCCGACTTCGGTGGCGAGGTGGAGCGCGGGTTGACGATGGTCGACGGGGTGCTGCTGCTCGTGGACGCCTCCGAGGGGCCGCTGCCGCAGACGCGCTTTGTGCTGCGCAAGGCGCTGGAGGCGAAGCTGCCGGTGATCCTCGTGATCAACAAGGTCGATCGGCCCGACGCACGTGTGGCGGAGGTCGTGGATGAGGTGTACGAGCTGTTCCTCGACCTCGACGCCGACGAGCAGCAGATCGACTTCCCGATCGTCTATTGCAACGCGAAGGCGGGGGTCGCCTCGCTGGAGTACGACCCGGGCAAGCCGATCGAGGAGAAGGACCTCGCACCACTGCTGGACCTCTTGCTGGAGCGGATCCCGGCGCCGCTGTACGACCCCGAGCACCCGCTGCAGGCGCTCGTGACGAATCTCGACGCCTCGCCCTATGTCGGCAGGCTGGCGCTGTGCCGCGTCAGGCACGGAAACATCAAGAAGGGTCAGCAGATCGCGTGGTGCCGCGCCGACGGGACGATCCAGAAAGCGCAGGTGGCGGAGCTGTATGTGACCGACGCGCTCGACCGCGTCGACGCCGAGGAAGCGGGGCCGGGCGAGATCATCGCGGTGGCCGGGATCGCCGAGGTGACGATCGGGGAGACGCTGGCCGACCCGGACGACCCGCGGCCGCTGCCGGTGATCACGGTCGACGAACCGGCGATGTCGATCACGATCGGCGCGAACACATCGCCGCTGGCGGGGAAAGACGGGAGCAAGCTGACGGCGCGGCAGATCGAGGCGCGGTTGAAGCAGGAGCTCGTCGGCAACGTCTCTTTGCGTGTGCAGGAGACCGCCAGGCCGGACACCTATGAGGTGCAGGGCCGGGGTGAGCTGCAGTTGGCGGTGTTGGTCGAGATCATGCGCCGTGAGGGCTTCGAGCTCACCGTCGGGCAGCCGCATGTGGTCGAGCACGAGATCGACGGCAAGCGCAACGAGCCCGTCGAGCGCCTGTCGGTCGACGTGCCCGAGGAGCACGTCGGCACCGTCACGCAGCTGCTGGCCTCAAGGAAAGGCCGGATGGAGCACATGATCAACCACGGCACGGGCTGGGTGCGGCTGGAGTACCTGGTGCCCGCGCGCGGGTTGATTGGCTTTCGCACGGAGTTCCTGACGGAGACGCGCGGGACGGGGATCATGCATCACGTGTTCGACCGCTGGGAGCCGTGGGCGGGCGAGCTCTTGACACGCCAGAGCGGCGTGCTCGTGGCCGATCGCCGCGGGCAGACGGTGACCTTTTCGCTGTTCACGTTGCAGGAGCGTGGCTCGCTGTTCGTCGGCCCCGGCGAGGAGGTCTACGAGGGGATGATCATCGGCGAGAACGCGCGCTCGGAGGACCTCGATGTGAACCCGGTGAAGGAGAAGCACCTGACGAACATGCGCTCCTCGACCTCCGACGTGCTCGTGCGCTTGGACGCGCATCGCAAACTGACGCTCGACGAGGCGCTCGAGTTCGTGCGCGAGGACGAGTGCGTGGAGGTCACGCCGGAGAACGTGAGGATGCGCAAGGTCGAGCTGGGGAAGACCGAGCGGGTCAAGACGGCGCGCCAGGCGCGCAAGTGAGCCGATAGGCTTCCGCGCGTGAGTAGATCGATGAGAGCCCCCCACCTAGCCCTGTTGGCCGTGGCGCTGACACTGGCCCTGAGCGCCGCCAGCGCGAACGCCGCGACCGTGACCCACTTCCAGCCCGAGAGTACGTCCGCGCTGACGGTGCAACTGCACCACCACGAAGTCCACGCGCTGACGTTCCATCCGACGCCCGCGCCCGGGCACGTTCACGTTTCGCTGAACAACGGGCGGCACATGACCGTCGTGTACGCCGCCGGCGAAGAAGCGCAATTCGTCGCGTTGGCGCGTGCGGACGGCACGCCGGTCGCGGTCGCCGTGGCCAAACCAAAAGCCGCCGCGAAACCCGTGCACCACACCCTGCGCTACGTCGCGGGCGGAATCCTCGTGCTCGTGATCGTCGTGGTCGCGGCCGTCTTGCTCGTGGATCGCCGTAGGAAGCTCAGCGAAGAGGGCGGCGACACGCCCCCTCCGACGCACAGCCAGCCTTCCCAGTAACCCCTCTCCGACTGTCGCCCCCGATCTTCCTCCCTGGAGGGCGGACGAATGCTGCGCTCTCCGGTAGATCAAGAATAAGACTCAGTCTTATGATAGGTTGCCATGCGTGATGAGGTCAAAGCGGTCGATGAGGAGCTCCCGCTCAATGAGGAATCTGCTTGCGAACAGGCGTCCACGTACCTTGTTGGTGGTGATCCTCGTGTTGGGGGCCACGGGGATGACGGGTTGCGACCAGAGCGATCCGGGCGGTGCTGCGGGAGTGAACGGTCGCTTGCGGGTCGTCGCGGCGGAGAACTTCTGGGGCAGCATCGCCGCGCAGCTCGGTGGGAACCGGGTACAGGTGAGCAGCATCATCGTCAACCCGAGCACCGATCCGCACAGCTACGAACCGTCGGCTCAGGACGCGCGCACGATGGCTGGGGCGAAGCTCGCGATCGTAAACGGGATCGGCTACGACAACTGGGCGCCGAAGCTGCTTGCCGCCAGTCCGTCGGCGGGGAGCACGGTGCTGAACGTCGGCGATCTACTCGGGTTGAAGGAAGGCGACAACCCGCACCAGTGGTACTCGCCCGCCAGTGTGCAGAGGGTGATCGCACAGATCGTCGCCGACTACGACAGCCTCGATCCTGCCGGCGCCGCGTACTACGCACAGCGCGAGAAGACGTTCGAGACCGTGGATCTCGCGAGGTATGACCAACTGCGCGCGGAGATCAGGTCGAGGTACGCAGGAACCCCGGTGGGCTACAGCGAGAGCATCTTCCGGCCGTTGGGGGAAGACCTGGGACTGACGCTGCTGACGCCGTACAGCTTCGCCAAGGCGGTCGCCGAGGGTACGGATGTGACCGCGGAAGACAAGGAAGCCGTCGACCGCCAGGCAAAAGATCGGCAGATCGAGGTGTGGGTGTTCAACAGTCAGAACGTGACGCCGGACGTGCAGCGCGTGAACGAACTGGTGAAGGCCGCCGGCATCCCGATCGCGACGGTCACGGAGACCTTGGACCCGGCGGGGGACACGTTCGAGCAGTGGCAGGTGGCGGAGTTGGAAGGGCTGCTGAAGGCGCTGGGAGAGGCGACGGGCCGGTAGATGTCGGCGGTCGAGTTGAGCGGCGCGGCGGTCCGTCTGGGGGGAAGGACGATCTGGAGCGGGGTGGACGTCGCCGTGCGCGACGGCGAGTTCGTGGCGGTGCTGGGGGCGAACGGGTCGGGCAAGTCGACGCTGCTGAAGACGGTGCTCGGTGCGCTGCCGCTCGCGGCGGGCGAGGTCAGCGTGTTGGGAGGGCCGGCGGGGCGGGAAAACGCGGGGATCGGTTACCTGCCCCAGCGACGCTCGTTTGATTCCGGCACGCGACTGCGCGGCTCAGACGTGGTGCGGCTGGGACTCGACGGCGACCGCTGGGGCCTGCCGCTGCCGTTCGCCTCCGCGGGGCCAGACTCGCGCAGGGGACGTGCCAGGCAGCGGATCGAGGAGGTGATCGAGTTGGTCGGCGCGCGCGCGTACGCGGACCGTCCGATCGGGGAGCTCTCCGGGGGCGAGCAACAAAGGCTGCTGATCGCCCAAGCGCTCGTGCGGCGGCCAAAGCTGTTGCTGCTGGACGAGCCGCTGGACAGCCTCGACCTGCCCAACCAGGCGGTCGTGGCCGCGCTGGTCGCAGAGATCTGCCGGGGGGAGGGCGTGGCAGTGCTGCTCGTCGCCCACGACGTGAACCCGCTGCTGCCCTACCTCGACCGGGTCGTCTACCTCGCCGGCGGGCACGCGGTCGCGGGGACCGTGGAGGAAGTGATTACAGGGGAGACGTTGACGGGGCTTTACGGACTGCCGGTGGAGGTGCTGAAGGCCAGCGATGGGCGGCTGGTCGTGGTGGGACAGCCTGAGGCGCCGGCGCACCACCACGATCGGCATGGCCACGACCACGGGGGGCAGGGAGACGAGCATGGGCACTGATCCGCATCTGACCTGGAACCTGGCGCGCGACGTGAGCGAGGTGCTCGAATACCACTTCATGGTCAACGCACTGATCGCGGGCAGCGTAGTCGCGGTGATGGCCGGGCTGCTGGGCTGGTTCATGGTTCTGCGCAGCGAGACATTCGCTGGGCACACGCTGTCGATGATGGCCTTCCCCGGCGCGGCCGGCGCTGCACTGATCGGCGTGGCTGCCACATGGGGATACTTCGTGTTCTGCATAACCGGGGGGCTGGTGATCGGCCGGTTCTCCGGGGGGCGGGGACGGTCGTGGAGCGAGCAGTCGGCGGTGATCGGCTCCGTCCAGGCGCTCGCGCTCGGGCTGGGCTTTCTGTTCGTGAGCTTGTACGGAGGTGTGCTCGGCGACCTGGACAACCTGCTGTTCGGCACGTTCCTCGGCATCTCCGACAGCCAGGTGCTGGTTCTGGTGGGAGTCGCGGTCGTCGCGGTGGCGGCGCTCGCCGTGCTGGGTCGCCCGCTGCTGTTCGCCTCCGTCGATGCTGACGTGGCGAGCGCGAGGGGCGTGCCGGTACGGGTGCTGGGGATCGTGTTCCTCCTGCTGCTTGGCTTGGCGGTGGCGGCAACGAGTCAGATCACGGGGGTCTTGCTCGTGTTCGCGCTGCTCTTGATGCCGGCGGCGAGCGCCCAGGCAATTACCGCGCGCCCGGGGCTGAGCCTTGCGCTGACGGTCGCGATCGGCCTCGTGGTCGTGTGGATGGGGTTGGGGATCGCATACTTCTCCATCTACCCGGCGGGGTTCTTCGTGACGACTATCTCGTTCGCGATCTATGTCGGCGTGCAGATCGGGGCGTGGGTGAGAAGCACGGCGCGGAGGGAGATCCAGATGTCCGAGCCACCTGCTGAGGGCGTGATCGCCTGATGTTCTCTCAGGAATTTATGCGCAACGCCTTGCTCGCCGGCACGTTCATCGCGCTGGCCTGCGGGGTGAGCGGCTGGTTCGTCGTGTTGCGCGGCCAGGTGTTCGCCGGCGACGCGCTCAGTCACGTCGCGTTCCCAGGGGCGCTGGCCGCCGCCGCCGCGGGCGTGGACGAGCGCGTCGGCCTGTTCGGGGCGACGATCGCGGTCGGCGCTGGAATCGGTTTACTCGGCCAGCGCTCGTTCGCCGGCGGCCGCGGCACGGTGGGAGCCGCGCCGGCCGGCGACGCGGCGATCGGCGCGGTGTTCACGTTCGTGCTCGGCCTGGGCGTGTTCTTCCTGACGCTGTTCAGTACGAGCTCCGGCGGCGGCTCGGGCATCCAGGCCGCACACACCCTGTTCGGCTCGATCTTCGGCCTCGGCTCGGGCGAAGCGCGCCTGGCTGCAGTGATCGGGCTCGCGGCGGTGCTGGCGACGCTCGTGATCGCCCGTCCACTGCTGTTCGCTTCGATCTCCCCGGACGTGGCCGGGGCACGGGGCGTGCCGACGAGGCTGCTGGGCCTCGGCTTCGTGATGCTGCTGGGGGTCGTCGCCGCCGAGGCGACCGAGGCCGTGGGAGCGCTGCTGCTGCTCGGGCTGCTTGCCGCCCCGGCCGCGGCCGCGCACAGGCTCGCGGGAAATCCGTACGCGGGGATCGCGCTCGGAGGGCTGTTAGCGGTGGTGGCGATGTGGGCTGGCCTGGCACTCGGCTACGCCGTGCCAGGGCTGCCGCCGAGCACGGCGATCGTGACGATCGCCGTGGGCATCTACTACGCCTCTACCCTTGTGGCATGAGCACTCCCTTCCAGCATCTTTCGCACCCGAAGGAATCGCATGAATAGCCACGCCGCCACCGACAGCTGGGTGGAGCGCGCCGAGGCGACGCTGTCCGCGGCCGGGCACAAGCACGGCGGCGCCCGCCGCGCGGTGGTGGAACTGCTCGATAGCCAGCAGTGCGCGCTGACCGCAGTCGAGATCGAGGATGCGCTGCGTGGTGGGGGAGAGCGACGCCGGGTTAGCCGCGCGAGCGTCTACCGGATCCTCGACGAGCTCGAGCGGCTGCGCCTGGTCCAGCGCGTGGAGACCGGTCAGGCGATGGTCCGCTACGAGCGCGTGTGCGAGCACGAGGAGCACCATCACCACCTCGTGTGCGACGAGTGCGGCGTGGTGATGCCCTTCTCCGACAAGGCGCTGGAGAGCGCGATCGAGACGCTCAGCGAGCGCGTCCCCCTGAAGGTGTCCGAGCACGAGATCGTTCTGCACGGGTCCTGTCAGGACTGTGCGGCGTAACGCTGTCCGGCGGCTGATTCCACAGATAGCTGAGCACACAGCCGAGCACACCGACGGCGACCACGAGCAACACCGGGCCGGAGTCCTCGGAGAGGGCTCCGATCACGCCTGCGGTCAGACCGCCGGCGAGCGCGGCAAGCCAGCCCGGGTCGCAGTCGACGGGCGCGAGCAGGCGCCGGTGGTGGCGCACGGCGAGCGCGGAGACGACGAGCGCGACTGCAGTCGCGAACGGCATCGCGCCGTGCTTGAGCTCGTCGTAGGCGGCGGTGTAGCGGCGGACGATGATGTCGCGTATTTCGCCGGCCGAATGAGCGTGGAGAACGCTGCCGGTGTAGTGGCCGGTGCCGTGTGCGGTGGTGAGGTCGAGCGCGGCGAGCACCACTAGGCCCACGACGGGACTGATCAGCACGATCAGTCCGCGCTTTCGGGTTAGCCGGCCGGGCAGCAGCAGCACGGTGGCGACGGCCGTGCCGGCGCTGACGAGGATCACGCCGCCGACGCCCGCCCCGATCCGCGCCGAGCCCTCGATCACAGCGAGC
>Ga0182024_10008179_pt1 | contig 22202 bp, 21 predicted proteins | sample P32metaG_FD_120480 | JGI IMG/M metagenome (GOLD analysis project Ga0182024, IMG submission 120480) | Permafrost microbial communities from Stordalen Mire, Sweden - P3-2 metaG (Illumina Assembly) | ecosystem: Environmental > Terrestrial > Soil > Wetlands > Permafrost | place: Sweden: Stordalen...
CCATCGTCAACCAGGCGGCACCCATCAGCAGAGACCCTCGATGCACGAGCGTCGTGCCGGCGACCAGTCCCAGGCACGGCGGCACCAGCATCACGCCGGCGAGCGCGATCACGCACGGATACATCCACACCGGCGTCAGCACCGGAAGCCAGCCGAAGAGCGGCACCAGGAATTCAAGCAGCACGACGATGTTCGTCACCCAGAGGACGAGGACGACAGCCAGAAGACAGGCTGACGTGAGCCGCAGCCACGCCTCATGCCGGCTCACCACCACGAGACCGCCAACGACGAGCAACGGCAGGGCGGAAAGGTAGGACGCGGCCGGCGCGGACGCCAGCAGAAACGCCGTCAAGCCGATCCAGACCGGTAGCGCACACCACCAGACGACGCGTGGCGACGAACGCTCAGGTCTGTCGCGACCCACACGAGCCGCGATCCAGATCGTGAGGCATCCGAGAGCGGCCAGTCCACCAAACGTCCACTGCGGCGACGCGTACCACGGCGTCGGCTCGTGGCGGACGACGCGGAGGAGCCAGGTCGCCGCGATCATCGACGTCACGACCACGCCCGAGACGACGATGGCGCGTATGGCGGCGCGAGTGAGGACACCGGCTCCGCGGTCGATCTTCAGCCTTCTCGTGACGAGCCACCAGGCGACGAGGCCCATGAGACACGCGAGGATGCCGAGCGTTCTTGCCGCCGTCGCGCCATACACGATTCCGGTCCGTTCGCCCAGATCGAAGAATGTCGGTTCGTCGTCGGTGCGAGCCAGGCTCGTCTCGTCGAGCGCGCGCACGATGCCGATCGTGTTCGCGATCTCTCGTGAGATGGTGTCGTCGGACACACCCGCCGGGACGTCTCGGTCGGTGTGGTAGACGTAGGAGTCGCCGATCGGCGCGAAGTTCAGCCCGGACGCGCCCATGCCTTTGAGGATCGTGAAGTCCGTGTCGTTCGGGAGGCGCTTGTAGATTTCGACGCCGAACGACCCGCCGAACGGCGACGTCGCGCCGCGGGCCCACGCGGCGAGCATGTCGCCGCGTCCCGGACCGGCCTCGAAGAGCACGGGCGGACCCGTTCCGCCCGTACCGTCGAAATTCAAGAATGTGCGCACCCACGCGCGCACGTCCGGATCGGTGATGACGCCTCTCGCGCCCATGAGGCCCACCTCCTCGCCGTCGGTTACGAGGACCATCAGGGTGTGATGGAGGGGCGCAGCAGCGAGCCGACGGGCGGCCTCGAGGCACGTCGCGACACCCAGGCCGTCGTCCTGCGCGCCGGGCCCGTCCTGCACGGAGTCATAGTGCGAGACGAGGGCGATCGCGGCGCGATCGGCGCCGGCGCGCGTGGCGATGACGTTCGCCACGTGCGCGGTGACGCCAAGGGCAGGCGCGGCAGCGTCGATCTCCTGGATGCGAACCGAAAACCCAGCCTCGCGGAGGGTGGCCGCGACGTAAGCGCGCGCGCGGGCGTCTGCGGAAGAGCCAATCGGGCGGACGCCGATCGTGCCCCCCAGTTCCTCGATCGTGGCGCGGGCACGAGCGACTCCCGGATCAGGCGGTGCGGCACACGACGCCGCGACCACTGCGATGAACGCGACCAGACGCCGCATCACTGGCATTTTAGGGGGACGGGGGTGTTTCCCACAGGCCCGCCCCGAACATTCCACGCCGAATCCTCGTAAGGCAAGATATCTTGACTTCCGATACTTCAGCCGTGCCGCGCTCAGCCTTCCTGATCCTGTTGGCGCTCCATGACGGACCCTGCCACGGCCTCGGCCTCATCACCCGCGTGGAGCAAGCCACGAACGGCCAGGTCAAACTCGGCCCGGGCACGCTCTATGGGACCCTCCAGACCCTGGCCGCGGACCACATGATCCGCGAATCGGCCGCGCCCCAGGACGCGGTGGACGACGACCCGCGGCGTCGGTATTACCGAATCACACCTCGCGGCGACCGCGCGCTCCGCTCCGAGGCGGAGCGCCTGCGCGTCCTCGTCAACGCGGCTGCGGCCCGCCGGGTGTTCGGGGACGTATGAGGCGACCGCCCGGCGTCGCGATCGTACGGGGCCTCTCGCGGCTGCTCGTCGTCGCGTATCCGGCCGGCTTCCGTCGCGAGCACGGCGCCTCATTTCCCCTCGTCGCGGAAGACCGATGGCGTCGCGAGCGGGCGACAGGCGCCGGCTCGATCCGGGCGACGCTGTCGACGATCCGCGTGCTCGTTGCCGACACCTGGACTGGCGCGCGGATGGCCCACCGGGGTCTCCACATTCGAGGTCCCCGCCGGCCCTTCACGTTCGACAGCAGCATCGCTCACCTTCGCCTTGCGATTCGGGGCTTGGCCCGCGCGCCGCTCGTGACGCTCGTCGCCACGATCTCGCTGGCGATAGGCATCGGGGCCAACACGGCCGTCTTCACCGCAGTGAACGCGCTGCTCTTCGCATCAGCGCCAGGCGTGCGCGACATGGGGCGCCTCGTCGACATCTGCAGTACGACCGACGGTCGCGGCTGCGACACGCTCGGTTATCCAACCTATCTCGACCTGCGGGACCGCACGCGAGCGCTGGCTGGCGTGTACGCGATTCGATTCGAGCCGAGACCGATGAGTCTCGGCGTCGCGGACGGTGCGAAGTTGGCGCGCACGCAGGACGTGAGCGCGAGCTTCTTCGACGTCCTTGGCGCGCGTCCGGCCGTCGGCCGCTTCTTCCGCACGGTCGATGAGCGTCAAGGCACGCCCCTCCGCGAGGCCGTGTTGAGCCATGCGTTCTGGCTCCACGAGTTCGGTGGGGATCGCGCCGTCGTCGGCCGCGAGATCGTCTTGAACGGCGATCCGTACGTCGTCGTCGGCGTCGCCGATGATGGGTTTCAAGGCACCTCGATCCTGAATCCGGACGTGTGGGTGCCGTTGACAGCCCTGGGGCGCGGCACGCCGACGGCGAGCCTGCTCCAATCGCGCGAGAGCGCCTGGATCATCCTCGGCGCCAGGCTTGCGCCTGGTGCCACCGTGGCCCAGGCCCAGGCAGAGGCCACGGCTTTCGCGCGGAATCTCAGTGCGGCCTTTCCCGACACCTATCGGCGTCGCGGCCTCGCCGTGTCACCGATGCGACGTCTGCCGGCCGGACTCGACGTCGTCGTGCCTTTCCTCGCGGTCCTCATGGGACTCATCGGACTCGTGCTGCTCGTCACCTGCGCCAACCTCGGCGGCCTACTCCTCGCGCGGGCGGCATCACGGTCGCGCGAAATCGCTGTCCGGCTGGCGCTCGGCGCCTCGCGCCGGTCGCTTGTCGCGATGTGTCTCATCGAGACCGTCGTGCTGTTCGTGCCTGGCACGGCGCTCGCGTTTCTCGTCGCGCATCTGGTCACGGCGAGGCTCGAGGCGATGTCGAGCGAGCTACCCGTGGCGGTCGCCGCCCACCTGGCGATCGACTGGCGAGTCGCGGTGTCTACCGCCATCGTGGCGCTGGCCATGGCGATGATCGCCTCACTGGCGCCAGCCTGGCAGACCACCCGCGGCGATCTCATCTCGGACCTCAAACGGGAGGGGTCATCGCGTCGCCGGCAGCGGACGCGCCGTGTGTTCGTCGCCACACAAGTGGCCTGTTGCCTCGTCTCGATCGTGATGGCGGCACTGCTGCTGAGAGCGCTTCACCGCGCGACCACGGTTGATCTGGGATTCCAGATGGCCGGCATTGACGTCGCGAGCGTGGACTTCGGTGTCGGCGCGTACACGGACGCGAATGCCGCCGGAGCCATCGAGGAGCTGCGACAGCGGCTGGCGGCCATCCCCGGCGTGACGTCGGTCGGCATCGGCGCGGTCGTGCCACTCGCGGGCGACGCCCTGGGTTTCGGCGACTTGCGCCGCGCAGGGGATCCGGCGTCCGAGTCACTCGTCTCGGCAGAGGAAAGCGCGATCTCGCCCGAGTACCTGCCGACGATGCACATCCCGATCGTGCGCGGTCGAGACTTCACGTCCGAGGATCGTCAGGGTGCACCGGGTGTGGCCATCGTCAACGAACGGCTCGCGCAGGCGCTCTGGCCCGGCGAAGACCCGGTCGGCAAGCCACTCGAACAAGGCGACTTCCGGCCGCGCAGAGCGGCCTCGATTCGACGGTTGACCGTCGTCGGTGTGGCGCGCGATGCGAAGTATGAGTGGGCCGGCGAGGCGCCGAGGCAGTTCATCTATCAGCCGCTCGCGCAGCAGGTGTGGATGCGGCCACTGTTTTTCCTCGCGTCGCCGCCCGGTGTCGAGACGGCGACGCTGTCGGCGAGCGTGCGGCGCACTTTGAAGGACTTCGACCGCAATCTGCCGCTCATCGACATGGCGCCCCTGCGCCAATATGCCGACCTCGGACTGGCGCCGGCACGCATCGCCGCCAGCCTCGCGGGATCCCTCGGCGGCTTGGCGCTGGCGTTGGCCACGCTCGGCCTCTACGGCCTCACGGCGTTCATGGTGTCGAGCCGTACCCGGGAGATCGGCGTGCGCATCGCACTCGGCGCCGACCGAGCACGGATCGTCCGGCTGGTCGTGGCTCAGGGCCTGGCGCTCTCAACGGTTGGCGGCGTGATCGGTCTGCTCTTGGCGATGGCCGCGACGCGGCTGCTGTCGAGCCTGCTCTTCGGCGTGTCGCCCCTCGATCCGGTCGCCTTTGGCGCCGCCACCGCCGCGGTCGTGGCGGTCGCCGCGGTCGCGACCTACGTCCCGGCCCGCCGCGCCGCCACCGTCAGTCCGGTCGTCGCGCTGCGGGTCGACTAGAAGCTAGGGGCACCCGTCCCCTAGGTTTCCCCTTCTTCTTCTTCCTTCTCGGGTTCCGGCTCGAGGTCGACGTCACCCATCTCGGCCCAGGGCGAACGTTGAGGACCGGGGACGATACCCGCGATATCGGGGTCCTCGCCGGGCGATGAGCCGTTTGGCGACGGGCCTTTGCGGGACTTGGCCTCGAGGCGGCGGGCGGCCTTCATCTGCTGCTTTTCCTGGCGCGCCCGCTCGCGGGCACGCTTGTTCTGAGTGGGCCGAGACTTCTGCACTTAGGCATGGTACCCGATCGGCGCCCGCTTGGGTTGCGAACGCGCGGTCGAACGGATATGATTTCGGGCGTTCTCAGCCTGCCACTGGCGCGCCCTGAGCCCACCTGAGGATAACGAGGCACCGTGAAGCTCTACACTAAGGGTAGTCGTGTGACGCAGGGCACCTACGGCTCTGGCACAGTTACATCGTCCGACGAGAAATACACCGTGATCGAGTTCGACGACCACGGTCGCCGTGTGTTCCTTACCGACGTCGTGACGCTCACGAAGTCCGACTCCCCCGCGCCGAACAAGCCCACGAAGGCCAAGCGTAAGAAGGCCGCCGACAAGGCCGCCGCGCCAACGAAGTAGCCCTGGCGGCGGACGCTCTTCGGAGCGTTTGGCCGCGGCTCCACCCGTGGCGACCATTCTTCAGTCTCTGCCAGTCGGCCAGCGGGTCGGCATCGCGTTTTCCGGCGGCCTCGACACCAGCGCCGCCCTGCACTGGATGCGGCACAAGGGCGCCGTGCCGTTTGCCTACACGGCGCACCTCGGCCAACCAGACGAGCCCGATTACGACGAGATTCCCCGCCGCGCGCTGCAGTACGGCGCCGAAAAGGCCCAGCTTGTCGACTGCCGGCGCCAGCTCGTGCTCGAAGGGCTGGCGGCGCTTCAATGCGGGGCGTTCCACATCTCGACCGCCGGCGTGCCCTACTTCAACACGACGCCGCTCGGCCGCGCCGTCACCGGCACGCTCCTCGTCGCCGCGATGAAAGAAGACGACGTCAACATCTGGGGCGACGGCAGCACGTTCAAGGGTAACGACATCGAGCGCTTTTATCGGTACGGCTTGTTGACGAATCCGGGTCTGAAAATCTACAAGCCGTGGCTCGACCAGGCCTTCATCGACGAGCTGGGCGGGCGCAAGGAGATGTCGGCGTACCTGGAACGCCACGGGTTCGCGTACAAGATGAGCGCGGACAGGGCGTACTCGACCGACTCGAACATGCTCGGCGCGACGCACGAAGCGAAGGACCTCGAGCACCTGCATACGGGCCTCGCGATCGTGCAGCCCATCATGGGCGTCGCCTTTTGGAAGGACGACGTCGCCGTCAAACGGGAAACGGTGACGATTCGCTTCGATGAGGGATCGCCAGTCGCCCTCAACGGGATGACGTTCACCGACCCCGTGGCGCTCATGGCGGAGGCCAACGCCATCGGCGGCCGGCACGGGATCGGCATGAGCGATCAGATCGAGAACCGGATCATCGAAGCGAAGAGCCGGGGCATCTACGAGGCCCCCGGCCTGGCGCTGCTGTTCGTCGGCTACGAGCGGCTCGTCACCGGCATTCACAACGAGGACACGATCGAGCAATATCGCGAGAGCGGCCGCCGACTCGGCCGCCTGCTCTATCAGGGCCGCTGGTTCGATCCCCAGGCGATGATGCTGCGCGAGTCGGCGCAGCGCTGGATCGCGCGCGCGATCACGGGCGAGGTGACGCTCGAGTTGCGCCGCGGCAACGACTACTCCCTGCTCGACACGACGAGCCCGAACCTGACCTACCGGCCCGATCGCCTGACGATGGAAAAGGGCGAAGGCGAGTTCACGCCGCAGGATCGCATCGGGCAGTTGACGATGCGGAATCTGGACATCACGGACACCCGGGACAAGCTGCGCGTGTACACAGAGGCAGGCGTGCTGGGACCGGGGACGACGCTGCCGCAGCTGTCGAAAGGCACGCGCGAGCGCGAATAGCGACTGTCTCCTGCGATTTCCGAGCCGCGTGCGCGTATGATTTGCCGATGCGCCTCTCGGCCCTTCTCCTCACCGCCTTCCTGGCCCTCCCCTCGACCGCCTCTGCGACCTGGTCCATCGTCGCGGTCGACAAGAGCACGGGCCGCATCGTCATCGCGTCGGCGACATGCGTCGATCAGGACGACCAGTTCCTGAAGGGCGTGCAAGCGGTGATCGTTCCTGGCAAAGGCATCGCCGCGTGTCAGGCGAGCGTCGACAACACCCATACCAACCAAATGCTCGTGTTCAGCGAGCTGCAGAAGGGGACCGACCCGAAGCGCATCATCGAGCTGCTCAGCGCCGATCCCGCCTTCCAGTCGCGCCAATTCGGCATCGTCGATCTGCAGGGTCGCAGCGCGGGGCATTCGGGCCTGACGAACGGCTACGTCTCGCAAGACATCCAGGGCCGCGTGCCGGGCACGGACATCTACTTTTCGATTCAGGGCAACATCCTTCGGCCTGGCGAGGCCGTCCCGCACGCGGTTGAAGCGTTCCTCCACGCGACCGGCGCGATCACCGATCGGGTGATGGCGGCGATGGAGGCCGCTGACGCGTCAGGCGGCGACAGCCGATGCGCCTGTCCGCCGCCGCCCGCCGACGGATCGACGCCGTTGATTCCGTGCGACGGCAAGACCGCGGACGTCGCGTACATCCTGATGGCGGAGCGCGGCGACACGAACGGCGATTCCCACAACAACGGGAAGTACGCGATGTACATCACGGTGACACAGCCTGGAAAGAGTCCCAATGAGATCCGGCAACGCGAGAATCTGGATCCCGTGAAGACCCTGCGACTGCGCTACGACGTCTGGCGCAAGGCGCAGCCGGCGACGTTCAAGTAGCGACCGGTGACCCCCATGACGATGCTGGACGCGCTCGCCCGTCGTAGACGCCGACTCACCGTCGCCAGCGCTCTGATGGGGACCCTGATGGCGACCGTCATCCTCGTTGCGCAGAATCCGCAAACGACACCGCCGTCGACGCCTGAGGCGCCGCAGCGCGGCGGCGGAGGCCGTGGCGGCGGTCGCGGTGCCCGCAGCATCCAGACGATGACGCTCGAGACGGCGGCGTGGACCGACGGAGGTCAGATTCCAACGAGGTACGCGCAGGCCGGCCACGACGTCTCACCGCCGCTCGCGTGGACGAACGCGCCGGATCCCACGACGGCCTTCGTCTTGATCGTCCATGACCTCGATGCGCCTATTGGCACCGGCGTGGACGACACGCTCCAGTGGATGCTCTGGAACCTGCCGGGAACGGCGCGCACGCTCGCCGAAGGCCAGCCCCAGGGACCCCAACTGCCTGACGGCACGCGCCAGATCAGCGCGACCGGACCGTACTATCGGGGCCCGGCCGCACCTGCCAGCGGGCCCCCGCACCACTATGTCTTCGAGCTCTTTGCGCTCGACGCGATGATCGACGTGCCCCCCGTTGGCGCGGCGCCCGCCACGACCCGCGCCGCCGTCGTCGCGGCTATGGCCGGACACGTCCGCGCCAAAGGGACGCTGGTGGGCGTCTATCGACGACCGCCCGCTGGGTCTCCCTGATCGCTACATCATCCCTTTGATCCATCCGCCGTCGACCGCGATGGATTGCCCGGTGATGTAGGAAGCCCGTTCGGAGGCGAGGAACGCCGCCAGGGCGGCGAACTCGTGCGGCTCCGCGAGCCGTCGCATCGGAATCTCGGTTTCCCAGCGCGCCACGATCGCCTCGGTCGTCGTGTGCTCCGTCGTCGCGAGGTGCGTCGACAGCTCCACGACGCGCTCGGTGCGGGTGTACCCGGGCATGAGGTTGTTCACGGTCACGCCGTCGGCGGCGACCTCGTTGGCCAGCGTTCGCGCGAAGGCGGTGACGGCAGCGCGAAGACTATTGGACAACATCAGGCCCTCGACTGGCTGCTTCGCGGCAATCGACGTCACGTTCAGGATGCGTCCCCAGCGGCGGACGCGCATGCCGGGCAGCACGGCGCGGGTGAAGTTGACGGCGCTCGTGAGGAGGACGCGGGCCGCGTGGTCCCAGTCGGCTGGCGACAGCGTCTCGAAAGTGCCGGCGCGGGGTCCGCCGGAATTCGTGACGAGGATGTCGATCGGCCCAAGGGCGCGCTCGGCCTCGCCGATCGCACGCGTGATGTCGTCGTCGGTCGAGACGTCCGCGACCACCGCGTGGACCCGTCCGCCGCGCTCGCGAATCGCCTCGGCTGTAGCCTCGAGGGCCTCGCGGCCACGCGCACAAATCGAGACCGCGGCGCCTTCGGCCGCGAGGACTTCGGCGACGGCGCGGCCAAGGCCCTTGCTCCCGGCGGCCACGAATGCGACGCGGCGGTCGAGTCCGAGATCCACGGCGACTTACTTCTGTCTGAGGTACCCGTCGGTCTTGTTCAGCCAGTCCTCACGAGGCGGACTGAAGACGTCAACGTCGACCGTGTCCTCGAGGGCTTGGGCTTTGTGCCAGATATGCTCGGGAATCTGCAGCACCTCGCCCGCGCGCACGACGACCTCCTGCTTTTCGTCCTCGCCAATCCAAAAGTGAAGGGCGCCTTCGAGGATGTAGGTGAGCTGCTCGTTGTGGTGCTGATGACGCGGCACGACGCAGCCCTTCTTGAGATACACGTGCGCGAGCATCATGCGATCGCCGGTAATGAGCCGACGCTCCAGATGGTCGTTGACCCTCTCCTTCGGCATGTCGGACCACCGGTAGAATGTGACCTCACGGGCGCTCATGCCGCTCCTCCGGAACCAGTACGGCCAACCTCGCCGACCTTCGACCGCTGCTGAAACCGCGCCACGCGGACGGCCGCCTCGAGCATTTGCGGCGCTACGCGTCCTTGGAAAAAGGCTGCCTCGTCGAGAATGAAGCGCGGTGCCATGACCTGTCCGGTGACGGCCGCCGACGGCCGCACGTCGACGACCTCGGTCGCGATCAGCTGACCAGAACTGTGGCCGAAGATCGTGATGTCACGCGCCAGGATGTCACCACCGACATGTGCCGAGGCCGCGACGATGACCGACCCATCCTCGCAGAACACGGCTCCCTCGACCGAACCCTCAATCGTCAGATCCTCGGTGGATCGCAATTCACCTTTCACGACGATACTTGGACCAAGGGTACTCATGGGCGTTCACGAAGCATAGCACCCACGCGCACGTACGCCGCGTGGCGTGCGGCCCTTCGATAGAATTGTCCGGTCCCTGTCGGGTGCCATCGGTCGACTTGGCGAGGTGCTGCACCATGCCGCTACGAAGGACAGTCCTGTCAGTCGTCGGTGCCGTTCTCGTGACGCCCGCGGTTCTACCCACGCACGCCGCGCAGCGGTCGCAGGCGCCGCCGGCGACCACGGTTGCGCCTCTGCCGCAGCCGGCGACCCAGCTGGAGGACCTCCTCACGCGGCGAGACACGCTCGTGACGCAGGACCTCTATCGCGTGACCGATGCCCTCAGCCTCAATTTCGGCCTGACAATTGACGCCGTGATCGCGAACGAGGTCATCCCGAGCGCGAACCACCTACAGGGGTTACGGGTAGAAGTGCGCGACCAGGGCCCGCCGGACCGCACCCGGACGAGCTATGTCGACTTCGGCGAGTTGGCAGGCCTTTCGCAGGCATTGACGCAGATGGTGACGGTGGCGTCACAATGGACGGGCCGCGAGGACACGCGCGCGATGGACGCGCGCTTTGCGACCGCCGATGGTTTTGTGCTCGGCTTCCATCAGGACAGCCGCAACCAGCGGGGGTTTGTGTCCGCCGGCCTCGTCGATCCCGCTCGTCGCCCGTGCAGCGTGCAGGACTTCGCGACCATCAAGACGGCGGTTGACGACGCAATCGCGCTGCTGAAGAACAAGTGAGGCGCCCGTGACTCGAAGCATTCTCTTGATCGCGCTGATGGCGGGATTCAGCGGCACGCCACAGACACCCACACCCAAGCCGGCGGATGCCAAGCCGGCGCCGGCGACGCAAAGCGCCCCGGCCGCCAAGCCTGGCTCAATCGATCTGACGGTCACGAGCCAGACGGGTGCCCTGCTGTCGGGCGCCTCCGTCCGAGCCGATGGACCATCGGCCCGGCAGGGCTCGACGGACGTCGAGGGTGACGTGATCCTGACCAACGTCGCTGCGGGCACGTATCGCTGTCGGATTCAGCGGGACGGGTACATCACGCTCGAGAAGGAACTGACGGTCAAGGCCGGCACCAGGGCCGCCGCGGAGGCGGTCCTCTCGCCGGCGCCGCCCGCTCCACCGCCGCCTACCCCGCTCCCGCCGACGCCCGCGGTCCAGGTCCAGCCCGCCCTCGTCGCCGGGCTGCCCGTCACGGTCTCGCTCGTCGATCAGTTGGCGGACGATCTCATCAAGTCGAAGGACGCCGTGGCCGAACACGACTTGGGGTGTTCCGGCGCGACGTCGGCGAAGCTGATTCGCCTTTTGAAGGACGGACTCCCCGCGCACACCCATGCCGACGCCGACGAGATCCTGTACATCATCGCGGGCAACGCGACGCTGACCGTCGGCGGCAAGGATCAGGTCATCGGGCCTGGATGGCTCGGCATCGTCCCGCGCGGAACGACGCACGCGATCGTCCGCCCCGGTAACAGGCCCTTGCTCGTGCTATCGATTCAATCCGGCCCGCCGTGCCCGAGCGCGGCCGCCGGGGCCAAATAGGCGCGGTGGCCGCCGCGGAGGCGTCGCCCCCCAGGTACGCGTCGCGCGATTTCGCGCGATTTGTCTCAGGCCGTTTTCTCTCGACGCTGGCCACGCAGATCCAGTCGGTCGCCATCGGCTGGCAGATCTACGACATCCAGCACACGACCCTCGCGCTGGGCTTCGTCGGCCTCTGTCAGTTCCTACCGATGTTCCTGCTCACGCTGCCTGCCGGTGAGGTGTCCGACCGGCTCGATCAGCGGCGCGTGCTGGCGACGGCGCAGGTGATTCAGGCGGCGTGTGCGGCGCTCTTCCTCGTGTTCTCCCTCACGCGGCCACACGATGTCGCGCCGTTCTATGGCGTTCTCGTGCTCTTCGGCGCGGCGCGTGGGTTCGCCGGGCCGTCCGGCCAGTCGCTGCTGGCTTTTCTCGTTCCGCCGGAGCGGCTGCCCAAGGCGATCGCGCTCAACTCGTCGGCGTTCACGACGGCGGTCATCGCCGGCCCGGCGCTCGGCGGCGTCCTCTACATCTTCGGTCCGGTCGCGCGCTACGGCGTCTGCTTCTGCGCGTTTCTCCTCGCGTCGATCCTCATCGGCACGCTCGGCGGGCGCCGCGTCGCCGGGCGACGATCCGACGGCACGCGACTCACGCGCGTGGTGGAGGGCGTGCGCTTCGTGCGCGACCGGCGGATTATTCTGGGCGCGATCTCCCTGGATCTGTTTGCCGTGCTCTTCGGCGGCGCCGCGGCGCTCCTGCCCGCGTTCGCGCGCGACATCCTGCACGTGGGTCCGCTTGGCTTGGGCCTCTTGCGAAGCGCGCCGGCGGTCGGCGCGGCGTGCACGGCGTTCGCGCTCGCGCGCACTCCGCTCGAGCGCCGCACGGGCTCGCGTATGTTTTCGGCGGTGGCGCTCTTCGGCGTCGCGACGATCGTCTTCGGCCTCTCGACGAATGTCGCGCTCTCGCTCGCGGCGCTGTTCGTCGTGGGCGCGGCGGATATGATCAGCGTGTTCGTGCGGTCGGCGCTCATTCAGTATGCGACGCCGGATCCGATGCGCGGCCGGGTCAGCGCCGTGAACATGTTGTTCATCGGCGCCTCGAACGAACTCGGCGAGTTCGAGTCCGGCCTCACGGCCGCGTGGCTGGGCACGGTGCCGGCCGTGGTCATCGGCGGCCTCGGCACGCTCGGCGTCGTTCTGACGTGGATGTGGCTGTTTCCTGGACTGCGCACGGTCGACCGGCTCAAGGATGCGGAGGCAGTGTAGCTCTCCGAGCGCGGGATGACGGCGCGGCCGGCCGCCCTGCCGCAGGTCTTTCTCGACGACGTGCGGGCACGTGACCGGAATCTACTCGGGGTCCTCGCCGATCGCGGCGTAGAAGGCGGCGACGCGTTCCTTCGCGCCGCGTCGCGTGTAGACGTCCGGCTTCCGCGACGTGATTACGTCCGCGATCACCACCGCGACCTCCTCGGCGCTCTGCGTGGCGGGCAGCGTGCGCGAGTCGGCGCCGCCGTTGCGCGCGTTCACTCCGAAGTCCGTTCGGACCACGCCCGGCGAGACGATCGAGAACTGAATGTCTGGATGCGTCTGCTGCACTTCCTCGCGGAACATCTGCGTCAGGGCGTTCATGAAGTGCTTGGCGCCGCTGTACGCCGAGCGGATCACGGCAAACGGGATGCGGCCGAGCATCGACGACACGTTGATCACGTGTCCCCGGCCGCGCGCCTTGAAGTGCGGCAAGACCGCCTGCATGCCGTAGAGCACGGACTTCACGTTCGCGGCGACCATCGCGTCGACGTCTTCGTCCGTCAGCTCCGACGGCAGGCGCGAGACGCCCTGGCCGGCGTTGTTCACCCAGACATCGATGTGACCGAAGCGCGCGATCGTCTCATCGACGGCTCGACCGACGTCGGCTCGTTTCGTGACGTCGGTGACGAGGGGCAGGGCTCGTCCGGCGCACCGGTCGGCGACGGCCCGAAGCGCGTCGGCGCGGCGCGCGAGAAGGGCCACGGACGCGCCTCGCGCGGCCACGGTTTCCGCCAGGGCGGCGCCGATGCCGCCGCTTGCGCCGGTGATGACGACAATCTTGTCCTGCATATCGCGGTGGACCCCCATGGTCGCGCGGCGCCGAGCGTGGTGGCTCGGGCGCCACAGCGGTATGATCTCGCACACGATGCGTACCGCTCAAGGCTCTTTCGTGCGTTGGTTCGGCCGGTTCGCGATCGTCGGGGCTCTCGCGGCGGCGGTCATCTCCCGACCGCACGCGGCCGGTCCCGTAATCGGCTTGTCCTACAACGCGGACTTGGCCGCGGTCGGCTTCCCCAATCCCGTGCTGCGAGCGACCGTCAATGGCCAGGCCGCCTGGTTTCTCGTCGACACCGGCGCCTCGGTCCATACGGTGGCCAGCTGGTTCGCGACTGCGACCCACCTCGGCCTGCACGACGCGAAGACGACGCTCGTCGGATCCACGGGCGCGGCGTCGCAAGGGCGCGCCGCGGGTCCGATTCAACTCAACACGCGCGACGGCGGCGCGATCAGCGTGCGAGACGCTGTGGTCGTCGATTTACCCCAGGTGTTCGCCGACCAGCACATCGGCGGCTTGCTCTCGCCGCAACTCCTCGCACCGGCAGGCCAGGCGGCGATCCTGAACCTGCGGACCCCGTCGCTGAGCTTCGCGCCGTTCGACGACGCCCTCTCAGGCCTGGGGCTCGCCCGGTCGACGGCGACGGCTGGCGCCCATGTGTGTCCCACCGGGGGACCGCCGCCGGGCCGCTCGTATGGCGCGTCGGTCACGATTGCGGGAATTCCCGCCGACATGACAACCGATACGGGCGCGACCTCGACGGTCGTGGCCTCGACCCGCGTCGCGCGGGCGCTCGCCGCGCGGTCACAGCCGAACGGCCAGGTCCAGGGCGTCGGCGGTGACGCGCAGTCGGCGAAGACCGCCGCAGGCGTCACGATCGTGCGTGGGGGCACGGCGAGGAAGGTCGACGTCGTGCTGGGCGGAACGGGCGCCGGCTGCGGCGGGGACGGCTTGCTCGGCATGGATGCGCTCCGCGGCTGCATCCTGGTCCTCGGCGAGACGACCATGGCGTGGTCCTGCGGCGGTTCGTAGCGGTCGAAATCCGCGTCACCGATTCGCTCGGTCGCTCGTGGCGGCACGTCGGAAGCCGCCCTTCGCGGTCCCACGCTGCAATACGCGATACGATCGCGAGGATGCGGGTGACGCCTGATGCGTAGGGTACTCGCTCTTCTCGCGGTGTTGCTCGTCGCGTGCGGTGCGGTGTACCTGTATGCCGGCCGTCTGCCCGGACCCACGATCGCCATCACGCACCCCGATCGTCTCGTTGGCGTGGTGACACCCGTCGATCTCTCGATCACGTCGCCCGGCGGCAGACTGACGTCGCTGCATCTCTTCTTCGATCAGGGGGGCAAGACGACCGAGCTCGGCTCCCTCGCCGCGGCCGACACGGCGGCCCTTGCCCACGACGGGCCCGACACCGTCAAGATCTCGAAGGTCATTTCACGGGACACCGTGCCGGACCTCAGGGCCGGCCCGGCGCAGATTCGCGTGGAGGCGACGCGGCCAGTCCTCTTCGGCCTGCGTCAGGCGAGCGTCACCGTGCAGAAGGCGCTACAGGTCCGCCTCGAGCGGCCAAGCCTCTCAGTTGTCTCGACGCACCACTACATCAACGTGGGCGGCGCGGAAATGGTCGTCTATCGCGTCACGCCGGATGACGTCGCATCGGGTGTCGAGGTCGGCGACCGCGACTATCCCGGCCTTCCGGCCGCTGGGGCGGCGGTCGACGACATTCACCTCACGGATCCCAGTCTCCGCCTCGCCTTCTTCTCGCTCCTCTGGAACGATCCGACGTCGACGAACATTCATCTTTACGCGCGCGACGAGGCAGGGAACAGCGCGCGGGCGGAGTTGGACTACAAGGTGTTTCCGAGGGCGCCAAAGAAGAGCAAGATCGACCTGGACGACACGTTCCTGGATCGCGTCGTGCCGGCCATCGAAGCGGGGTCGCCGGAGGTCAAGGCGAGCGGGTCCCTCATCGATCAGTTCCTCGTGCTGAACGGCGATCTGCGGCGACAGAACGCGGCCAAGATTGCGGCGTTTGCGGCACGGACGAGCCCCGAGATGCTCTGGCGAGGCGACGTGTTCTACAAGTATGCGAGCACCAAGGCCGAGTCTGCGTTCGCGGATCAACGGACGTATCTGTACCAGGGCCGCGTGGTCGATCATCAGACGCACCTGGGATTCGACCTGGCGTCGTTCGCGCATACGCCTGTGAAAGCCGCCAATCGCGGGAAGGTCATCTACGCCGCCGACCTCGGTATCTACGGCAACTGCGTCATCATCGACCACGGCATGGGCGTGCAGTCGCTGTACGGGCATCTCTCGTCGATCGAGGTCCCGGTCGGCGCGATGGTCGACAAGGCCCAGGAACTCGGCAAGAGCGGCGAAACAGGCATGGCCGGCGGCGATCATCTGCACTTCACTATGCTGGTGAATGGCCAGATGGTGAATCCCCTCGAGTGGTGGGACCCGCACTGGATTCAGGATCGCATCATCAGGAAGCTGCGCGAGGCGAGATAGGGATGACCAGAGCGGTTCTCGCCGCTGTTCTTCTGAGTGCCGCAACCACCCCGCCGCAGGCTTCGCCGTCGGCGACATCCACAACACCGGCGCTACGACAGGCGGCGGCTCCACTCCTACCGGGCGCATCGAAGAATTTCGCACCCCTCGTCAACCGCGAGCCGCAGTCGTGGACGGAGCGCTATCTCGACTTGCCGATCGTGGGCCAAACCACCGCTTACGTGCCGAAGATCCAGACGACGGACGTCGTGCTCTTTCTCAGTGGCGACGACGGCTGGCAGCTTGGCGTCGTGGACATGGCACGGCGCGTCGTGGCCAAGCGTGTGATCGTCCTGGGCCTCAACTTCGTGTGGCTGCGACGCAACCAGGGCGACGTCGCGTGCTGGGACACGTCGGCCGAGCTCAAGACAATTGCGACGGCGGCTGAGACCGCACTCGGCGTTGACGCGTATCATCCGCCGACGCTCATCGGCTACTCGTCAGGCGCCACGATGGTCTATGCCGCGCTCGCGCAAGGCGCCCCCGGCGCCTTCGCGGCCGGCATGAGCCTCGGCTTCTGTCCGGATCTTGCCTCGGCGAAGCCCGCCTGCCCAGTCGGCGACTGGCAGCCGACGTTTGACGATGCGAAGCACACCGCGTGGCTGCCGACGACGTCGGACATCAAGCACGACTGGTATGTGCTCCACGGGGTCCAGGACACCGAGTGCCCGCCAACCGACACGGAGACGTTCGTCTCGGCGATGGCGCACGCCCACTATGTGCCGATCGAGGGCACCGGCCACGGGTTCGGTCGGCCCGAGCGTTGGGGACCGCCGTTTGACGAGGTGGTCAACCGATGGTTTCCGGCGGGGCGAGCCGTCACGGGGCGCTGACGCCGGGCCGCGGGCGGCCAATCGCTCGGCGCGGTCTCGAAGCCGACCGTGCGTGGCGGGATGCCTACTCTGATCTCAACGCCGTCACGGGATTCAGGCGCAGCGCTCGCCGCGCCGGTGCCCAGCAGGCCAACGCGCCGACGATCGCCAGGGACGCGCCGACGCCCACGAGCACCAGGGGATCCCTCGGCGAGGCTTGGTAGACGACGCTCGCGAGGACCCGGCTACCGAGCAGGACGAGCAGGAGGCCGGCGATGGTCCCCACGCCGAGCAGCACCAGCGTACGGGAGAGCACAAGGCGAAGAATCTCCCCTGGTTGCGCTCCAATCGCGACGCGAATCCCAATCTCTCGCTGCCGCTTCGCGACTGCATTCGTCACGACGCCATGGAGACCTGTGAGGGCGAGAAGGACGGCCAGGATGCCGAACGCACCGAGCGCGATGGCCGCCGCGCGGCTCGGCAACAAGACGAGGCCGAGCATATCGTCGACCGTCTGGGTCTCGTAGAGCGCGATGGCGGGATCCAGCCGCTCGAACGCGCGTCGGATCTCCGCCACGACCTGGTCGGACGGGAGCGACGACCGCGCGACGAGGCTGATCGTCGCCTGATAGTTCTGCGCGATCGCCTCGAAGACGGCCGGGCGCGGTGCCTCGGAGAGCGACTGATACTTGCCGTCCTCCGACACGCCGACCACCTCGACCCAGTCGTCGCCATGGCCAAAGTCCTTGAAACGGCGGCCGACGGGCGCGTTCGTTCGGAACACCCGTGTCGCGAAGGTCTCGTTGACGACGGCGACCGTCGGCGCGCGCGCCGTGTCGCTCGCCTCAATCCCACGGCCCTGCAGGATTCTCGTGCCCATCGTCGTGAAATAGTCGGACGACACCTCGTAACGAGCCGTGCCGACTCGTCGCGACGGCGGAAGGTCGGGTCGGTCATCAGGTGCGACCGAGGTATTCGACTCATTGAGGTAGAGCGGGATCGTGTCGCCGAAGGCGGCGTGGTCGATGCCCGGCAGGCGCCGAACGGCTTCCACCGCCCGCTGTTCGAAGTCGGCGCCCCTCGCGGGGCTGTAGCCGGCGAGGCCCAGGTCGTAGCCGACCATCGTGACGCCCGTCGGCTCGAATCCGATCGGCATCGTCAGCGCCGATTGCAAGCCGCGGAGCGCGAGGAAACAGCCTGCCACCAGCACGAAGCAGATCGCGACCTGCGCCGCGACAAGCACATCACGCATCGCGAGCCGACGGCCGCCGCCCGCGCGCGGATCGAGATCCTTCAGGGCCGCTTGGGCATCCGTCCGAGAGGCCTTGAGCGCCGGCGCCAGGCCGAAGAGCACGCCGGCGAGCGTCGCCACGACGAGCGCGAAGACGAAGACGCGCATGTCGGCGGTGACGTCGAACTGAATAGGGACGTCGACCGGCGGCCGCCACGCGCTGAGCATCTGTGCCGAGCCGACCGCGATCCCGAGGCCAACCGCGCCGCCCACGACCGCGAAGAGCAGGGTCTCGGTCAGGAGCTGCCGGACAATCCGTCCTCGTCCCGCGCCGATGGAGAGACGGATGGCCAGCTCGCGTTGCCGGTCGGCGCCTCGCGCCGTGAACATGACGGCGAGGTTGACGCAGGCCATGAGCAGCACAAGTGTCGCGAGCGCCAGTAGTCCGATGGAAAACGCTTTGATCGGCGTCCGCAGCGTGTCCCCCAGCAGGCCGGGCTCGGCCAATTTGAAGGAGAGGCCCTCATCTGTCGACGGGTACTCGCGCGCGAGCGAGGCCGAGATCGCCGTCACGTTGGCCTGCGCCTGCGGCTGCGACACGCCTGGCCGCAGGCGGCCGACGGCGAAGATGTCCCTGACGAGGCGCGACTCGAGCCACGAGCTCCGCGCCTCGATCTGCGGCTGCATCGTCATCGGCACCCAGATGTCAGGTCGATAGAACATCTCCGTGCCCACGAATCCGCTGGGTGCGACGCCCAGCACGGTGTAGGGCCTGCCGTTGATGCGAACGGTCGAGCCGACGACCCGCATCGCGCCGCCGAAGCGCCCGATCCAGCAGTCATAACTGATGACGGCCACCGGGCTCTCGGCCGGCGGCTCGTCCTCGTCCTGATGAAAAAATCGCCCGGCCGCTGGGCGCACGCCGAGCACGTCGAAGTAGTCACCGGTCGCGAGGTAGCCCCACGCGCGAGAGGCCGTGCCGTCGTGCTCGAGGCTCATCGGCGCAATGCGATAGCCCGCGACACCAGCGAACGTCGCGTTCTGATCACGCAGGTCGCGATAGGCTGGGTATGACAGGCCTTCGCTGCTCCCGTCTTGGATCGTCACGAGCTGGTCCGGCCGATCCACTGGCAGCGGACGCATCACGAGGCCGCTCGCCACGCTGAAGACGAGCGTGTTGACACCGATGCCGAGCGCGAGCGACCCGATGGCGGCGCACGCGAAGGCGGGCTGACGGCGCGTGAGTCTCGTGGCGTAGACGAGATCGGCCCTGACGTCGGAGAGCAGACTCAGCCCGGCGGCCTGACGCGTGTCCTCGCGATAGGCCTCGACAGCGCCAAATTCGAGCCGCGCCTGGCGACGTGCCGCGTCCGCCGACATGCCGCGCGTCATCAAGTCCTCCGCGCGCGCATCGAGATGAAACTGGACGTCGCCGGCGACCTCGTCCCGGAGTCCGTTGCGCCCGAGGATCGTGCGGGCTGCGTGCCTGAGCCGACGCCACATGTCACACCTCGTCTGCGCGCGCGCGAAGGGCTGCAGCCATCGCCCCGGCGGTCCGCCGCCAGGCCTCGGTGGCGTCGCGGAGGCGCGCGCGGCCAGCCGGCGTGAGGCGATAGAACTTCGCACGCCTGTTGTTGTCCGATGTGCCCCACTCGGTGTCGAGCTGCCCTGCGCGCTCGAGCCGGTACAACGCGGGATAGAGCGCGCCCTGTTCCACATCGAGCGCGCCGCCGGATATCTGTTGGATGCGAAGCAGGATGCCGTAGCCGTGCAGCCGACCCAGCGAAACGGCTTTCAGGATCAACAACTCGAGCGTGCCCGGCACCAAGTTCGCGCGATCCGGCATGCCTCTCCTATACGAATTAGGAGAGTAGGAGTTCCGGCCTGCCTGGTCCTCGTGTCCTACCGCTCGAGCGCCACCTCGGCTTCGAGATTCTCGAGGTTGCGCCCGATCGTGGCCACCGCCCGTTCGAGACCGCCCTTCCGGTACGCCACCCGGCAGTCGCCCTTCGTCGGATCGCCATCGACCACGGCTGCGTCCCAAGCGTCGACGTGGCCGACGTAGCGAATCGTCGTGTCGTAGTGCTGGCTCCAGAAGAACGGCACGGCGTCGAACGGCTCGCGCGCGCCGAGGATATTCCTGGCCGCGACCTGCCCCTGCCGCACGGCGACGACCCAGTGCTCCACCCGCAGCCGTTGGCCCGAACGCCGATCGAACCACCGGGCGACGTCGCCGGCCGCGAAGATGCCAGGCACGCTCGTCTCGAGGAACTCGTTGACGACGATGCCCTTGTCGGTGGTCAACCCGGCCTGCTCGGCTTCATCGGTCAGAGGTCGGACGCCGATGCCGGCGACGATGAAGTCGGCCTGGAGGGTGCCCCCACCGCTCAATGCCACGGCACGCCCGTCGATGCGCGTGACCGTCTCGCCGAGATGAAAGGTCACGCCCTTGGCCTCATGGATCGCCCGGACCAACCCGCCGATCTCCGGCCCCAGTATCCGGCCGAGCGGCACGGCATCGGGCGCGACGACGTCGACGTGCACGCCGCGGATGCGGAGCGACGCCGCCACCTCGAGGCCGATGAAGCTCGCGCCGATCACGACCGCCCGCGCGCCCTTGCCTGCTTTCGCGACGATGGCCTTGCTGTCGGCGAGAGACCGCAGGTAGTGGACGTTCGCGCCCTCTGCACCGGGCACCTGCAGACGCACGGGCTCGGCGCCCGTGGCGATGAGCAAGGCGCCGAAGGGCTGGCGCTCGCCGTTCGCCAGCACCACCTGCCGGGCCGCCGCGTCGATCGACGCGACGCGGGTATCAAGTCGCAGCTCAATCCGGTTGTCCACATAAAACTCCGGACCCCGGAGCGGAATCCAATCCTCCGACGCTTCGCCGGAGAGGAACTCCTTCGAGAGGTTCGGCCGATCGCACGGCCCGGCTTCATCGGCGCTGATCATGGCGATCGGACCGGCGTACGCGTCACGTCGAAGCATCTCGGCCGCGGCAAATCCTGCGGCGCCGCCCCCGATGATGACGACCGAGGCCGGCGCGTTCGCCCCGGCGCCGGTCGGCGCGGGCTTCGGGTCGGGCCGTTTGTCCGTGACGACGACCGTGTCGCCGCGACGCTCGACTTTCCAGCAGTCGATCGGATCCAGCGCCGGCGCGCGCACGGCCTCGCCCGTCCGCAGGCTAAAGCAGGCATGGTGCAACGGGCACCGCACGGTATCCCCGACGACGAGGCCCTCGGCGAGCGGACCGTGGTAATGCGTGCAATGGGCGCCGACGGCGAAGAACTCCTCGCCCACGCGCGTCAACACGACCTCGGTGTCGCCCACGCGGCCGCGGAGCATCCGCGCTGGGCGGATAGCGTGAACGGAAATGCCCTGACGGAAGTCCGGCAGGGCCGGATCGGCTGCAGCCATGGAGCCCTCCTCCAGCTGTGATCCTGCCGCATCTGGGAGACGGCCGGCCGGGAAAGTTGGTGCGGCGCGGACGACTCCAGGCGCGCCCCCGCCCGCCTCCGGGCTGTGACCCTCCCGACGAAGGCCGTTGTGGCCGATAATCGTTCCAGTGAACGCTATTCGACGTCACGTTCTAATCGCCCTCGCCCTGGCGGCGCTTTGCGCCGGCTGTGGCACCATCGGAGATCTGTTCTCGTCGACCAGCCCGTCGTCTACGACCACGGACATCTTCAACAGCTCGTTGACGGTTGGAGGGTCGAGCTTTTCGACCTTCACGGTGTCCACGGCGGGCGCAGTCACCGTCCAGCTCACGGCCCTCGGGTCCGCCGGGCCGGTCGGCCTCGGTCTCGGGACGCCGAACGGGACCACGAGCTGCGTGTTGTCGACGTCGAGCGCGTCGGTCGTGCCGGGCGGGTCGCCACAAATCAGCGAGACGGAAAACGCCGGCAACTACTGCGTCGAGATCTTCGACCCCGGCACGCTGACGGCTTCGACGACGTTTTCGATCACCGTGGTCCACCCCTAACCCGCATTATTCGTGAAACCTGACCGCGTGTCTCGATCGGGGCGTCGCGACGGTCGTGGCGCGCCGACCAGCCCCGCGCGCGGTCGCGCCGGCCCCGATCGAAGGCGGCGGACGGCCG
>Ga0182024_10008180_pt1 | contig 22196 bp, 21 predicted proteins | sample P32metaG_FD_120480 | JGI IMG/M metagenome (GOLD analysis project Ga0182024, IMG submission 120480) | Permafrost microbial communities from Stordalen Mire, Sweden - P3-2 metaG (Illumina Assembly) | ecosystem: Environmental > Terrestrial > Soil > Wetlands > Permafrost | place: Sweden: Stordalen...
GGATTTCATTGCCAGATCGGCGCAAGTGAGCATAATTTGTGCCGATGCTCAAATGGCTCAGGCAGCTTGCCGGTTCCGACAAAATCGACGATTCCCATCGGCCGCCGCGGCGAGAACGTCGCGGCGCGATTTCTGCGGAATCAGGGATTCAAGATCATCCGCCGCAACTTCAACTGCCCCGTCGGCGAGCTGGACATCGTGGCGCGGGAAGGCAAGACGCTGGTCTTCGTCGAGGTGAAAACGCGCGAGGAAGACGACCCCGCTCCGGAAATCCAGGTGGACGCCGCCAAGAAGCACCAGATGACCAAGGCCGCCCGGTTTTATCTCGCTCGCTACGGCGTCCCGCAGCCGCCGGCGCGGTTCGACGTGGTCGCCGTCATCTGGCCCGACGGGCAAGCGCCGCGGATTCGTCACACTCCCAACGCCTTTGACGCGACATTTTAGGAGACGTCGTCCCAGCGATGATCGACACGCACTGCCATCTCACCGATCCGAATCTCCTGCCGCAGCTTGAGCAGGTGATGTCACGCGCCGCCGCCGCCGGCGTCAGCCGGATGGTGACGATCGGCACCGATCCGGGCGATTGGCAGCCCTGTCTCGATGTCTGCGCCCGCTACGCCAATGTGCGCTGCGCCCTGGGCGTTCATCCGACCTATTGCAATGAAGCCGAGCTATCGCAACTCGACACGCTGCGCGGCCTGCTGTCCGATCCGCGCGTCGCGGCGATCGGCGAAATGGGACTCGATTATCATTATGACAACGTCCCCCGCCCGCGCCAGCGCCAGTTTTTTGAAGCCCAGCTTCAAATGGCCGTCGATGCGCGCAGATCGGTGGTCATTCACAGCCGCGAGGCGATCGATGACTGTCTGGCCGTGCTGAAAGATTTCCCCGTTCCCGCGGCGGTGTTTCACTGCTTCACCGGATGCACCGCCGAAGCCGCGCGCATTCTGGACGCCGGTTATCTGATCGGATTCACGGGCGTGGTGACGTTCAAGAAGACGGCCGAACTGCGGCAGATCGCCGCCGCCGCGCCGGCCGAGCGGATTCTGATCGAAACCGACGCCCCCTACCTGTCGCCGGAACCGAAGCGCGGCCAGAAAATCAACGAGCCGGCCCTGGTCGTGCACGTCGCCGAGGCGCTCGCCGCGGCGCGCCATGTGAGCGTCGCCGAGATCGATCTCATCACCTCGCGCAACGCCGCTGAGTTTTATGGATGGGATTAGCCGAACCCGAACCCATAATTGACAATTACAGTTGATAATTGTCAATTATCAATTGTCCATTATCAACTGAATCTACCCCTGCATGGAGATGGTCGCGTCGGCGCGAAGCGCGTCGTTGGCCGGCTCGTGTCGCGTGGCCGCCTCGGCGGCCTTGGTTTTGCCGAGTTGTTGCAGCAGCATCGCCCACGTTTCGCGCTGGAAGCGCAGAACCTTCAGCGCCTCATCGACCAACGCGGTATCGTGGCGCACGTTCGCCTGCACGAGATGGCGGTGGGCGTAGGCATAGAGGGCGGCGAGTTTTTCGCACAATTCGGGGAAGACGTCGCGGCGCAGATTGCTGGTCAGTTCGTTGACGATCTCCTGCGCCCGAGTGAGGCACTTGTGGCTGGTCTGATAATCCGTTTTCAGAAGGGCGGCTTTTCCCTGCTCGGCGAACCGAATGCCGCCGTCGAACAGCATCAACTGAAGCTGCTCGGCGGCGGTGAGAACCTTGGCACGGAGATAGCTTTGTGCAGCCTGTGGATTCATGCTCGGTCGGATCAGTCCGCGGCGAGGCGAACATTGATTCTATCGGCCCGCACCGGGCGGCGGATTGAGAGGCGCGATCGAATTTGTCCTCGACCGGCAATTCCTGCGCCCGCCCTCCGCGCCGCCGGTGGACTATCCACCGCTCGTCGAGCTTGTTCCCGACGACGAACTCGACGAGCTTGCCGCCGGTGTGCTGGAGGTGGACGATGCCGCTGATGCCGCCGACGCAGCCGCCGCACTGCTGAAGGCGTTCAACACCTGCTGCTGGCTCTGAAGCGATGCGAGGTTCCCCTCAAGATTCGCAAACTGCTGCTCCAGCAGCGCCTGCTGCTGCTGCACCAGTTGATTCAGCGAATTGTAGTAGTCCTGATAATTCTGCGCCCGCGTCGTCAGCGTGTTCTGCTGCAGCGTGATGATGCCGCTCACCGGATCGGTCAACTGCGACACCGCCCCCGCGATCTGCGTCCCCAGGCCCGTCGTCGCCTTGCTGAAAAGATTCTGCACCCCCGTCGGATCGGACGCGAACGCCGTTTCAAACGTGTTCGTATCGAACGTCAATTCTCCATTGCCGTCCAGCGAGATGCCGATGTCCCCCAGCGTCGCGAAACTCCCCGCCCCTTGCACCGCGGAGTTGATGGAGTTGTACAAAACCGACTGAATCTCGTTGGTCGTGTTGTCGCCCAGCAGCAACCCGCCCTGGTTGGTGTTCGTGTTGAATTGGGTGTACGTGCCGATCTGCGAAATCACGCTGTTGAACTGATTGACGAAATTCTCCAGATCGGTCTCCACCCCGCTTGGATCAAGTGTCACGTTCAGCGTCACCGGCTGGCTGCTGGCGCCGGTCAGATTCACCGTCACGCCCTTGATGATGTTGGTCAGTTGGTTCGTGCTGCTCGTCACCAGCAGCGGCTGGCTCGAACCACCGCCGCCCAGAAACACCACGGCGTTCTGCCCCTGCACCAGCGTGGTCGGATTCAAGTTCGTCGTTCCCCCGTCGATGATGAACTGCCCAGCGCTGCCGCTGTTGTTGCTGGTGATCGACAGCCGGTACGGGTTCGTCGCCGATCCGTCATTGACGATCTGTGCCGTCACACCCAATCCCAGATTGTTGATCTTCCCCTGCAACGTCGTCAACGTGTCCGTCGACGAAACCGTGATCGTCTTTTGAAACGCCCCATCGATGGTCGTGCCGGTGGCCGTGCCGGCGATGTTCAGGTCTGCGGCACTGGTTCCGTTCAAATCCTTCACCGTCAGCTTGTTGTCCCCGTTCGCCTTGTCGGTCAGCAAAATGCCGTTGCCCGTGCTATCGATCGATGCTTTGACTCCCGCATCCGCCGCGTTGATTGCATTGATGACGTCGCCTACGGTGTTGTACGTTCCCTGTCCCAGATCAATCGTCGTCCCGGCCCCGGCAGAGTTGATGATCTCAAATGTTCCAAAGTTGATTCCCGTCCCGCCGTTCAGCGAGGACAGCGCCGTGTTGTTGGAAATGTACTGCCGCTGCAAGTTCGATCCGACGATGCTATTCGTCGTGGTCGTCCCCGCGATTCCCAACGCCGCCGCGGTCGTCGAGTTCACGTCGCTGATCGTCAGGCTTCCGCTGCCGCCGCTGGCGTCGGTGATCTGAATCCCCGTCCCGGCCGCGTTGAGCGACGCCTTCACTTTCACGCCCTGCGTGTTGTTGTTGATAAGGTTCAGAATATCCGAAACACTCTCAGCACCGGAAAGATCGATCGTGCCCCCGTCGCCCTTGCGATCGGTGATCTGAATCTGACCGAGCGGTATTCCCTGGCCGCCGTTGAGGCTTGAGATCAAGACTGAATCCAGTCCGGCCTGCACATCGTTGCCCTGGATGGTGGACCCCGTCGCCGCGCCTGTGATTCCCAAATCCGCCGCCGCCGTGGAACCGTTCAGCGCCGTGATCGAAAACGTCCCCGATCCGCCACTGTTGTCCGTGACCTGAATGCTCTGTCCGTTGGAAGCCACCGACGCCGTGACCTCCCCGCCGCCCGCCGTGTTGATCGCCTTCAGCACGTCCCCGATCGTCTGTGCCGACCCCAGCGCCACGCCGAAACTGCTTCCATTGGAAAGATTCACCTCAAAATCCGCCGGCGAAATTGCCGATCCGTCAATGACGCCGTCCGCGCCGGTTCCGGCAATTCCCAATTGCGACGCCGCCGTCGAACTGTTCAGCGCCGTCACCGAAAGCGTCTTGGTTCCCGTCGTATTGTCCGTGAGTTGCAGGCCCAGACCGTTTGGAGCGATCGACGCCGTGATCTTCGACCCGCCCGCCGCGTTGATGTCGCCGATCACCTGCCCCAGCGTCGTCGCTGTGCCCAGCGTCACATTGAAACTGCTCCCGTCGGCCAGCGAAACCTTGAAATCGGCGCTGCTGCCGTTCGCCTGCACGCCCTGCCCGGCGTTGAGCAGCGACAATTGGCTCGCGCTCGTCAGTTGCGCCAGACTCGTCACCCCCAGGCCCCGTCCGTCGTTGAGCGTGGCCAACTGCGAGCTGTTCCCGATTGAGTTGATGTCGGACCCGGTGAGCGTCCCCGTTGCGCTGCCGGCGATGCCGAGGCTGGCCGCCGCCGTCCCACCCGACAAATCCTGAACCTTCAGCGCTCCGCTGCCGCCGCTCAGGTCCGTCAGCACGATCCCCTGATTGCTCAGCGATGCCTGCACATCGATCCCCGACGCCGAATTGATGTCATTAAGCACGTCATCGAGCGTCACCGCATCGGATGTGTTAATCACTGCCGAGTTTCCACTCCCGTCGGTGATGCGGAACTGCCCGCGCTGCACGCCTTGGCCCTGGTTCAGTTGCGACAGCAGCGTCTGGCTCGACGCCAGACCGTCGCCCTCCTCGATGGTGATCGTCCCCGCCCCGACGGGCGCGCTGCTCGCGTTGGCAAAACCGCTGGTGATGCTCTGCTGCGTCGAGACCAGTTGCGCCACCTGGAACTGGTACGATCCGACCGCCGCTCCCTCGGTCGCCGTGGCCGTCAGAATGCCTGGGTTGCTGCTGTTGGCGTCCGCCGCCTGAAACGTCTGCGCCAGCGCAAGTTGGTTGCCGATCGTCTGAATCCCACTCAGTTGGCTGGAGAGCGTGGTGTAGGCGCTGTTTTCGGCGTTGACCTCCGTGATTTGCGACTGGACGATCTCCTGGGGCTGCTCGTCGATGGCAACCAATGAGTTGATCAGCGACTGGTAATTGATGCCGCTGATCAGTCCAACGCCGGAGGATACACCGCTCATGCTTCACCAATGCGGAGGCGGCACCGACCCTCGCCGGCTTCGCCTGCCGCCGCTCCAATGTCCCATATCGTTTATCGGGCCTCAGCAAAGGGTGAGTTGAGGTAAAAATGCGCTGATTCTAACGGCTGGCCCGGTCGTACTGCTGAATTACAGAGCCGAGGCGTGTCGCCCCGCTCTTTCAGGGTCGGGCCTTACGGGCCTCCTGGGCGGCACGCCCCGGCTCTGTCTATTCCACCTTGATAATCCTCCCCCCCAGCTCGCGCATCACCGCCCCAATCAGCGGCTCCAACTCCAGCTGCGCCGTCAATTCCGGCGTGATTTTGCTCGTCACCGGCGTGTCCGCCACCGCCGCTGCCGCCGCCAATGGCCGCTCCTCAGGCTCCCTCACCCGCACCGCCGGCGGCGCAATGTCCCGCATGACCGCCGCCGGCATTTCTACCGGCTCAATGAGCTTTTTTTTTTCGACCGGACGCGGCGCTGGCGGCGTCGCCCCCGTATCCGCGCGCCCCAGCAATTGATCCATCGATGCGAACTGATCCGCCATCGCCAGCCGCGCCAGCACCGCGTCCAGCAGCGCCCGTCCGCCGTGACCCTGCCGCATCTGCCGCCGCGCTTCCTCCAGAAGCGTGATGTCCTGCACCAACGCGCTCGGATCGAATTTTTCCGCCTCCCGCTTCAGATCGGCCGTCGCCGTTGCCGAGGCGTCCACCAGATCCGCGTCGGCCGGGCAGGTGCGCAGAATCAGCAGATCGCGCAGTTGCTCCGCCAGCGCCGCCGCCAGCGCATCGCCGGACATTCCCTCCGCAAGCATCGCGCCCGCCTTCGTCAGCGTCCGCCCCACATCCGAATCGCCGATTGCGCTGACAAGCTCCAGCAGCGATTGCCACTTCGGCAGCCCCATCAGCCGCTCCGCGTCCGCCGCCGTCAGACGGCTCTCTCCCACGCTCAGCAGCCGCTCCAGCAGCGACAGCGCGTCGCGCATGCTCCCCGCCGCCGTCCTGGCCACCAGCATCAGCGCCGCCTCGTCCGCATGCGCTTTCTCCTGTTTGCATATCGCCGCCAGATGGGCAGCGATCTGCCGCGTGGTGATGTTGCGGAAATCGTATCGCTGGCAGCGCGACAGAATCGTTGCCGGCACTTTCTCCGGTTCAGTGGTGGCCAGAATAAACTTCACGTGCTCCGGCGGCTCCTCCAGTGTCTTGAGCAGCGCGTTGAACGCGCTTTTGGAGAGCATATGCACTTCGTCAATGATGTAGACCTTGAATCGCGCCCGCGCCGGCCGGAAATGAGCGTTGGAGATGATCTCCCGCACGTTGTCCACGCCCGTATGGCTGGCGGCGTCGATTTCCAGCACGTCAATGTCGTCGCCGCGTGCCACGGCCACGCACACATCGCACTTGGTGCACGGCTTGGACGTCGGCGCATCATGTTTGAGGCAGTTCAGGCACTTGGCCAGAATGCGGGCCGTGGAAGTTTTTCCCGTACCGCGCGCCCCGCAGAAGAGATACGCGTGCGCAATCCGCCCCGTCTCGATTGCCTTTTTGAGCGTCTGCGCAATCTGCTCCTGTCCGATGACTTCCTCGAATGTTCCGGATCGATAACGACGGGCTAAAACGGTATAAGACATAAGTTCTTCAACTCACTGTTTGCGCATCTACCACCCAAATCGCTCTTCGTGCCACGGATCCCCGCGCATGTGATACCCATTCTGCTCCCAGAATCCCGGCGCATCGGTGCTGCGCAGTTCAATCCCGCGCAGCCACTTGGCGCTCTTCCACAGATACAACCGCGGCACCAGCCCGCGCAACGGCCAGCCGTGTTCGGGCGTCAGATCCTTCCCTTCCCATTGGTACGCCAGAATGCAATCCTCGCCGATAAAGTCCGCCAGCGGCAGATTCGTCGAAAACCCGTTCTCGCCATGACACATGACAAAGCGGGCCTCCGCCCTGGGCCGCGCCTTCCCGATGATCGCCTTGGTCGGCACGCCGGTGAAGACGTTGTTCAAGCGCGTCCAGTGCGTCACGCAATGAATGTCGCACACCACCTCGACCGCCGGCATGGCGCGGATTTCAGCGTAGCTTAGTTCGTATGGATTCTCCACCAGCCCGAAGATGCGCAGATTCCAGTCCGCCTTCCACGGGTCCACGACCGGAATACGCCCATATTGCAGAACCGGCCACTTGGTGGAAAGCGATTGCCCCGGCGGCGTGCGGCGGCGCGCGTCGCCGCGAAGCGTGTCGGAACTGACGACTCTCGACTTCCCGCCCGCTGTTTCAGCCATATCCGCAAATGCTAGATTCCCTCCGTCGTACAGGCAATGCCGGGAGGAAATCCAGATGGAACGCCAAGACTCCAAGACGCCAAGGCCGCGCCAAGCATTGGGATTTCACCCGCAAACAGTCTTGGCGTTGTCTCTGCGTCTTGGCGCTTGGCGTTCCTCCCTCATCCGGATCGCCCAAACTCCCGTCCCCAACATGATTTACGATCAACCGCGATTATTTAGCTGCAAAAACCGCGCAAACTCGGTAAATTGGTAACGTAAAACACTTATCTTGCGGAAGCCGGCCAATCGCCGCCCGGCTCGAAGGAAAAGAAATGAGCGAAACGTCCAAGCCCGGCAAATCCGTCCTCCCCTGGGTTCTGCTTGCTTCGATGGTTGCCGCCGCCGTCGCGGTGGCGCTCTGCTACTACAGTTGGATCATTCTCCCCGTTCAACTCAGCGCCGCTTCCAGCCAGCATCTCGCGGCTCAGATCGTCGGCCTTTCGGACATTCGCATCCCCCACCACCTCTCGCCGGAATTCACCGATGCCAATGGAACCCTCGTCGCCGATCCCCCCACCGACCCCGCCAAGCTCGTCGATCCCGACACGCTCATCTTCTCCTACATCGCCGAAGACCAGACGGCCCAGACGCCCGACGAATTCAAGTCTCTCACCGATCGTCTGGCCGATGCGACCGGCAAGAAAGTCGCCTTCAACCTCGACGTGACCAATACGGACGACCAGCTCAAGGCTCTTCACGACGGCAAGCTGCACATCACCGTCTTCTCCACCGGCGCCGTCCCCATCGCCGTCAACGCGGCCGGTTTCGTGCCGGTCGGCATGTTGGCCGGCGACAGCGGATATACAAAATACCAGATGCTGATCATCGTCCCCGCCTCCAGCCTGATGAACAACATTGCGGACCTCAAGGGCCACGAACTCGCTCTGACCGAACCCAACAGCAACTCCGGCTACAAGGCGCCGATCGTGCTGCTTCAGAACGAATGCGGCCTGGTCTTCGAGCGCGACTACAACACTCGCGACACGCAGAGCTACGAGAATTCCATCCGTGGTATCTCCAAGGGCCAATACGAAGCCGCCGCCGTCGCCTCCGACGTGCTGGATCGCTTTGTGGCCGATGGCGTCATCAAAAAGAGCGACTACCGCGTGATTTACACTTCCTCCGACTTCCCCCGCGCCGCCATCGGCTACGTCTACAACCTCAACCCCGACCTGGCCGCCAAGATCAAGGCGACGCTGCTTTCCTTTGATTTCAAGGGAACCGCTTTGGAGACCGAATTCGCCCGCTACAACGTCGTTCGCTTCGCGCCCGTCAATTACGTGAACGACTGGGCCTTGGTCCGCCTCATCGACGACACCATCGCCGGGCCGCAGGAGATCAAGTAGCAAGGGAAATGATTTCGCACAGCATCGATCGATGCGGGTCATTCTTCGCGCTTCTCGACCCGCCATCGCGGACCAGCTCTTTCAGCCTTGACGAGCTTTAGACGGAGCATTTCTAATATGGCAATCCTTGCCAATCTTTGGCCGATATACTATGATGGTGAATATGCCTTCCGAACCGAACAGCGTCACGATGAACGTCTCGCTGCCCGAACCACTGAAGGAATATGTCGACGGCAGGGTCTCCTCCGGCATTTACGGCTCAGCCAGCGAGTTCGTGCGGGAGGCCATCCGCGAGAAACTCCGGCGAGACCAGGCGCGCGACGAGGCCCGGGCGCTCCTGACGCACAAGCTCCTGGAGGGTCTGGACAGCGGCAAGCCGATTCCCTTCACCAGCGGCCACTTCAAGTCGAGGAAGCGTGCCTTGATTGAACGCGCGAGCAAGAACAAACGCGCATGAGCCATGCCTTGCGAATCCTGCCCGCGGCCGACGCCGATGTGGACGCCGCCGCCGCATTCATTGCCCGCGATAATCTCAACGCCGCCTTGCGTTTCTATGACGCCGTCGAGCGCACCTGCCGCGAGCTTGCTCAACATCCCAACCGCTGGCCGCGTTACGAGCTGGACCATCCGCGCCTTGCGGAGCTGCGCAAGCGTTCCGTCACGGGTTTCAAAAACTTTTTGGTCTTTTATCACATGGTCGGAGATGTGGTCGAAATCATCCGGGTACTCCACGGCGCCCGCGACATCCCCTCTCTGCTGCTCGACGAACCCGTTGAGGAATAGCAGCGACCTGATTAACCAACATTCAGATCGGTTGAAACTCCCAAACACCTTGGCCAGTCAGTAGAATGCGGTTGACGCGGCGGCGGACGCAACGTCGTGGATCACGCGATGCCGAAACGAAATACGATCAGATTCTACCGCACAACCGACAAGTTCGGGGAGTTCTCAAACTTCGCCGCATTTCCGATCCGCCTCAAAGACGTTGAGTGGCCAACGAGCGAACACTACTTCCAGGCACAGAAATTCGCGGGCACGCCACATGAGGAGGCTGTGCGCGTGGCCGCCTCACCGACCGTCGCCGCAAAAATGGGCCGAGATCGCCGCAGGCCATTACGCCGTGATTGGGAATCCGCCAAGGATGATGTAATGCGCGAAGCCGTGCTGGCGAAATTCCAGCAGCACGCGCCCCTTCTGTCCCTTATGCTTTCGACCGGCGACGCCGAGATTGTCGAGCACACGAAGAACGACTCGTACTGGGGCGACGGCGGCGACGGATCAGGGCAAAACATGCTCGGCCTGATTCTCATGGAAATCCGCGACCGACTTCGCCAAAACACTCCCGTTTCAGAGACGCCTTCCGGTAGCAATCTCGCTGAGCTATCTCCCCGACAGCGCGAGGCATCGCTCCGGCGCGTGTCCTATGTACGCCACGAATTTCATGGTGAACCGAAGGTGCTGACGAATTCCCTGCTCGCGTTCATCTACGACTTTCCGTATTTCGGAGCCTGCGGTGTATTTCCGCCGTTCCATCTATTGAACCAGGTTCTCGCGCATGGGGGCGGTGACGGCGGCATGAGCCCCGGCGCAAGTTGGAGGCCATTTGAACTTTCCCGGCAGGAATACGACGACTTGGTCGCGGCAGTGCGATCGGTCCCCGTCGAGAGCCTTCGCGGCAAGGCGAGATATGCCCGACTGCCTTTCAAATTCGACCCCACCTTTGACCAACTGCTGGATGACCGAGTCTGGTTAGAAGCGGTTTGTGCAAAATACCGCGCGACGTGGCATGCAGAATTACGGGCCGCTGGATTTATGAAATGACATCCGGTCACATTCTCCTCATTCCTCTTGGCGTATTCCTCGGCGTCCGAAGTTTATCCCGGCGCGCCGGGGCGACTCGGCGGTGAGTCTTAACTTTGCCCGGAACGCGAATTCCAGCCAAATCCCCGCCAAACGCCCCACCCGTCGCCCTTCCTTACCGAGATTCACACCTTTCACCCCCGGCCCCTGGCGCAAACTCAGATTTTTCTTGGATTGCAACCTGATTCGGGGTACTCTCAACTCCAATCGCAGGCTGGGAATCCGGAACCGCGCCACTCTTTGAGCTAGCCAAGGTTATACATGGGTACGTCGTTGCGTTACATAATTTGTTTGGCTGTAATGAGTTGTGCTCTGACCGGCACGGCTCGTCAGACGGGTTCCGTCAACCGATCCGCTTCTTCAGTCGCCTCCGTCCTCGGCTCCGTGGGCGATCAGCCCGTGGAAGTTCGCCTTCGCCGCCTGCACTTGGTGCGGCCGGACCTGATCCCCTATCCGCTGGACATTCAAGTCGTCTGCTGACCCAGTGGCTTGGCCAATTGCTCCCTGCCCGCCGCAATTTGCGATAACGCCTCCGCGGCATACCGCACTTGCTCGGGCGTTACAAACGGACCAAAACTCAACCGCGTCGTGCCGCCGCCGGCCAATGTGCCGATCGCCTGATGGGCCAGTGGTGCACAGTGCAAGCCGGCCCGCGTCAGGATGCCGTGATGGCTTTCGAGAACCGCCGCCAGCTCGTGGGGTTCCATCCCGTCGATGCGCACCGACATCACGCCGACGCGGCTGAACACTGACGGCGGCCCGAAGCAAGTCAGCCCTTCCACATCCGCGACGGCGTCAAGGAACGCGCTGATAAGCGTCCGCTCATGCTGGGCCAGCTCCTCGACTGTCCGCTCAAGAGTCCATCGCACGCCTTCCGACAGGCCGACGATGCCGATGGCGTTGTGACTGCCCGGCTCATATTTGTCGGGCAGAAATTGCGGCTGCACATCCAGTTCGCTCGCCGATCCGGTCCCACCTTCGCGCAGCGTGCGCAGTTTCTTTTCGATCCCCGGCCGAATGTACAAAAATCCCGTCCCCAGCGGCCCAAGTAAACCCTTGTGCCCCGGCGCGGCCAGAAGATCAATGCAATCCTCGCGCACGTCGATCGGCACGTGCCCCGCCGACTGGGCCGCATCGACAATAAACGTCACGCCGCATTCGCGCGCGATGCGTCCAATGGCGCGAATCGGCTGCACCACGCCGGTCACATTGCTGGCATGAGTCAGGGCGATCAGCCGCGTATCCGGCCGGATCGCGTGGCGCACCGCCTCCGGATCAACCTGCTGCGTCGCCGGATCGACCGGCACGCACGTCGTCGTGATCCATCCGCGCTCGCGCAAAGCGGCCAACGGGCGCAGGATGGAATTGTGATCCATCTGCACGCAGATCGCGTGGCCCTTGCGGTCGGGATCAATCATTCCCTTGATCGCCAGATTCAGCGCGTCGGTGCAGTTCAGGCAGAAAATGACGTGTTCCGGCCGCTCGCCGTGGACAAGCCGGTTGATGCGCCGCCGGCACTCATGGATCAGCCGCCCTGTCTCCACCGCCTCGGCATACCCGCCTCGCCCCGCGCTCGCGCCCAGTTCGGCGGCGTAGCGCTGCACCGCCTCCATCACCGCGGCCGGCTTTGGAAAGCTCGTCGCCGCGTTATCCAGATACAAGCGTTCCATCCGCGCATTCTACTCACGCGCACGGTCTACCAGAAGCCCCATTGTCCGCTGTATAGCACATACGCCCCCAGCAGAAAATTGGTCGCCGCATGGCAGACGATGCACGCCCCCAGGCTTTTCGTCCACGCCAGCAGAGCGCCGATCATCAGACCCCAGACAATCGCCGTCGCCCACTCGATGTGCACGCCCGCTCCGAACGCGATTGCCACGATCAGAAAGACCGACAGGCTCCATTCTCCGATCGCCGCCAGCTTGAAATCATTGGGCGCCAGCAGAGTGCGCCACAGAAAATCCCGCCAGAACAATTCCTCCATCACCGGCACCACCAGCGACGCCCCGCTCCAGCGCACGACAAGGAACGCCCACAGATGCGCGCCGCGCAGGTGATCGGTCGGAATGTACGGCTCGTGCGACATGCGCGGATAATGCGGCCAATGGCCGAGAATGAAACTTTCCATGCCGACCCACTGCACGACGCCCACGACGCCGAACACGATCCCCAGCCACCACCATTTCCACAAAATCGCCGTGTAATGCCCGCGAAAGATCCACAGCAGCATCGCCGCGGCAAATGTCTTGATCGCGTAAATCTGCGGAAACCACTGCGGGAAATGATCTCCCATCCCCGTGAGCGCCAGAAACACCGCCATCGGCGCGACGTAGGCAACGTCGTCGCTGAACCGCAACCGTTTGGGAGATGTGGTCGTTGGTAAATTCAAGTCGCGGACTCGGCTGGGGCCAGGGCGTTGCGCAGCGCACGAATGAGCGTACTCTTCACATCATCCATCGAAGGCGTTTTGTCGCCCATGATCTTCTCCAGGCTAGTCACGCTGCGCCCCTCCAAACCGCAAGGCACGATCAGATCAAATCGGCTCAAATCCGTGCGAACATTCAGGGCTAATCCGTGCATCGAGACGCCGCGGCGGATGCGAACGCCGATGGCGCATATCTTCGCCGTGGTTCCGTGATCCTCCGTCCAGATTCCGACCGCTCCATCCTGCCGAAACGCATGCACACCTAATTCCGCCAGCGCCGCAATCACCGATCTTTCCAGCAGGCGAACATATCCGCCGACGGACAAACCGTGATCGTTCAGCCGGATGATCGGATAAGCGACCAACTGGCCAGGACCGTGAAAGGTAATGTCGCCGCCACGGTCGCTGTGGACCAGCGCCACGCCGGCTTCCTCCAGTTGCTCCGGCGTCGCCAGCAGATGCTTCTCGACAGGCGGCCGCCGGCCGAGCGTGACCACATCCGGATGCTCCACCAGCAGCAGCCGCTCCGCCGCGCCGTCCGCCACCTGCGCATGCACCGACTCCTGATACTCCCACGCCTGGCGGTACTCCATGATTTGTAAATCTTCGACTCTGAACATTCGCTCCGATAGTATAGGTGTTCGCGTGGGCATCGTGGATATCGACAATCTCTGGGACTACGCCAACCCGGCCGCCAGCGAAGCGCGTTTCCGCAAGCTCCTGCCAGTGGCGCGGGATTCGGAGCGAACGTACCTGATCCAGTTGCTCACGCAGATCGCCCGCGCCCAGGGTCTGCAGGACCGATTCGCCGAGGCCCACGCCACGCTGACGGAAGCCGAATCGCTGCTTGGCCCTGATGATTCATTGCCGCGCATCCGCTGTCTTCTGGAGCGCGGCCGCGTCTTCAATTCCGCGGGGGAGCCGCAGAAAGCCGCGCCGCTGTTTGTTTCGGCCTGGGAACTGGCTCGCAAAACAGGCGAGGACTTTTATGCGATCGACGCCGCGCACATGCTGGGAATCTGCCGTCCTCCGCAAGAGGCGACACAATGGAACCAGCGCGCCCTCGAAGCCGCCGGGCAATCAGCGCAGCCGCGCGCCCGCAACTGGCGGGCGTCGATCCTGAATAATATGGGGTGGACCCTTCACGACACGGGCGACTATCCGGGCGCGCTGGACTGTTTCCAGCAGGCGCTGGTCTGCCGCCAGGAACGCAACCAGGCGGCGGAAACGCGGATCGCAAAATGGTGCATTGCACGGACGCTGCGCTCCCTGAACCGCGTCCGCGAAGCCCTGGCAATGCAGGAAGCCCTCCTCGCCGAGCACCAGGCCGCCGGGACCAGCGATCCTGAAGTCCTCAGCGAACTGGCCGAGTGCCGCAAGCTGCTGGAACGGACTGCCGGATAATTGACTCGTTACGCATTTCCGGCGTTAAATGGACGATAAGTAATACGTTACATCCCGCGACATCCGGCTAAGCCAGGAGGCAGTGGTGGATCAGACATTGGCACGGCTTCAGAACGTCTTTCGGCAGGTCTTCGATGATGATGAGCTGGTGATCAGCCCCACCACGTCGGCGGCCGACGTTGACGCCTGGGATTCGATCAATCATGTGAATCTCGTCCTTGCCGTCGAGCGGGAGTTCGGCGTGCGGCTCTCCACGTCGGGCATCGCCGGGCTGAAGAACGTCGGCGAACTGGCCAAGATGCTCGACGCGCAGACGGCCAATCGCGCCAAGGTATAGATGCAGACCATTCCAGCCATCGAGCAGTTCAAGAGCCTCAAGGCGTCCGACAAGATCGCCCAGGGGCTGGCCGTTCTGCGCCAGGCGCTGCGCCGCGGCGACATTGACCCGGACGGACTCGATCGCGTCGGACGCCTGTTGGTGCGTCACAAAGAAGACCTTCCCAAACAACCGGCGCCGCTGCGCGTGCTGATCGTCGGCCAGTGCACGACGACGTGGCTGGTTCCCGCCCTCACCGCCGTCGCCTGGGGCCGCGGCCGCGCCTGCGACGTGCGCGACGGCGGCTACGACAACGTCATTCAGGATCTGGCCGCGCAGCAGACCCCGCCCGACGTGGTGATTGTCCTCCCCTGGCATCAGCGGCTTCTCGGCGGTGGAAGCAGTGGGGGCGACCGCCCGACGCAGCAGCGCGTGGACGATGAATTGCCCTTGCTTCGCCAGGCGTGGGAGTCGGTTCGCAAGATGGGTTCGCGTCTGGTGCAGATCGGTTACGACTGGGAGAACTTTGGCGCCGCCGGCCATCACCTTTCCGCCCGCGAAGGCGGCTCGGTCTGCACGGTTCGCAAGGTCAACGAGACGATCCGCTCAGCCCTGCCGGAGGGGGCGTTCTTCGTCGATCTGGAGCAAATCTCCGGCGAGATCGGCCGCCGCGCTTTCTACGATCCGCGAGGCTACCACTGGACCAAGCAGCCCTTCAGCCGCCTGGGCGTGGCGCGATTGTGCGACCATCTCTGGGCCGCCATCCGCGCTCTGACCACCGGCCCGAAAAAAGTGCTGGTGCTCGACCTGGACAACACGCTCTGGGGCGGCGTGGTCGGCGAACTCGGGCCCCTGGGCGTGGCGCTGGGCGACAATCCCGAAGGCGAATCGTTCCGTGCGTTCCAAAAACAGATTCGCGGCCTGGCCGCTCGCGGCATCGTGCTGGCCGCCTGCTCCAAAAACAATCCGCAGGACGCCCGCGAAGTGTTCGAGAAAAACACCGACATGGTGCTCAAGCTCACCGACTTCGCCGCCTTTGAAGCATCGTGGGACGCCAAACCCATCGCCATCGAGCGCATCGCCAAAACCCTGCGCCTTGGCCTGGACAGCTTCGTATTCTTCGACGACAACCCCGCCGAGCGCGAGCATGTTTTGCAGATGCTGCCCGACGTGGAAGTTGTTCCCGTGCCCACCGATCCCGCGGATTATGTGCGAGCGTTGCACGCCGGCCTCTGGTTCGAGGCCGCCGCCGTCACCGAAGCGGACAAAGCGCGCGTCGAACAATATCGCCAGGAGAACGAACGCCGCCAGGCCGAGGAGGCCGCCGGCTCCGTCGAAGCCTATTTGGAAACGCTGCAAATGGTCGCCGACGTGCGCGACCTGGACGAAAGCGACATGGAGCGCGCCGTGCAGTTGCTGGGCAAAACGAATCAGTTCAATCTGACCACGCGCCGCCACACTGCCGAAGCCGTGCGGAAAATGCTCTCGCGCAAGGGCGCTTTTGGAATCACGTTGCGTCTGGCCGACAAATTCGGCGACGCGGGGCTGGTCAGTCTGGTTCTGGCCGTCCCCGATCCGGAGGCCGGCCCTTCCACGCTGCGGCTGGACACCTGGCTCATGTCCTGCCGCGTCATCGCCCGCACGACCGAGGAATTCCTGATGAACCACGTCGTGAAAAAGGCCGCCGCCCTCGGCTACAAGCGCGTCATTGGCGACTTTTTCCCCACCGCCAAGAACGAACTGGTCAGAAACTTCTACGACCGCATGGGCTACAAGGTTGAAAGCGAGGAATCGGACGGTTCCCGCCGATATACCGTTAACGTGGCCGACTATTCCGTTCATCCTTCACCGATCCAATACAAGAGCTGACCCACGATGGTCGTCGATCTGGCCTCGTTGAAATTCTGGCTCTTCGTCGTGGTGGGACTGCTGGTTCTCACTCCCCTCACCCACGCCGCCGCGCGGCGCACCGTGTGGGCCGGGCTGAACCTGGCCTTCCTGTTCGTGCTCATGGGCCATCACGGGTTTCTGATCGTGCTGGCCGCACTGGCGGTGTTGTATGTGCTGCTCCAGGCCGCGGGAAAATCCGGGCCGCGCCCCGCCGCTGTCGCGGTCACGCTGACGATCTGCGGCCTGCTGTTCGTGTTCCACAAACTTCCCTGGATCGCCGACCGAATCCACGCCGGCCGCTTCTCGCCGCTGCTGACGGCCATCGGATATTCCTACGTCTTCCTGCGCATCATCGACGTTCTTCGCGCCACCTGGGAATCGCGCACGCCCCCGCCGACCCCGATTCAACTGGTCAATTATCTCACCCCCTTCAACATGCTGGCCGCCGGACCGATCCAGGCATGGGATGAATTCGTCGCCCAGCCGCCAGTGCCCGACGCCCTCACATTCGATCAATCCCTCACGATGATCGAGCGCATCGTTCACGGCCTGTTCAAGAAATACGTGCTGGCCTACGCCGTCAAAGCGATCTTCATCACCGACGGCCGCGCCGGCGGATGGTACCGGCTCGTCGAGATGAACATGATGTACATCTGGCTCTTTCTCGACTTCAGCGCCTACAGCGACATCGCCGTCGGCATCGGCGGACTGCTGGGCGTCGCGACGCCGGAAAATTTCAACAAACCGTTCATCGCCCGCAACATCACCGATTTCTGGGAGCGCTGGCACATCTCCCTCTCGATGTGGGTGCGCCGCAATCTCTTCTTCCCGATTCAGATCGCCCTGGTCCGCCGCACCCAGGGCCGCCACGCCCTCGCGTGCGCCACTTTCGCCATCTTCGTCGCGTTCACCCTCATCGGCTTCTGGCACGGTCTAACGCTGCCGTTTTTCGAGTGGGGTCTGCTGCAGGGCATTGGCCTTGCCGTCTGCAATCTCTACCGCTACCGCCTCAAGAAGCAGCTCGGCACAAAAGGCGTCGCGCGCTACATGGCGTCCTGGCCCATCTTTATAATGGCCGTCGTCGTGACCTTTGAATTCGAGGCCTTCACGATCATGGTGCAATTCTCACACTGGGGCCACGGATGAATCACCTGAGCGCCAAAATCCTCGCTCGCCACGCCCTTCGGCTGCTCTGGATCGCCGTGCGCCTGGCGGCCGTCTTCGTCATGATGCGACAAGGCGCGACGTTCGTTTACCAGGGGTTTTAGATGGCGTGGGTCGAGTCCAAACGACTCCAATCTTCATTGCTGACGCTTCTCTGCGCGGCGGCGAGCCTGGCAGCGCTGGATTTTGCTCTCGGTTTGAGTCTTGGCGCGCGGCCAACCTGGCTGCCCGCCTCGTTCGGCTCCGACATACTCGACCAATTCGGCGCCCGCATGGCGAAGGTCGAACTCCTCAAACGCTCCGGGCAAATCGACGAGCAAAATCTCGTCGCCGTCATCGGTTTATCGCCCGCCCGCGAGGGTCTCGATCCGCAAATCCTCGCCGCCAGCGATCCACAGAATCGCCGCTGGCTCATTCTCGGCGCCGAGGGCCGCACATTTGCCACGCTCGAAATCTACGGCCGCACGCTGACCGACAGCGCCGTCCGTCCGTCGCTGGTCGTGCTCGCCATTTCCCAGGCGATGCTGCATCACGACGATCACGCTGAACCCGTCCTCGCATCGCCGCGATTGCTCCCGCATCATCTGCGGCATCTGCAACTCAATCACGCCCTGCTCGACACCTCGTGGCTCTACCGCAATCGCGACTCGCTCGCCGATGAATTCACACTCCTCACCTATGAAGCCGCGCGATGCCTCCGCGCCGCCCTTGGGTTGCCGATGTCCGCCACCTATGCGCCCGAAGCCGATCCCTGGTCCAGTTGGACAGCCGTCTTCGTCCCCCACGCCGACGCGGCGCACATGGCCGCCCAGTGGCGCGGGCATCAGGATTTGCTGGTGCCCGACCAGTTTCAGTCGGTTGACCGCCAGATCAACGCCCTGCGCCAACTCGTCGACCGCTCGCGCGCCCGTGGCGCCGAAGTGGACCTGGTGCTGATGCCGGAAACGTCCCGCCTGCGCGCCCTGGAGCCGCCGATTGTAAACGAGCGATTTGCGCAAGCCCTCGCAGCCGCGTCCGACGGCACGCCGCTGAAGGTCATCGACCTGCGCAGCGCCATCCCCGACGAACTCTTCTGGGACGACGCGCATCTGAATCCCCAGGGCCGCAAGCAACTTTCAACGTTGCTGCCGGCCATCCTAAAATGACCCAAAGGCTCTGAACCATGTCGCCGCCCACCATGATTCGCCTGCGCCCACCAGTGCTCGCGGTTGCCGCCGTCGCACTGGCTGTCGCTCTGTTGGATGTCTCCCTGTCCGTTGCTTGCGGATACGAGCCGCAATGGCTGCCCGCGCAAATCTCCTGGCCCGCGTTTGTGAGATTCCAGGCCCACGTCGCGGCCGTCGAGATGCTCCAACGCACCGGCCTACTCGACGATCACCACCTCGTCGTCGTCCTCGGCTCATCGACCGCCAAGCAGGACTTCGATTGCCAGGTGCTGCACGCCAATGATCCACTGCATCGCCAGTGGCTGGTCCTGGGCGCCGGAGCGCTGAATTTCGCGCAGGTCGAAGGCTACGCCCGAGCCCTCACCGACAGCGACGTTCGGCCATCGCTGGTCGTGATCGGAATGGAGCCGTCGCTGACCTCCCGCGAGGACGTGCAGGCCTCCTGGATTCCGCAGGCGTCACTGAAGAGCTTTCCCCACGACCTGCGGACTCACCGCTTTCGCGACGCCGGCCGCGACTGCATCTGGCTCGATCGCAATCGCGACCTGCTTGAGAACGCCATGAGCGTTCTGCTGGACGGCGCCAGCGCTGAAGTTCGCGCCGTGTTTCATCTGCCGCTGGCTGTCTCCCAACCGCCGACGCCCGATCCGTGGGATGTTTCCGATCTTCCCACCCTGCACGGAGATGCCGCGGACGTGGAGGGAAAATGGAGCTGGCGGATGGAATTGCTGCGTCCGGCCCACTACGAATCCGCCGAACGCTCCATCAGCGCGTTCGCGCGGCTGGTCGCTGAATTGCGCCGGCGCGGCGCCACGGTGGTCGGCCTGCTCACGCCGGCAACGTCGCGGCTTCGCGCCGCCTATCCGCCCATCGTGATTCGGCGCCTTCACGAAGCAATCGCGGCAGCGTCCGCCATCCACCCCTTGCACATTCTCGACCTTCAGGATTCCATGCCCGACGACCAGTTCTACGACGACGCTCACTTGAACACGCCCGGAAAACGCCGCTTCTCCGCGGAATTACCGGCCCATTTACGATAGGCTCCATGCGTCCCGTTCTCACGCGTCTGAAATCCCCGCTCCTGGCCTTGCTGGCCATCGCCGCCAGCCTCGCCGTGCTGGACGTCGCGCTGCGCGCCGCCCTGGGCGCCGACCCAGACTGGCTGCCGCCGCGATTCTACGACTACGGCCCCTACTTCGGCAGCCGCATCGCCCGAATCGAGCAGCTCAAGCGCGACGGCAAACTGGACGAGCGGAGTCTGGTCGTCATGCTCGGAACCTCCGCCGTGCAATACGACCTGGACCCGCGCATCATTGAGAACAATGACCCCGAGAACCGCCGCTGGCTGCTCATGGCCCCGGCCGGCGCGACCATCCGCAATCTGGAAATCGGCGCCGAACCATTCCTGAACAGCTCCCTGCACCCCAGTTTGATTCTCGTTGGAATTCACGCCTGGATGCTGCATCGCCGCGACTATCTGGAGCACGACACGGGCTTGGTATGGCTCAACCGCCATTCGTGGCTCACCAACCATCACCTGGCGCTGAACAATCTCTTCATCATCGAGCGAGATCGCGCCGCCGCCGCCGTCGGCCGGCTGTTCAATCTGCCTCCGTGGGAAGTCTACGAACCTGCTCCAGACCCCTGGCAAAGCAGCTACGACTTCCCCACCACGCAGCTCCTCCCCGCCGATATGGCCGGGCAATTCGCCATGCTCCAGTTTGAAATGAAGCCCAGCCAGTTTTCCCACAACGACGTTGAAGTCGATTCCCTTCGCCGCCTCATCCTGGCCCTGCGCGAACATTCCCCGCGAGTGATATGCGTGCTCATGCCTGAATCGTCGTCGATGCGCCCCTACCCTCCGGCCGCCGAAGCGTCACTTCATCGCGCCGTTGCGGACCTGCAACCGCTCCAAATGATCGACCTCCGCGCCGCAATTCCCGACGCGCTCATGCACGATCACACTCACACCAACAGCGCCGGCCGCGATGAATTCTCCGCCATGCTGCCCGCCCTCGTTCACTGACGAACCTCATTCCCACCAGCTCAAATCCACCTCCGCCAACACCCGATCATGCTCGCGCATTTCCGCCAGCCGCACTTCCTCCAGCGGGCCGCCCCCCGCGCTCCTGGCGATCTCCATCGCCCGCTCAAACCGCTCCGAGTGCAGCGAAAACCGCTTCACCGCGTAATCCAGAGCCGACCCGTTCTCCACGATGAACGGCCAATCGCTCGCCTGGAGCAGCATCAGCTCCCGCCCCGCCCAGCGCAGCGCTTCGGCGATTCGCGCATCCTTCCGCCACGGCAGCGCCCGCGTGAATTTCACCATGTCGCGCTCCGCCCGATGCTCCACTTCCCACATCCATTTCGTCTGATCGTTCAGCCAAACGCTGTGATCCCCCAACCGCCCCCACGACCCTTCGGCCAGCCGCATGATCTTGTCGGCAGGCGCACCCGCCAGCGCCGCCTCGGCCGTCACGAGCGTCACACTTGCATCGGCCGCCAGCGTCAGAATGACATCCTTCAAAAACCGCGGCCCCTCAAACCACCAGTGCCCGAACAGCTCCGCGTCGAACGCCGCCACGCAAATCCCCCGCCGCCCCGTGCGCGATTGATACTCGCGCAGCACGTCCTTCACCATCGTGCAGAAATGCTGCGCGTTCGCATACACCCGCCCCGCCACCGCGGCCGGATCATAATTCTCCTTCGCCGCCAGTTCCGACGCCACGTCCGTCACCCGCCAGTAGCGCAAACCGCCCGGCATCCGCTTTTTGTGAAACTCCAGATACGCCCCGTCGCCCGGATATCCGACCTTGCTGCTCCAGACCTGCTCCGCCAGCCGCGGATGCCGCGCGAATGCAAACACCTCCGCCCGCGCCGCTTCGCTGCTGACGCCCACCGCCTCCAGCGGCTCGCGCCACCCGCCCTTGCGATCGTGATGCGCATGCGCCATCCCCGCCGCGAAAAACCGCCCGTCCGCCAGCACCCCCAGCGGCTGCCCGCCTGAGATCAGATGCGCATCTACAAAAAAGTGATCCGCCCCCGCGGCCGGCAGAAAACTCTCAATCCCCGCCCGGCGTTGTCCCTCCGTTTCGAGCAGCGGCGGACGCCAGCATTCCGTCGCAGACCGATACGCGCACTCCGGCAGCCACGTCCCGCGCATCGTCTGCCCGAAAAACCGCTTCGTGATCGCCGCCCCCCCCGCGAGCGGCCCCCGATTCGCCTGATCCGTCAGCAGCAGCGGCAGATCCGCAGGGGTCGAGGCTCCGCGGAGATCCTAAATCTGCCCTTCTTCA
>Ga0182024_10008181_pt1 | contig 22194 bp, 12 predicted proteins | sample P32metaG_FD_120480 | JGI IMG/M metagenome (GOLD analysis project Ga0182024, IMG submission 120480) | Permafrost microbial communities from Stordalen Mire, Sweden - P3-2 metaG (Illumina Assembly) | ecosystem: Environmental > Terrestrial > Soil > Wetlands > Permafrost | place: Sweden: Stordalen...
ACGACCTCCGGATTTGTGCAACCAGAGGATCAGCAGACCAACAAACTCGGTCAATTGCTGGTCAGTGCCAATATCGTCAACGCCAAAGAGTTGGAAGATGCACTGCAAACCAACATTAGAACCGGCCTGCCACTTGGTCACATCTTTTGTTTTCGCGCTGTCGTTTCCCAGGCTTTGATCTGGACATCACTTTTGGCGCAGCAAATGATCCGCCGCGGAATGATCAGTCGCGAGATGGCAATGCAGGCATTGGTCGACGCGCATGAACGCGAGAAAGCTATGGAGAAGCTGCCGATCAATCAAGGCTTCCAACGCCTGCCGATGAAACCATCGCTGCGGCTGGGTGAGCTATTGGTGCAAGCACGCATTCTTACCGAAGGGCAGTTGGTTGATTCTTTGCATGCGACAATGACCGCGCGCAAATTTCTCGGACAAGTTTTGGTTGATTCAAAACTGGCATCTCAAGACGTGATTAACGCCGCCATCGACGTGCAAGAGATGCTGGATAATGGCACCACTACGCAAATAATCGCTGGCGATGCATTGTTGCTCGTTCGGGCTAAAGGACTTTCGCTGTCCAGAACAATTGCGGAGGTGGGAGCCTTCAAGCCGCGCAGCAACAAGGCGCAGATGCTGATGGAGATTCTTACTTCTTCCGGTTCTGTGACGCTTACACAAGTTCCACGCGAAATTCAGGAATGTCTCGAGGTCAACTACAATCAAGCCCCTGAAGTATGTGAAATTCTGATCGCCAAAGAAATGGTAGCAGAGCCACTTTTGTATGCATCTCTGCGCGCCGTGTATCTGATCGACGAAAAAATTCTCAATATGCAACAAGCAATCATGGGAATCGATTTTGCCATTCGCGCGAATCTGTCACTTGACCAGGCTCTGATCGAACTGGGATGGACAATGAGAACGCGGCTGCGTTCGGGGTAAATAGATTCTAGAGCGCCACAAGTTGCCAACGCTCCGGCACAGAATCCACAATGAAGACTTAGCAGCAGCCGGGATCGGTCTCTCTTTTTGGCAACGGAGCCGAGACCGATTGTTCGAGCGCGGCTGGCGCCGTTGTCTCAGCACCGGCGGCGGTGTCGCCACCGTTACCGGTGGCACGCTTCGGCTCCTGTTTCTCGGCAGTGACGTCCGGCAGACCGGATGGAAACTCATTACCGGCGACGGTGTTGGCGACCAAGGGAGCGCTGGGAAGATTGGTGGGAGGCACCGGCATGCGCCCGGTGGTCGTCGCTGGATATTTCAAACGCTCGTGGTGCAGAGTACGCCATACCCTGACGAACGCCTTTTTGATGCGATGCAACTCGGAATAGGTCAGACCAGAGTCGGCGAACTGTCCATCGTCCCAGCGGTTCTGAAATACTTTATCGATCGCTGTTTCCACCTCTTCTTCGGAGGGATCTTTCATGCTGTGGGTGACAGCCTCGGAAACATCGGCAAGCATAACGATTGAAGTTTCTTTTGATTGAGGTCTCGGTCCAGGATAGCGATAAGACATCGGATCGACCTTCTCGACGCCGTCGCGCAAGCAGGCTTTGTGATAGAAGTACGCCATCAACGAAGTTCCCTGGTGCATGGGAATGAAGTCTTGCACAGCCTTGGGCAATGCATATTGCCTGGCCAAATCCAATCCGTCAGTAACGTGAGCCAACACTCGCTCGCGACTTTGCTCCGGCGTCATGGAATCGTGCGGATTGGTGGCGCCGAGCTGATTCTCGATGAAATATTTGGGCCGCACCATCTTGCCGACGTCGTGATAATAGGCGCCGGCGCGGACCAGGTTGACGTCACCACCGAGGGCGCGCGCCCCGGCTTCCGCCAGATTGGCAACGGCCAGGCTATGCTGATATGTTCCCGGTGCGTTCTCTTCCAGTCGTCTCAGCAAAGGCTGATCCGCGTCGGTCAGCTCAGCCAGGCGGAACGGCGTCACCAGCCCGAAGATGTTTTCGAGAAACGGCAATGTGCCGATTGCTGCAATCGAAGAGGCGATGCCACCGAGAAATTCCAATCCCACCGTCGAGCCCAGTTCCGTCGACGTCATTTGCGTCTGGCTGACTGCCAGCGCGGCGAGAAAACCGAACGCCTGCGCCATACCGATTACCAATCCGGTCGAGACAAGAGCGTGGCGCCGTCTGGAATATGTGCCGATCGCGGCACCGGCAGCGGTGCCCAACGCCACCAGATTGTCAAAGTCGATCAAGCGATCGACGGCCAGGAAAATCGCCAGCGGCAAGGCGATGGCAATCGCGGTTCTCTGCCCGAAGAAGATTGCCAGGATAAGCGCTATCGCCGGCAAAGGGATGATCTGAGGATAGGTTTTACCCAGCGCCGCCCCCAGTGCCAACGTCAAGATGCTGACCGTATACATCAGCGCCAGAGATCGAGTCGAGAACAAAAACTTGGCATCGAAAGTATAGAGAAACAGAGCGATCAGGCTGACGGCAGCAGCAAGCGAAACCCACAATCCAATGATGATCGGCCAGCGATTGAAATCGGTAATCCCCATCGCTTGCATGGTGTCGATCGCATCTTGCGTGATCTCACCGTGTTTCGGCACAATCAGCTGACCGACACTAATCTGTCTCATTATCGGTTTAACGTGTGCTGCAGCTTGCTCAGCTTTCAGGTTGGTGGCCGCCCTGTCGATCGATACGTTCGGTTCCATTTGCGCTGTAATCAAATGCGCCGAGGATTTGCGCAAGGTTTCTGGCCAGGCATCGGGCAAGAACTCGACCGCTGTATCATTCCAAACGGAGGCATCATCGATCGGCAGTCGCGCCAGCGCTCGGCAGAGGCGGTGCATGGCGCTGTTGACCGTGTCTTTATAGCTGGGAAGATCTGCAGGAGCAACAGAAATCGCCACCTCTTTCTGGGCATCAGTGGTGCTGGGATGTTCCTTCAAATACGCGTGCAGAGCCGTTCTCTGCAGTTGAATCGCGGCCAGAGTTTTATTAGTTTCTCCTTGTTTGGCGCGATTTTTGAGTCGCAGTTTGATCTTGTTCAGATCATCGGGCAAATTGCCATCGGCGTTATGCACCAGACGATCGAAATCGCTGTCACTGGCTTTCAACAAAGCCAGTTGGTCGGCGCTTGTGATATCAGGCAGCGGTTTCAATCCCGCCTTCTGCAAATCAGATACGCCCTCCAGATTCATATTGACGCGGCTGCAAGTGGCTGAGTCGTTGCTGCGATCTGCCTTGAACACCGGTATTTGGTCCAATCGCGCTTTGTTTCGGGCCTCGCGTGTGGCCGCTTCGTCCACGACAACAGTGGCGTGTGGTGCGCGGATGTCACGCTCAGCCAGATCGCCGGTGTGAAACCCTGGATTGAATATATGATGGGCTGTCATCGCCAGACAAAGACAGAGAAACCCAACACAAGCGACGGTGAGCCAGGAAATAAAGAACTGTTCCGAGGGAAACCAGTCATGGTGCGCTTCCGGCTCGTAATGATGCTCATCTTGTCCGTGCTTGCGCGATCCGCCGTCCGCTTTATCACCATTGCTAAAGCCCTGTGGGCTGGTTGGCGAATCGGGTGGCTGCTGATTGATATCGGCTTGCATGATAATGGTTATGCTTGCGCCACGGAAGGCTCCCCGCCCTTCGTGGCTCTCAGATCTGTGGGTTTCCGTCTTCTCATAGCACTAAATACGTTCCCAACTAGCCAAATACCTAACTTCTCACCGCCAATATTAACGTTGGCCGCTTGAGAAAGCGAAACGAGAAAATGCTCAAAAAAGGCTGCGTTTGGCGCAAAACGCTCGGCTTCCCGCCCAGTTGCCGCTGGAGCCAAAAGGATATCGCACGTTCTTTAAGTCCTTTAAGCATGGCTCAGTCCCGGCATTTGAGATAATTATGGCGATGGCAATTATTCCGACATACAGTGACAAACAGCCCGAGAAGCGGCCGCCTGGCGACTCTCAGAGTAAGAAGAAGCTTGTCAACAATCCATCTCCTCAAGATGGGCTCAGCGATAAGTCCGACGACCAGCCGAAAAAGCGCTCTCTCATTCTCTCAGCGCAGGAAACCAGCGCCGATCAGAAGTCAGATATGGCGCTGCGCCCGCAGAGTTTGGCCGAGTATATCGGACAAACTCGGCTGAAGAATATGCTACAGATGTCGATTGGCGCTGCTAAGGCGCGCCAGGAAGCGCTTGACCACGTGCTCTTCTACGGTCCGCCCGGGCTCGGCAAGACGACGCTGGCAAAAGTGATCGCCAACGAAATGGGCGCGCGCATTCATATGACCTCCGGCCCAAGCCTGGAGCGCCCCCGCGACATTATCGGTCTCTTGCATCAGCTGGAAGTTGGCGATGTGCTTTTTATCGACGAGATCCACAGGCTGAGCCGCATTGCCGAGGAGCTTTTGTATCCGGCGATCGAGGATTTCGTCGTTGATCTGACCTCCGGCAAGGGGCACGCCACGCGGACGATGCGCCTGCCGCTGCCGAGGTTTACTCTCGTCGGTGCCACCACTAAAGCCGGCATGATTTCCAACGCGCTGCGCGATCGTTTCGGGTTCAGTTGCAGACTGGAGTTCTACGATCTCGAAGAGCTTTCGCAAATCGTTGCCAGAACCAGCAAAATCATGGCTGTTGCTGTGACAGAAGAGGCCATCAAAGTGATTGCCTCGCGAGCCCGCGGCACACCGCGAATCGCCAACAGACTGGTGCGGCTGGTGCGCGACTTCGGCCATTACAAGGGAGTGGAATCGATCGACCAAACGCTGGCGATTGAAGCGCTCGAATCTTATCAAGTTGATGCATCGGGCTTGGACTCCACCGACAGGCGGTTTCTCGAGGTGCTGATCGACAATTACAACGGCGGTCCCGTCGGCATCGACACGATCGCTGCCACCATCGGCGAGGACAGCGAAACGCTTGAAGACGTATACGAACCGTTTTTGATTCAGAAAGGTTTCGTGCAAAGAACGCCGCGCGGACGCGTGGCTACGCCTCTTGCCTATCAACATTTGCGTCGCACGGCGCCGCCTGCAAATCCAGCGCAACTAACCTTGAACCTGTCAAAAGAAGAAGAGTGGGAATAAGTCTCCGCCGCAGAAATCGAGCGCATGCAACAGCGATTGTTGCAGCCATTTGCGCGCTAATTGCCGCCGCCGTTTGCCCGGCCCTGGCGCAGGGAGCAGGTGAAACTGCCAAGCCGCAAACGCCAATAGCCAAAGTGGATGAGCAGTTTGTCGTCGGCAAAGTAAGAACAGTTACCGGTGCGGTGCTGAACAATGAATTGCTGCACAGCACCGGCATGGTGAGCAACCGGCAGTTGGTGCAAGTGGAGATCACGGAAGGTCCGCTGAAGGGCATGACGGCCACTGTTGCCAATGAGATCACGGACAATCCCGCCTTCAACGTCAGTGTCAAGCCGGGACAGGAAGTGGTGCTTTCGGTAAGCACGGAGAACGGCAAGAAAGCGGAGGTCAACATTGCCGACTATCACCGCGCGCCTGTCTTACTCTGGCTCTTTGTCGTATTTCTGGCGGTGTTTCTCTTTTTCGGCGGCAAGACCGGATTGAAATCGCTTGCCGGTCTGGCCGTCACCGTCGGTTTAATTTCGCTGGTGCTGTTGCCGCTCAGTATGAACGGTTGCAATCCGCTGCTGACGGCGATCTTCATCTGCCTCGCATCAATCGCTACGAGCATGCTGTTGATCGCCGGTTTCACAAAGAAAGCGGCGGCTTCTGTGTTCGGCACCGTGGGCGGTGTCATTATCGCCGGCATTGCTGCTCAAATTGTCATAGCTGCTGCGCCATTGACCGGCTTGTCCAGCGAGGAGGCGCAGATTTTGCGCGGCTCCGTCCTCAACCAGCAGCCTTCTTTCTATAGCGGTTTGCTGGCGGCAGGAATGCTGATCGGAGCGCTGGGAGTGATCATGGATGTCGGTGTTTCGATCGCGAGTGCAGTTGCAGAAGTCTCGCGAACGGGGGAAAACCTGGACGCGGCCGCACTCTACGAATCAGGCATGAATGTCGGCAGAGATATCATGGGAACGATGACCAACACTCTCATACTGGCGTACACAGGCAGCGCGCTGCCGCTGTTGTTGTTGGCATCTCAAGTGCCAAGCGTCAAGCTGCTCAACTTGGACCTCGTCGCCACTGAGATTGCCTCAGCTTTGAGCGGCAGCTTAGGATTGGTTTGCACTATCCCATTGACCGCATTTGCGGCAGCTAAACTTATGGCGAGCAAGAAACCCGGCAGAGAAACGGATCTCTAAGTGAGCAAGCGCATAGTCTACGGCTGGTTGTTGTTTCTCCTGGCGGTTGCGGCCATCGCCGGGGGTGGGGTTTTTCTAGCGCTCTTGATCGGCTACTGCAGTTATCAAGCAGGCAACGAGTTCGTCACCATGGCGCAAGCTAAAGGCTACAAGCCATCGCCCAGGATCGTGCGCGGCATGATCATCGCCTTTTACGCCATGGCGGCGCTGCCATCAGCGATTCCCGGGCTGCACCAGGCGTGGAATCTGGTTGTCGAACACTTTCCCGTTTTGAACTCCACCGACGAAATCGTGCAGCACGTCATGGCTGTGCCGTGGAATTTCTCGCTGGAACACTTTCCCATGTTGCTGTTAGTTGGTATCTGTTGCTCGTTCTTTCGCCTGCTCTTTCGCCAGGAGACGCCACCGGCAACCATTGCGGACATCTCCACCACCATCCTGGGATTCATATATATAGGTTTCCTGCCCAGCCATCTGATTTTGTTGCGCAACCTGGCACTGCCGGCGGAAGCACATCTCGAGGACACGCTGTTGCAGCCCGGCATTGCCTATGTGACTACCGGTCTCTTTGCGATTTTGGCCACCGACATCTTCGCCTATTTGGTCGGCAGAAAGTGGGGCAAAACCTTGCTATATCCGCAGGTCAGTCCCAAGAAAACGGTCGAAGGCGCGATCGGCGGCTTCGTTGCATCGATTTTTTGGGCAACGCTGACCGTGTGGGCCTTTGACGCCTATTTTCCGGGGCAGCCATTTAAGGGAAAACTCTGGCAGGCGCCATTGCTGGGGGCTGTGGTCTCAATTGCCTCTCAGCTCGGTGATTTGTGTGAGTCGCTACTCAAGCGCGACGCCGGCATGAAAGATTCAAGCACTATGCTTGCCGGGCATGGCGGATTCCTCGACCGCGGCGACAGCCTGCTTTTCGGCGCACCGATCGCCTACTACTGGATTTGCCTGGTAGTGCTTAACATCCTCTAGGCGAAGATTCGATTCCAGCCTGCTTGTCATCCGCGAATCCCTGTAGGTGCCTGATCTTTAGAGGCGAAGGCGCTGCCGTTTGCACGCGGTTGGTAACAGCAACCGTTGAATCGCAGCCGCGATCGTTTAAAATAGAGTCTGAGCTTCATGGAGAGGTGGCTGAGCGGTTGAAAGCGGCTTCCTGCTAAGAAGTTGTACGGTCAAAAGCTGTACCGAGAGTTCGAATCTCTCCCTCTCCGCCACTTTCGAGGCAAAAGGCAATCATTTTTGGGGTAGCGCTTTCAGGTGATGTAAGCACTACACGTCCTCATGGATGATACGACAAGACAGTCGACACCTCTGACACCGGCTCTGATATCACGTCTGATATCACGCTTACAACAGTTGGTGTGATCACTTTTCTTGCCGTTGATTATGCGATGTCTCTAGCCAGATCACTTTCACGTCATCCATTTTGCGTTCCAGTCTGCGTTGATCGGAAGAGCTGATCCCAACGTACGTTGGCTGCCACATTTTGCGCTCCAGATCATGGCAGCTAAATCAAGGCGGACATTTTGTTCACGTCGTTTGCACGCCTCGATCGGTAATGTCTCCATAGTCCTCCCCCGCCTACGAATTTACTATCGGCTTGCAGTCGTGTTTCTCTTTTCTTACCAGGTTGAAGCAATGAAAGACATCAAGAACGTTTTCGTCGTCGTGTTTGTCGTCTGCATGATGAGCGCCGACGCAGCGTTTGCCAATACCCTGTCTGGTGGAGACACTGCCAACCTGTTTCAGATGTGCCAACAGCAGCAACAGAATCGCCTTACGGCATTGAGCGACTTGCGCAAACTGCAGTGCAAGCAAAGCAACTTTGAAAAGCAGCGGGAAGATGCGGAAAACCGAAAGACTATACCGCCACAAAATGATGTCGGCAATTGCGCCGGCAACGACACCGGTGGAACCACCTGCAATCGCGTACAAGCAGCGATTGAGAAAGGGCAGGTAGAAGCTCAAGAGCCAGTTGAGGCATCGGCTACGCCGACCAAAATTGCAGATCCTATCTACATCAACAAGGGAGTTCCCGATGGTCCGCCCGTAGCTCCCATCTATTTTCAGGGCGCTGGTCCCACTGTCGTTAATATTGCCACCAAATCAATGTCGAACGGCGACATCAAAGCGATTCAGAACGCAATGTTGAAGCAACCAAAAGTGGTTCCCATGACCGGAGTAGAGGGTTGGGTCCGAACAGCGATGACAGCTGCGTATAAATCAGATATGCAACATTCGCTGCCCCGCCAAGTTCACAACGCGGAAGTTCAACAGCAGACGCAAGTTCGGGGAGCAGCAGAAGCAGCAGCAGACGGTGCAGAAGCGACGGAAGCCTCGGCAATTGATGAATTGTGGAAGGGACTGATCAACGTGGCGAACGAAAATGCCGCAGTGCCGGGATCTCCACAACAAGCCACGAAAATTCTTCCGCAAGCCATTTGGATGGTCCAGCAGATGTATCATCAATGCTACATACCTATAGCTGTTCTGCTGTTATTGCCGGGTGCTGTGATGACCCAAATGAAAGCACTGATTCAGCATGGCATGCTCAGTGGCGCTCCCGAAGACGAAGAAATGCAAGGGCCGAGCCCATTCGTGGGCATCTTTCGCAGCATCATCGCCATTTTCTTGATTCCCGCGACGCAGTTGCTGATTAGCTGGATGATTGAGATCGGCAATTCCATGACTTATGAAGTGGAAAAATACATCGTTGTGGACGACGTCTTCAATTGGGCCAAGGAGCAAACCTACAACCCTCCGACCAAAAACGACGAGAACGTACTGAGCAGGCAGCCCGACGACGTAGCTCCCACGGATCCCGCGTCCAACCCGACCGACCCAGATCAGGGCACCGGCATTAAACCTGGAATTAACGGACCCGCCACCAACGGCACAGAAGCCCACTCCGCAGTACGTGACACTTCTCTCGGCAATCTGGCTATAGAAGCAGGCTATAACATGGTGTCTTTTGCTCTGGCCGCCGCGTTTGGAGTCTTGCTGGCATTTCAAACAGTGATGATGTGCTATCTGATGCTGCTCGGACCTATTGCCGCTGCTTTCTATGCATGGCCCAGTGGCGTCGGATCCCTCTTCAAAAAAGTGTTCGTCAACTGGGTCGACGCAGTGATCAACCTTTCTCTCTGGCGGTTCTGGTGGGTTGTGGTGATTCTGATCATGTACGTGCGAATTACGGCATTAAAAGCAATGGGTCAATATGAGCCTAACAACCAGTGGGAAATGGCGATGTACACCGCGTTTATGGTGATCATTTGCTACGTTCCCTTTATGCCTTTTGAGTTCAACCCGAGTGAAATGGTGCAAAAGGTGTTGGATAAGGCCGAGCAATCACAGCAGAGTGGCAGTGGTGGCGGTGGTGGTGGCGGCGGCAGTGGTGGCCGTCAGAATTCCACTGGTGCCGGTGTTAATTCCAGTTCTGGTCAATTGGCGAACGCAACAGCTTTGACAAGTAGACCTGGTGGTAAAGGTTCTAGTCGCAGTTGCGCTACTCCCTCAGTGGATTCGGCGCCACCCCGGGCTGGATTTTGTGCACCACCGAACAAAAACAATGACGATCACGACGCCCCCCCACACTCTCCGCCGCCAAGGCACGTAATAGTTTGAGAAGCCCCTATCAAATATACCTGCAGCACGCAAGGAAACGCCAAATGTTCCAACTGAAATCAGTCGAAATCTTCAAGTATTTGATGCTGACCGTGTCAATTTACTTGGCAGCGCTTCTTGGCGCCACGAGCGCGTGGGCAAAGCTAGAGCCGGAAAACCCTACCAGAACAAACGCAGGGCCGGTCTTTGACCAACAATTGTACTCTCAATTTGGCACCGGCAAGTTAACCAAGCCTGGACAAACCAGATCGATGGGCGGCGATACTCCGGACCCGCAGAATCAAGAGTGGCCGACAATCAGCGGAAAGACAGTAAAAGACCTGTATCCGGCCGGGAGCGATCCGTGGTTCGACAGGAAAAACCTCATCCTCAAGAGTCAGATACCACTTCCTGATAACGTGATCACGGTAGCCAATTTCAAAATTATGCAAGGGCTAACAACAAACAATAGTCCGTACCCGTCAACCGGCGTTGATTACGGCGTCACCGCTATGAAGGCTGCACTGTTGGAAAATGCGATGGGAGCGGAACCGCAACGCGCGATGCATGAAGCCGAAGCACAGAGGCAGGCGCAGACGACGCAAACTGGGGATGCTGCAGCAGATGCCGCGCGCGGACAGGCCGCAAGTGCAATCAGTTTTTGCTCCAGCTATCTGCAGAATTTCACCACGCAACCGCAGTGGAATATGGTTCGGGACCAGATTTTTGTGCCGATGGCCATTCTGCTCTTGCTGCCTGGCGCGGCGCTCGCGCAGATGCGTGCAATCATCGCTGCTGGTTCGCCGGTGCTTGGAGAGGTCAATCCGTTTGAAGGTATTTTGCGCAGTATTGTTGCCATATTCTTGATTCCTGGCACAGCGCTTGTGGTCAATTATGGGATCGATTTGAACAACTCGCTCGCCTATACGATCAACAGCGAGTATTCCCGGATCTTCGGGTCGGACATGTACAAAGATGCTCTCTGCGCGGAAATGCGTGCAACGCCGGTACGTCAATCGCAATCAAATCGCAATGCGTTAGATCAACAGACGTATCAAGGAAAACCTTTGCTTGGTGGCAATACGCCATTCGCACAGTTCGAAGGCATGATGATGGAGAACTCCATTCAGGATCCTTGCCTCGGTATCAATCAAGCGCCGCCGGCAGGCGCGAATGAAAATATGTCAACAGGCATGTCAGCGACGCGTCTGATGATGAATGGCAGCAATGCCTCGCTTGCGGCGGCGTGGAATATTTTGTGCGCGTTCCAGCTGGCTTATCTTTACTATCTATGGTGCGTGGGACCGATCATGGCAGCCTTGTGGGTCTATCCGCTCCGCACGCTGCGCAATGCGCTTCCCAGCTGGACCGAAGGTGTGATCACATTGTGCTTCTGGAGCCTTTTCTGGAACACAGTTATCTTACTAATGGCTTGCTTCAAAGGCGTTGATGAAACAGGCACGATGATCATGACGGCGTTGAATTTCCTGGCCACGGCATCGGTAAAATATGCATTCGATTTCGCCGGATTAGTGAAGGCAGCCGGACAGGAAGCAGCCGGAATGGCGCAGCAAGCAGCGAGCAAAGCTGGTGGCGCAGGCGGTGGGCACGGTGGTGGGCACCAGGCGGGAAGCAGAGGACATGGCCACTCCGGTGCAAGAGGCGGCGGCGCGACCGGTGCTCAAGTGGCTTCTAGCGAAAGACGAAAAACCGGCGCGCTTGCCGGCAGCTCAAATGGAGACGGCAGAAGGCTGGCAGCGGCGGAGCGCTCGGACTCCAGCGACGCCCTGATCGCACCCCGCAAGCTGGCGGACGCCAGCGAAGGCCCCAGACCTGTGAGAAGTTTGGAGGAATCAATGGTGGCTGCCCGCTCGTTCACGCCTTTCGAAGGGAAGGGCAAGCTCGATCTGAAAGGCGTCACCACGCCGCCTGAATTTAAGATTGGCAGCTTGGTGGACACAAAAGCCGACATCAACATGGGCGTTCCACAATCGGTCGCCTCCAAAGTCATAGTGGTTGCTGGTGCAAATGGGGAAGCAGACTTCCGTATGCTGGCGGCAGCGCAGGCCAGAGAAGCAGCCGGCGCAGCCGTAACCGAGCGCAGTGGTGCCGCTGTATTACTAGAAAGTAGCGGTATCACCAGTCGTGGTATCGATGGCAATGGCGGTGTGGACGGTCGCGGCACCGCCGGAATCGAGGGTGCCAACGGTGCCGCTCTGGTGGTCGCATCTGGGAACAACAACGGTGTAGGCTGGAGCAACACCGATGTTCTGCGCAGTGCTGAAATAGGCATTTTGGGTGCCGTTAGTGCAAAAGATGTGTTGATCACCCCATTGTCAGAAGGCATCATTGGTGGCAAAGCCGATCTCGACTTTGCTGGGAAGAAATCTCTTGACGAATTGGCAGCTGCTGGTGCGGACCCAGCCAAAGCCAGTTTCATCGGACCGCTGCTGCCGATTGGCGGCGGCCCCGGCGAATTCAAGGTCCCACTTGGTCTGTTGGTCGGCCCGCCTCCTTCGGAAACTACCCGTGGCGGAGTAACAGGATTCGATGCGAACAGACAGCCGATAACCGACTTGTCGCGCCTTGTGACAGACGCCAGCCTAGTTGTCGATAACAGTCAGACCGCCAATTTAACAGACTACGATAGCAACTTGGTTTCGCAGTACAATAGTCTTGCGGCGACTGATGGTGACCTGCTTCAGGTGGATAACAGTCTGCTTGCGGCATACAACAACCTCTCGTCAGATGGCGATCTGGTTTTCAACTATGACAGCAGCATCACGGGCCAGAGTGCCCTCGGCACCACATTCGACACCACCATCGATGCGTCATCGGCCGGCGCAGTGCTCAGTTACGACGCAAGCACTGACAACAATACCTTCATCGGCGCTGTACAACTGACGCCTGCCCAGCTGGCAGCCATCAATGGTACCGATCCAAATGCAGGCGCGATCATTCCGAACAATGGCATGATCACCACATTCGGCAGAGATGGTCTCGATCCTACCGCCGTTTCTGCTCTGAACGTCGGTAACACGTTGATCCATCCGCAGACCTTCGATGCTTCGATGGTCAACAATGCCAACGCCATGTCGATCAACCCCGGTGATACTTTTATCCACTCTGCGCAGGTCGTCGATGCTTCGTCGTTGGTCCACAACAATGCCAACAACTACTCGGAGTTCTCGCACAACAATGGCGCCACGCGCGATTTAATCCAACCGACAGGCGGCGGTGTGGTTGACACGGCCATGTCTTCCACGTTTGCCATGTTCAATCGCGACAACTCGGTCAACACCTCCGCAGTCGACGTTTGGAGACCAGATCAACCGGGCGGAATCAATGCAGGTGCTATAGACCAGACCCTCTCGAGCGCTCCGATTACGAATTCCACGGCGATCGATGCTTTGACCAATACGACCGCATGGAATACGAACACCAATCCGGTCGAGAGCTGGACCAACGCAAATGCATGGACAAACAACTCGACAGCCTTCGATTCGTTCAACAGCAATTCAACCTCGCAATTCTCGGTCGACAATGGCTCCTATTTGATGCCGACGTCAGCAGTCCAAGTTGTTCAAGATGGAAACGCCGAGATAGCCGCCAATCCAGTTGTCGCCAATCAGTACGAGCGCAATATAGATACCGGCTCATGGTGCGGAGCGCCGATTGATAATTCGCAAACCCAAATTAATCATCAGGAGAGTTCGACCAACGGCACATACATGGCAAATTATGCGCCGGAATATCCGACGGCTACCTTCAGCAGCAACACCTTCGAAGGTAATCCGGTCCAGACGGGCTCCTCGTCCGAAAACAATACTTCCGTCAATGGCGGATCTTCGTACTCGACTGCCAATGAGCACTACGCAGATAACTCGCAGACGTATAATTCAGCGCCGCCGGCCAACTATACCGACGTTTCCGGCAACGCCCAGAGCACCGCAGATAGTGCCAGATATGCTACGTACTCCACCGGCGGTTATGCGGCTGATGCCAACTGGACAACCAGCTACTCGTCTCCGCCGACCGTTGAAGGCGAAAACCATAACATCGCTTACAACAACTCCTTCGGAACAGAAGCAGCCACTGTGCCATCGAGAGTGACTGATTCCTGGTTCGACAGCGGCACCAATAACGTCAATACAACAGCCGCAGCGTCACCGATGTCCGAAAGCCCGCGCAACAACGAAGTGATCGGACACTCTGATTTGGGCATCGCCATGCCGATCGTGCCGAAGCAAGTGTTCGCCTCGGCCGAGCCTGCAGCGCCTGCACCTGTGGCCAAAGCGCCCGCTGATCCGCCGAGAACGCTGGCGATGAATACCACCAAAGCCGTCAATGCCAACAAATTGACAGCCGCAATGGGACGCGCCGCCGGACAAACGCAGAACAATCTGCCGGCCGCAAACAACCGGTTCGTTGGCGGTCGCAATGGAACTGGCGCTCCCAATGGCGTCGTTGCCGCCCGCACCGTTAATGGTGCCCAGCCGGAATACGCTCGCTACCAGCCGCAATCGCCCAACGGCAATGAACCGCCGCCGGTGCTCGCCAGCATGCCCGAGTCACTGCAAAATCAACTGATGTTGGGCAATCAACGCGGCGGCCGTATCCAAAAAGCCGACGCCGAAGGCGAAACGACTATGAAACTTCGCCTGGATCAGATGACGGGATTCAACGGCGGCAGGCCAGTGTAAACAACGGCTTCTAGCCGAGATGCCACAGGAAGTAGACCACAATGCGGAGAAGGCAGCCCAGCGCGCCAATGGCACTACCCTGTGGGAGTTTTTCATGATTACTGCCAGGCAAAGAGACTCCGTGACAAAACCCATCAACTATATGCCGACGCTTTGCCCGCTTCCTCGCCTGAGTTTTTCGGCGCCAGGCAAGTTTTTCGGCGCCAGGCAGCGTTTGCATCTGATGCCACAGCTGTTGGGCTGCTCCGCAGTGCTATGAGAGATTTCTCCGCAGGGCTCACTTCGGTCGAAATGACTTGGCTTCTCGGACTTCAGGACTCGTGCACTTCCACGTGCTCGTGCACTTCGACGTGCTCAGGTTCTACTACAAGGTCGGCGGCAGGCTCTGCTTCATGGTGTTGGTAGCCGAGCTGTTGGCCGAATGCGCTCAACACCTGTTTCGCCTGCGCAAACAGTTCAATTGGAATGGGAAAGATCAGCGTGCTGTTCTTCTCGGCAGAAACTTCAACCATCGTTTGCAACTGGCGCAACTGCATGGCACCGGGTTGACTGTAGATAATCGCCGCAGCTTGAGCCAGTTTCTCCGCCGCTTGCATTTCGCCTTCCGCCGCCACGACTTTGGCGCGGCGTTCGCGTTCGGCTTCGGCTTGCTTGGCGATCACGCGCTGCATCAGTTGAGGAATTTCCACGTCTTTTACTTCCACTGCGCTGACCTTGATGCCCCATGCTTCAGTCTGGCGATCGAGCATGGCTTGCAGCTTGGCGTTGATGCGGTCGCGTTCGGAGAGGATCTCATCCAACTCGTGCTGTCCAATCACGCTGCGCAGTGTTGTTTGAGCCACCTGACTGACAGCGGTCATCACGTCTTCGATTTTGGTCACGGATTTGACGGGATCAATGCGCCGGAAAAAACAGACCGCTGAAATCTTCACCGAGATGTTGTCGCGCGTCATCGTATCTTGCGCGGGAATCGGCATCGTGATCACGCGGATGTCGACCTTCTGCGATTTTTCGATCAGCGGCAGAACAAAAGTCACACCGGGTCCGCGCTCGGTCTGCGCCCGGCCGAAACGAAAAACGACAAGCCGATCGTATTCGGTGACGAACTTCATACTTCTGAGCGCCATGACAACGGCGATCACTCCTAAACCGAGGCCGATTTCAATCATTTTCGTTCCTTCCCACATCTGCATCCCCTGATAGGATTCCCAAGCTCATAACTTATTAACCTGGGAAGAACCAGGGAAAACCCAATTTCGCGACAGAAATTTGTCTGTAGGATGGAATAAGAGAGTTGGCGGCCTTCAGTTTTCAAACTACTTGCGTTGCCCTCACTGCATGCGCAAAAACGCAGGTTCCGAAGTCAGTGGAGAAGCAGGATGAATGATGCCGATGCAAAATCGTCCAGTCCGGAGGAGCAGCAGCGGGCTGCCGTTCGAACGCCGGCGTACGTTCACCGCAAAAGTGAAGAGATCAAGCATCCTCCGGCGCAGTTCAATCAAGCCGGCTGTCTCTTTGTGTTTTTTGGCGTGCTGTTGCCGGTGTGCTTGATCACGACAGAAGCGACCACGCACGTTTGCGCTCAATCATATTTCGATCCGCTGCCGACTTTCGGATACCTGTTGCTGGTTTCACTGATTCCCTTGAGCAACGCCTTATTTTGGATAGCGTGCAGACGCAACATGACTGACAATTACGCTTTCATGACGCTGGCAAGCGGCATGGCAGCGGGCGTCGGCATAATGTATTCGCTGATGCTGTTGCCCTGCGCGATATCTGCATTTTTCGTTGCCTTTGCTGCGACGCTGCTGACTCTGCCATGCTCGCTCAAGGCCGGCAGAGGTGTCTGCTCGCTGGCCGATATCGGCAAAACTTCTTTCGATGCGCATCAGACAAAACACTTCGGACATCTGCTCATTCTCGTCGCTGTGGTGGCGATGGAGCTGCCGTCGACGTTAACCAGATTGCATCTTGCCGCAGCCACTAATACCGATTCGTCTGTTTCCACCGACGCGATCAAGTGGCTGCGCGCGTGCGGCAATCAGGAAGTGATGTTGAGAGCGTGCTACGAGCATTCGGGCCGGGCAACCGACATAGTGGGAACGCTGTACGAAAGCCAACATCCCATCGCTGTTCAAAGCGCACGCAATGTGTTCTATAAAGTCACTGGTAAGCCGTTCAATTCGGTGCCGATACCAAGCGACATGCGCGCCACAATGCAACACGCGGGGCTGATTGGAGGCGACAGTCTGGCTTCGACGATGAACGCCGGTGTCACCGATGAATTCGATCTGGATCCAGATATCGCCGGTGAAAATGTAAGCGGCGTGGCGCGCGGTTTGTCAGTTTCCCTGTCAGAGATTTCAGCGAATGTCAACAATGAACTGGCGGTGGCTGACATGCAGTGGACATTCACGGTGCAAAATAGCGCGGAAGTCGATCGCGAAGCGAGAGCTAAGATCTTGCTGCCGGCGGACGCAGTTGTCGACTACGCATCGATAAAAGTAAACGGGCAGACGCGTCAAGCCCAGATCGCTCCACGAAGTCAGGCGCGAGAATACTACAGATCCTCGGTGATGCAGAAACGCGATCCGCTGCTGCTTAGCGCCAGCGGCACCGACGAGGTTCTGGTTCAGTGTTATCCGGTCAACGCCAACAACAAAATGGAAGTAACGCTGGGCATCGAGGCACCGGTCAGAGTTGATCCAATCACCCAAAAGGCTACGTTGAGTCTGCCCGCATTTGCCGAACGAAACTTCCAGACAGATGGTCCAGTTAAAGTGACGATTGAAGGAACGGATCAGGTCTCATTGCTGCGATCAGATGGCGAAAGTTCAGCGAACGGGGCATCGCCTGGAGCACCGCAGCTGGTGCCAACCAGACAGGTTTCTCAGACAATGAATCTGGCGGACCTGTCTAAAGCGAATCCGATCATCAGCGTAAAACGCAGCGGTAAAGAGACTATCGGGTTCCAATACGGCTACGGAGTCGCAATCAAGTCGGCCCTTGCCCCAATGTATCGTCGTCCAGACAACCTCCGTGTAGTTATTGACGGTTCAGCCAGCATGACACCATATCTGGGGCAGATTGTCGAAGGACTTCGAGCATTACCAGCCTCGATGCCAGTAAGCATCACGCTGGTTTGTGACAGCAATCAGGACTGGCATGATTTGACGCCGAGCAGCGACAAGTTCAAGGACGCTCTTAACACTTTGACTCGTACCGAAAATTATGCTGGTGGACAAGATAATGTGCCTGCTTTGCAAAAGTGCTTACAAAACTCACGCGCCTCTGCAGATGCACAACCAGTGCTGTGGATTCACGCAGCTCAGCCGATTGCACCAGCCGCTCCGGGCTTCTTTACCTACAATCGGACGAAATGCTACGACATGCAGGTGTGTCCCGGGCCGGATTCGATTATGGATCTGAACCCGCCCTGCCTGATCAGAGTCGCCACTACAGGTAATGCCAGCGACACACTCAAATCTCTGTTCGACCGATGGACCGAGAACGAGCCGGCGTCGCAGCCGGACCAATCCATGACACCGCAATTGATGGCAGATTCGGACTCCCGCTTTTTGCTCTGCAAACTGAAAGGGAAGCAGGACGTCGATGAAGCGCTGCGCCATTCGAAGGCGGGTCGCGACTCAGAGATGGCGACCGGCCTGGCCACTCGATGCCACATTGTTACGCCAGTGACTAGTCTGGTCGTCTGCGATCCAGAGCTTGTCGCACAGAAAGCAGCAAGTGCAAAACCGGTTGCTACAGTCCAAAGAATAGCGCAGAACAGTCTAGAACCTGTCGGATTCGTCAAGCATCGCAGCGTGGAGTACCAGATGATTGACGAACGTGCCATGAAAGCCAGTGGCGGTTCCAGTCAAACCGAAGCCTCAGCGAAGGACATGGAGATCGTTGCACAAAAACAAGTTGGCGGCAACGTGTTCAATTCGATGGTCACCCAACTCAACGGTCTCAGCTCCGCAGCCAGCCCAAGTGCACAAGGTTATTCCTCGAACGGCGACGAATTTGCATCTGGTGGAACGACCGGTAATTTTTCCAACGACTCATTCACCAAAATGAACACCGGATCGCAAACCATGGCACCAGCTCTGCAAGGAGCAACTAACGGCACGATCGGACAAGAAGACAATCGCTATGCTTCAACATCGGCGGGCACGGCAGGGACGGGCTTTAGTTCATGGATGCCCCAACTTCAGCAAGAAGAACGAAAAGAAATGTTGGAAGCGCGAATGCCAGTCAACTATGCCGAAACTGCACAAGGAATGGGATCAAGACCCAGCACCTTCTGGACAATCTTCCTCACCATTCTGCTGCCGCTGCTCGGAATATTTGCGGTGTATTGGTGCAAAAGGACTGAAACGAGTGGGCTCTCGAAAGACAAATAGTTGTTCAGGCGTCAGATGGGGGCGCACCCCAGGTTCGCGCCCCCACTTTGTGCAAGGGTTGGGAAAGGTTCCCGCCAAAACGTAGGGGCGATGCCACGCATCGCCCCGGCACGAGCAAGAATGGGAGATCCCCGAATAACCGCCCTGTGCCTGAAACCGGGGCGATGCACGGCATCGCCCCTACCTCCGATTAAACAAGCGCAAGGCCGCGCAACGGATATTTCGCGTTAGCTTGCCTGGGTAAATTGCACCATGGCACCGCCGGCCACTACCAGCAGCACGCCGAGTAAGCGATACATGTTCAGTTTCTCCTTCAGGAATATGAGCGCGAAGATGTACATCAGCAGCGGATAACATCCGGTGATGACAATCACGTAAGAAGCTGATGCCAGCATCATTGCTTGCAGATAACAGATGTATCCGACGAACAAGCAAAGAGTCGAGCTGCTGCACATGATCCAAGTGCGCCGGTTGTTGAACTTACGATCGATCTTCAGCCGCGTGGCCAGGAGGTACATGACTCCGAAGGTAAGGAAATCGAAACAGCAGCGCGCCAACATCACCACTAGCGGTGCGGCATAGCCGAGCGCCTTTTTGTCGAACAGTCCATGAATGCCCCAACCCACCGTGGCAACAATCACGCTGACGACGATTATGTGGCGATCTCGGCGGCTTGTTTTCTGCATCAATGCGCCGGCAGAGCTGCCGATGGCAAACACGCCTGCGCCGATTAATATCGAGCCGAGAATGCGGTTTCCCACCAGTTTCTCTCCAAGAAATATAGAGGCAAGAATCTGCATGACCAGTGGATAAGAGGCAGTGATTCCCAAGACAAAGCTGGCCTCGGCTTTGCTCATCGCCACCAAATATGCCACCATGGCCATCGTGGCGGTGATCGACCCCAGCGCCGACCAGAAAAAAGCCGGCGTGTTCACCTCTATATGATGCTGTGTCAAAAGCAGATAGCCGCATAATAAAAGGATTTCCGGCAAGGCCAGGAAATATTGCGTCAGAAGCACAGTGCAGGGATTTGACGAATCAAGCGCCTTCTTGTCGAATACTCCCCAGAGTCCCCAACAGAAGTTTGAGATCAAAATCAGACAGTTGAGAAACAAAGACGACCTTTCTTAGCGAGCCAAAATTGCCAGATAGAGCTGATTGGAAGATTCGAAATGTTCCACCGTAAGACCTAGCTCCTTAGCCTTTTCGCCACACCACTGGGCCGACGGCAATAAATTCGGAACAATTTCCGGCTCAGTAGCGTGCAGCGATTGAACGAACTTCGGCAAGGGATGGCTGATCACGATCTTTCCCTGTTGCGAAAGCAGCGTGCGTGAATGGCGAAGCACTGCGACCTGGTCAAGCATGTTGCCAAAACAGGCGTTGAAGAAAATGTGATCGAAAGCTTTCACATGCGGCGGAAAATTTGAGTCGACGGAATCGAAAGAAAACTCCATCACATCGCCGAGCCAAAAATGCACCTTGTGGTAATGGATGCTGGCGAGCGCAAGCATTCGCTGGCTGAGATCGCAAGCGACAATGTTTTCCTGTTTCGCACCGGCGGCCAGAAAGTGACCGATGAGCACGCCGGTTCCGCTGCCGACGTCAAGTATGGTCGATTGAGCGTTCACTCCGGCGGTGGTGACGATATAAGCTGTGCGTTGCTGAATGTCACCCGGGACCTTTTGCTCGAAGAGTTCCGCCCGCTCATCGAAATACCGGGTTTGGAGCTCGTTGTGCTGCCGTCGTTCCTCGTTAGCCATCGTCGAACCATGCAAGAGTCGGTGGTAGTTTAACAGGATGGGCGACCCAACTGCCAACGCGCGATGCAGTAGTTTCCCTATGGCAAATTTCTGCTTTCGCCATACAATTAGAATAGATTCGAGTTTTAATTTCTCATGATCGTTTGAGCACCGAATCAGCAGTTGTGTCATCGTGGAATCAGAAGATTTTTCTCGACAAGGTACGAAGAAATGCAAACCCAATTATCAATCGGCAAGAGCAACGGCAACCACTGGGCGTTCTGGACGTTAGTGGGGCTCAGTATGTTGCTCGCCAACGCCCCGTTTTTCGGTTGGGTGCTCTTTCCTGTGACTGAGTTCACGACAATGATCCATGAGCTCGGGCATGCGTTCGTCTGCATGTTGACGGGTGGAACGGTAACCGGTCTCACTATCGTTTCCGATGGACAGGGTCACGGCGGATTGACCAACTGTGCCGGCGGCATGCCGTTCCTCTACACTCAGGCCGGATACCTCGGCACGGCGGTGTTCGGAGCCTTCCTCATCTTCATTTGCCAGTTCAGGCGCGGTGCTAAAGCAGCGTTATGCGTAATTGGCAGTTGCCTCGCCTTGGCCAGCATCGGTCTTGTCGGTGCCAATGTCCTGCATACAGGAATGCAAGGTTTGTTGAGCTTCGTCTGCGCCATGCTCCTGAGCGTAGCTTTGATCTGGGCAGGAACAAACTTTAAGGTCCTCGGGATCAGGTGGTCTCAAGGGGGAGCGAACCTGCTTTTGACGTTCCTCGCTATCCAAACGGCTTTGAACAGCGTCACCAGCCTGTTTTACCTGACGCAAGCAAGCCTCGGAGAAGGCGCCTGGTCTGATGCGACCAACATGCAACACATGACCGGCATACCGGCAGTCGTATGGTCGGTATTCTGGGCGGCAGTCTCGTTGGCGCTGGTCGGTTTCGCCATGTGGCGCACCTATGGGTTTGGCAAAAAAGCCTGACTTCATCCGCGCCGTCTCGGAATTGCGATGTTGAATGTTCCGTGTAATCAAATATGATGAAACGACATAGTGCCGCGAGAAGGGCAGAGGCCTGGTCCGGCGACGCCGTTGCGCAGCTGTTTGTTGACTGATTCGCCCTCGCTGCCATACTGCCTGTCGAAAAACCGGCTTACCAGGATAAATACAGTCAAGCAAGCCCATTGATGGGGGTCATCGGCGACGATTGCCAGGTCTGTGTCATGCCATGCATGCCAATGAGCTAAGCTTTTGACTGAGGGCAGATTGTCTGTCATTTGAGGTTCTTTAAACGCTGATGGGAAGCAAATCCCCAAATTTGGAAAAAAAGCGAGCCTCGATGGAACGGCAGGGACAAGATGCTTGGACCGCCTTGCAGGCTGGCGACCACGTCAAGGCTGCCGAGATCTATCAGAAAGCAATTGATATTGCGCGGCAGATCTCGGACCGAGGGGCAGAGGCGGTCTTTCTCAGCTATCAGGCGGTGG
>Ga0182024_10008182_pt1 | contig 22189 bp, 12 predicted proteins | sample P32metaG_FD_120480 | JGI IMG/M metagenome (GOLD analysis project Ga0182024, IMG submission 120480) | Permafrost microbial communities from Stordalen Mire, Sweden - P3-2 metaG (Illumina Assembly) | ecosystem: Environmental > Terrestrial > Soil > Wetlands > Permafrost | place: Sweden: Stordalen...
GTGCGGAACAACATTAGCGTGTTCCATTCCTACCGACCATCTTTTCCTAGTCCGTCATGGCTGTGGAGACAGGTCCGCACGTTCCCGGTTGGTCGTGATAACCCCGCCCGCCAGCACGCGAAACTTTGGATGTTCCATTGGACCGACGACGGGGAGGGGGGGGATTGGCTGGAGCTCCTTGTCTCGTCGTCCAACCTGACCCGCGCCGCATTCCGCGACCAACTTCAGGCCGCTTGGCGAGCAATCGTTCCTATCGCCGTTCGCGGGACGCGGACCAATACGGAAAATTGGGGGATGCTGTCGGAGTTTCTCATGGAGCTCGGACGTTCAGCGGGTCCAGATGGGGAGGCTACCGTAGCGGAGTGGGTTACAGTGCTGGGGCGAACCGAGTGCCCGGCCGACGTGGACCTTATTGCCAGCGTCCCGGGCGATCACTCATCCTCGACACTACGGCGATCTTCGACCGCCTGGGGAGTGGCCGGGCTCGCCAACATCGACCTCGGAGAGCGGGGCAATGTCGGGGTTGACGTGTTCGTGCCGACGGTAGGTACTTGGAATGATGCCGCGTGGTCGAATTGGCTCGCCCGTGCGGGATTGTCTGGCGACGCGGTGTCGCTGGCTTGGGTGGACGGTAACCATCCTTGGGGAAAAGATTGGGTACTGCCCAAAGCTTCCAGACAGACGTTCGACCGGCATGAGGTGTCCTTCCGGGCAATTCCGGCGCCGGGCACTCAAAACAAGTCGTGGTTGCATGATCGTCACGTTCCACGAGACCCACGCTGGAGCCACGCAAAAGCATACTGGTTCCGCCGCGGCCGCCGCCGCAAGATCCTCGTCACCTCGGCAAACCTAAGCCCAGCGGCTTGGGGTGCGCTGGCATCCGGCGGCGGCCTGCGAATCGAAAATTTCGAGTTGGGCGTTGCCGTCACATGCGCCGAACGACCGATCGAAGTACTCCCGGTCCTGGAGGAACCCTGCGTGGTCGACGCTGAAGCGACCGACGTGGAGGGAATCTTCGCCTGGGCGGCCGCGAGTTGGGACGGTCGCCGGCTCATGGTCCAGTGTCGACTTGGGACGAAGGACTACCAGCTCAACGGTGCGGCGAAGATCTGTCTGCTGGAACGCAAGGATCAAGAACCAAAGGTGGAACTCAAATGGACGGCGAGCTCGCCGGCCGAGGCGTTTGTCCGATGGGATGGTGGCTTGGGCGTGCCCATCTCGATCCGGATGTCTGCCACGCCGACAAACGGACGCGCTGATGGCGAACAGCAGTGCGAGGTGCCCGTGGCGGACTTGCGGACTGACGAACAAGCAGAGAATACACCTTGCCCGGAAATTCCCGAGCAAGAGCGGGAAGCGGTCGAGCTGGCCCTCCTATTGGAACGATACGGCCGCGTTGACGCCGAGGAGGTTGCGGGCGACGTTGCGGCAGCCGGGATCGGCAACGGGTCGCTTGAAGGCGGGCCTGCCGACTACGAAGTGGCCGTCATCCAGCAGTCCCGCCGGTATTGGGAGGTCGTCGATGGGTGGGCCGCGGCATACGCCCGGGCGGCGGGGACCGAGCGGCAATTCTTGCTCCACGATGGGCGGCGACTCTGCGATTACTGGCGACGGGCGGCGGCGAACGCCGCCAGCGCCGCGGTGGGTGTAGCCGCCGGACTGGCGGCGGAGGAGCTTAGCCTGCGGCTGGAGGACTAATCATGGCCGAGTTTGCGCCTGGGCTTCCACTAAGCCGAGACACGTGGCGGTTCTTGGAACGCGCCGATGACTACGTCGAGGCATTTGAACGCGAAAACAAGAGCGAACTTCGCCCGCTGACCACACGACGACAGATGCTGACGGCGGCTGAGATCCTGGAGCGGTTGCGAACGCAACCGGGCGTGCTCCTGGCCGACGACGTCGGGCTTGGGAAGACTGCCATTGCAGCCCTCGTTGCCTGCGTTGTGGCGGGTAACAACACGGGCGACCGTCGAATGCGAGTGCGGATCCTCGCCCCGAACGGCGTGCTTCGGCGAAAATGGCAGTCCGAGGTGTCCGCACACCTGCGGGCACTCCAGAAGGTTGCCAGCCACTTGAATCTCGGCCCGGCGGAGCGGAGCGTAAATCGCGGACGGATCAAGAAACTCAACCCGGGGCAGATCGAAATCACTACGCATCGTGCCGTTACTAAACGCCTCGGGCGCCGTCCACCGCCGCTCGACTGTGACCTGCTAATCGTCGATGAGGCCCACAAGGCCAAAAATGCGGATGCCCAGTTTGCGAGTCGGCTTCGGAGGGCCAAAAACAACAACGAAATCGCCGGTATTCTCACCCTTACGGCCACACCATTTAGCATAAGTCTCCTTGAATTCATCCACATGCTGACGCTTGTCGGCGCGGACACGGAGACAATCAAAGCCGCCAGGAAGTTCTCGTCGCTGTTGAAGGTTCTGTGGGAGGGAACGTTCGGCATCGCTCCAGAAGCCTTCGGGGATAGACTGGCCGACGCGGGCCAAGCCGCGGTCGAGGCCCTCCGACCTTTCGTGACGCGAGTAAGCATCGACGACCTCATGACTGTGGAGGCGGAGTCGTTCGGTAACTGCGAAGACTGGTTTATTCCCGTTCCGAACGCCACGTCGACGGACGCCGCACTTCTCGCTACTACCGTCCGCATCTTGCAGCTGGGGAAGCGGGTCGGAATCTGGAAGCAAGAGCGGATGAACGACCCACGCTTCCACGTAGGGTGGTCCCACCTCCGGGACGTCCTATGCAAAGTGGAAAAGGCGTTAGACCCGGACGACCGGTCGGCGGATACGCTTGTCCTGCAGTTGCATCTTGGAAACGCGACGAAGCTTTTGGCCTGCGCGACTGACACCAAGCATGCGAAGATGGCGGCCGTAGCCGATGCGGTTCGCGAGATCGTTCACGAGGGAGAGAAGGTCCTCGTTTTCTGCTATCACCTTGCAACTGCCGCCGAATTGACACTCACTCTGTTCGAGGCGTTGGGCGAGCCGCCGGCCGCAACCGAGGCCGAATGGGAGGCTGCCTGGTTGATGTGCCTGGAGAATGAACTACTCGAGCCCGCATTGCGGGAGTTGGTTACACCTTTTGTCGAGTGGCTCTGTACGCCGGCGATCAAATCGCAGGTTTCCAAATGGATTGGAGAACCCCCCGGAGAGGCTGACGGCTTAGCGATGGCGCTTCGTACCTGCCGGCCTCGGCCGGATGCTGGACATGGCGACACGAATATCGCGGAGGCCGCGAGGCAACTCCTGCGAGCGCTCGAGGGATCGCCGTCCTCCCGACGGGTGCTGCTGGCCGGAAGCAAGGCGATGCCTGGAAGCACACTTTCGACGCGTGTGCTGGGGAAGTGCATTCCGCCTGACGACGAGGAATATGAGACACGCCCAGGCCTCTTTCTCCAGCATCAGCCGGACGCGATTCTTGCCATATTCAACAGCCCATTCGGTCCCGACGTGCTCGTGGCGACGGACGCGCTTAGCGAGGGAGTTGACCTGCATGGATGCTGCAGACACCTCGTTCACTACGAACTAAACCCCAGTCCGCTTTCGGCCATTCAGCGGAATGGACGTTTGCGTCGTGTCAACTGCTGGGCCGCGCGTTGCAAAAAGCCGCTGAGGATCGCCTGGCCGCGATTCGCCGGAACACGGGACGAGCGGCTCGTGGGTGTTGTGCAACAGCGATTGCAGCAGTTTAGCCTTCTGCTGGGGGGCATCAGGACACCGGCGGATTTCGATGTTCACGAGGAGGCCGAAAAGGCTCGTGCGGTCGCCCTGAATAGGGCAAAGAATTCCCTTAAACGACTATCTCTTGCCCCCGACTTCGTGAGAATACCTACGTGATCCGTGGGGAACGCACGTGCGGCCAGTCGTCCTGACATCCTCGCTCGATTGGGGAGAAGAGTCACTATGTCCACACCAGGGACCATGACGCTGATCGAACTCGAGAAGCTCGTTGCCGACAGCAACGGCGAATGGGAACACACCGAGTTCAAGAAGACCACCGGCGAACTGTACGGCGGAATGGAGTCGCTCTGCGCCTTTCTCAACGGCACAGGCGGTAAAGTTTTCTTCGGCGTCACCAATGCAGGCAGGATCCTGGGGCAGGACATGACCGACGCCACCTTCCAGGAGGTGGCCAACGCCATCCGCAAGCTGGAGCCGCCGGCCTGGATCGAGCAGACTCGAGTCCCGCTTTCTGGGACGAAGGAGGTACTGATTCTGCAATCGACCGTCCATGCCGACGGGCCGTATACGTTCGAAGGCAGACCGTTTGTGCGGATCGGCAACACGACTTCGCGGATGCCGCAACCCGACTACCAGCGACGGCTGCTGGCCCGCATCGCCACCAGGCACCGATGGGAGAACCACCCGGCCGAGAGATACACGCTGGCGGATCTGGACATGGAGGAAATCGAGCGGACCCTTCGCGACGCGGTGCATCAGGGCCGGCTGGAACGTGTGCCGTCCAATCCCGTCGAGGCGCTGGACCGGCTGCAATTACGCCTGGACGGGCAACTGTTGCAGGCGGCGGTGGTGCTGTTCGGCCGTAAACAGATGCCGGATTATCCGCAATGCGCGGTGCGGATGGCGCGTTTCAAGGGCATCGACAAGACAGAGTTCCTGGACCAGCGGCAGTTACACGGCCACGCATTCCAGATCCTGGATGAGGCAATGCACTTCATCCTAAGAAACATTCCGATTGCCGGCCGGATCGAGTCCGGAAAGCTGGAGCGGACGGACACGCCGCTATATCCAGCGCTGGCCCTGCGCGAGGCCTTGGTCAACGCGCTGTGCCATCGCGATTACTCGATCCCGGGCGGCGCCGTGAGCGTCGCCATCTACGACGACCGGCTGGAGGTCATCAGCACTGGGCTCTTGCCTGCAGGGATCACCGTCGCCGATTTGAAGCGCGATCACCCCTCCGCTCCGCCGAATCCGCTCATCGCCGGTGTCTTTTATCGGCGTGGGCTCATCGAGCAGTGGGGGCGTGGGACGCAAAAGATCGTCGACTGGTGCGTCGCCGCAGGCCAGCCGCAGCCGGAGTTCGAAGAGGCGGCGGGGGCGGTATTCGTCCGGTTCCGGCCCAGCGGATACCATCCGCCATTGCGGGTCAGCCACAACCTGACGGATCGGCAGCGGCAAATTCTGCTGATTGTCAGTGATGGCAAACAATGGCGTCTTCAAGACATCTACGCCCAACTGGAAAACCCGCCAACGGATCGCACAATCCGGCAGGATTTGCATTGGCTCCGGAAGTTTGGCTTGGTTAGCGGATCAGGACACGGAGCAGGCGCACGATGGCAACTCGCCCCGCCCGAACAAGCCAAGACCGCCGGAATAAGGAAGAATGAGGAAGAATAAGGAAGTTCCTCCTTCCTTATTCTTCAGCTCCGATGCCAGGTGTCGACTCAATATCCAACTGCCGCACGACTTATGGTTGGGACGTCGGTCGCGAATAAGGAAATTGAGAAGATGCTGGACGCCATGAAGCACCCCGAGCTATATGAACGGACCCTCGGCACTAACCGGCCAAACATCAAGCGATTCTGCTTGACCCGTCGCAGGACGTCAACAAGGCGACTGGCGCTGCCGCTTCCAGAAGATTCATTCATCGCTCGGTTTCGATCGGACTCGCGGCGGCGTAGAAAAGCGCATGCCGAGCGCATCCGAGCGCATCCCAACGCACTCCAGCGCATCACCCCTCCCTCATTGCCCTTTCTCCCGGTAATCCGGCAGGAACAACTCGATCGACCGCAGATCCAGCAGCGCGCCGTGGATCGGCTCCGGCGACCGCGCCGACAGGTGCAACCGGCCTGCCGGGAGCTTCAGCTTGCCGATGGTCTTGCGGCGGTAGGTGTCCCAGTTGCCCGTCGACTCGACGTGGAACTCCAGGCGCTCAGAGCCGACTTGGAGCAGCAGCGTGTTACCGGCGGCGGCTTCGTCGCAGGCGTAGTCGATCACCACCGTGTAGTTTGCCGCCCGCGGCGACTCGAAGGCCCAGACGGCATGGTCGTCGTCGGCCTGCCAGAGGCCGAGATTGCCGTACTTGGGTTCCAACGCGATCTTGCTGCGATGGATCTCGGCGGTGGCGGGGAGCAGCGTGACCGAGCCGTCCAGAGCGGGCATCACGACCTCGGGGTGGTTGCCTTCGAAGGCCCGCGTCGTCGGCCCGGGGCCGGCGCCGCGGACGAAGGCGATCACATCGGCCAGGTCCTGCGGCGACAGCCCGGCGTCCAGGCCCTCGGGCATCAGCGACAGCCCGGTGGAGCGGAACGAGCGCAGGTCGCCGCGGAGCACGGTCTGCTCCGTGCCGCCGGGGAGCTTGAGCGTCACGCTGCTGCCGGTCTCCCGGCCAACGACGCCGCTATATGTCTCGCCGTCGTTGGTCTCGGCTACATAGTTGACGTATTGCGGCTCGACGGCGCGGTTGGGGTCGAGGATGGCAATCAGAAGCCCTTCCGGCGACTTGTCGCCGACGCTGGCCAGGTCGGGGCCGACCGAATGGCCCTGGCCGTTGAGCAGGTGGCAGGGCGTGCAGGTTTTGGCGAACAGGGCTGCGCCATGTGAAGAATCGCCGGGGAGGGTCATGGCCGCGGCGAACTGGTCGATCACCTTTTGCCGGTCTGGTTTGACGACTTCGGCAAACAGCTTGCCGGCCTTCTGCCGGACGGCCTTGTCGCGGCTCTGCAAGAGTTGCTGGCGGTGGGGGGCGTCGATATCCGTGGCGATTACCTCATGCTTCTCGATCGCGACCAGCAGCGCGCTCGACCACTCCGGTCGCGGCAGCAGCGCATCGAGCGCCCGGCCGCGCAGGCCAGGGCCAAAACCCTTCCAAGCTTTGAGCAGCATCTGCGGGACGACATCGCCATGAAGATGACTCAGCGCATCGACGGCTGCCTGCTGGACCGAGTCCGCCGACTTGGGCGACAGCAGCACCGCCAGCTCGGCCACGTCTTCCCCCTCCCGCCCTACGCCGCGCCCCAGCAGCCGGGCGGCGGCGGCACGGTCGGCTTCATCGGCCTTGTCGTCGCCAGCAATCGAGCGCGCGGCGGCGAACAGGCCCTGCAGCTTTGCCCGGGCGGCCTTCGAATCGTCATCGCCGCCGGACGTCAGCTTGTCGAGGCTCTGCCCCGACGCACCGAGCTTGTCCAGCAGGGCCCCCAGCGCCGCGAACTGCGACCGCGCATAGCGCCCATCGACCGGCTCGGCCACGCGCGACAGCATGGCGGCCGTCGCCCCCGCGTCGTTCATCGCACCGGCCATTCGCAAAAGCTGGGCGAGCAGGGCGTCGCCTGGCCGATGCGCCCCATCGGACAACACTGCCCACACAACGCTCGGCAAGTTCTGCTTCGTCAGGCTGCTGATCACCGCGGTCAGGATGTACGGATCATCGCCATCGCGAAGCGCGATCCGGCCCAGGGCCGCGGCGGCGCGGTCGCCGCTCCATTCGCCCAGCGTGCAGGCCACCTGCAGCCGGACCCGCGGATCGGCATCATCGGCCAATCCGGCCAGTGCCTCACCCATCGCCGGCGACTTGTCAAACCGCCCCTCGCACAGCCGGGCGGCCTGACGCCGCACGCCCGCCTCGGGGTCGCGCAGCGCCTCCATCACCAGCTCCGGCCGCAGCGCATCCAGGCCGTCCAGCGCACAAAGCGCGTGCAGCCGGGCCAAGGCGTTCTTTGACTCGCGTACCATCTTCTCCAACAGCGGCGTCGCCGCGGCGTCCTTGCTCTGCACGAGCATTTGCTGGGCCATGTCGCGTTGCCAGCCGCTGGGGCTGTCGAGTGCCGCGACCAGCCCGGCGGCGTCGAGCCGATCCAATCGCGGGATCGGCCGAGGCGCCACACCCGTGGGATAGACGCGAAAGATCCGGCCCAGCGTATGCCCGGCGCGCAGATCGAGCCGGGCCTGCCAGTCCTTGGGGATCCATTCCGGGTGCTCGATCACCTGGCGGTACATGTCCACGATCCACAGCGCCCCGTCCGGGCCGGTGCGCAGCATCGTCGGCCGGCACCAGTTGTCGGCAGAGGCAAAGAAATCCGACGTCTGCTCATCGTCGGCGCGGCGGCTATGGTAGAGATAACCTTCGCGCCGCAGCACTTCTCGGTGCACCAGGTCATGCACCGGCTCGCTGACGAACGTGCTGTCGGAGAAGCCCGGGCCAAACAGGTCGTCGCGATACACAATCGCGCTGTTGGCGGACGTGAAATGGTTGGCCGACCACGGGTCGTTGAAACGCATCATCGTCCGGCTGGTGGGGTACACGGCGATAGCGCCGGGGTCGTCGGAAACGTTCACGTCCAGCTTGGGCGCTTCGAGGAACGGATTGCGGCGAAGATACCGGTCTTCGATCATGAACTGGTACATGGGCCAACTGTTGTTGCAGCCGAACCAAATGCCCCAGTCGTCCATGCAGTGGCCGTACTGGGTAACGCCGGTCTCGGTCTCGATGACGCCATCGTCAGGCCGGATGCGAAAATCCCGGCTGCTGATGTTGACCGGCTTGTCGCTGTTAAAGCTCGTGACGATGCCGTTGGAATTGCCGTTGGCGCCATGGACCCAGTTGTCCAGCCCCCAGAGCAGCCCGTTGAGGCGGTGCTGCTGGTTGCCTTGGCCAAAACCCTTAAATAGGTTCTTGCGGACATCGCAATGCCCGTCCCGATGCGAGTCCTCGGCGTAAAAAATGTCCGGAGCGCAGGTGACCAGCACGCCTTTGCCCCACGGCATCACGCCGGTGGGGAACGGCAGATTATCGAGAAAGACGGTGGACTTGTCGTAATGCCCGTCGTTGCGGCTGGATTCGAGGATGACCACCTTCCCGCCCGGCGTCCCCTTGGCATCGATCCCCAGCGGATAGTCGCCCATCTCCACGACCCACAGCCGCCCGTCAGGCCCCCAGGCAATGGCGATGGGACTCTCCACCAGCGGCTCGGCCGCCATCAATTCGGCGACGAACCCGGGCCGCACATGCAGGCTGTGCATCTCCTGCTCCGGCGTGCGCGCGACCGTGTCGCTCTCCCCCAGCAACTCACCGAACGTCCGCCGATCGACGATGTCCGGCAGGTTGGCCGTGTCCTCGTTCTGCACCCACATCGTGCGGTTGAGGAACCATGCGCCGTTGCTCCGCCGGTCGCGGACGATTTGAGGGATCTGCCGCTGATCGCCCTCCAGCCGCTTGCCGGCTGATACCTTCCGGCTCCAACCGTCTGTCATCGACTTGAACAGGTACAGCCCGTACGAATCGTCGTTAGAGAACAGCACGTCGGTACGGCCGTCCTCATCGACGTCCACGAACCGCAAGCCAGCATCGCGGCCGCGCTCGTCCACGATCCTCGCCCCCTCCGGCAAGGCGAAGGGAAGCTTTTCGAGTCCGCGCTCCGTGAAACCAAAGATGGCGTTCTGCTTCGCATTCGACACGATCACCGCGCAATGCCCGCTGCCGTCGATGTCGCGAAGCCGCACTCCCTGATCGATCCCGCTACGGCTCGTATACACGGGCTGCCCGTCGATCTTCAGCCGGTCGATAATTCCCGGCACCGCCGCCCAGGCTCTGCCGTCGAAGCGATACGCGGCCTCGGTCGTGTCGTTGCGCACCAGGGCGCTCACACTGCCGTCGCCGCTCAGGTCGCCGAAGCGCACGCCGGCATCGGCGCGGTTCCCTCTGTCATCAAGCGATACGATCGGCAGCGGGAAATCACTCACGTCCCATTTCCCGCTCTTTTCATCCCATATCCGCGTTTGGCGGACGTGATCGTTGCCGATGACCACGTCCAGATAGCCGTCGTTGTTCACATCGAGCAGGCGGACGCCGTTGTCCTGGCCGTTGGCCGCACGGAGCGGCTGCCCGCCGAGCAGATTCCGGTTCAGCCGCTCCAGCGCCTCGGCAAAGTTGAGGAACTTTACGCGCTTGCCATACGTCCGGTCGGCGTAATCCACCAGCTCGGCAAGCTGCTCGGGCGAGCTCCAGCCATACGGATGGCACACCAGCGTAAACGCGCCTTTCTTGATGACCGTGGCATCGAGCTGTGCCTCCCAATCCTTCAGCAACTGCGGGTTCGCCTTCTGCTGGATGTTGAACGATTCCCAGTCGCTCGGCGTGACACACGGGAACTCCCAGCACAACTTCCCCAGCACGTACGGATACGGATAATCCCGAATCGAATTGGCGAACGCAGGGAACGGCACATACCGCGCATACCGGTCCACTCCGGCATCGTTCAACACGAGTTCCCGTGGCAACGCCGGGTCATCCGCCGTAAAGCGGTGGAAAACCGAGCTGTCGGCTTGCAGGTAATTCCCCTTGGCCGTCACGTCATTGAAAATCTCCGCCAGGAACCGCGGGCTGAGCGTATTCTTCGAATCGCAGCACGGCGTGCGGAACGCCACCGCATGGTTGCCGGGGATGGCATCCGTCAGGTCCACGCAGTCGGTAAAGCTCTTGCGGGCCGCGTCGAACCCGCCGTGCCCCAGCAGCGGGCAGAAATGGTCGATGGTATGGACGTCGAACTGTACCCCCTCGGCACGCCAGACTTGCAGCTTCGGCTCCGCCGGGTCCACCGTGCAGCTCATGATGCTGAAATGCCCGCGCCCGTCGATCTGCTTCATCCGCTCCAATGCAGGCCGGATCGCATGCTCGTACGATTCGAGCTTCCCCTGCTTCAGATCGTCGATGGCCAGGATCACCACCGCATCCACTCCGGCCTCCCCAACCCACTGCGGCGTGGTCAGCTTCGGGAACTGCCGCGAAACGTAATACGGGTCGGCCCCGGTCTCGCCGAGGTAAGCCAGCCGATTGCCGTCGCCGCCGAAGGCGGCCAGCGGGAAATGGAAGGCGAAGAGGACAACCGGGAGCAAGAGGGTACGGATTCGCATAAGGCGGCCCTCGGATGGAGCGGACCTATTGGTTGGAAACGACGCGAGGTGGAATGCTATAGGGTGACCGAGTGGGGGTAAAGCTGGGTTAAGGCGAAGAAGCACGGCATGAAGCGGGCCGAGATGGTCGCCGGGGGACTGCCGAGCGTGATGGGGAGACGCCCGGGAAACCGTGACCGACAGCGCAGCAGATCGTCGGCCGTTCGAGTAACATGACATCATGGTCACTCGCGAACTCATCCGGCAGAAACGCGAAGTGATCCTCGAAATCGCTCGCCGCTACGGAGCTTCCGATGTCCGAATCTTCGGGTCCGTCGCGCGCGGCGATGCCACCGATGATTCGGACTTGGACATCCTCGTGCGGCTGGAACCCGGACGCTCCCTGTTGGACCAGGGCGGCCTGCTCATGGACCTGCGCGATCTGCTGGGCATCAAGGTCGATGTCATCACCGAGGGAACGCTGGAGGGCCGCTTCGGCCAACTGGTTCGGCGAGAAGCGGTGCCGCTATGAGGTCTGATCGACTCTCGCGATTGGTTTCTCGGCCGATTTCAATCCGGGGGAAACGGCGTCAACAGGTTCAGGTCTTCCCATACATCCTCGTATTCGCCTGCCACCAGAAACCGCCAGCCAGGCGGCAAGCCGAGGAACTTGACGACCTGCGGGCACCAGTTGTCCAAGTGGCTGACATGGAGTGGAACGAAGAAATCTGGTTCGTGCGACATTACCTCGCCCGCCCAGATGAACCAGCCGGTCGTGCCTGACTCTGGTTGGAGTCGCGGTCCATGAATGGGCATGGCGCCATGCCGGACATTTTTTGCGATACCGACATTCTCCTCCGCAAGACTGGGGAAAAAGGGGACGCCGTGCTGACCACACACCGCACGTTGGTCATCCATTGTCGCCATCCGCGTGCCCCGCAGATGACGTTGATACCGGCGACACGGAAGAATGGGAAGTTACAAAGCATCCGCACTCATAGCACTTGCGTACCCACCGTTTTCTCAAGACTTTTCCGCAGCGGGGGCAAGGCGGGCCGTAGATCGAGATGCGGTGGTGCCACACGGCGTTCGGGTTCGTCTCCTCGAAGCCCGTGAGCCGATTGTACTCCGCCAGCATGGCGTGTCTTCCGTCAGGCCCGTTCTTCTTCAATGCCGCCAGGACGATCATGAATTCGTCTCGGTCGAGCATGGGGACTTCCATTTTGCACCGCCAGCACCATTGGACTTTCATGGCATCCTTTCCCGCAGCATCGCTTCACGGCTGTGTTGATCCGACCGGGCGATCAAGCAGCGCCTGAGGAGTAAATGACTGTCCCTGGCGGTTTCGCAGTCGGGGCGCCATCGCGCGACGGACCGCGAAACCGAAAACGCCGATCACGCGGCTATTCCAAGGGAACCTCACCGCACTAAGACGGTTATTGCTGCGCAGGTCCTATCAGCCGCAGCGTCTTACCATCACCTTCCCCCTGGAAAAACCTGTCCAGAAGCCGGTGGAACACCGATCCGGCAGGCGAAACCGCCGCGAACAAGGTCGCACAAGACCTCAGCTTGATATCGTCAGGCGAGCCGAAAATCTCCAGCGCGGACCACCCAGCGACGCCGAGGGCGGCCTCGGCGCACTCGGTCAGTCGCGGCCCGAGAACGGGGTGGTCCAGATACGCCCTGGCCTCCGCGATGCTCTTGATTGAGTAGTGCCGCGATGTCGAGCTGAAACCCAGCCCCTCGAACTGCGGAAAGATGTACCACATCCAATGCGACTGCTTGCGGCCGCTCCTGATCTCGGCCAGCGCCTGCTCATAGACGTCCTCTTGTGCCTGCACGAAGCGGTTGAGGTTGTGGGGGTCAGCCGCGCCGCCGGGTTCAATCGCATTTTCCATAAAACCCGCCTAACTCAAATGGAGAAGATCAACAACGCTATCATAAGCTGTGTCCGAGGAACGGATCAAAAGAGGAGCGATTCTACCTCGAGCAGGCGTTTCTTGCGATCGAGACCGCCGGCGTAGCCTCCCAGCATTCCGTGTTTGCCCAGGACGCGATGGCAGGGGACGATGATGCTCAGCGGGTTCTTTCCCGTGGCCGTTCCCGCGGCTCGGATCGCCCTGGGCACGCCGGCTCGTCTGGCAAGCTCCGAGTAGCTGATCGTTTCCCCGAAAGGGACCATCGCGATTTGCCGCCAGATCTCCTTCTGGAAGTCGGTTCCCGCTGCGAACAGAGGCAATGAAAAACGCGTCCGCTTGCCCCAAAGATAGTCGTGCAGTTCATCGCCGGCCTGCCGCAGAACGGCATGCCGCGGATTCGGCTCCCAATCCTCTTCAATGGCGGGTGCATGCTCGCAGTCCGAAAAATAGACGCCGGTCAACTGTGTCGCGTTGGCGGTCAGCAGCAGGTCGCCTGCCAAAGCAGTTTTCAATGTGCAATAGGATGTCATGGCTTGTTCTCCAAACGGGTCCAACAATGTAATGCCGCGTAGGCCCGCCAGGGCCGCCACTTCTCGGCTATTTCCAGCACCTTCTTCGGATCGCGCTCTCCCAGTGCCTTGCAGATCCCCAGATCGGTATGTGGGAATGCGTCAGGCCAGGACAGCGCGCGCATCGCAATGTATTGAGCCGTCCATTCTCCGATGCCGGGGACTTTGCGGAGCTGCGCCAGCGTGTCCTCGATCAGGCGGCCCGGCTCCAGGGCCAGAGTGCCGCTGGTGATTGCCCGTGCGAGGGCGATCAGGGTCGCCGCGCGTCGGCCGGTAATTCCCAAACGCCCGATCTCGTCCTCGCTGGCTAGGGCAACGCGCTGGGGAGTCGGAAACAGATAGCTCAGTCCCGGGGCGGGCGTCGGCAGGGCCTCGCCAAAGCGAACGGTGAGCCGCCCGGCCAGTGTCCGTGCGGCCGCTACGGAAACCTGCTGGCCGAGGACCGCGCGCGTCGCCATTTCAAACGGATCGAAGCTTCCGGGAACTCGCAATCCCAGCCGCGTTCCAGCCAGCGCGCTCAAGGCCGAATCGATGGCCGCCGGGTCGGCATGCAGATCAAATAGCTGCTTGACCCGTTCCAACACCACCGCACATGCCGGCAGCAACGATTCGGACAGACGGACCGCGAGCATATGTTGATCGGTCATCCGCGTGACCCGAATATGCCCGGCCAGTTCGCGGCCTCGGCGTTGGATGCGGACTGTCCGCAGATAAGTGCCGTCGCTCACTGTTTCGACTTGTGGAATGGCCCGCTGCGAAAGGAATGCCAAAAGTCGGTCCCAATCCAGCGGAGGCCGGTAACCGAGGCGGAAGGAAAAGGCCGAAAAGTCCTCCACCGCCCGATGATTCTGCGTTCTTCGCAGGTCCGTCGGCGTCAGCCGATAGCGTTCCTTGAGCATCGCGTTGAATCGACGCAGACTCTGGAACCCGCTGGCCATCGCAACAGATGTGACGGGCATTCTCGAATCGGTCAGAAGCTGTTTGGCCAGGAGCAGCCGCTGGGTCTGCCAGAATTCCACCGGCGAAACGCCGAATTCTTCGCGAAACACCCGCCGCATCTGCCGGTCGGTGACGCCCAGCGTGTCGGCCAGTTCGCTCAGTGAATGCTCGGTCAGAAAATCCTGGCTGATATGTCGAGCCGCCGCCCGCGCCAACTGGCTGCTGGCATCCATCGAAGAATTCCCCGGCGCCAGTTCAGGCCGGCAGCGCTTGCAGGGCCGATACCCCGCCGCCTCCGCCGCCGCGGCGTAGCTGAAAAACCGGCAATTCTTCCGCAGCGGCGTCTTCACCCGGCAAATGGGCCGGCAGTAAATGCGCGTCGTCCTGACCGCCACAAAAAACCGGCCATCAAACCGCGCATCGCGTGTGAGCACTGCCTGGTAATACTGATCGGGAGTTAACATCACGCCGTAACGATACGCAGCCGGCAGTCGTCCTGCTCGCCGTTTTCGGACATGGAGTTCGAGGAAATTGTGGGGCCGCGTGCTTGAAGACGGAAGACGGATAAGCACTGTGGTTCACTTTCGCACGCGTCACGGTGAGCGGCCGAACGATTGCACACAGGGACCCATGGTGCAAGCACCAGTGGGCGTTCGGGGGTCCTCGAATCGGATGGAACAACGTCCCAGCCTGCGATAACATTCGTCGATTCTTCGCAACGCGGCCGATGCCTCTCGCCTTCCAACAGGTGGAATTATGTCACACCGTCGCTCAGTACCCTTTGCCGCCATTGGATTGACGGCGTTGCTTGTTGCCTCCGCAGCCGGCCTCGCGGCCGCAGCCGAGCCGGAACCCGCCCCGGCTCCCGTGCCTAAGGCGGTGCCAGCGCCTTGTCCAGCAACCGCGCCCGCCAGCCAGCCAGTCCTGCCCGGAGCCGAGGAAGTTCCGGGGCTTGATGATGCAAAGCTATATGGTCTTTACCTATCACTGTTTCCCGATCCCACGGCTTCGGAGAACGAAGGATATGCTACGGTCGATCCCCAGCGACACCTGAAAGCGGCAACCTGGTCAGAAATCGCGGCGCGGGCTGACGAGCGCCTTGCATCGTTTCTGGCCGACCCACAGCTTCCCGCGCCGGATGAACTAGCCCAGCCGGGTTTCTTCCTGATTCTGTACGGCGCGATTCGCCATACCGGACATCAATACGAATCCGACGAAAACGCGCTCGAACGGCGCAGACAGATCGAGCCAATCGTTCGACAAGCGATTGTTCGCGGCGGCAAACTTTGCGATCTGGCACTCACGCGGTGCCGTCTGGACGACGTCGGCTGGATGACCGATGCACAGCTCCGGGACGCTCTATCCCGCATCCGCAGATCGGCAAATAGTTGGGACGAACGAGGCCGCAACCGGGAGCGCATCCTTTGCGAGATCCTCCGCCGGCGTGGTCCAGCATGGGAGAAAACGCTTACGGAGGAACTCCATCGGATCGAGCAGATCAAACCCGTCGGCCCATTTGGCATGGAAAGTCCGCACCGAGGCGGCTATCTCGAGATGCTCACGGCACTCCGCCGTCTTCAAGGTAAGCCGGACCCATTGCATATCGAACTCGCCGGCCCGGCAAGGCTGGAAAGCGTATTTCCCGCCCTGCCGTCGGAAATAGAAGCATCGCTGGTCAATCTTGACGCCGATCCCTATTCGCTTAAGAGAGGTGGCGACTACCGCTCGGGCCGGCAGGCACGATGGCGGATCGAAGCCCGAGATTCCGCAGGCACGCTACTTCCGGAACGTGAAATGCTCGGTGCCATAGGCGGGGGTCTATTCGGCGAAGGCCCGATCGCCCCCGGCGAAAAATGGACAACCCAGCTCGACATCGGCAGTTTCCTCCCCGCCCTCCCGCCCGGCGAATACACCCTACGCGTCCTCTATCACGACGGCCTCTGCATCGCCGACGAACCCAGCATCGATGGCCTGATCGTCTCCTCTTCCTCCACACTCAAGCTGACCGTCAAGCCCCTGGAAATCCCCGAAAGCAAGGTCGACGCCGCTAAAGTTCGCGACTTGTTGGCGGCCATCGACGAAAAAGCCAAGCTGAAAGTCGTCGGCGGCACCTATGGCAACTGGGCCTACGATCTGGTGGCGCCCGATTCGCCTCAGGGCAAGCTCCTGGCGATCGGTCTTCCCGCCGTCGCCACCCTGCTGGAAACGCTCGATGACCCAAAGCTCACCCCGCAACGCCGCGCGGTGGTCTTATCCCTGCTCTACAGCCTCACCAGCCAGAATGACCCCACATCCGCAGGTCCCATCCTCGGCGCATTCAAGAAAGCCTTCGGCCCCTGGGCCGTAGTCGGCGACGGCGGCGGTGGTTTCGGTATAAGCGGGTCCGAAGACGTGCCCGAGGGCAACATCGACGCGGCAAAGCAAGTTGAGTTTGCCAAGCGCTGGTCGGTATGGAAGCAGTACGTGAAGGTTGTGCCGGCAGGGAAATGAGCGATGCAGACGAAACCTCAGTTCGGGTGCTATCAGTTTGGATGCGTTCCACGTCGAAACCGGAGTTTACGACGGTCCGGATTTGTGCCGCCAGTAGTTCCCGAGCGTCGATCCGGACCGTCGTAAACTCCGGTCGCGGCGTGAAAAGTGCCCGCAACCATGACGCTTACATTGAGGATTGACTTCCTCTTCGGCTCTCCGCCAGCATGTTGCAGAACAGCTTTCCCTGCTCGATCGCATCGTCCAGGGCGACGTGCGTGTGCGGCGTGGGGTCGAACCAGCGGCCGGGCATGTTCCGCTTGACCGAGTCGCGGTAGTCCTTGCCGAGCATGGCCATAGCGTAGGTTTTGATGTCCAGGGCCGAGTGCGAGAACGGGCTGGCGCCGGTGAAGCGGATGAGATACCAGTAGACGAACAGGAAATCGAAGCCGGCGGGGTAGGCCACGAAGACCGGCTTGCCGGGCAGGCCCTTGATCCAGTCGACATACTTTTTCATCGCCGACTCAGGGGACTGAAGGTCCTGGCGGCAAGCCTCCCACGCCTGCGGCTGGCTCCGCCACCATTCCATGGTCCTGGCGTCGCCCGCCGCGCCGGGCAGCAGTTCCAGGTTGGCGGCGAAGGTGCTCACCAGGGTCTTGTCCGGCTTGAATGCCGCCGAGGCGAAGCTGAGCATGGAGTTGGGGCCGGGGATGGGACCATCCGTCTCGACGTCGGTGCTGAGGTAAATTTCTGCCACGTTTTTCCCGGTTAACTCTTCGGCGGAATCTTCCACACTCGGATGATGTTCGATTCGGCCGGGTGGGATGTGGCGGCCAATCGGCCGTCGGGAGAGAAGGCGATCGCGCCGATCGCGCCTTGTTCGCCGAAGTATGACATCAGTTGTGTGCCCGTGGCGACGTCGAGAAGGAGGATGCCTCCGTTGGTGAAGCCGAGCAGGAGGCCCAGCCCGCCGACCAGGGCGGTAGCTTGATGTCCTGATTCGCAAACACCCTGCTCGATGCAATTGTTGCCGCCGTCGCGTGTGAATTCGATCCGAAAGTCGTATTCCTCCGGCGGGGCGTAAGGAATGGCGATCTGCATGGGCGTTTCGTCGCCGCTGATGAGCTCATTGTCGCGCTTCTGCCATTGACCCGCGCCGCAGGAATCTCTGGCCGGGTCGATGAAATGCATCAAGTCAACCGTGGCGGAAGCCGGGGTTCCAAGGGCGGGAGTGGCAGGGGGGGCGGGCGACACAGTTGCCGCCACCGCCGACTGGCTGCCCGACGGCAGCTTCTGCCGGTTGCTCGCCTGCCGGTCCATCGCCTGGAAATGACGGAACAGCAAGGCCGAAAGCACGCCGACTAGAAGCAGCAGCGCCGCCCAGGTGAGGTTGCCGGCCAAGCTGCCGCCGCGCAGGGCAGCGGGCAGGCCGCGGCGATCACTTTGAGGCGCGACGGGCGCCGGGGGCTTCGGAGAAATGGCTGCGGTCCGCCCCGTAAAAGTATGCGACGCCTCCGGTGTCGCCAGCACCGATTCGAGATCGGCCAGCATTTCGGCCGCCGAGCCGTAGCGGTCCGCCGGGGCCTTCTGACTGGCTCGCGATAGGATGCGCAGCACCCCGTCGGGAAGTCCCTCGACCCGTCCTCCGGCATGCGGGAACGGTTCATAGCAATGCTTGTACATCACGGCGGTCATTTCCGCCCCTTCGAAGGGAAGCGCACGGGTCAGCAACTGGTAGTAGGAACATGCCAGCGAGTAGATGTCGGAGCGGTGGTCAACCGGCTCGCCGCGGCATTGTTCCGGGGACATGTAGCCCGGCGACCCCATGATCATGCCAGGCTGGGTGCGCGTCACCTCTGCATCGTTCATGGCCGAACGGACCAGTCCGAAGTCGGCGACCTTCACCAGCCCCCGGCCCGAGCGCATGAGGTTCGCCGGCTTGACGTCGCGGTGGACCATGCCGACGGCGTGGGCCTCGGCCAGCCCCGCGGCCGCATCACGGACGGCCAGCGTGGCATCCCGCCAGCTTAAGGCGCCGCCGCGGCGCAGCTCATCGGCAAGGCTCCCTTTCTCCAGGTATTCCATGGCGATGAAGACGCCTGTCTCGTCGCGCCCCACCTGGAAGACCGTCACGATGTTGGGGTGGTTGAGCTTTGCCGTCGCCCGCGCCTCCTTCATGAAATCCCCAAGCCGGCGCTCGTCGGCGGCAATCCCCGGCTTGAGCAGCTTGAGGGCCACGTCCCGATCGAGAACCACGTCCCGGGCCAGCCATACCTGTCCGAACGCCCCCTGCCCGAGCATCCGCCGAAGCTCATAATTCCCCGCTCGCCCCGGCGGAGGCGCCGCGGCGACGGTGAAATCTGGCCCCACAGGATCAGTCTCTGGCGTAGACACGGCGCATTCATTCCCACAACGGCGACCAATTTGGACCTTTCACTCCTTTTACCCGAACTTACACCTGCCTCTTCCTAATCTTGATCGTAATCGTAATCGTAATCGTAATCGTAATCGTAATCGTAATCGTAATCGTAATCGATCCTATTCTTTTCTTCCTTCATAACCCACTTGAATCACTTCACTTCGTCACCTCTTCCACCTTCCCCACCTCCACCTTCAAGTGCCGGTCCGGCGGGACGTAATTGATGGTGTTGGCAATCTCCCCTTTGACTGCGGTGCCATCGGCGGCGTCGATGTTGTACTTGATCAGCATCTGCATCACCGGCTGGATCCGCGGGATCTCCAGGAAGATCGTCTTACCATCGGGAAGCAGCTTGGCCGACTTGACGGTAACCGTGTCGTGCCCTTGTTGTCCGTTGGAGGCTTTCACTTCCGGCGAGCCGTAGCCGCTGGTCCACTTGTAGTTCCACTGTTCGACGCCGAAGTTGCCGGTGTCGGCGGCGGACTCGGCGTCGAGCTTCTGGAGAAAGGTGATCTCAACGCCGTTTTCCTTGACGTGCAGTTCGGTGGGGAGATAGACGGGTTTGCCGGTGTAGCGGACGCGCTGGAAGGCGGTGTCGCTGGAGGCATCGGTTTGCCAGCCTTTCAGGCCGCAGAGGTAAAGTTGCCCGTCGCCGTTGGGGCCGTCGTTGAAGCGGAGGCGCATCACGCTGGACTGGAACTGGAGCGGGAATTTGACGACGCCACCCTGCATCTCGCCGCCTGCTTCTTCTTTCAACACTTTGAACAGCGCGCACTTGCCGTAGGAGCTGTAGAGCAATTCGTCCTTGAAGGGGCCGAACTTGTCGCTGGTGACCCAGACGGGGTCGCCGCAAGAATTGTCCCAGGAGGGGTAGACCAGCCAACAGAGGGGGTTATCGGTGACGGTTGGCTCAACGGGGCGGTGGGAGAGTTCCGGCACGCCGTAGAACCCGCCGGGCTTGACCCAGTTGAGCCGGTCTACCGGCGTCCAGGAGCCCTGGTTGTCGCCGGTGATGATCTGGCCGTCGGCGCGGACGCACATGCCGTTGGGGGCGCGGAAGCCGGTGGCGATGACTTCCAGCTTGGAGCCGTCCTTGCTGATGCGGGAGACGGTGCCCTGGTTGGCGGTGATGGGCCGCATGAACCCGCTCCCGCCGGGGTTCACGCCGCCCCCCTTGATGATGTAGAAGTTCCCCGCGGCATCGGTCTGCAGGTCGAAGGCGAACTCGTGGAAGGCGGGGCTGACCGTCTCGTCGTTGTTGAAGTTTTCGTAGAAGTCGGCTTCGCCGTCGCCGTTGGTGTCGTGCAGATGGGTGATCTGGTCGCGGCCATGGACGTAGACATCGCCGTTGACGATCTTCAAGCCCAGCGGCTGGAACAAGCCGGTGGCGAAGCGCTTCCACTTGAGGTTTTCCAGCTTGTCGTCGATGCCGCTGACCACCCACACGTCGCCACTCCAGGTACACAAGGCGGCAGAGTGCCCGTCGGGGAAGAAATCGAAGCCGGCAAAGCGCAGCCACGAGTTATACGGGTTGCTCTCCGGAACGGTAAGCGTATCGACGACATAGGCGGCCTTGTCGCCGGCATTCTTGCCGGTCGGGGCGGTGCCCAGCACGCCATGAGTGGTCAACTCTTCGGTCCAGTGGGGCGGGCCGGCCTTGGTTAGCGTGGCGGGATCGACAATGGGGCTACTCAGTTCCGTCCCCGTCGGCATCCCCAATTCGTTGGTGTTTTTCTGTGGACCATTCCAGATCGCGAGCCGGAACAAAATGGGCTCATTGCCGGCCGGCAGTTCCACGAAGATCGCACCCTTATCAGTTTCAATCCCGGCGTCAGCTTTCGTCTTGGCGCCAATGGCGTCGGGAACGTGAGTTGCTATTGCGACTGTTTCTTGGTCGCCCTTAACAAGTGAAACCGTCTCCTGGCGGGTTAGGGGAACTGGAGGGGCGCCGTCCGGCACCGCAGTAATCCCTGCCGTGCAGACCCCTTGCGTGGCCCCTTCAACGTCAGCCACGCGCATCTTCATATCCCTGTCGCGCGCGCCGATTCGGAAGGTGCGGGTAAAGACCATGTGCTCTTCGTCCTTCCCGTCGACCCCTTCCGTCTCCAGCACATCAGTCTTGCCGACGCTGTAGGAGAACGTGACCTGATCGCCGTTGAGGTACAGCCCCTTGTAGTGGAACCAGTCCTTGGGCATGGGGCCGTAGGGATCGGTGTTGGGATCGCGCGGGTCTTTGAAGCTGCCGTCCGGCCCGGCCCAGCCGGGGCCAGGGCGGGTGCCGAACTTCTGTTCGCCGCCGAGGGCGGGATTGACGCCATGCGCGCCGTCGAAGGCGACGCCTTTCAGGTCCAGGAACCCGCCGGTCCAGCCGGCGGAGACGCGCATCATGACGGTGTCAAAGAGGATTCCGGCGGTGCCCTCCTTGTTCAGCTTCACCGCGACCCCCTTGGTGGTGATGTTGTCGGCCGGCTCGGGCGCGATGATGGTGGCCGACAGGAACCGGCCATAATCCATCTTGTTCCACGGCGTGTTGGGGTTCTCAGCGCCGGACTTCATCTTCTTCCACGCCGCCTGGTCCCACGGAATCTGCTCCGCTCCTTTGACGTGGAACAGCGCCGCTGCCGGGATCGCCCGGAGACGGCCCCCCGGCGGCGTCCAGGACACCTCGCACCCGGCGTCGCCGCCGGCCTGGAAATACTCGATGCGGATCTTGTGCACGCCGGCGGCCAGCTCAGCCTTGGCCGACTTCTCTCCCATGCTGTGCAGGCCGCCGTTGTCCACGACCAGCTTGTCATCGATGAACAGCCGAGAGCCGTCGTCGGAGCTGGTGGCGAGGCCGTATTCGCCGGCCTTTTCGACCTTCAGGAAGCCGTTCCAGCGCGTGAAGAAGTTCTCGGAGAGCTTGGTGCTGCGGAAGCCACCTTCGGGGAAGTTGACCTGCCGGTCCACCCGCACCAGAGTCGGCTTCTGTCCCTCGGCGATCTTCGGGAAATCGCCCAGCTCGTTGCCGAACAGGAAATA